>Ga0209188_1000070_pt1 | contig 122729 bp, 112 predicted proteins | sample C_130625_EF_Meta_FD_187307 | JGI IMG/M metagenome (GOLD analysis project Ga0209188, IMG submission 187307) | Freshwater microbial communities from Lake Croche, Canada to study carbon cycling - C_130625_EF_MetaG (SPAdes) (version 2) | ecosystem: Environmental > Aquatic > Freshwater > Lake...
TAAGAGCGAATTGTCTCTAAGTCGGCGGTGAGTTTTTGCTTGGAGTAAAGATTGTCTTTACTGTACCAAGACAACCATCCACCAGTTTTTAACTGCATCTCACTTTTTAAGGTGCCTTCACTAAACACTTCATTTCCAATGAAATTGATCTCTTGGATTTTGGCCACAGGGCCTTCATCAATATTGAAATAAATAGCCACCTGATTGCGCTCAACAGGCGTTACCGTTGCAACCACTTCAGCCGCATACATACCCTTACCAACATATTGACGTTTTAATTCTTGCTCAGCTTTATCAATCAAAGCTTTGTCATAGAAGCGGGCTTCAGCAACGCCAACCGTTTTTAATGATTTACGTACCATCTCAGGATCAAACTCTTTCATCCCGGTAAATTCAATGCGAGAAATTGTCGGGCGCTCCTCAACTATCACAATCAGAATATTGCCCTGCGCCTGAATCTGTACATCTCTAAAAAATCCAGTGCTATACAAAGCTTTAATCGATTCAGCGCCCTTTTCTTCTGTAAAGGTTTCACCCACCTGGACAGGTAAATAACTAAATACTGTTCCTGGCTCCACACGCTGCAGACCCTCAATACGAATATCTTTCACCACAAAAGAATCAGCAGCAGATGCGCTCAAACTCAATCCTAATGCACAAAATACCAAGATGTGAGGGATGAAGCGGGCAAAAAAACGGAAAGAATATGTCAGAGAATTCAAGGCGAAATATAGCGTTGTAAATCGTTAAACAAGGCCAGTAATGACAAAGAAATCAACAGAATAAAGCCCACCTTTTGGAGCTGCTCTTGCATTGATGTCGAAATCCGCTTACCAGTGACCAACTCCCATGCATCATACAGTAGCTGCCCCCCATCCAGCATCGGAAAAGGCAGCAAATTCAGCAAGCCAATGCTAATGCTCATGAGTGCCAAAAAGGCCAAAAATGGCTGCCACCCTACTTGGGCTGATTTGCCTGCCATGTCGGCAATACTGAGTGGTCCACCCAGCTGTTTTAAGGAGGTATTTCCCGTAAATAATCCAGCCATTAGCCTTGCGGAAACCTTGGTGATTACCCATACCCTTTCAAATGCAAAGATGAGGGCATCTAAGGGCCCCAACTTCAAATCCTGCCACTGCGCAAAAGGTGTTTTTGCCGGCAGAATCCCCAGCGCCAGCATGGGGTCCTTATCTGGGCTAATTTTGGGTAAATCCTTGGCATAAAAGGCCTTTACTGAGTTACTACCAGTCGGGGTTTGTAGCTCCAAGGCAAATCCACTTTGCCCCGTAATAGCGTCCATCAAACTCCAGCGCAAGGCATTCCAACTGAGAACAGGGTCAAAGTCACCCAAAGAGGGTACTTTATCTTCCCCAGAACCCAAATCCTGCCATCCAATTACTCGATCACCTTCTACCAAGCCCAGCTTTGCCGCAACTGATTGCTCAGGAGGATTTTGCAAAACAGCTGGCAATTGCGGTGCTCCAGCTATGTAGATTAGGGCAAAAAAGAGTGTTGCCAGCAAAAAATTGGCAAAGGGACCAGCAGCAACAATGAGAGATCGCTGCCAAAGTGGCTTTCGATCAAAAGCTTGCGACTCCTGCGCTAACGGAATAGCTTGCTGAGGATCTCGGCCGTCAAGCAACTTCACATAGCCGCCCAATGGAATAGAGGCTAATACCCACTCAGTATTATTTTTCGCGCGATAGGTAAACAAAGGCTTACCAAAACCAACTGCGAAGCGAAGGACTCGAACTCCACAAGAACGAGCCGCCAAAAAATGTCCAAACTCATGAAAGCTAACCAATATGCCCAAGGTCAGCAAAAAAGCGGCAAGAGTAATTAATGCTTGCAAAGAATATCCTTTACTACTTGCTCTGCAATCCGACGAGCACGCGCATCTACATCCAAGATCAATTCCAACGAGTCCGCATTAATCGAAGAGATTGTATTTAATACTTTTTCGACCACAACAGGGATTTGTAAATATGGCAGGCCTTCATCTAAGAATGAAGCTACCGCAGTTTCATTGGCAGCATTCAGAATAGTTGGGGCTGTGCCTCCGGCTGCTGCAGCTGCAAACGCTAAAGAGAGACATGGAAAGCGCTCTAATTCTGGCTCAGCAAAATTCAGCGCTGCTAACTGCGTCAAGCTCAATGGGGCCACACCCGCTTCAATGCGTTCTGGCCACGCTAGGCCATAAGCAATCGGGGTGCGCATATCTGGTTGGCCAAGCTGAGCAAGCACCGAACCATCACGATAACGAACCATCGAGTGCACCACGCTTTGCGGGTGAACCAATACTTTAATTTTTTCCAAAGGCAAACCAAATAACCAAAAAGCCTCAATTACCTCTAGACCCTTATTCATCATGGTTGCAGAATCTACAGAAATCTTTCTGCCCATCACCCAATTAGGATGTGCGCAAGCTTGCTCAGGAGTAATATTTGCTAATTGGTCAAGCGGTGTATTTCTGAAGGGGCCTCCAGAAGCAGTAAGCCACAACTCTTCAACGCCCAAGTTTGGATTTGGATTTTTAGAAAAAAGATTCGGAAGGCATTGAAAGATCGCATTATGTTCGCTATCGATTGGCAACAACTCACCGCCACCCCGCTTCATTGCCTGCATGAATAAATCACCAGACATCACCAATGCTTCTTTATTTGCAAGTAACACTCTTTTGCCAGCTTTAGCTGCCGCCAATGTCGGCATCAATCCTGCTGCACCTACTATTGCAGCCATAACAGTATCGCAATTGGACTCAATTACCGCACTCACCAAAGCTTGTGGACCATACAAAACTTGAGTATTGATTGCGTTTTCTCGCAAAAGTTTTTCTAAGTGGGCCGCTCCATCGGCATCTGCTACTACTGCAATACTGGGTTTGAATTCAATACATTGCTCAGCCAGCCGATCAACTTGCTTAGCAGCTGTAAGTGCAACCACTTTAAAACGATCCGCGTGCGCACGAATGACGTCGAGCGTGTTAACGCCAATAGACCCAGTTGAGCCTAGGATAGCAATCTGTTTGACTGACATCACACTAATCCTGCTAGAAGTGCTGCGATGGGCATAGTTGGAATCAAAGCATCCACACGATCCAACACGCCGCCATGACCAGGCAACAAGTGGCTAGAGTCTTTTACCCCAGCTAAACGCTTGAGCTGAGACTCAAATAAGTCTCCAAAAATACTGAAGGCAGTTAATACCGTAACCATTAAAAACATCGGAATCCAACCAAAGCGGATAGCCCAAGCACCAAACAGCGTCGATTCAAAGGATAGGAAGTAAACGCACAAGAATGCATATATATAACAAAGCACTAAGCCGCCAATAGCACCCTCGATAGATTTACCAGGGCTAATTTGAATTGCAAGTTTGTGTTTACCAAATGCTTTACCAACGAAGTAAGCTCCAATATCTGCAACCCACACTAGAGCAATACTACTGAGCAAAAAGATCAGGCCTAATTCACGCAAGAACACTAAAGCAAACCAAGTGGCAGGCAGAATAATAAAACCGAGCACTACATAAAATGGGCGCAGCTTTTCAAGCGAAAGATTCATGCCTTTAGACAGAATAAAAGGTGCAACAAAGAACCAAAAGATGACTGCCAGCAGCAATAAGGCAAATTGCCAGGAGGCGTTTTGCATGCCCAGCAAAAACAAAATAATGACCAAACAAAACAAAGCATATATCCAGGCAGCACGCTCAGCCTCTGGTGCGAGCAAACGACTCCATTCCCAAGCGGCAGCCAATAAGGCTATCAGGAAGAAGGCGCCAACATAAATTTGGGGGAGCAAAAAAAGTACAGGCAATAACACCGCCAATAGAGCAAGGGCGGTAATGACTCGAGTTTTTAGCATGGGGGAATGAGTTTAGTAATTAGCTGGGTCAAACCGCATCGCTCATCGCTTGGGATGCAAGCTGAGCACTAGTTCGGCCAAAACGGCGCTCGCGCTGACTAAACCAGTCAAACGCTTTGTGTAACTCTTTCTCATCAAAATCAGGCCATAAGATATCTGTGAAGTACAGCTCGGTGTACGCCAATTGCCATAACAAGAAATTACTGACGCGCTGCTCACCGCCAGTGCGAATAAATAAATCAGGCTCAGGGGCATAGGCCATTGAAAGATAGGGTTGCAGCAACTCTTCTGTAACCTGCTCTGGCTGTAAATTGGGGTTAGCAAGTACACATTGACGCATCGCTTGCAAGATATCCCAGCGACCACCATAGTTTGCCGCAATCGTCAGTGTGAGACCTTTGCAGCCAGATGTCTTTTCTTCCGAAAACTCAACCATCTCTTGGATAGCTGAATCAAAACGACTTAAGTCGCCAATTAAACGCAAAGCAATATCGTTTTCAGCAAGGCGAGATACTTCACCCTTGAGCGACTTTAGAAATAGTTTCATTAGAAAACCCACCTCTTCTGGAGGGCGACGCCAGTTCTCAGAACTAAATGCAAAGACCGTTAAATACTCGACGCCCAGCTTACGACATTCCGCAACAATTTTACGCACGGCATTCAGACCCTCAGAATGCCCAGCTACACGCGGCATCATGCGCTTGCTAGCCCAACGCCCGTTGCCATCCATAATGATTGCCACATGGCGTGGAATGGCACGGACCTCCGGAATGACTAGGGTTGAACTGACGTATTGAGTCATGAAAAGCTAAAGTCAGGACGGAATTAAACCGTCATGATCTCTTTTTCTTTTTCAGAGATGATCTTATCAATATCGATCACGGCCTTGTCAGTCATCTTCTGAATTTCATCAGTAGCACGACGCTCATCATCTTCAGAGATTTCTTTATCTTTGGTTAAACGCTTGAGATGCTCATTTGCGTCACGGCGCAAATTACGAACGGCGATCTTAGTGTCTTCACCTTCGCTTTTTACAACCTTGGTGAGCTCACGACGACGCTCTTCAGTCAACGCAGGCATCGGTACACGAATTACAGTGCCCTGTGATGCTGGGTTTAAACCCAAATCGGAGTCACGAATTGCCTTTTCTACCGCCGCAACCATAGTTTTTTCAAATGGCTGAACGTTAATGGTGCGCGCATCTGCTAAACCTAAGCTAGCAACCTGGCTTAATGGCGTAGGGTTACCGTAGTAATCTACATGAATGTGCTCTAAAATTCCCGGGTTAGCACGGCCAGAACGAATCTTGGCTAAATTGGTCTTCAAAGCCTCAAGAGACTTTTGCATCTTTTGATCGGTATTGGTTTTAATTTCTGCTGCAGACATCAGGCCCCCTATTAAACATGCACCTTAAACGTGTACCAAAGTACCTTCAGGTTCACCTTGCACTACACGCATTAATGCGCCTGGCTTGAGAATTGAAAATACTTTGATTGGTAATTTGCGATCACGGCACAATGCAAATGCAGTTGCATCCATGACTTGTAGATTCTTGATTAATGCTTCATCAAACGTAATCGTTTTATACAAAGTTGCAGTTGGGTCTTTTACTGGATCAGCACTGTAGATACCATCGACCTTAGTTGCCTTTAGCATCACCTCAACACCCATCTCCGCCCCACGCAAAGCGGCTGCAGTGTCGGTGGTAAAGAATGGATTGCCAGTACCTGCAGCAAAGATGACAACCTTGCCTTCGCCCATTGCGCGAATAGCGCGCGGACGAATATAAGGTTCCACTACTTGATCCATACGAAGGGCCGATTGCACGCGCGCTTCCACGCCTTTTTGGCGGAGTGCGTCTTGTAAGGCTAAGGAGTTCATCATGGTTGCCAACATACCCATGTAGTCTGCAGTTGCACGATCCATGCCAGCAGCACCACCCGCAACACCGCGGAAAATATTACCGCCACCGATCACAATCGCTAGCTCCACACCACTATTTACAACTTCGGCGATTTCCTTAACCATGGAATCGATAGTGATTGGATTGATTCCAAAAGCATCATCACCCATAAGGGCTTCACCAGATAGTTTTAAGAGGACTCGTTTGTAGGCTGGCATGTTTTTTATTTTCCGTAATTTGCCAAGTAATTAACTTACTTAGCTTATTGATCTTTAAGCACTTTTTAACATCTCCGCCAAATTATAAAGGGCTTACGAAGGATCAAAGAAAAGGGCATAGAAACTAAGGTTTCTATGCCCTTTTGGGTATTGCCGACCAGCTGGGACAAGCCCCAAACTGGCTAATTAAGCAGTTGCTTTAGAGGCAGCAGCCACCTGTGCAGCTACTTCAGCAGCAAAGTCGTCTTGACGCTTCTCAATGCCCTCGCCTACAACAAACATGGTGAAGCCCTTGATGGTTGTATTTTCAGCCTTGAGCATTTGCTCAACAGTTTGCTTATCGTTCTTAACGAAAGTCTGATTCAGCAAAGAAACCTCTTTGAGGTACTTCTGAATAGAACCTTCAACCATCTTTTCAACGATTTCTGGTGGTTTGCCAGATTCAGCCGCTTTTTGAACGGCAACGCTACGCTCAACAGCAATCGCTTCAGCAGGAACATCGGCCATTGACAAAGCCACCGGCTTCATCGCAGCAATATGCATGGCAACGTCTTTAGCAGCAGTGTCACCACCTTCGAACTCAACCACCACACCAATACGAGTGCCGTGGAGATAGGAAACCAACTTGTCGCTTCCAGTAAAACGCTTGAAGCGACGTGGCATGATGTTCTCACCGATCTTACCGATCAATGCGCTACGAACTTCATCAACAGTTTGACCATTCATTGGCAAGGCCAATAATGCAGCAACGTCAGCTGGGTTCTTTTCAGCAACTAACTTGACGCAAGCATCTGTAAATGCCAAGAAATCATCGTTCTTAGAAACGAAATCGGTTTCGCAGTTCACTTCCAACAATGCACCAGTAGTACCATTGATAGAAGCAGCAACAATACCTTCGGCAGTTACACGTGAAGCTGCTTTACCAGCTTTGCTTCCCAGCTTTACACGCAGAATTTCTTCTGCACGAGCCATATCGCCATCAGCCTCAGTCAAAGCTTTTTTGCACTCCATCATCGGAGCATCAGTTTTGGCGCGTAACTCGCCAACCATTGCAGCGGTAATAGCGGCCATTATTCAGCTTTCCCTTCTTCAACAAACTCTTCTTCGCCTTCTTTAACTGCTGTCAAGATTTCTTGAACAGAATTAGCTTTGCCTTCGAGGATTGCATCAGCAATGCCACGTGCATATAGGGTTACAGCCTTGCTTGAGTCATCGTTACCAGGGATGATGTAATCAACACCTTCTGGTGAGTGATTGGTATCCACAACAGCGATTACTGGAATACCTAATTTATTAGCTTCAGTAATAGCAATTTTGTGATATCCAACGTCCACTACAAAAATCGCATCAGGAACGCCGTTCAGATCCTGAATACCACCAAGTGCTTTTTGTAATTTGTCGAGATCACGGTCGTTAGTCAAAGCTTCTTTCTTGGAAAGCTTTTCCCAGTCGCCAGCTTCTTTAGCAACTGCCATGTCTTTCAAACGCTTGAGGGAACCTTTAACAGTTTTGAAGTTCGTGAGCGTGCCGCCCAACCAACGACTATCGATATAAGGCATACCTGCACGAGCAGCTTCTTCAGCAATGATCTCGCGTGATTGACGCTTAGTGCCAACAAATAAAATCGTGCCACGATTAGAAGCAACTTGTTTTGCAAATTTCAGGGCATCCTGAAACATTGGCAATGTTTTTTCCAAGTTGATAATGTGGATTTTGTTGCGATGACCGAAAATAAATGGGGCCATCTTTGGGGACCAGAAGCGAGTTTGGTGCCCAAAATGGCAACCGGCTTCCAGCATTTGACGCATAGTTACTGACATAACTTCTCCTTAGGGTTGGTTCTAAAGTTGAGTCCTAGCTGCGCTAAAAAACGCCACCCTGGAAGGCTCAACTCGCGATTTCAAGTCCAAATCAGACTTGATCGCAAAATTATAGCTTAAATATCAATGATCTAGCTAACTTTACCCCGCACTAAAATATGAGCTCAAGTCTCAAAACAAGCCTTGAGAGCCCTAAAAAGGGTATAAATGCTTAATTTTTAGGCATTATTGATAAGCCAAAAGCACCCAAGTCGTTGATAATCAAGGCATGAATAGTGTATTTACTGCAGAAAAAGACATCCTCGGGATGCGTGAAGCCGGCCGCTTAGCCAGCGAAGTGATCGATCATGTGGCTCCCCACGTTAAAGCTGGGGTGACTACGGGCGAATTGGATCGGATTTGCCATGAATACATGCGCGATGTTCAAAAGACCATTCCTGCACCATTGAACTATCAACCCCCTGGCTACCCTCCTTTTCCAGCATCGATCTGCACCTCAGTAAATGATGTAATTTGTCACGGCATTCCTGGCGATAAGGTTCTCAAGACAGGCGATGTAGTCAATTTAGACATTACCGTCATCACCCCCGATGGTTACTACGGCGACACTAGTCGCATGTTCATGGTGGGTGAAGTTTCCGTGATGGCAAAACGTCTTACACAAATTACTTTCGAATGCATGTGGCTTGGCATAGCTCAAGTTAAACCAGGTGCATCACTGGGTGACATCGGCCATGTCATTCAGACCCATGCAGAAAAAGCAGGTTACTCAGTAGTACGCGAATACTGCGGACATGGTATTGGCAAAGTATTTCACCAAGACCCACAAATTCTTCACTATGGCAAACCTGGTACTGGTGAAAAATTAGAAGCAGGCATGACATTCACAATTGAACCGATGATTAATGCCGGCAAACGGGATATTCGTACGATGCCTGATCAATGGACTGTGAAGACAAAGGATCGCAGTCTGTCAGCCCAGTGGGAACACACACTTTTAGTGACGCAAACTGGTGTTGAGGTGCTGACATGGTCTAAGGGAAGCAACCCCCCTCCGGATTGTGTTGAAGGTCTTTCATTTAGACCAACAGTAGTCAGCGCTTAAATCCATGAGTAACACGCAGGTAGGCAGCAAAATGATTGATGCAGCTAGCCTGCGTACCGCCCGCGAAATCGCTTACGACGAATTTAAGAAAACACAGTCCGTTGGAAGATTAACCAGGCAACTTTCCAAGCTAAGCGATCAATTACTCTCCCATCTATGGAATAGCTGTGGCCTAAATAATGAAGCCACCTTAGTGGCAGTTGGCGGATTTGGTAGAGGCGCTTTATTTCCATACTCTGATATTGACATTCTGATTTTGCTTCCAGAAGAGGAAGAAAAAGCTAGAACCCTATCAAAGCCAGTTGAGGAATTTATTGCAAGCTGCTGGGATACTGGATTGGAAATCGGCTCCTCTGTAAGAACTGTTGCTGAATGTATCTCTGAATCTGAACAGGATGTCACAGTACGAACCTCTTTGCTTGAGGCGCGCTACCTTTGCGGTAAAAAACAATTATTCAAAGACTTCGCTAAAGCCTTTGAATCGGCAATGGATCCTAAAGCCTTCTTTCAGGCCAAGCAAGCCGAACAGATTCAGCGTCACTATAAATACCAAAACACCCCTTACTCTTTAGAGCCCAATTGTAAAGAGAGTCCTGGTGGCTTGCGCGACTTACAAGTGATTTCTTGGGTTAGTAAGGCCGCATTACTGGGCGACACTTTTAAGGATCTCAATGAGGCCGGTCTTGTCACTCAGCGGGAACTCACTGAGCTCAACCGCAATCAGCGTTTTCTAGAAACTCTGCGTGCAAACTTACATCTACTAGCAGGACGTAGGCAAGATGTCCTCGCCTTTGACCTGCAAGCAGCGTTGGCAGCATCAATGGGCATCAAAGAAGAGTCATCACGCCAAGCTAGTGAAGCGATTATGCGTCGCTACTACTGGGCAGCCAAGGCTGTAACCCAATTAAATGATGTGCTCTTGCAAAACATTGAGGCGCTACTGTTTCCCCAAGAATCCAAAACAATTCTTGCCATTCCAGGCGAAGGCAATGAATACTTTATTGAGCGCCAAGGGGTTTTAGATATCACCGACCCCCAGCTCTTTCAGAAGCATCCAGAACAGATTCTGAAAACCTTTTTGGTATTCGCTCAAACGTCGAATGTCAAAAGCCTATCTGCAACGATCTTTAGGGCACTCTATAACGCCCGGACCAAGATGGATGCTAAGTGGCGCTCTGATCCAGTCAATAGAGCACTGTTTATTGAAATATTAAAGCAGCCTGAAGGCGTCAGTCGCGCTTTCCATCTCATGAATCGCAGTAGCGTATTGGGTCGTTACCTCCCCGCTTTCAGAAGAATTGTTGGGCAGATGCAGCATGATTTATTTCATATCTACACAGTAGATCAACATATTTTGATGGTACTACGTAATGTTCGTCGCTTTATGGTGGTTGAGCATACCCATGAGTTTCCATTTTGCAGTAGCCTGATTGCTCATTTTGAAAAGCCATGGCTACTTGTCATTGCAGCACTATTTCATGACATTGCTAAAGGACGTGGTGGCGATCATTCACAACTTGGTAAGGCTGATACGCGCAAGTTTGCCAAAGACCATGGCTTAGATAAAAAAGATACTGAGTTATTAGTATGGCTAGTTGCTGAGCATCTCAACATGAGCCAAACAGCCCAAAAACAAGATATAACCGATCCAGATGTGGTGAAAGCATTCGCTAAAAAAGTAGGTGATGAGCGCCATCTCACCGCACTCTACTTGCTGACAGTTGCTGACGTACGCGGTACTAGCCCTAAAGTTTGGAATGCGTGGAAAGGTAAACTCCTGGAGGATTTGTACCGCGCAACACTCCGAGTGTTAGGCGGAGCCAAACCAGATGCCTCATCTGAGCTAGCCCAACATCAAGAAGAATCCAAAGCTAAATTACGTCTCTATGGCATCAACGATGAATCTTATGAAGAGTTATGGAAGCAGTTAGATGTGGCCTTCTTCCTAAGACAAGATTCATCTGACATTGCTTGGCTCACACGTCATCTATACAATAAGGTGAATAGTGATCAAGCGATCGTAAGAGCGCGCCTCTCACCTATTGGTGAAGGTCTGCAAGTTGCTGTCTATGTAAAAGACCAAGAAGATCTGTTTGCCAGAATTTGCGCCTACTTTGAGCGTCATGGTTTCTCGATTTGGGATGCACGAATTCATACAACTCGTCATGGTTACGCTTTGGATACCTTCCAGATCTCTGGTAGTAACTTAGTGGATGAAGGCGGTAGCTATCGCGACATCATTCAACTAGTAGAGTTTGAATTAACAGCGGCTTTAACTAATGTAGAGCCATTACCAGCCCCAAGCATGGGTCGCCTCTCAAGACAATCACGCACCTTTCCAATTCAGCCGCGTGTATACATGGTTCCAGATGACCGCGGCAGATATTACACGCTAGCCCTTTCTGCAAGTGATCGCACAGGCTTGCTTTACACCATCTCTAGAGTGCTCGCAAAACATCAGGTATCGATTCATACGGCAAGGATTAATACGCTAGGCGAAAGAGTGGAAGACGTTCTATTGCTCGATGCCGCTAACTTGGGCAAGAATCCTAAACTGCAGATTCAATTAGAGACTGAGTTACTAGAGGCCTTAGGAGCTTAGCTTGGCTAATGCCCTTTGAATGCGGGCGCTTTCAACCTGACTAAAAGAAAGCCAAGCGGTGGAGATATCCTCTACAGCCTTATCCTCCCGTAAGACCTTGAGTCTATAGAGTAAGTCAATGTGCAAGTGAGCAGCCTCTCCCTTCTTTGAATTTAATGGGATTTCATGAATATCAACATCAATTGGCTCGAGATCCTTTGAGTCTAGTGCGCATACAAACCCTGTCTCTTCGCGCACCTCGCGAATGGCAGCATCAATTGGAGACTCACCTTCATCAATATGTCCGCCCGGTTGAAACCAGCTTTGCAGATAAGGATGCAAGATGAGTAAAACTTTGTCATCCCTTATCACTAAACCGCTGGCAGTGATATGTCCTAGCTTGTTTGATCTTTTAAAGGGATTTTGATAATTCAGGATCGAATAAACGCGATCACCAAAGAGGGTAACTGATTTGCTAATATCGAAATTCACAATAGCGTTTGTATCAAAGCTTTTCATAATTGAGCACAAAAACTGCAACTCCACTAATTAAAAATGTAAATAAAATAAATATAATATCTTTTGGAGCCAATTTCTCTCCAAGAAAAAAATATGCAAATACTGCACCTAAACAACCAGTTGCGTTTAGGATAGGCCAAACAGCCAAAAGATTATTTGCTGTAATTGCAAAGATAAATGTCACCTGTGTTACTACGGTTAAGAGTCCTCGAAAATAGAATCCATCCATAGTTAGAAACTGTCTAGGAAAATAATAAAGATGGGGTATGCGCTGCCGATAAAGCATAAGGCCACTTGAAAATATAAATCTCCACACTAATACTGAAAAGGCGACTGATAACAACCCCCAAAAATCTCTGTCAAAGTAAATAGTGAACCCAACAAAGTATGAGTACAAACCTTGAGCTGTGAGTGCTAGCACTAAAACTAATGACGATTTAAATGTCTTCTTAACAATATTCATTCCAGCCGAGCAAATAAAAATTACTAATATCGCAGGTAGAAGAAAAAAGAAGCTATAAGTAATTAAATAAAAGCCTAGCATTGCTAATACAAACGGGACCGTTATATCAGCAGCTTTTGTAAGAACTGCTATATCAGTGACTCTTAAGTTTCTGAATGCAAATGAAAAAGAATATGCTACCCACTGAATCAGCAAGGCAAGAAAAATAATCTCCAAAGAAGAAATATCATTTAAAAGATAATTAGATGATGGGGAGAAAATAATAATTGGGAGTATTAAGAAAATAGGTAAAAGATTATTCCAGTATCCAATTACCAAAGGGCAAACCTCTTCCTGACGAAATTGTTTTCGATCAATCACATTAAGTCCCGCGCGACTCAATGAGGATATGACAGAGGCCATTACTGGCAATAAATCAGACGCCACTAGGCACCCCCACTAAACATGCTGGTAATGCGATATCCATTTATCAGCAATAAATTTTTTATCAAGATCCGGAAGGCAAGAAATTGCATTGCGGGGTGCGTCTTGTAGGCTTCCTATCGAGTAAATTATTTCACCCTGCACCAATTCAATAAAACTATCCACGACTGCGCCATGAACAAAATTAATTGAATTACCTTCGTTATGTATATAAATACACTTGCCTCCTATAAATATTTTGCAGGTATAGTGACTTGTTGATAAAGAGGTGGTATCAATTCTTCTTCGAAGACAATCTGATAGCTCGTCATCAGAGGACGTTGCGCAAAATATATGAAGGCCGTCTTTAAAATAAACCTCGTCAGTAATAGATAGGGATTTATTTCCCGTAGCGCAAAATAGAACATCTACTGATCTCAGAAATTTAGACCTAGAAGATGTATGGAAACCAAGAGATAAGGCTAAAGCAAGAAGAATTGGATTTGAATCAAATATATCCACTCTAGAGCCTCTTGATAAAAGAGAAAAAGCGATCGATCTTCCAATCTTCCCAAAGCCAATGACCCCTACATGCTTTCCAAGAAGAATTAATCCATGAGAGCGCATGATTGCTTCAGCTGAAAAAACAATTGCTTGTCCAACCAATGAATCTTCCGGCTCCTTCAGAGGGCTTCGTGCAACAGAAATTAACGGGGCAAGATCAGCACACGATTCATTTTGTCTAATAAGCGACTCATATCGCTGATGGCCATTCTCTGTATCCTCAACAATTCCTACAATTTGCCTATCGAATTTTTTTACCAGATCCAATGCGATATGTGAAAAATATCCCCCCATATCAATAATTGCAAATCTCTCATTTTTAGTTAGGCGGTCAATCTTTTCTATAAATTCAGAAGGATTGGCCAATATAGAGTTTCGGTCAATATTAAATACTGGGTAGTACTGCTTTAAAGCATTGAGATTTGCAAATTTTTTTGAGCTTGCTTTAGGTATAACCCAAGCTATCCTAGTGACGGATCCCAAGGCAGTCAAAAAATTATTAAATTCAACATTTGCATGCATAACAACAAGCACGCTATCAATATTTTTATATCGAGTCGGATCAATAATAGACGAAAAAAATCCAGGAAATTTATGCATTGAGCGTCCTCAAATGCAAAATCTTAATGAGGGGCTCTAAAAAATACTACCTGATTTTTTGGTAAGAAATTACTGACATTTCACCAGAATCCTTTGATTAAATAACTTTGCCAACTTTAGAGTGTCGGCATGGTCACCTCACAACCAATGATGACTTGGTTAACATTTCAAAATATAAGTGCAGGGATTAGATGACAGCTCAGAGCTAGAGATTCAGTTAGATGCCTAATTACTTAAGGTCTAAGCGCTTATGAGAGTAAGGACTTAAATCAAGGGCCTTAGCTCTTAGAATTTTAGCAAAGCCCAAATTCATCTAAGCGCTAGCAAACTCATGGTGAGGATGCTCATACTTATCCTTCCAATGAAGGCCAGCAGCAGTATTTTTTAATGGCTTATATTCGCAACCAATCCAACCTTGATAGCCAATCTGGTCTAAAAAGGGCAGTAAGAAATCATAGCTAATTTCGCCAGTACCTGGTTCATTACGGCCAGGATTGTCAGCCAGTTGAATATGTCCGATTCTAGAAATATGCTTTTGGATTGTATTTGCTAGCTCACCCTCCATGCGCTGTGCATGATAGATGTCATATTGCAAATACAGATTATCTGCACCTACCTCATCCATGATTTCAATTGCTTGCTGTGTTCTAGATAAATAGAATCCAGGAATATCGTAAGTATTAATGGGCTCAATTAAGAGATTTAGCTTAGCCTTTTTCAATTGCTCTGCTGCGTAACTTAAGTTACCGACAAAAGTATCGCGTAGGGCTTTAGCGTCAACGCCTGCGGGAGCCTTACCAGCCAGACAATTCACCTGACCAACATTCAGAAATGTCGCGTATTCAATTGCTTGATCTACCCCTGCACGAAACTCAGCCACACGATCGGGATGGCATGCAATACCTCTCTCGCCAGCATCCCAGTCTCCTGCAGGTAAGTTATGCAAAACCAATTGCAGGGCATAAGTATCTAAACGAGATTTAATTTCCTGCTTTGAAAATCCGTAAGGGAATAAAAATTCTACAGCGTTAAAACCACCAACTCGGGCAAGCGCAAAACGATTTAAAAACTCATCTTCAGTAAAGAGCATGCTGAGATTGGCGGAAAAACGAGGCATTGAATACTCCCTTTAAATGATTTCTATGATTGAAGAACAGCTACAGGCGCATCTTCGATCGATTTCGCTACAGGCTCAAACTCATTGATGCTATCAATCTCTGTTCCCATGGCAATATTGGTAACACGCTCAAGAATGACCTCAACGACCACTGGTACTCTAAATTCAGTAATCCATGCTTCGGCTTGAGCAATAGCAGAAGCCAATTGATCTTCACGCTCTACTCGGATAGCTTTACAACCAAGTCCTTCAACAACCTTCACATGATCAACACCGTAACCTTTGATAATTCCAGCACTTTCTGGGATATTGACGTTATCAAATGCCAACTGCACGCAATAGTCCATTTCAAAACCGCGTTGTGCCTGGCGAATCAATCCAAGGTAGCTGTTATTCACCAAAATTTGGATGAACGGCAACTTAAATTGCGCGCCAACAGCCAACTCCTCAATCATGAACTGGAAATCATAGTCGCCTGAGAGCGCCACAATCTTACGAGTTGGATCGGCAGCACGAACACCCAAGGCAGCTGGTACTGTCCAGCCTAATGGGCCTGCTTGTCCACAGTTAATCCAATGGCGTGGTTTAAATACTTTTAAGAATTGAGCGCCAGCAATTTGCGATAAACCGATAGTGCTCACATAGGTAACATCTTCACCAAATGTTTGTACCATCTCTTGATACACACGCTGAGGCTTCATTGGCACTTCATTGAAGTTTGTCTTGCGCTGATACTCGATAGAATTTTTTCTACCCAAGCACTCAGCCGCCCACTTCGTTCTATCTTTTAACTTACCGGCTTTTTTCATCTCTGTAGCAACTTCGATGAACAAGGCTAAGGCAGCTTTTGCATCCGAAACGATGCCAAAGTCGGGAGTAAAGATACGGCCGATCTGAGTAGGCTCAATATCAACGTGTATAAATTTACGACCTTTACAGTAAACCTCAGTAGAACCAGTATGACGATTCGCCCAACGGTTACCAATGCCCAAGACAAAATCGCTTGCAAGCATTGTGGCATTGCCATAACGATGTGATGTTTGTAAGCCAACCATACCCGCCATCAACGGATGGCTATCAGGGATAGAGCCCCAACCCATGAGTGTTGGGATAACAGGAATGCCTGTGATTTCTGCAAACTGAACCAAAAGGTCTGATGCATCTGAATTAATAACACCACCACCAGAGACAATGAGTGGATGCTCAGATTCATTGAGCATCTCGAGAGCCTTCTCAATCTGCTTACGAGTTGCCTGCGGCTTGTAAGCAGGTAGCGATTCATAAGTATCGATATCAAATTCGATTTCTGCCATTTGTACATCGATTGGCAAATCAATCAACACTGGACCAGGACGACCAGAGCGCATCAAATGGAAGGCTTGCTGGAAGACCCTAGGAACTAGCGCTGGCTCAAGAACGGTCACCGCCATCTTTGTTAACGGCTTAGCAATTGAAGCAATATCAACTGCCTGGAAGTCCTCTTTATGCAATTTGGCGCGTGGAGCTTGACCTGTAATGCATAAAATTGGAATGCTATCTGCTTGTGCAGAATACAAACCGGTAATCATGTCAGTGCCGCCAGGGCCAGAGGTACCAATGCACACGCCGATGTTTCCTGGAGCGGCACGTGTATAACCTTCTGCCATATGAGAAGCACCTTCAACGTGCCTAGCTAAAACGTGAGCAATCGACTGGCGCTCTCGCATTTGGGCATACAAGGGGTTAATAGCTGCACCTGGTACGCCAAAAGCCTGGGTAACACCCTCTTTTTCCATTACCAACACTGCTGCCATTGCTGCTTTCATCTTTGCCATGAATCATCTCCTCATTTAGGTATGGACGAATGATCCTTAAATTCACTGATCTTGAGAAGGTCACCAAATCTATATCTAGTATTCCGCCATGGAATAGTGTAAAAATCATCTTAGACCACTAAAAAACTCTGCAATGGATCGCGTACAAGGTATATCCCTCTTTATTCGGGTTGTAGAAACAGGCTCATTTAGCAAGGCTGCTGAGGACCTAGGCATCACCCAGCCCACAGCCACCAAGTTTGTGGCAGCGATGGAAAAGCGTCTCGGAACTTTATTGCTGCATCGCAGCACACGCGGCGTTACCCCCACCGAAATTGGCAAGATTTATTACGAAAAATGTAAGTCGATTGCTCGTGAAATTGAGGAGGCCGATGACTTAGCTTCACTAATGCAATCAAAAGTTAGAGGAAAGCTCACCATTAGCTCTTCGGTTGCCTTTGGGCGCAGAGTTCTGACACCTTCAATTCTTGAATTTATGTCACAACACCCAGAGTTAGAGGTCAATCTCAATATGGATGACCGCTATATCAACCTAGTTGAACAGGGTGTTGATTTAGCTATCAGAATGAGGCGCTTACCTGACTCCTCGCTGGGCTCGAGATTCTTAGGAACCAATCCCTGGGTATTAGTAGCTACGCCACAATATCTGAACGAGCATTCCACACCTAAGGTGCCTGAGAATATTCAGCAGCACCAAGCACTTATTTACTCTACGGTACAGGTAGACCATCGCTGGAATTTCACTGATACCTCTGGTCATGCCGAAACCATTGAGGTCAAGGGGCCGTTCACCTCGAATAATTTATCTTCTATCCTCTCTGCAGCAAGGGCAGGAATGGGCTTAGCCGCCTTGCCTTGTTATGTTGCTCATCAATCCATCAAGGACGGGGTACTAAAACCTATCCTAGAAGATTGGTCTTTGCCTAGCCAAGAAATTCATGCGGTATTTTCTTCTCCCAAACATGTGCCGACAAAGGTTAGCCGTTGCATTGATTGGCTACAAGGCCAATTTAAAGGAGAGTGGTGGAAGGGATTACCTGCAGGAAAATCTGAATAAAAAAAATCCCGCCATATAGACGGGAATAAATTGGGTACTGCAGGACTTAGGTGAATCTAATGCTCAACAGCTAACTCAGGTAACTCAGGCAATGCCAATCTACCTTGCGAGGATTGAACCTTAGTATTTAAAAGTTTAGTCAATGCAAACACCGTACTTAAGCAAGGCGTCAAAGTGTTGGTGATTTGCCCCAACTCAATCACTGAACCTAGCAATGCATCAATCTCGAGGTTATTACCAGCCTCAAGATCCTGAAGCATTGATGTTTTATGCTTGCCGACCTTTTCCGCTCCGGAAATACGTCTCTCAACATCCACCCGGAAAACAACTCCCAATTTTTCAGCAATCGTTTGTGCTTCAAGCATCATGCAACGAGCTAAATCTTTGGTAAGCGGATTTCTGCAAATGCCCTCTAAATGCTCATGTGTAAGGGCGCTAATTGGATTGAAGGTCATATTACCCCAGAGCTTTAGCCAAATTTCTGAACGAATATCATCCAATACTGGAGACTTAAAACCTGCATCCGACATCATCTGGGAAATTTTTTGAATCCGCTCAGATTGAGACCCATCAAGCTCACCGAGTGGAAAGCGATTACCCTCAACATGGCGAATCACACCAGGCGCCTCCGCATAGGTAGCAGGATAGACAACACAACCGATCACATTACGTGGATTAATCTTTTTCATGATCTGCCCACCTGCATCTACAGTTTCAATTGGGAAGTCTTCGAATTTACCTGGTAGGTTTTGAAAGTACCACCATGGAATACCGTTTTGCATCGGAATTAAAACCGTATCAGGACCAACAATACTAGCCAGATCATCTACGATAGGTTCAATTTGATGGGCCTTAACAGCTAGCATGATGACATCAGGTATACCAACATCTCTAATTTTTTCTACTGCTCTCACTTGAGCAGTAATTGGATGGGGCTCACTTTCCATGTGGAGTGTTAGGCCATTCTTCTGAATTGCCTCTAAGGTTGCACCCCTTGCAACAACTGTGACTTGGTTGCCCGCTCTTGACAACTTAGCAGCTAAATATCCCCCAATTGCTCCACCACCTCCAATAACGCAGATTTTCATAAAGCCCCCTAATGAAATAAAAAAATTTAACTAAGGGCATCTTGATTAAAGATGGGGGAATTGTGAATACAAGAGTCTTTATATGACATATTCCCTGTGGGAATATCGACTCTTTTAATGCCTAGGAATCACTCCAGAGCTTTCCTGCGGTTGCCCAGTCAGATTTTTTGACATCTTGATAAATCACATCTACCGATGCTGCACTGCAACCCATAATCTTGACAGCAGCCTCTGTAATGGCCTTCGCGTATTCACGCTTTACATCATCACTGCGACCTTCGAATAATTGCACCTGAATTAATGGCATGCTTTTCTCCTATTCACTTTCTATTAGTAATCTTTGATATGCCGGCCATTCTATCTGACCCTCATCATCGCCATCGCTACAAAGCTGCCTATAAGTTAATTCACAAACATCCTCTGATGGATAGACAAGATCTGTATTAGCTCCAGATAAAGCCTGAATCTTGCAGGCCTTATCAAGAACATCCATTAAATAAAATGCTTGAGGGATGGATGATCCACAAACAATGCTGCCATGATTATGCAAAAGAATGACTTTCTTATTGCCTAGGCTTTTCACTAAAGTGACTTGCTCAACAGAAGATAAGGCCAAGCCCTGATATGGGTGATAGGCAATGTCATTAAAAAAGCGCAATGCATGCTGAGAAATGGGTAAGAGTCCGCGCTTTTGAGCTGATACAGCAATGACTGAGTCCACATGCAGGTGCAAAACACAATTAGCATCAGGACGCGCAGCATGAACTGCGCCATGAATAGCAAAACCTGTCTGATTAACAGGGCCCTCTCCTGCCAATATCTGACAATTCAGGTTGACCTTCACTAAATTTTGAGGGGTCACCTCATTAAATCGCAAACCAAATTGATTCAGCAAATAGGCACCCTCTTCGCCTGGCACTGCGGCTGAAATATGGGTATAAATTCCGTCATCCCATTTTTTGAGGTAAGCCAATTGATAGGCTGTAGCTAAATCAATCCGAATCTGTTTCTCTTGATCAGAAATAGCACCTAAGCCTGACCAATCGAATGAACTCAAGTCAAAATTAGATTGCAATGGGCTCATTTTTAAGTGATGCCTACTTTAATAAATCTAGCATTGCCGCTTCGTCTATTACAGGCACACCTAACTCTTCCGCTTTAGTCAGCTTACTTCCAGCATCTGTGCCAGCCACAACATAATCTGTTTTCTTTGACACGGAGCCAGCTACTTTAGCGCCCGCCTTTTCTAGAAGATCTTTGGCCTCGTCTCTAGTCATAGTGGGAAAGGTTCCAGTCAGCACAAATGTTTTTCCAGCAACTGCAGCACTGATCACTTTTTCTTCTACGGAAAGCTGCATTCCAGAGGCTAAAAGTTGCTCAATCACCTCCCGATTGTGGACTTCTTGCACAAAGCTCGTAATCGAATCTGCAACTACAGGACCTACATCTTTTACCGTGAGCAAATCTTCCATACTGGCATCCATTAAGGCATGCATAGATTGGTAATGATTGGCTAGATCCTTAGCAGTAGTCTCGCCCACATGACGAATGCCTAGAGCAAAGATAAATCGCGCAAGCGTCGTGTTTCGGGATTGGCTAATTGCCTGAATCAGATTGTCGGCAGACTTTTCGCCCATACGCTCTAGATTAGCTAAAGCGGTAAAGCCTAAGCGATAGAGGTCAGCAGGTGTTCTGACGAGGTTGTGATCCACCAATTGATCAACAATCTTCTCGCCCAAACCTTCAATATCTAGAGCTCTTCGATGGGCAAAATGTATTAGCGCCTGCTTGCGCTGAGCACCACAGAACAATCCACCACTACAACGAGCTACAGCTTCGTCTGCCAAGCGCTCAATATGGGAGTTGCATACAGGGCAGTGAGTTGGCATCACAAATTCTTGAGCATCTGCGGGGCGACGATCTTTGATTACGGATACCACCTCTGGAATCACGTCACCCGCTCTTCTTACTGAAACAGTATCGCCGATGCGAACATCTTTACGTTTCACCTCATCTTCGTTGTGAAGCGTAGCATTCGTTACAGTAACTCCGCCCACCTCTACAGGCGCTAATCTAGCTACCGGAGTAATTGCACCTGTACGCCCTACTTGCACATCAATACCTAAAACCGTAGTGAGCGCTTCTTGTGCTGGGTACTTATGAGCCAGAGCAAATCGTGGCGCTCTGGAGACAAAACCTAACTTGGCTTGTTCGGCAAATGAATTCACTTTATATACAACGCCATCAATATCGTACGGTAGTGAATCCCGCTTAGCCCCAATCTCGTTATAGAAAGCTAAGATCTCCTCTATAGAATGCAACACCTTACGTTCCGAGCAAACTGGTAAACCCAAGTCTGTATATGTATTGAGTAATTCTTCATGGGTATTAGGCAGCCAGGACTGAGGCTCTAGGGCACCCAAACCATAGGCAAAGAAAGATAGTGGTCGCTTAGCAGTGATCTTCGAATCTAACTGACGTAGGCTACCGGCAGCAGCATTCCGAGGATTGGCGAATTCTTTTTCTCCCAAATGCGCTGCCTGACGATTCATTTTTTCGAAGTCTTTGAGGTACATAAAGACTTCGCCGCGCACTTCTATGACTTGAGGAATATTTTTCCCAGTGAGCTTAAGCGGAATAGCGCGAATCGTCTTGATGTTTGCAGTGACATCTTCGCCACTAGCGCCATCACCTCGAGTTGCAGCCGTTACTAGTAAGCCATTTTCATAACGAAGGGATATCGCCAGGCCATCAAACTTTAGCTCGCCAGCATAAGTCACGTGATCAGTATGCAAGGCTTCACGACAACGACGATCAAAAGCAATGAGTTCAGTATCTTCAAATGCATTATTTAAAGAAAGCATGGGTAATGCATGGGTAACCGAATCAAACTCTTTTAATGCTACCCCGCCTACGCGCTGGGATAAAGATTCAGGGGTGATGCACTCAGGATGAGCAGCTTCGATATCAAGTAATTCTCGATAGAGGCGGTCATATTCAATATCAGGCAGTAGCGGATTATCAAGAACGTAGTAAGCGTGCTCCAGACGTGCGAGCTCTAGCTGCAAAAATGCGTAACGCTCCGCTAAATTTGTCGGACTGTTGGACGACAAAGTGATTTCCTAGCTAAATAGTCTGCTAGCTGCAGAAGATCCAGCAGGAACGCCAGATTTCTCAAGGTTTGCATAAAGAATATCGAGGTGCTGACGAATACTGATAACTGCAGCTTCACTTAAATTAATGCCATTGTCATCAACTAGGCGGCCATGAGCTGCTTGCGCAATCTCAACTCCTTCAGCCAGCATTCTTTCAAATGCACGATCTTCTTGAGGCACCAACGGAACCTCAAGCAAAAGAGTGACTTGAGTAACAGACTTATTAGGGTCCAAGTCAGCGCTATTGAAAAGCACTAGACCCTTGCTTTGATATTCATACTGACGGCCATTGCGAGCAAGCTTGAAACCACGTTGACGCATCAGCGCATCAAAGTTACCCCAGGGGCATGGCTCGTCAAACAGTATGTTAATACTCAACTGAATATCACTCTCTGCTGCCATCACATCTAATTCTTTAGCGCTATCGAGCATGGTACTCACGCTTGGCATATCGATTTGTGAACCTAAGGTCTCAGCAAGGGCCTGAGCACGGGAGCAAAAATCAGATAGCTCTAAAACACCAATCGATCCTTTACGGCTAGCCAGTTGAATAGCTAACTGCAAATCAGAATAGGTAGAATCGGGATGAAGCTCTTCCCAATCTTCAGCAACATCTAGATTGGCATTCAAACCTTCGCACATCCAGCGTGCAGTCGATTGAGCCTCAAGATCTGTCCAGGCGTTAATTTCTTCCAGAATTTCAGATCCGCTAATAGCCTCATCAAAGCGAAGAGTGATGACACAATCAATGCGTGGATCAATGACGAATTTTTCTGGGACAGAAATGGTTGGAATTGCCTCACCAAAACTAGGTTCAGATCGGCTAGAGGCATTGCCACCTGCAAAGTCTTGGCCAAAAGTAGGCTCTTTTCCAAAACGATCATCCAATGAGTATGTATTTAGCTCTTTTGCTTTGCGACGAGCACGAGCATACTTAATATTCAGAATGGCTACTGCTATCAGAATCAATAAGCCAATAACAGCCAGAGCTAATTGCAAATCAGACAAACCCAACATCGTCATGACTTGTTCTATATACACTTAGGCAGCCTCTACCATTGAAACAGCAGAAGAAATATCCACCGCAACAATACGGGAAACACCCTGTTCTTGCATTGTGACACCAATTAATTGATTGGCGATTTCCATAGTGATCTTGTTATGTGAGATAAACAAAAACTGAGTCTTATCTGACATTTTGGCTACTAGATGTGCATAACGCAAGGTATTCGCATCGTCCAAAGGAGCATCAACCTCATCAAGTAAGCAGAATGGGGCTGGGTTCAAGAGGAAGAGTGAAAAGACCAGGGCAATCGCTGTCAAAGCCTTTTCACCACCGGAGAGGAGGTAAATAGAGCTGTTTTTCTTACCAGGAGGCTGGGCCATTACTTGCACTCCAGAATCCAGAATCTCTTCGCCGGTCATTACTAACTCGGCATGACCACCACCAAACAATTCTGGGAAGAGTTTACCGAAGTGGGTATTAACCTGATCAAAAGTACCTTGCAAGAGATCGCGCGTTTCCGCATCAATCTTAGCAATTGCATCTGTCAAAGTCTGCATTGCTTCATTCAAGTCAGCTGACTGAGCATCCAAGAACTGCTTACGCTCACGTGAACTAGACAATTCATCTAGAGCAGCCATATTGACTGGACCTAAGGACTGAATCTCGGAATTCAGGCGGCTCACTTCAGCCTGTAACGCGCCCACTTTCAGATCCGCACTGAAGTTTGCTTCGAGTGCTGTCAGGTCAGCCTCTGCATCAGACAGTAATGTGGCAAATTGCTCGAAGTTCAAGCGAGCAGCCTGCTCACGCAATTGCAAATCAACCACTTTGTCACGCATCGGTTGTAAGCTACGCTCAAGCTGCATACGCAACTCATCAGCTTCACGCAATTGATGTAAAAGGGCATCTTGTTCTGTGCGCGCATTTGCTAAAGCCGCTTCGTGAGCGCTACGAGTCAACAACAAGCCTTGTAACTTGTCTTGGGCCTCTTCATCACTCAGAGTTTTTAACTCTTGAGAGGCAGAATCATGTTTATCCTGAATCTCCATGATCTGCGTACGAGCAGTACTTTGATCACGCTGCAAATCAGCAATACGTTGCTGCAGCGACCGTGTTGCGAATGCAGCCTCTTGAGCAGCCATCTCAGCCGCACGAAGTGATTCACGTAAACGATCACGCTCTTCAGTGGATCGCTCTAATTTTTCTTGGGCAACTTGCAAGGCTTCTTGTAAGCCTTGTTTTGACTCCTCAGACTCATTTAACTCTGCAGATGATTGCTCTTGAATTTGAGTCATTTGCTCCATCTGCTGACGCAATTCGCCCAACTCACCCTGAATCTGCGCTGCGCGTTGACTGTATTGCTCTTCAGCTTGAGTCAACTGCATTCTTTCAACTTCAAAACCATGCGCCTCTTGCACTGCATGTTCAGCATTCTCACGAGCCTGCTCAGCTGCTTGATGGGCTGCTTGATAGTTCGCTACAGATTGGTCTAGCTCACCCTTAAGTTCGCTTTGCATGAGCTGTTGCGCTCGCAATTGCTTCTCGAGACTTTCCATTTCTTGAGCACGGGCCAACATACCAGCCTGCTCAGAGTCAGCAGCATAAAGCTGTACACCAACACGACTGACCAAGTGACCCTGTTGCGTAACAAACGCTCCACCTGCCGGTAATTTTTCACGACGGTGCAAAGCATCTTCAAGACTGCTAGCAATGTAAATATTGTCTAACCACTCTTGTAATACTGAAGTAAGTCTTGCTGCACCAGCGCTTTGCACGCGGCTTAGCAAAGGTGTGAAGTCTGCTGGAGCAGAAGTATGTGCTGGTGTAATTTCTTCAGCGAGCAAAATAGCTAAGCGACTTGGAGGCGCATCATTAGCTAAAGCTAATGTTTCTTGCACGCTCTTCGCTGTAACAGCAGCTAAACGCTCACGTAAGACGGACTCCAAAGCAGCTTCCCAGCCACTCTCGACTTTGAGCTCTTGCCAGAGGCGTTTGCTCTCTTTGAGACCCTTACTCTCCAACCATGGTCCAATCTTGCCTTGCGCCTGAACACTTGCCTGAAGAGCAGTCAAAGCAGTGAGTTTGGCTTCGGTCTGTGCTAAATTTTGATTAGCTTCTTGTGTTTTTTGTTGAGCAGCATTGCGCGCTTCGTCAGCCGCTGGCACACGTTGCTGAGTCTCACCCGCACGTTGCTTAGCCTCGTCAACTTTACGAACCGCCATTACCTGACGATCAATCGCCATTTGCAACGCTTGCGCATCAGGGCGACGCAAACCATCTAACTCAATAGTCAGTCGATTTTCGCGCCCTTTTAATTCATCAGACTGCGCTGAAATTGAACGCAGACGCTCACCTAAACTGGCAAGACGCTGTTCAATCGTAGCCAAAGAATCACGCGCATTATTTAAGTCACGTGAAGCATTTTGATAAGCCTCTTCGCGACTTGGCATTTGCTCTTGCAAGCCATTTAAGTCAGCTAATAAAGTTTGTTCTTTTTCAGCAGCTAAAGATAATTCGTGTTCGGTAGTACGTTGTGCTTGAGCTGCGTCTGTTTCTTGTACAGTCCAACGCTGTAATTGAGCTTGCAAGTCTTGAGTTTGCTGTTGCAAACGTTGACGCGCCTCTTGCACATAGTGAATCTGTGCCTCAACCTGGCTGACATCAGAGTTAGTTTGATACAAGTCACCTTGGGCTTGTGAAACTTTATCTTGCAATGCGTACTGCAGTGTCCGCATGGTTTCGAGCTCAGCCTCGGCATGACGAAGCTTTGCCGTCTGCTCTTCTAGGTTAACCTGTGTATCGCGGATACCATTAGCATGACGCTCCTGCTCTTTACCAGCCTCAGTTTGACGAACAAACCACAACAACTGTTGTTGTGATTTCATTTGTGTAGAAAGCTCAGCATGACGCTCCGCAACAGTCGCTTGTTTTTCCAGGCGAGTTAATTGCTGGTCAAGTTCGCGGAGGATATCTTCAACGCGAGTTAAGTTTTCTACTGTGTCTTCTAAACGTGAAGCAGTTTCTTTGCGACGCTCTTTGTATTTAGAAACACCAGCAGCCTCTTCTAAGAAAACGCGTAACTCTTCTGGCTTAGCTTCCAAAATTCGGTTGATCGTGCCCTGTCCAATAATGGCATAACCTCTTGGACCCATACCAGTACCCAAGAAAATATCTTGAATATCTTTACGACGAACTACTTGGTTATTCACGTAGTAGCTTGAATTTCCATCGCGAGTGAGAACGCGTTTGATACCCAATTCTGTAAATGCACTCCACTGACCTTGAGCACGCCCTTCGGTGTTATCAAAAATGAGCTCAACACTGGCGCGACCAGATGGTTTACGCAAACCTGAGCCGTTAAAAATAACGTCCTGCATGGATTCGCCACGCAATTCGCTGGCACGGGATTCACCCAAAACCCAGCGGACGGCATCAATGATGTTCGACTTTCCGCAACCGTTAGGACCCACAACGCCAATCAATTGGCCAGGCATTTCAAAATGGGTTGGGTCTACGAAAGACTTAAAGCCGGAAAGTTTGATGGATTTCAGTTGCACGGCGTACTTTGCAGGGGAAAAAGAGGTTCAAATAAAGGGGTAAAAATTAAAGCTAAAGTGGGAAGATGATAGCAAGCTCTTGCCTTCTTAGACGCGTTTTTGCCCCATCTATATAATGATAAATCTACCCTCAGGGATAAAATCCCTTAACAATCTGATAGTTAACTAAAAAGCATGAGCCAATCACCACAAAACATCATTGAACAAGCCTGGGAAAACCGTGCAAACCTCTCTCCAGATAGCGCCCCTGGGGATGTCCGTAATGCAGTAAATGCAGTCTTAGAAGGCCTTAATGCCGGCACGATTCGCGTAGCCGAGCGCCGCGATGTCGGTAAATGGGAGGTAAATCAATGGGTTAAGAAGGCTGTTTTGCTCTCTTTCCGCTTGGAAGACAATCAACCTATGAGCGCTGGGGGGTATACCCAGTTCTACGATAAGGTTCCTAGCAAGTTTGAACACTACACTGCAGCCGACTTTGCTGCGGGTGGATTCCGCGTAGTCCCGCCTGCAGTTGCACGCCGTGGCTCATTTATCGGCAAAAACGCTGTTTTAATGCCTTCATACGTCAATATCGGTGCTTATGTAGGTGAGGGCACGATGGTAGATACCTGGGCAACTGTTGGTTCTTGCGCCCAAATCGGCAAAAACGTACACCTTTCTGGCGGCGTTGGTATCGGTGGCGTTTTGGAGCCAATTCAAGCTGGTCCAGTCATTATTGAAGATAACTGCTTCATCGGCGCCCGCTCTGAGGTGGTTGAAGGTGTAGTGATTGAAGAAAATTCTGTTTTATCGATGGGCGTCTACATTGGCCAAAGTACCAAGATTTACGATCGCGAAACCGGTGAAATTCACTATGGTCGAGTTCCAGCTGGATCAGTTGTTGTTCCAGGCTCACTTCCTTCTTCTTGCGGTAAGTACAGCCTCTATGCAGCGATCATTGTGAAGAAGGTTGACGCCCAAACTAGAGCTAAGACAGCAATCAACGAATTACTTCGCGACTAAGTTGAACACATGAGCGCCACGCTTGAGCTCACTGAAGCTCTTATCTCCTGTCATTCCGTAACACCGGCTGATGGTGGCTGCCAAGACTTAATTGCTAAACGATTACAAGCGATTGGCTTTCATACTGAGAGTGTGGTGAGTGGTCCTAACAATTTCAAGGTAACTAACTTGTGGGCAATTAAAAAAGGTAAGGCCGGCGATCAAGGCAAAGTCTTGGTATTTGCTGGGCATACTGATGTGGTACCCACAGGTCCATTAGAAAAATGGACAAACAATCCTTTTACGCCGACCATTCGTGATGGCATGCTCTACGGTCGCGGCGCTGCAGATATGAAAACCTCACTCGCTGGCTTTGTAGTAGCGACGGAAGAATTTGTTACTGCACACCCAGATCATGCGGGCTCTATTGCCTTCTTAATTACCAGCGATGAAGAAGGTCCCGCTAATGATGGCACAGTCATTATGTGTGATCGCTTGCAAAAACAAGGTCAGCGTTTGGATTACTGCGTGATCGGTGAACCCACTTCAGTTGATCGTCTTGGCGACATGATTAAAAATGGTCGTCGCGGATCTCTGTCTGGCAAACTCAAGGTAAAAGGTATTCAGGCGCATATCGCCTACCCTCATTTAGGCAAGAACCCAATCCACCTTTCTGCACCAGCAATCTTTGCTTTAGTAGAAACCGAGTGGGATAGAGGTAATGAATATTTCCAACCCACAAGCTTTCAGATCTCCAATGTACATGCTGGTACTGGCGCAAATAACGTCATTCCCGGTGAATTAGAAGTCGACTTCAACTTCCGCTTTTCTACAGAGAGCAAGCCCGAACAACTCCGTGAGCGCCTTGAGAAAATTCTCAAAAATGCTGGTCTCGACTTTGAGATTGACTGGGTATTGGGTGGCAGCCCATTCATTACAGGTGATGGCGCATTAGCCGGTGCACTCCGCACAGCCATCAAAGCAGAAACCCAGATTGATACAGAACTCTCTACCACTGGTGGTACGAGTGACGGTCGATTTATTGCCAAGATCTGTAAGGAAGTCGTGGAGTTTGGACCGCTCAATGCGACCAGTCACAAAATTGATGAGTGCGTCATTGTCAATGATGTAGTACCACTCAAAAATATCTATCGCAAGACTCTCGAACAGCTAATTGCCTAAGTACTTAGTTGCTTAATTGCGTATCGCCCTTCTCTAAAGACCCTTCCATCATGGACCCTGAGCCTCAGCAACAAATTACAGTTAACCAGTGTATTGATCGGATTGCACAAAAACTTGATGCAGCTAATCTGCATTATGGCCATGGGGCAATTGATGCACATAGCGAAGCCTTGTGGCTTGTCAGCAAACAACTTGATCTCAGCCCCACTGAAGCGCTGGATCATCTAGAGGATGTGATCTCAGTTGATAACCAGCAAAAAGCCTCTATCGTTGCTGATACCAGAATATCTACTCGTAAACCACTTGCTTACATCTTGGGCGAAGCGTGGTTAATGGGCGTACCTTTTTTCTGCAATGAACAAAGCATTGTGCCGCGCTCATGGATTGCAGAGCTCATCATGAATGGCTCATTAGAACCTTGGCTGCCAGCTGATGGCAAAGCATTAGATCTTTGTACCGGCAATGGCTCCTTAGCCATTCTCCTGGCTCTTTCATGTCCAGATATTCATGTGAGTGCTTGCGATATCAGTATGCCTGCACTATCTGTAGCGGCACGTAACATAGATCGTCATAGCCTGAACTCTCAAGTAGAGCTTCTGAATGGCGATCTTTGGGATGCATTGCCAGAACCCAATGAAGATGACCTCTTCGATCTGATTATTTGCAACCCGCCTTATGTAAATGCCGCCTCAATGAAGATGCTACCGGCGGAATACCATGCTGAGCCAGTGCTAGCATTAGCAGGGGGCGATGATGGTATGGATTTAATCAGACGTATCATTGCTCAAGCACCTGACCATCTTTCAGAGCGTGGCGCGATCTTGCTCGAGATTGGCAATGAGTATGAAAACTTCAAAAAAGCCTTCCCGCAAATTCCAGCAATCTGGATGGAAGTCTCTGCTGGCGAAGAACAAGTACTGTTAATCCAAGCCGAAGACTTGCGTTAAGCAAGCCAAACTGAGTTAACAAAAACGTTTTAACTTAATTCTGCAGCAGCCGCAATGGCTTGATCAATTCGCTCGACCGGAATGACTTTCAAGCCTGGAATCTTAGCCTTTGGCATATTGGCTTTTGGAATAATCGCCACAGTAAAGCCCAACTTTGCAGCCTCTTTCAGGCGCTCTTGTCCGCGTGGGCAAGGGCGAATTTCTCCAGCTAAACCTACCTCACCAAAGACAATTAACTCTTTTGGCAGTGCTCGATTACGAATCGAGGACTGAATGGCGAGTAGAACAGCCAAGTCAGCAGCAGGCTCAGAAATCTTTACTCCACCGACGGCATTTAAAAATACATCTTGATCAAAGCAAGCAACGCCAGCATGACGATGCAATACCGCCAAGAGCATAGCTAAACGAGCCTGTTCCAAGCCAACAGCCAAGCGACGTGGATTAGGTACATGAGCTGTATCGACTAGGGCCTGAATCTCGACCAATAAAGGCCGACTACCCTCTTGTGTAACCAATACGCAAGCACCTGGAACCATTTGCTCATGCTGCGATAAGAAAATTGCCGATGGATTAGCAACGCCGCGCAGACCCTTTTCAGTCATCGCAAATACACCTAATTCATTAACTGCGCCAAAGCGGTTCTTAATAGAGCGCACCAAGCGGAAAGAAGAATGGGTATCCCCCTCAAAATATAAAACGGTATCCACAATATGTTCAAGTACTCGAGGACCAGCCAGATGACCATCTTTAGTAACATGGCCAACCATCAATACGCAGATTCCACTCGATTTTGCAGCTCTTGTTAATTGCGCAGCACATTCACGAACCTGAGCTACAGACCCGGGGGCCGAACTCAACACTTCCGAATACAAAGTCTGAATAGAATCCACCACCAACACTTGTGGCTTAACGGTATCCATAATAGAAATCAGCTTTTCTAATTGAATCTCTGCCAGTACTTCAAGCTGCGGAGCGTCTAATGCAATGCGTTTTGCACGTAATGCAATTTGCGCAGCCGATTCTTCTCCGCTGCTATAGAGCACGTTCATTCCAGCGGCACTCATCTCAGCCAATGCTTGTAATAGTAGTGTCGATTTACCAATTCCAGGATCACCACCGAGAAGTACAACGCCACCAGGCACCAAGCCACCACCTAGTACGCGATCAAACTCTTCTACGCCCGTACTAAATCTTGGCAAGTCTTCAGCAGTAATCGCAGATAGCTTTTGCCTCGGTAAGGATTGCGCCAAACCCTGAAAACGAGAGTTTGAAGTTATTTCGGGCAAACCCTCCTCCAAAGTGTTCCAAGCCTGGCACGATGGGCACTGTCCCTGCCACTTCGCAGAAGTCCCACCACAAGACTGACAGATATAAACCGTTTTGACTTTAGCCAAGGATTGCCTAATTAATTAATGAGTAAATAATAAGTAAATTGAAGAAAAACTAATCGAGCTGTGTGCCCGCTTTATTTTCTTGAGCACGCTTAGGAGCATCTTTGCGACGCTGCTCTAAATCAGCCGCTCTAGCTGCTGCATCTTTTTGCTTCTGCTCATACTCTCGCTGGTTAGCATCTCGCTCAGCAGCTTTTTCTGGTGAAGCACGTTCAGCTGCACGCTTAATATCTTCTTGATTCTTGAGGCTTTCACGAAGCTTACGCTGCACTTCATGCAAAGCAATCTCTTGCTCGCGAATTGGGTCAATTTCCTTGCGGTAGGTTGCTCTTGCATCCCTCAAGCAGGAGTTCACCCAATATCTTTGATAGCACTCAGATGAAGCCTTACCCCAGCGATACTTAGACCACTCGCGCTGCAGCTCGAGCTCTTGCTCGATCTTATCTAATTGCTCAAGCTCAGCCTCTTCAGCAGGAGTCGCCAACGCAACCCCACTCAAAGAAGTGACAATCAAAAATATCGAAATGAATATTTTTGATTGAAGAGAAAGGTTTTTTCTCAAATCTCAACCTTTGCACCCAACTCAACCAATCGGTTTGCAGGAATCTTAAAGAAGTCTGACTGACGCCCAGCATTTTGATACATCCAGCAAAATAATTTTTCACGCCAAATGGCCATACCAGGAATTTCCGTAGAGACGATGGTATCGCGCGATAAGAAAAATGAAGTGTTCATCAAATCAAACTTTAGGTCGGATGATTTTTCGATTAACTCGATAATCTGACCCATATCAGGCGTTTCATTAAAACCATAAACTGCGCGCACTACAAATATTCCATTACCAAGATCGCGCAAGGTAATACGCTCGCTATCTTTAACGTAAGGCACATCCCAAATGCTGACCTTAAGGAAAAATACTCTCTCATGCAGTACATGGTTATGCTTTAAGTTGTGTAGGAATGAGACTGGCAAATAATCTACGTGTGCCGTCAAGAATATAGCTGTGCCCTCTACGCGATGTGGAGGATGCATCATCAATGAATCAATAAAGCTTTTGAGCTCAATACCGTTGTTTATGGCATTGTGACGCAAAATCTTACGTCCTTGATACCAAGTCATCAGCAATAAGAAGCATGCAGCACCGAGCAATAGCGGGAACCAACCGCCTTCCATAATCTTTAAAAGATTAGCAGTTAAGAATGCTAAGTCAACCATCAAGAATGAGCTAATTACCAAAGTAACCAGAAGAGTATTCCAGCGCCATACAACACGCATCACAATTGCAGCCAAAAAAGTGGTGATAATCATAGTGGTAGTCACAGCGATACCATATGCAGCCGCTAAGTTTTCAGACTTCTTAAATGCCAAGACCACCGCAATCACCAGAATCAACAGAACCCAGTTCACTAACGGCATATAAATCTGACCAATTTCCCTGTCAGAGGTATGGCGCACCTTCATGCGCGGTACAAAACCCAACAAAATCGCCTGGCTTGTCATTGAAAATGCGCCAGAGATCACAGCCTGTGAAGCAATCACAGTTGCAGCAGTAGCTAATATTACTAAAGGAAATACTAAGAACTCAGGCACCATCAAAAAGAATGGGTTAGTTATTGTCTCAGGGTCATTTAAAAACATCGCGCCCTGACCAAAGTAGTTCAACAATAGACAAGGCATCACAATAAAGAACCAGCCCATCCGAATCGGCTTTAAACCAAAGTGACCCATGTCAGCATATAAAGCTTCAGCCCCAGTTAGCACCAAGAAAACAGCGCCTAAAACAATAAAGCCCTGTAGCGAGTGCTCAATCAGAAAATTAATCGCAAACATTGGATTAATAGCCGCAAAAATAGCTGGATTCTGAATAACCTGATGCAAACCCATCAATCCGATAGCAATAAACCAGATCATCATGATTGGGCCAAAAAGCTTTCCTACAAGATCGGTACCCGTCTTTTGAATAAAAAATAGGATGACCAAAATAAAGATTGTGGTTGGTATTACATATCGAGCGAGATCTGGAGAAATCACCTCTAGACCCTCAACCGCAGAGAGAACTGAAATTGCTGGAGTAATAATGGCATCGCCATAAAACATACAGGCGCCGAATACTCCTGCCATGATGATCAACAAGGAACGCTTAGAGTTTGCTGGCACCGTTCTTAAAGCAAACGCCATCAGAGCCAAAATACCTCCCTCGCCATGATTATTTGCACGCATTACGAATAAAACATACTTCAGAGAAACCACAATCGCAAAGGCCCAGAACACCATAGAAATCACACCATACACAGCATCTGCTGAAAACGGAATGCCATGCTCAGGACTAAAACATTCCTTTAGAGCGTATAAGGGACTGGTACCAATATCGCCGAAGACGACGCCGATGGCGGCAAACATCAGAGAGATGGAGGCACCTTTCTTGTGAGGATGCTCCTCTCGAGAAATATCCACGGGCCTTAATAAGGATGACTCTGAAAACTCGGGATTGCTAACTGACATTAATAAACCTTAACGTGATGTTGCGTGGCAATATGTTACTCCTTGCCGGCAGCGAATAAAACGAGAATTTCTTCAATAAAACGCCTTATTTATGCGTTATTCGCAGGAAAACCTCGACAGAGACCCCCAAAAAATGGTAGAATTTCAGCTTCAGACGCGGGGTGGAGCAGTCTGGCAGCTCGTCGGGCTCATAACCCGAAGGTCGTAGGTTCAAATCCTGCCCCCGCAACCATATAGAATAAGGGTTTCAAGGTTTTTAGAACCCCTAAAAGTATCAAAGTAATTACTTTGATACCTTCAAAGCAAAGCCACCTAAGGGTGGTTTTTGTGTTTTTGGGGTCTAAACGAAGGTAGCTATAGTGGTATGAGTCATCTGAATGTCGTGAACGTAGCTTAGCCACGCCGAAATTCTTCTAAGACTCATTCCCCTTCGCCTCATATCTTTCATTTCCATAATGATCTCTTGTTGGCGCAGGTCCTTTACAAGCTTTTCATCAACCACCCTGTAGCCGAAGCGAGTAAAGCCTCCTAGGAACTTACCTTCCGCTTTTTGAACCTGTTTAACCTCACGAATACGAGTCGCTATACGCTCTCGCTCAAACGTAGCAAAGGCTGAGAGGATCGTGAAGATCACCGATCCAATACCGTCGTTAGTTACGTCTCCGCCTAGATCAATGAAGTGGACTGATACGCCCCGCTGTTTAAGCTCGTGGAGGGTGTTTAAGGCGTTCCGTGTGTTCCTAAAGGCTCTATCTAGCTTAGAGAAGATCAATACATCACCCGATACGAGCTGATTAAAGAGCCTACCGCCCTCTGGGCGTCTTTCGAACTCTAGACTCCCGCTAACACCCCTTTCGGTAATGAAGTTCTCTGGCGGAATACCAAAACCCTTGAGGTCGGAGTAAGACTGAATTTGCTTGAGCTGGGTATCGAGGCTCTCGCCTTCGTTAGCTTGCTGAAGAGTTGAAACTCGGACGTAACCATAAATTCCCATAAAAATCTCCTAAGTCCATGATTTATATGGTTATTTTAGTTTTCGAGGTGATTAAAGTAAAGCGAAATCAAGAGCTTAGGTCTGATTTCGTAAGGCTCGCTTAGAGGCGAAGATTACTGTCGTTGTGCTCGCTACAGAGAGCCTTACTAATCACATCCAGCCAGTAGATGTTTCTACTAACTTAATTTCTTCTGGAGTTAATTTATAAAGTGCGTAAACAACAAGATCAATTTCAACTTTTAGTTGTTTGACTACCGAAGAATCTCTCGATACAGCGTCCAGCAATTTCTCTACTAACTCAATAAGTTTAGTAGCTAAAACACTATCGTTATCAGGATTTGCGATGGGTAATTGCTGAATTTGTGGTGGTCCCACCCTAAAGAAACCACCCTGAAGAGATAGCCCAGAAAATCTTTCATTATAAAAATAAGTCATTAGCTTGCTATTCAAGATTCCCAAAATATAGGGGAAGGGATACTGGGGATTTACAACAATGGTTGTAGATTTACCAGCTAAAAAAGAGCCATCATCGAAATAACACTCTAAATTTTTTGTCATCCCACCGATAATTATTTTCTGAGAATTTGCTTCTAATACTCGTTTAGGAGGAAGGTTTGGAATTTGATCCCTTTTAATGATTGGGCTAAGGTATGAATTTTTAAGATATCTTGTAGGACTTTTACCCCAAAACGAAATATAAGGATCAATAGAGCCTGTGTTAGCAAACTTTATATATTGCTTATCAGATTTATCGAGATCGGATAACAATGGTTGGATAAGATAAGCCTCAGATACCGTAGCAGCACCCTTGACGCTAGCTAAGGATCCTAATTCGATATTATTTTTTGAAATTTTATCGACCAGACCCCCTTCTGAACTACTGAACAGCGCAGACCAGTCGTCATATTTATCAAGATGCGCATCGGATAGCGAAAACTCATTTGATAGTAAAGGAGTATCCATTCCTTCAGACATTTTTTCATATAAAAAATGATCCTCTTTTTTGCTAAGTCGGTTTTTTACCAAATAGACAATGGGATAAACACTAACTTCAAAAACTTTAACGCTCGAGTAGTCTCTAATACTTTTAAGGGTCGCTTTTGAAGCAATCAATTTTCTTATTGAATCAGCATATTTAGAAGAAATTAGTTTATTGGGAATAATCATGCTAGAAATACCATTCGGCTTACAAAGTAGCATTCCCTTTTCCACGAATACACAAAAGAGATCCCAATTTCCCTTTGCTGATTGATAATATTCTGAGCAGTATTTCCGAAGTTTCGGATTCGTCTTTGTCATCCACTCTGAATCAACGTAAGGTGGATTACCGATTACGATATCGAACTTTTTGACACCGTGAATTAGCTCTGGGTCATAAAAATCCGAAGAGGATGAAAGATTAAATGGCTTATAGCTCTTAAGCTGTAATGCTTTTTTAGAGTCGAAAAGATCTTCTTCATGAGTTAGCTTCTCATAAGCATCTTGAAGCCTCTTCTTCTTTGTCTTATTGCTTGTATTAAAGTAATCATTTCTAATTACCATTAATTTTTCTTTAAGATCATCACCCGAGAAAAAAGAAGCCTGTTTTTCATCATCTAGAAACACAAGCGTATTTGAGCAAGCAAATTTAAAATCTAGATTCGGTAAGGGCTCAATATCAGAACCTTCAGGTATATCAACAATTATTGATAGCCAAGCTCTAAGCCGACAGATCTCAATAGCAGTTTGTTCTATATCTACACCGTATATAGACTTAGAGAGAATATCCCGCTTTAGTGAAGAAATATTTTTCTCATACTTTGGATCTAATCTACCAAATATTTTGACAAGTAATTGAAGCATACCCATAGGGAATGCTCCCGATCCGACAGCGGGATCGAGAACTGTTAGGTATTCAGAGCCATCCACCCCAATCAAGGAATTAATAATTATTTCAGAATACGGTTTCCAATCTCGTCTTTTATTTTGATCCTGATCTCTGAATATTGTTTCTGGAAGACGAATTAACTCTTCAAGCCTTCTATCACGATCAATCGAAACAGGAATTTTAGATTTAAGATATTCCAGAATTGTCTCTTCACACATGTAGCTAACAATTTCTCTTGGGGTATAAAAAGCACCCGTAGCTTTTTTCTTATTATTTCCACCAAGCTCCTCAACTTGTTCGGCTAAGAGACTTTCAAAGATTCGTCCCAGCATCTCCGGATCAATAGCAACCTGCTGAAACTCAGGACTACTTTCATCAACTGTAAAGTTATATTTACTTAAAACTAAAAATAACTGGTTAAAGAATCCATTTGGAAATGTAAGCGCATCGTCACCATAAAAATCAGTGGTTGAAATATCAAAGAGACCACCATTGAGATAAGGAGTCTCTTTGTCACCATTTTTTCGATCAGAAAATTCTTTATTTAAAACATCAAAAAATAGAACCTCAAGTTTATTACGGTAGTATTCAAACTGATTTGATGGGTCGTCAACTTCAAAATAATTGATCTTTTGATTGATCAAACTTTTTTTAGTTAAAAACCATATAAAAAGAATTCGACCTATTAATCTTGTAGTAAACATTACAGAAGGTTTTCTTCCATAATTTTTTTCAAGATGGTTAACTAAAAGACTGAATAGCTCAACCAGCTCAAGATAAAATCTTCGATTAATTGGTTCAAAATTGAAACTTTCCCACAATTTTGAGTGAATATTTTTTTTAATTTCACTCAATTCACCAATTGCTTCAAAATTAATCTGTCTCCAAAGGGAGAAAATTTCAACTTGTGTGTGGCTAAGACTTCCCTTTAATTCTAAAGATCTAATCTTGTATTTGTTTGACAATAAAATAATAACGCTATCGCATGTCGCTGGAATTACAAAATCAATACCAATACTTTTATAGTCATTTGCTTCAGAATCTTCAAAATTCGGAGCTAAGCCTACTAACCAAGATAAATTAGTTTTATTTGTTTTCTTAACCCAAAATAATTTTGGATCAAAAATATCACTTTTATTCACTGGAATATTAAAAGCTGCTGCTTGTCTCGCAAAACCAGGAGCAAGCTCAAATCTTGAAAGTTCAGCGTCAACTCTAGGTATATTAGCTAACTCTCTATCTGAAGGAGTTAAATTTAACAACTCTAATATTGATGAAACAACGTTCTCAGCAATATCTAAATTTCGTTCTTTTAAAAGCTTACTTAAAAGAGGGTCGAATTTCTTCTTAATTTCAAGATCAGTCATCTTCTAATTATTATCTCTAGCAAACCCAAATATCGGGTGAATTGATTTTACCTTCACCTGTTCTTTTGGCTCAGGGGGTAAGAGATCTTTAATCTTATTGAGTACCTCGGGTACCTTTGATTGTTTACCCTCTTTAATCACCTCTCTAATTTCTTTAGTCAATTTTCTTGCTAGCCTACTTTGGAAAACATTTCGAGTAGTGAGTAATGATTCTAGACGCTGTCTATCATCAGCGCTCCAATCAGCAACTCTAGCTTCCTCCATTAAAGAAACTTGAGATGGGGTTAAACGCTCAGGGTCTCTTTCATATCTTGTAATTTGAGGTCCATTTTTTTCAACAACATCAAACTGTTGACTCCGATTTAACGATATCCTATCCAATGCTCTTTTTTTGTCAGTTGACCTAAGTAACTGTAAAGCTTCACCAGTCAACAAAACATCAATCGCATTTGCTTTTGATGTATTCCGATAAAAAGTAAATTGATCTTTACCATTTGTAAATTCAATTCGAGTAAATACAATTGCTTCTGGTGACTTAAGTATTTTTTGATGATCAACGATCCCCCATTTTTTTAGAGGTATCTTATCAATAGCTGTCAGAATACTCCCAGCAGCGTTGTCATAAAAATCTTTTAGATCAGCTATGTACTGATCATCCGTAAATACATCAGCCTCTTGTTCCAGTCGTAAATATTCCTGCGTTGCGAGGCTGCTATCTTGATCGTAGATTCCCTTATAGTCAATTGGATTTATTTCCTCACCCAATACAGAAGAGTCGCTTCCTATAGTCGCCTGAATCAAGCTAATTTTATCTTGTAGCTTACTAACAAGTCCTAAAAACTGCTCAAGCTCTTTGTGCGGAACAATATTTTTAACTTCTATTTCAGAATGGGGTGAACCTAATCTATTGATGCGACCGTTTCGTTGAATCATACGTACTGGATTCCAATGAAGGTCATAATTAATTAAGAGTCCGCAATCCTGTAGGTTTTGACCTTCAGCCAATACGTCAGTACTGAAAAGGTAAGTTAGTTCACCCTCTTTTGAGACCTTCTCTTGTCCATCTCGGGCTATAGGTGAAAATCTATCAGCGGATCCAAGGGCGTTAGTTCTATCTTTTCCTGATACAAAAGCACTATTTGTGCTTGTAAAAACTGTTTTGTCTTGAAGCGATTCTTTCAAATAGCTCACTGTGTCACTAAAAAATGAAAATACTAGAATTTTTTTATAGGGCTCGTTTTGAGATAGTTCTGAAATTAAATTTTTAAATGCTTCTAGCTTCTTATCATCCTTATTAAAGAGCTCAGCTAGCTCGACAATACTATCCAGTATTCTTCTCTCCGAAGCAATATCCTCTGAAATCGCTTTTATATCGTGAGTCTTATCTGAAACCTTCGTACCACTCTCTTCAGCCCTACGAATAACATCATCATCAGTTAAATCCAACTCATCAAGACTATCCTCTCCAAATTCTTCAAGAATATTGTCAATTTCTGAGAGATTTAACAAAATTTTCTTGCTATTAAAAATCTCTTCAAAAGCTTTTAATCTCTTTTGATATTTTTTAACAGATGAGAGCAAAGCAAATGCTGATGATTCAAATCGCTTTAATAAGACGATTCTTAGTAGTCCATACATGCTTAGCTGAAGTCTCAAGTTCTTGGTAGTTTCATCCTTAAACTTAATGCTCCTTAACTCTTCTAGAGTTTTTCCATAAACCTTATGGTCATACATCGCCGTACGGTAGGGAACAAAAGACAAAGTCAGAATATATTGATAAAGCCTATAAATTGCTGACTTATCACTAGTATCAAGTTCTTGATTCTTCCATTCCTCAAGTTGACGCAAGGGATGCTCAAGCTTATCTGTAGTGCTTTGAATAAAATCAACTGAACAACGTTCAATAGGATTTATTGGAGATGTAAGGCTAATACCGCCATAACTTCCAGAAAAGAAGTCGATATTAGAAACTTTTATTTTTGGGAATTTATAGCTTTTCCCATCGATATCCAAGCCCTTACCTTCCAACTCCTTCTCAATACTTTGTCTCGTGTTTCTAATAACAAATTCTCTAAGAATGGGGTCAATGATTTGACGAGCCTCTTCGTATATCGGCTTCATATCATTACCCTGAGCTCTATTTTGGCTGATCTTCTTTTTAATTTCAGCTAGAGCATCAAAGAATGACCTTGATTTAACTACACCCTCAGAATTACGAACATTAACCTTAAGGAGATCTTGCTCACCTCTGGTACCAATCAATATCTGATTGGTTAAGTCATCAATAGAATTATTTACTGGGGTTGCTGTCAAAAGGAGCGTATCAGCATTTTCATTATTAATGACCCATTCTTTAATTTGATCAAACCTTTTGCTGGATTGAGATCTTAAATTATGTGATTCATCAATAACAAATAAACTTACCGGTAAATATTTGTCTTTCTTTTGCTCTTCTTCAATTTCATTCCTATTCTGAAGTGAGATGATGGTGATTCCAAGCAATCTCTCTTTAGCAATCTCAGTATTCCATTGACCCACTAATGATTTTGGGGCGATCACAACTACTCTCTTACCGGAATATTGCTTAATAACACCAATAGCCGTAATAGTTTTACCCAGCCCAACAGAGTCAGCCAACATAGCTACCCCATTTTTCTCGAGGCGCCACATAATTTGCTTAACGCTACGCTCCTGGAAGTCCTGAAGCTTTTTAGATGATAAATGTGTGATTTCTCTATCATTCTTTAATAAGTCCCCATACATGTAGTCGAGAGTTTTGATATACATCTCGTAAGGACTAAAAAGGAGCTCTCCATGAACTGAGGTATCGATTAATTCTTCAAATTTTCCTGTCCATTCGACACAGCCCTCGTCATTCCAAGCATCCTCGAACCATGATAAGTGTCCATTTTCATGCTCTTCATGTGTAGGATGAAACTGAACAATGCGATGATCACCTTCGCCAGCGTTCAACTCAAAATTTGTTGTTAAACCATTCTCTGTAAAGTTGGATGAGCCAATAACGCCAACAGCATGCTTAGAATTAAAGCTACCAAAAATGTAACACTTAGCATGTAAGAAAGTTTTCTTAAATACCTTTACCTCTAAAACGCCGGATTCAATTAATTTTTTTAATTCAATAATCGTCGGCTTTAATTCACTATCCGGCTTTAGAACTTGTAGGTCTTCAAAAATATCCCGATCCGGATAATCAGCCTCAATATCATTTAACTGATGTCTTGGTATTAATAACTCCCTACCAATGAGGATTCGGATCTTTTTGTAATTCTTAATATGGGGGAGAAGTAGCTTCGTACCCTTAAGGTCCCAATACCCAGTTGCTATCGATAGCTCGTCGTGATCCCCGCTAGCGTCGATTAAGCAATCGAGCAGCTTTTTTCTGCGGTTATCAATAATTTTTGGTATCGGATTCATTTATTCAATTAATTATTAATTGTTTATCCATTCTAATGGAATGGGTTAGTTACGGAAATAATCCTTTACCCGTGTTTTGTATTGAATCAGTCGCCTTTTTCTTTAGTCTTCCCACAATAGCTGTCAATACCCTTCTCTTATCTTCTGCTGTCTTTGGGGTATCCGTTCTGTGAATTCGAAATTCATCATCAACAATATTCAAATCCATAGCAATCTTCCATTGTGGCTTCTTAACACCTTGAGCTTTTAATTCCTCTAGGTGGTCGTATACCTTTAAAGCTCTTTCCAACCCTTTAATGTTAGGTTGACCTTTGAATTTAAATCTAGCCCCACCATCCCTCTTAGCTTGCTGAGTTCCACGTCCTCCTTCGTGGTGCTTTGCTAATATCCTTCGAAACTGAGCTTGAAGGAAACGCTTGGGAAAATTCAGGGGAAATGAAATCGTTAATACCCTTGGATCAGATACAACCATATCACCGCCAGTTAATTGGGTTACCGCTGAGATGCTTGCTTCGTTAGCAAACAACATAGCTCCACGATCACCATCAGACCACCAAGCTTTGAAATCATCCGATCTGACGTCACCAAAATCCTTATATAAAGATCCGAACTTCCCAGCTCCACCCTTCTCACAACAGCTGAGATATTCCTTGTTTCTTTTTAGATAAGACCACCACCAGTAATAAACCGTTCTTTTCCATGAATCTGGGTGCTTTTTAGCCTTTCCACGACCAAAGGTTGGATGTTGGTATGGGAAGTGTCTTGAAGGTGGTTTTGTTTTAGCGATCATTGATGAAATGTAGCATATTTTCATAACACTTTAAATAACCAATTTAAACACCTACGTCAAATTTATAGCGAAAAGGAGGATAGTTATATCTATGGATTCAAGAGCAATAACGCTGAATAGATCCATAAATTAACTAACTTTGAAAGGTATTAAAAATGAACGTAAACGAAACTAATGTATCAATTGAACAGCAACTAATGATCCATCGAGATATTTATCTTGAAGCGAGAATGGAATATGAGTTGTCTTTAAGAAAATACTCAATGCTTAACGTAGATAAGTGTCCATGTTGCTTTGATAAATTTTATGAAAATAAAAAAGAAGAGCTGACTACCGCACATCTCACTGGTGAAATCAAGCCAAATGAGATTGAAATTCTTGAACTAATGGCTATGACTCCAGTAGTAGATGGTCATGGGGATGATGAGTCAATTGAGTCAAACGAATAATATGAAAGGAAATAAACATGAATATCAATGAAATTAAATTATTTTATAAGCAACAGGCTGAATTTCAAAAACAAATTGAAATAGCAAAGTTAAATTACTCAGATTTTTTAAGTAAAACAACTAGGAAATGCTTTCATCAAAATGATGAAACCTTTAACAACTCTTTTGAAGCTCAATCTGATTTCGTAAGTTTTGATAATCAAACGACATACACCGAACCTGAGGAATGGGAAATTTTGGAGTATATGGTTTTACCAAAAATAAGCTCAACGCTAGATTTTTTAGAAGAAAAAAAGATGCTTAATCGTGATGATCGAATAAAAATTGAATTTCCAAATGAGTTTATTGAGCCCTTAAGTCAATAATTGAATTTGAACTTCTCATAAATAGTTTTACATACGTTTTACCAACCAAACCTAACGAATAGATGACCTTGAGTCCCCGTTAGGTTTGCTTGAACAACTTGGATGTAGCCCCCGTCTTAGGTCAACGGTATGACCTTGCTTTAGCTAAAAATTACTAATAAGGACTAATGAATGAAACCTGAATACCTAGAACCATGGAAACGAATCTACCCCACTAAAAATGAACTACTTGAAGCTTGGTCTAATTGGTTTGAGTCTAAATCTGAAGAGTGGGATCTTTTTACTCTAACCGTTGTCTTTAAATCGGGTGGGTTAACTCCTAGACCCAATCGATGGGAATCTGAATATAAGATCCGAATACTTCAAAAGATAAGGAGAGCTCTTGAACCAAAATTAGAGAACCAAACTAACGCAATACCTTATGAGGAGTTCTTTTATTACGAGAAGGACGACTCATCATTATTTAGAGTCTCTAGATCGCATAAGCCTCACCATATCCATGCTTTATTACCTATTAGAACGTCACAGGTTTATAAATTCTGGTCTGTTGACAGAAATGATCTACAAGAGCGAATTGAAAAGGATCTTTATTCAATAGAGACGGTTCAATCGGTCTTAATAGAGCGGGTTAAAACTGATCACACCTTAGACTGGGTTAAATACCTATTAAAAGGAAAAACAATTTAGTTATCACCTATTCAGTGATATCTTTATCCAATAAACAAGGAGGTTTTATGAGATACGCCTTTGCTTTGCTTTTCCTGACGACTAACGTGATGGCTCAGGCGATCTATGGACCTAGCGGTGAATATAAGGGTTATTCACAAACCAGCCCTAGCGGAGTTACAAACGTCTATAACGCTCAAGGTCAAAACACTCAATCATTTCAAACCGATAACGGACAAACAAACTTCTATAGTCCACAAGGTCAATATCAGGGAACCAGTACCGCCCCTATTCAAACCACACCTAATACAACTATCAATACGCCAAGACAAGTTCCTCAAGCTCCATCTGTGAAAGGTTGGTAGCCTAATTTAACCTACGTAAAAAAACTCCTAAATAAAAAAACCACTAAAAAGGAGTGTTTACGTGAACAAGAGTCTCTCTAGGAATCAGATATTAGGAATCCGCACTACAAACGACTTTATCAATAAGTTTGATGGATTATGTGAGCGGCTAGGCTACAACCGATCAGAAGTCGTTAGGTACTGTTTAAAGAAGTTTTTCAATGAGCATTACAACAACTCAGAAAACTTCCAAAAAGCTCGCAAGGAGATGTTCTGATGCTTACCTTTAAAGAATGGATCAAAGAAGAAGCTAAGAAACCCAAAAAGAAAAAGGAAGATAAGAATGTCCAATCAACTTATCAGGGAAGCGCAGAAGTCAGGTATGTTTATCAGCAAGGAAAAGTTGATCGAAACCCTGAAGCAATCGAATACCAAGGAATTTACTATTTCCCAGAGCCCTAATAGCAAACAGGCGGTGGTAGTAATTAACCTTTAGATATAAAGCTATGGAGACGCTTTCTGGCTTGAGCGGTAGTGAGGTGAGCTCCATAGTGCTGTTCAATGACCGCTTGGGACGTTCTAGCGTTCTTAGCTAGGATTAAGGTATCAACATCACCGTAGATAAGCCTAAACATAATGGCGGTGTGACGAAGGCTATAGAGTTGAAGGTTCTTACCTGTTGTCTTCTCTAACTTAGATTCCTCAACACCCTTTTTAAAGAGCTTTCTCCAAGCCTCCATCATTGTCTGACGGTTTTGATAGCTTGGGAAGAATACGTAGTCCTCTGGGTCTGTATAAGGACTACCCTCAAGAGCCTCTAGAGCTTTCTTTTGCTTTACGGGATCTTGAATTGCTTTTGCTTCTTTTAGCTTTTGGGCGTGATCGACTTTTCTAAACTTTAAAAGATCGGCGTAGATCACGGTCGCCTCTTCCATTGTTTGAACTTCTCTCGCCGTTGTCTTAGTTGCTGGGTGACTTAAGACTAACCATTCACTCTTCTTATCACCCTCTTTATCACTTACCTTCTTAACGTGTTTATGTTTAAGAACCCGAATATCGGTTGGACGTAAAAAGCTATTCACCATAAACTTATTCAGCAACATCAACTCTTCAGTAATAGGAATTCCTCTTACCTTTTCGCCTCTAGAGGCTAAATCAAGACACGCCTTATTAATCTTGCGGTATTCATCAAACGTGAAGTAGTCCCGCTTCTCCTTGGTCTTTAGTCGCTCGCTTAGCTTTGGAAATGGCGGGATCGCTTTAAGGATTCCTTCTTGAACGGCGTATTTGAAGATCTTGCTAAGGAGCGATAGGTAATGTTTTTTGGTCGCTGGGGCGAGCTTCTTTTGATTGAGCTTTTCCATCACTTCGACTAGGTCGCTATATTCAATCTCCGTTATGAGCTTTTCACCAAAGTGAGGGATATAAAAGCCCTCGACCTTCCCTTTGTCGTTAATGTAGAGGCTCTTTTTAGCTGTAGTCTTCTCGACCTCGATCATAGAAGCTGCTACGACCGAAAATTGGGCGTTTTTGATCTTCGCCTTCGGGTTAGCCCTTTGCTTCAATAAAACGTCGTTATAGAACTGTTTAGCAAACTCTAGGGCTAGTCTTTTATTATTTCTCTCATCAATAACCCCTGTAGAAGCGACATTCATAGCCCCATTCATATAAACACGAGTCCACCAATACTTTGAATTCTCAATACGGAAAATAATGAGCTTTTTTGGATACCCAGCTACGTGCTCTTGTGAGCCAGGGACTATCTTGCTTTTAGAGGTCATTTTGGACGTGTCACTTTGATACCTAGTTTGATACCCAAGTATACCCCCCGATTAAGCCCTGTGGATATAAGGCTAAAAAATCTCGTCCTTCGGGACTGACGCCCTCATAACCCGAAGGTCGTAGGTTCAAATCCTGCCCCCGCAACCAGTAATTCAGTACTAAGCCCTTAATTTTTAAGGGCTTTTGCTTTTCTAGACATTAAAAAGCTTGATTTCTCTGGCTTGATCGCCATTTGGGTGCTTTTAGTTCAAAACCTTATAGCCGCGCCCACTCAAGCAACGCTTCACCACAGTCTCTTGAGCCTGATTTCCAGTAAACGCACCGCCCGCGCCACCAATCACAGCTCCAGCGCCTGCCGCCTGAACAATGCCTGTTTTATTGCCGCCAGTCACAAGACCAAGTAAGCCACCAACTACAGCGCCGGCACCAGCACCCTTAGCTGCAGTTTCGCCCATGCCTGATTGTTGTTGAGCATAGGCCTGACACTCACTTAAATCCTTCTCATAAGCAGCTTCATTTACGCCCTTCATATCGACCAATGGACGCACATTCGCTCCAGCACAACCAACAGTCACTGCGACAACCAGAGAACAAAGAGTGAGTAGCTTATTCACATGCAAATCCTTTTATTCAATTTCACATCGATCGATGCCATAGGCGTTTTATATCATGTCTTAAAAACTGTGGCGAAGACTTTGCATTATTTTTAAATAACCAAGTCTGGGTACCTGTTTGTGGTGTTTGATAAAACGGGATCTCTAAATTTTGGTAACGTGCCGACACATCTGGGTGCGGATGACCATAACGATTACGGTAACCGTTCTGTGCAAATGCCTTATTAGGCTCAAGTCTTTTCAGAAGCGCTAAGGAAGAAGAGGTTTTGCTCCCATGATGCGGCGCCATAAAAATTAATTCTCTATCACCAATTTCTTGCAACATTTTTTTATCTAATCGTTCAGTAATGTCGGCTTCACCTTGCTTCTCAACATCGCCCGTTAACCAAAGTGAACTTTGCTGATTGCGCACCTCAAGCACGCAACTCATTTCGTTAGGTTTACCAGGATATTGATGGATAAATACTGTTTCTTCATGAGGATGCCAAATTACAAATTCCACTCCATCCCACTCCCAGCGCTGGCCAAAACGACATGGAATAGCGGGTATCTTCCTTACGTGCAAATTCTGGAGTAGCGGATTGGCGCTAGGTAATGAGCCCATCATGGAATCAAACTGAATCTGATTTAGTAAGCTTGCGGCACCACCAATGTGATCACTATCACTATGGCTGATCACCATACGATCAACTTGATTGATTCCCCTACCCCTGAAATAAGGAAGGATCACTCTTTTCCCAGCATCATCTTTTTTTCCTTGAATGGGTCCAGTGTCATACAGCAATCTTCTATTGGCGGTTTCAATCAAAACTGCAGTACCTTGTCCAATATCTAAAACAATCGCCCTAAATTCCCCTTGATTAAGAGGTGAACTGAATTGAATCGGCCATATAAATAACGGCATTGATAAAGAAATGCCAAGTAACCGTCGTTTCCATGATTCGCCAATATCACCAGGACGAATCGCATAAACAATTCCACATCCAGAAATAACTAACATCCACCACTCTGGTTGTCTTGACCAAACCACTGACCACCTCCAGCTTGCCATCCACTCGAGCGCAATAGCTAAATATTCCATACAAGTATGTGCCGGTAATAACAAGTAACGACCGATAAATTCTGGGAGTAAGGCTCCAGCGATTGCAAGTGGTGTCACGATGTAACTCACCAGCGGAATAGCAAATGCATTAGCTAATGGCGAAACAACGGAGACTTGATAAAACCAAAACAAAGTAAATGGCAACAATGTCAATGTGACAACAGCTTGAACACGGCATGCCTCTCTTAGAGCCTGAAATACGCGCTGCATCCAATGCACTTCCAACTCCTTCCCAGTGGGGATACCCAATAAGCCTTGGGAATCCCCCATGGCATATAGAATGGCGGCGACTGCGCCAAAAGATAACCAAAAGCCAGGGGTATAGGGAGCCATTGGATCAATCAACAACACAAAGGCTAAGGCCCACCACCAAATGTCAAATGACCGTGGATTTCTGCCAGCCCATAAGGCAAACGCCACCACTCCAACCATATACATGGTTCTCTGCGCTGGAATCTGAAAGCCTGCTAACCAAGCATAAATAAATGCAGTCGCAAATCCCGATAAAGCCGCTATCTTGCTAACAGGCGCGATCAGAGGCAAAGTACGACGGCGCCAAACAAAAGCAGCTAATGAGGCGCCAACACCCGCCAACATGGTTACATGAAGTCCTGATATCGAAATAAGATGCCCAATACCCGTTGCATTAAACACTTGCCAGTCATCTTGATTGATTGCATTTTGATCTCCCATCACCAAAGCAATCAATACACCGACATATCTCGCATCCTCCGGCAACATTGACTGTATCTTTTTACGTAAGTGCCAGCGCGCAAGCTCCATACGCAATTCACACTCAAACCAAGCAATATCTCTACTAATCAGTAACTCACCTGATCGTACTGAACCGCTAGCCCCAAAATCCTGATGAAAAGACCATCGCTCAAAATCAAAGGTATAAGGATTTAATGATCCGTAGGGACGTTTGAGCTTGGCCTTGAACTTCCAGCGCTGGCCAGGAATTACCTCTGGGATTTCCTGAGGATTTCTCCAGGCAGGTTGCCAACTCAAATAGACTCTTTTTGGAAAGTTATTGAGCGTTTCTTTTCCAGAACTCGCTTGATCAATCTCAAATGCAAATTTCGCACCCGAGGTATTGCTTTGCGGTAGATTAGCCACTCTACCCTCAAGAGAAAGTTCTTTACCCTCTACCTCTATATGAAGAATATTTTCTAAGCGGTTTTCAGCATAGCGTGCATTCCATGCAAAGCCCATCGTAAATAACAAGCCAATGATTGCTAGTTTTTTAGCGCCAGTTAAATAACAAGGGAAACAAATGGCGATTAAAGAAAAGGCTGCTATCGCCATGCTGGTAGATAACCAATACTCAGGAACTTTCGGCAAAAAGAGAAGGAGTGATCCCCCAGCGATAAACGCCGTAATAGCTAAGCGCAAAGAATTAAGGAGCTAAGTTGAGGCTAGGAATGTCTGCGCATAATACAGACCAACGCGGCAATGCTTGCAAAGCATTGCGCCATACAGCTAAGGCAAATTCAGCGTCGCTCATATTCCTAACGGAGGCAAGCTCTTTTGCAATCCGCGGTAAAAAAGCAGGCTCATTAAATTCAATACCCTCTTCTCTGAGCCAAGCTGGTGGAATATCGGGGGCATCAGTTTCAGTAACGATACTGCCTAGTGGCAATTCTTTTAAGAGCCTACGGATTTGCAGAGCTCGCGCGTAAGTCGCTGCACCACCAAAGCCTAACTTAAAGCCAAGCTCGATAAATTGCTCGGCCTGCTGAAAGCTACCATTAAAAGCATGCGCTATTCCACTGGAGATATCACGCCGACGTAGAGCCTTCAGAATGGCATCTTGCGATCTACGAACATGCAAGATTACAGGTAGTTGATATTTCTGTGCCAAATCTAATTGTGCATTGAAAAAGAATTCCTGCCGATGAGGATCTAAATCTTCTACAAAATAATCTAGGCCGATTTCACCAACACCGACAAAGCGTGGGTCAGAAAGTGAGTCAATGATGTGATTCTCCAGAATTTGGATGTCACCCTCTTGAGCTTGTTTGGTATATAGCGGATGTATTCCTAATGAATAGACCAAACCCGGAATTTTCTGACTGTATTGATGAGTTAGCACTTTTACAGAATCACAGTCTGCCGCTTTTACAGCCGGCAACAGAATTGCCTTGACGTCTTTATCGACAGCTCGCTGAATAACTACATCTAGTGAGCCCGAAAACTCAGGGGCGTCTAGATGACAATGGGTATCGATCCACATGGGATGCCCCCTCATACTGAAAATGTCTTTAATACTCCGCGCTCTAAATGCAAAATTCGATCACAACGTTTAGCGCGAATTGGATCATGCGTCACAATCACAAAGGCAGTGCCTTGATCACGAGCGATATCAAGCATCAAATCAAATACACCATCGGCAGTTTCAGTATCGAGGTTACCTGTTGGCTCATCCGCTAGCACACAAGCTGGATCACCTACCAAAGCACGGGCCACAGCAACACGCTGACGCTCTCCGCCAGATAACTCGCCAGGAGTATGTAGCTCGCGTGCAGCCAGGCCAACAGCCTTAAGCATATTGCTAGCACGATCCATGGACTCATCATTACTAAGGCCACGGATACGCAAAGGTAATGCTACGTTCTCTGCAGCACTAAATTCATCCAAGAGATGATGGAACTGATAAATAAAACCGAGGCTATGGTTGCGTAACTGATCTAGCTTCTTAACTGATAAGTCGCTCAAATTGGATCCAGCCAATACAACTGAGCCAGCGCTTGGAATATCTAGACCGCCTAATAAATGCAGCAAAGTACTCTTACCAGATCCAGATGAACCCACAATAGCTACCTTTTCTGAAGGGGTTACATCCAAATCAATCGCTTTTAAAACCTCGACTGCAGTAGGTCCTTGACCATAGGTCTTAGCCAAGCCACGCGCCTTAAGCACTAGATTCTCTGGATTATTCATAACGCAGGGCCTCAGCAGGCCGTACCTTGGCAGCACGACGACTTGGATACAAGGTAGCTAATACTGAGAGTCCAAAGGCCATCAATCCTACCGTGATTACATCACTTGCCCTCACATCGGATGGCAGTTCACTAATGAAATACACCTCACGTGGTAAAAACTGTACGCGGAAGATTGCCTCAATCACTGGAACAATCACATCGATATTGAGTGCTATTAATAAACCTAGCAGCACTCCAGCTAAGGAGCCTAATAAACCAATTGCCAATCCCTGAATTAAAAATATTCTCTGAATGAGCCCAGGGCTAGCACCCATCGTTCTCAGAATCGCAATATCAGCCTGCTTCTCATTGACCGTCATGACTAAGGTGGAGACTAAATTAAAAGCAGCTACTGCAATAATCAAAGTCAAAATAATGAACATCATTTTCTTTTCGGTCTGAACGGCTGCAAACCAGTTGCGATTTGATCTTGACCAATCAGTCACCCAAAGTGCTTGAGGAACAATGGCTGCTAACTCATTAGCGACTTCAGGGGCCCTCTGCATATCATCTACCTTGACACGTAGGCCAGACGGATCACGCAAGCGTAACAAGGCTGCAGCGTCCTTCCAATGCATGATGGCTAAGGAACTATCGTATTCATAATGGCCACTATCGACAATACCCACTACTTGTAAAGTGCGCATTCGTGGCATTGCACCTGCCGGAGTTAAGTCACTTTCAGGAACAATTAAGTTAATGCGATCACCAACATGTGTACCCACAATCGCTGCAAGCTGCGCTCCTAGAGCAACGCCAAAGCTTCCCGGTTTCAAGTCGTCAATACTGCCCGCAACAAATTGCCTTGGTAAATCTGAAACCCGGCCCTCTTCACTTGGCAAGATACCGCGAATAGAGACGCCACGCATCATGTTGTCGCGGCTTAACAAACCTTGCGAACTTACCATCGGCGCGACACCAACAACGTGTGGCTGCTGCGCTACTTTTAATGCCAGCGGCTCCCAATTGACTAGCCCGTCCGGAGAAATGATTTCCACATGAGAAAGGACGGATAACATGCGATCACGTACCTCCTTCTGAAAGCCATTCATCACTGAAAGCACCACAATCAGCGAGGCAACACCTAGAGCTATACCCGCAGTGGAAATACCAGAAATAAAGGAAAGGTAGCCATCGCGCTTACCTACCGTCTTGCGACGCTTAGATCGGGTATAGCGCAGGCCAATTTCTAGCTCAATAGGAAGTCTCAACATAGCCACAGTTTAGTGAATCGCGAGAACAAACTGATGGAATACCTAAATGCCACCTAAAATCAGGGGAATGACTTGCAATTCCACCCCCTCTAACGCTTCTAGGACCAATTTGCGCCGCTTTACCCTGATGCTATCGGGGGAAGATGCCTTAGAAGATCTCGAAACCAGAGATAGCCCCAAGCAAGGACTTCCTCATGAGCGGTTTTTGCTAGGAGAAAAGGTGCCGCTTGCCCCTGTTTTGCTTCTTGGGCAATCCAATCTAGTAGTTAATCCAAAAGAAACTATTGCCTGCCTACAGCCAGTTCATCTGCATGCTACACGCGATCATCTCATTTTGATGGGGCAAAGTCAGGTTGATCTGACAGAGAAAGAGTCTTCTCAACTCCTCAAAGTAGCCCTTCCCTTTATCGAAGAAGATTTTAAGAGTACCGTTTTATTTCAGAATCAGCACTATTGGTTTATTTCTGCAGGAGTGTTTACGAGCTTAGAAAGTTACAGTGTTGATCAAGCCCATGGTCGCAATATTGACTGGTGGATGCCTCGCGATACAAAAGAAGAAGGTATCGCTAAACGATGGCGTAAACTCCAAAATGAAATCCAAATGCTTTGGCATATTGGCGCTGTTAATGAAGAACGAGAGCAACGCGGTATGCCCAGTATTAACTCGATCTGGATTAGCGGTATTGGCAAACTCAACGATGTACAAGTGCCAAACGTATTAGATCAAGCGCAGTGCCTTATTGGCTCAAACCCCATACTATTTGGCCTGGCAAAGCTATTAAGTCTTCCTCATGAAGTCAATATAGATGAAAAAAATCTAGTTGGCGCTTTCGCTTGGCTTAATGAAGCACAACATGTTTGGCCACAATTACGTGCAGCTCTGCTAGATAAACAGTTAGATGAAGTAGTCATCATTGATTTTCCAAAGGGTAAAGCGCGCGAACGCACATTTACCGCTAAAGACATTTTCAAAAAATCTTGGGCATTCTGGAAAAAAGCAGAGCCACTGACTTGGAAAGAGATTAGTCATCTATGAGTTATTTATGAATTTGACATGAGCTTCTTTTCGCAACGCCCTTTCTCTGAACGCACAGCTACTTGGTTAGCACAGAGTGGATTACATCCTCTGCTCGCTAGACTCTATGCTGCGCGTGGACTCCAGTCACCTGAAGAGCTTTCTCTTGATTTAAAACAATTACTTTCACCAGTTGAGCTCAAGAATTGCATTAGCACAGCTTCATTACTAGCAGATATCCTCGAGAAAAAAGAGCCTATGCTTATCGTTGCGGACTATGACTGCGATGGTGCAACTGCCTGTGCCGTTGGCTTACGGGGCTTAAGTATGCTGGGCGGCCCTGAAACTCCAATTCAGTTTCTGGTTCCAAACCGCTTCACGATGGGTTATGGCCTGACGCCAGAGGTGGTGGATTTAGCTGCACAACAAAACCCGAAACCAAAATATCTCATTACGGTTGATAACGGTATTGCTAGTGAAGCTGGTGTTGATCGCGCCCGTGAGTTAGGGATGGAAGTCATTGTGACTGACCATCATCTCCCTGGAGATAACTTACCCAAGGCTTTAGCCATTGTTAATCCCAATCAACCAGGTTGTAGCTTTCCAAGTAAAGCACTTGCTGGTGTTGGTGTGATGTTTTATCTACTCGTTGCATTGCGCGCTGAACTACGTAAGCGTGGCAAATTTACGAATGAGACACAACCTAAGATAGAGAATCTTCTCGACCTAGTTGCTTTAGGCACAGTTGCGGACGTTGCACAGTTGGATCGCAATAATCGCGTATTAGTTTCGAATGGCTTAAAACGGATTCGTACAGGAATTTCGCAGCCCGGTATTCAAGCGCTTTTTCAGGCAGCAACCCGAGATCCACGCAAAGCGAATACCTTTGATCTAGGTTTTGCGATAGGCCCGAGACTCAATGCTGCCGGGCGCCTGGCGGATATGACCTTAGGCATTCGCCTACTGCTTACCGATAACACTGATGAAGCTATCAATCTCGCGCATGAGCTCGATCGTATTAATCGGGAACGTCGTGGTATTGAAGCGGGCATGCAAGAAACTGCACTATCTCATCTCGCTGAAGATCAATTGGCCGGCACCATGACTGAGCACACTAGCATTTGCTTATGGAATCCGGAGTGGCATCAAGGCGTAGTCGGCATTGTGGCTTCACGCTTAAAGGAACGCTTTAATCGTCCGGCTATCGTATTTGCTCCAGCAGATGGTAATACTGGTGAAGAATTACGTGGCTCTGGTCGCTCAATCACCGGCTTTCATTTGAGGGATGCATTAGATCTCGTTTCAAAGCGTGAGCCTGGACTTATTTTGAAGTTTGGTGGTCATGCGATGGCAGCGGGCTTAACCATTCGCAAGAGCGACTTTGAAAAGTTCGATGCCTGCTTTCAGGAAGTGGCAAGCAGTCTATTCACAGATGAATTACTGGAACGTCGCCATGCACATGACGGCGTATTGGAACTCTCTGAGTTCACTCCTGAAATTGGCGACCTCCTGGCCGAAGAAATCTGGGGTCAAGGCTTTCCTCAACCCGTTTTTTACGGAGAATTTGAGATTACCCAGCAAAGCCTGATGAAAGAAAAGCATTTACGCCTAATGGTTCGCCCCGCTGGCGCTTCAGCCTCAAATAAACCACTCACGGCTGTTTGGTTTAACCGTACCCAAAGCCTGCCAGCTAAAGCAAAATTAGCCTACCGTCTAGTTACTGACCGCTATCAAGGTCAAGCCCGAGTGCAGCTCATGATTGAAGCCCACGATGAGGCTGCCAACACCTAAGGGTCTGGCGCAATAACCCCCTTATAATTAAGGGATGGAAGCTGAACAACTAAACATTATTTCGAATACCTTGTCCGATCTGCTCACCCGTGAGCAAGCACTTCGGGGGTATCTTTGACTTCGACGTAAAGTCACGTCGCCTTACTGAAGTTAACTCTATTTTGGAAGATCCCACGATTTGGGATGATCAAAAGAAAGCGCAAGCGCTGGGCAAAGAGAAGAAGTTGCTCGATGGCGTAGTCACTACCCTGACTGATCTGAACTCCAGCATTACTGGCGCTCTTGAGCTATTTGATATGGCCAAGGAAGAAAGCGATTTTGAAACGATCGCCGCCATTGAGCAAGATGTTGAGAGCTATAGCAAGATTATTGGTGACCTCGAGTTCCGTCGCATGTTCCACAATGAGATGGATTCTTGTAATTGCTTTATCGATATTCAAGCAGGTGCTGGCGGCACTGAGGCCTGCGATTGGGCCAGCATGCTCTATCGCCAATATCTCAAGTATTGTGAGCGCAAGGGTTACAAAACTGAAATCCTCGAAGAATCTGATGGTGACGTTGCTGGCATTAAGAGTGCAACTATCAAAGTGGATGGTGAGTACGCTTACGGTCACCTCCGCTCAGAAACCGGTGTACATCGCTTAGTACGTAAATCACCTTTTGATTCTTCAAATGGCCGCCACACATCATTTGCTTCTATCTATGTATATCCAGAGATTGATGACTCGATTGAGATTGATATTAATCCTGCTGATATCCGCACTGATACCTACCGCGCCTCTGGCGCGGGTGGTCAGCACATTAATAAAACCGACTCAGCCGTACGTTTAACCCACATTCCAACTGGGATTGTGGTCCAGTGTCAAAACGACCGAAGTCAACACCGAAACCGTGCTGAGGCGATGAGCATGCTCAAGTCTCGTCTTTATGAGCACGAGATGCAAAAACGTCGCGCTGAACAAGATAAGCTGGAAGCCAGTAAAACTGATGTGGGCTGGGGTCATCAAATCCGCTCTTATGTTCTGGATCAAAGCCGTATTAAAGATTTACGTACTAATGTTGAGATCTCTAATACTCAAAAAGTTTTGGATGGTGATCTTGATGCCTTTATTGAAGCCAGCCTAAAACAAGGCGTGTAATAACCTCATACCCATTAATGCACCACGATATATATGAACGATAAAACCCATTTAGACACTGCCTCAGCCACTGAAGGAGTTGATGAGAATCACATCATTGCGGAGCGCCGTGAAAAACTTTCTAAGATTCGCGCTGGTGGTGTTGCATTTCCAAATGATTTTGTGCCAACACATTTGGCAGCGGATTTACATGCTCACTATGACAGCCTAACCAAAGAAGAGTTAGCCGCTAAGAAAGTACATGTCAAAGTGGCTGGACGTATGGTTCTCAAGCGTGTGATGGGTAAGGCGAGCTTTGCAACGATTCAAGATCGCAGCGGGCAGATTCAGTTCTATATTAATGATGAACTGAGTGGTGCCGATGTGCATGGCGCCTTTAAGCATTGGGATATGGGTGACTTTATCTCTGCTGAAGGAAATCTCTTCAAGACTAATAAGGGCGAGCTATCTGTTGAGTGCAGTAACTTACGCCTCCTCAGTAAATCATTGCGCCCATTGCCAGATAAGTTCCATGGCCTCTCAGACTTGGAGACTAAATACCGTCAGCGCTATGTAGATTTGATTGTCAATCCAGAAAGTCGCAATACCTTCAAGGCGCGTAGCAATACAATCGCATCCCTACGCCGTCATATGCTAGATGCTGACTTCATGGAAGTAGAGACACCGATGCTCCACCCGATTCCTGGGGGTGCAGCAGCTAAGCCATTTATTACACATCACAACGCACTTGATATGCAAATGTTCTTGCGCATTGCGCCTGAACTCTATCTCAAGCGTTTAGTGGTTGGTGGATTTGAGCGCGTATTCGAAATTAACCGCAACTTCCGTAATGAAGGTGTGAGCCCACGCCACAATCCAGAATTTACGATGATGGAGTTCTATGCGGCATATACCGACTACCGTTGGTTAATGGATTTCACGGAAGGCATGATTCGTGCAGCGGCGATTGATGCCCAAGGTACAGCAGTATTGACACACCAAGGTCGCGAACTTGATCTAAGCAAGCCATTCCAACGCTTAACAATTACCGAAGCAATCCTCAAGTACTGCGTTCAATCAGGCAAAAGCTATGAATTAGCTCAATTAGATGACATCAACTTCATTCGCTCTGAATTGAAAAAAGGTGGCGAAAACCCAGACGCCCCAACCCTCAAGAACGCAGGCATCGGCGCCTTGCAGCTCGCCTTATTTGAATTAGTTGCCGAGGAGCATCTTTGGGAGCCAACTTACATCATTGATTACCCAATCGAAGTCAGTCCACTTGCAAGAGAGTCTGATACCCGCCCAGGAATTACCGAGCGTTTTGAACTCTTTATTACTGGTCGGGAGATCGCTAACGGCTTCTCAGAATTGAACGACGCAGAAGATCAAGCGAACCGCTTCCGTAAACAAGTAGAGCAAAAAGAAGCTGGTGATGAAGAAGCTATGTACTTTGACCATGACTTCATTCGCGCCCTTGAGTACGGCATGCCCCCAACTGGTGGCTGCGGTATTGGTATCGATCGCTTGGTAATGCTACTAACCGATGCGCCCAATATTCGCGACGTGATTCTGTTCCCGCACTTACGTCGCGAAGAAGAATAATTATTCTTGAAACAAACAAAAGGCACCCTAGGGTGCCTTTTTTATTGCCTACATAAAAGTAACTATCAATTTATGCTGGCAACCCTTTTTCATCAAAAACGCCTTCAAATAAAGCTGAACTCAAGTAACGCTCAGCAGTATCAGGAAGAACCACCACAATGGTTTTACCAGCGTACTCAGGCTTTTTAGCTAGGCGTACTGCTACTGCGGCTGCAGCCCCACAGGAGATTCCAACCAAGATACCCTCTTCCTTAGCAATACGACGGGCGAACTCAATTGCCTCTTCGTTGCTGACTTGTTCAACTTTGTCGACTACTGATAAATCCAGATTGTCTGGAACAAACCCAGCGCCAATACCTTGAATCTTATGTGGCGCAGGTTTGATTTCTTCGCCATTGAGTTTTTGAGTAATCACTGGGCTTGTCGTTGGCTCCACAGCCACCACTTCAATATTCTTTTTCTTAGTGTTCTTGATGTAACGACCCACACCAGTAATTGTTCCGCCTGTGCCCACACCGGCAACAAACACATCAATCTTGCCATCAGTATCTTCCCAAATTTCTGGACCAGTTGTCTTCTCATGAATCGCAGGATTTGATGGATTGCTAAATTGCTGCAGCAAAACATATTTAGAATTAGATGCTGCAATCTCCTTAGCCTTGGCTACTGCGCCATTCATACCCTTAGGGCCTTCAGTCAATACAATCTTTGCACCCAAGGCAGTTAATAACTTACGGCGCTCCATGCTCATGGTTTCTGGCATAGTGAGAGTCAGTGGAATACCGCGTGCAGCCGCCACGAAAGCCAATGCAATACCGGTATTACCGCTGGTAGGTTCAACGAGTTCTTTCCCAGGCCCAAGAAGTCCTTTTTCTTGGGCATCATTAATCATGGCAACGCCAATACGGCATTTGACAGAGTAAGCTGGGTTGCGACCTTCAATTTTGGCAAGCACTGTTGCCTTAGCACCATCCGTGACGCGATTTAAACGTACTAAAGGTGTCTTGCCAATGGTTTGAGAGTTATCGGTAAAGTAAGTCATTAATGCTCCTCAATTCAAAAAGTCTGTGTAGATCTTATGGGTTAAAACGAATCCTGTAAAAGATGGGTTTGTTATTAGCTAAGAACGAGATCTTCTAAAGCTTGTCACTATTAATACAAGCAATAACACCCCAAACCAAAGAAAAGACCACTCAGGAACTTGCAATCCTAAAATTGCGGGAAGCTTGGCTGAACACAAACCATCAGCTTTAAATAGCCAGGGCAAACTGTTCACCAACTGAAACTGATTAATCCAAGTTTCTAAAGGATCTATTCCGCAGGATTCGCTGGGATGAGACAAAAGCCAAATATGGTGACCAGCAACTGCAACCCCATACCCAGCGGCTAAGATGGCTAAACCATGAAATAGCTTTCTTAATTTTGGGATGCCAGCAGCCAGAAGGCATGAAAGCGCTACGCCAAGATAGCCAACCCTTTGTAATACACATAAAGGACAAGGTAAGAAACTCACCCCTTGATAACCTACTTGTTGCAATATCACTGCAAAAGTCACTAAGCCTAAACTCAGCAGAGAAAGAAATAAATATTGGACTCTAGTCATTACTCAATCATAGCGTTACCAGCCTTTGAAGCCCTAAATCTTCGCTTTATTACTAAAAGTGCATTGGATATGAGAAGTTAATCCGTCAAACTCTCAGAAAAGGGGTGATTTTTGAGGATAATCAAGGTTTTGCAATATTTACAAAGCTTTTATGGCCGCATACCACACCGAAACAGTCCTTACCGTGCACCACTGGAACGATACTCTATTTAGCTTCACTACAACCCGCAATAAAGGCTTACGCTTTCGTAGCGGCCACTTCTTAATGATTGGTCTTGAGGTTGAAGGTAAACCATTGGTACGTGCTTATAGCGTAGCAAGCCCAAACTATGAGGAGCATTTGGAATTCTTGAGCATTAAAGTTCAAGATGGACCACTAACTTCACGCCTCCAGAAGATTCAAGTAGGTGATCCAATCCTGGTAAGTGAAAAGTCTGTTGGGACTTTAGTGTTGGATGACTTAAATCCAGGTAAGCATCTTTACTTGTTTAGTACTGGTACCGGCCTAGCGCCATTCATGAGCATCATTCGGGATCCAGAAACCTATGAGAAGTTTGAGAAGGTTGTGCTCATTCATGGCGTTCGTCTAGTGAGCGAGTTAGCTTATGCCGATTACATTCGTGATGAACTGACTCAAGATGAATTCTTAGGTGAACTCATTCGTGAAAAACTCATCTACTACCCAACAGTAACTCGTGAAGCTTTCAAGCACACTGGTCGACTGACTACCGCTATCGAATCTGGTCAACTCTTTAAAGATATTGGCTTGCCACCATTAGATCCAGCAGTGGACAGAGCGATGATCTGCGGCAGCCCTTCTATGCTCAAAGAAACCTCTGAGATGCTTGATACCAAGGGTTTCAAAGTCTCACCGAGCCTTGGTCAGCTCGGCGACTATGTGTTTGAGCGCGCCTTCGTAGAGAAGTAAACACTCTTATACATATATCTAAAAGTAATTTAGGTATCGCTATATATTCCTTGTGGATATATAGACTCCTTGGTAAATTCTCTTTAACGAGCTTTTTTTAAAGGAATTGCGATGTCACCCGTACGCGAGCACTACAACCCAGTCATTACCAAGTTATTACGCGAACATGATCGCCTCCCGCATGACAAAGTTATCGAACGCAAAAGTTTTCAGCGTCAAATTCTCTTTCTTATGAATACGATAAAACTCGAAGAGTTTGAGCAGTCCTTTATCTAAAAACCAAACAAAGAAATTTAATGCTGCAAGTAATTCAAGACTCTCTTCAATTTATTATTTCTGGCGCACTCGTTGGTTTATTAGTTGGCATGACAGGTGTTGGTGGGGGCTCTCTCATGACGCCTTTACTGACAATAATCTTTGGGGTTGCTCCAACAACCGCAGTTGGAACGGACTTAGCCTTTGCAGCCATTACGAAAGGCTTTGGTACAGCAGCACATCGACTTCATGGAAACGTACGCTGGGATATTGTGAGGTTACTCTGCATTGGCAGCCTGACTACAGCAGTGTTATCAATCTTGGCATTGAAGATCATCGGACCAGTTTCAAAAAACTTTAATCACTTTATTAGTATTGCGATTGGAATTTCTGTTTTACTTACCGCGACATCTCTTCTGTTTAGAGCAAAAATTCTGAAGTGGGTTCAAGAGAATCCAAACTTCTTACCAAGCGGCTCCAATTTAAAAATTGCAACTATTTCTGTTGGTGCAGTGATCGGTGTACTGGTAACGGTGTCGTCAATTGGAGCGGGTGCTATCGGCGCTACTTTGATTTTGGTCTTATATCCACACCTCAAGCCTGCAGAAGTGGCAGGTACAGATATTGCCTATGCCGTTCCTTTAACCGCATTAGCAGGACTAGGCCACTGGTGGCTTGGAAACGTCCACTTTGATCTATTGTTTGGCCTATTGTTAGGCTCTGTACCTGCCATCTGGTTGGGCGCCAAACTCTCCAGCACGCTTTCTGAACGAGCAACTCGAAATACGCTAGCTTTCACTCTATTTCTAGTTGGAATTAAACTCGTTTCATCATGATTACACCTAAATTTTGGTCAATTCCGCCCAGCACTCTTAGCGCTTCAGAGTTGGCTGAAAAGTCAGCCACTTTAAGGCAGCGTCTATCGGATATTTCCAAGTGCTTTTCAGATGTGCGCTTTGCAACTAGCCTTGCTGCTGAAGACATGGTGATTACTGATGCTATTTCTAAAGCAGGTACCAATATCAAGCTATTTACATTGGCTACCGGTCGCTTACACCAAGAGACAGTCGATATGGTGAAGACCACTGAGGATCGCTATGGCATTTCAATTGAAAAGATTTACCCAAAAGAAGAGGATGTACAAGCATTCATTGATCAATATGGCATGAATGGTTTCTACGAAGGTGAAGAGCCCAAGAAAGCTTGTTGTGGCGCGCGCAAGATAAAACCACTCAATGCTGCATTACTTGGAGCGGATGCATGGCTCACTGGACAAAGACGCGAGCAATCAACCACTCGTACTGAACTCAATTTAGAAGAATTAGATGATGCAAGAGGCATCGCTAAATTTAATCCACTATTTGATTGGACTGAAGCTGATATCTGGGCATACATTGAACAAGAGAATGTGCCTATTCATCCGCTACACCTAAAGGGCTACCCCAGCATTGGCTGCGAGCCTTGCACCCGTCAGGTGAAAAAGGGTGAAGATATTCGTGCTGGGCGCTGGTGGTGGTTACAAAGCGATAGCAAAGAATGTGGTCTACACGTTAATAAATAAAGAATTAGTAATTTAGATAATATTGAATAGAACTTAGCAAAGAACGAAGTAAAAATGCAAGAACAAAAATTATTAGATGATCATCTCGACTGGCTTGAAGCAGAGTCGATGTATATCATCCGTGAAGTGGTAGCCCAGTGTTCCAATCCAGCCATGCTGTTTTCTGGCGGTAAAGACTCCATTGTGATGTTCCATTTAGCACGCAAAGCATTTCAGTTTGGTGATCGTCCGATAATGTTACCTTTCCCAATTTTGCATATCGATACCGGTCACAACTATCCTGAAGTTATTGATTATCGTGATGCAGTTGTTGAGAAAACTGGTGTGAAACTGATTGTGGGGCACGTTGAAGACTCCATCAAAAAAGGAACTGTGCGTTTACGCAAAGAAACCGACTCACGTAATGCTGCCCAAGCCATTACCTTGCTAGAAGCCATTGCTGAACATGAATTTGATGCCCTGATGGGTGGCGCACGTCGCGATGAAGAAAAAGCTCGCGCTAAAGAGCGCATCTTCTCTTTCAGAGATGAGTTCGGCCAATGGGATCCAAAAGCGCAGCGTCCTGAACTCTGGAACCTCTATAACGCTCGCATCGCTAAAGGCGAGAACATGCGCGTATTTCCAATTTCCAACTGGACAGAACTCGATATCTGGCAATATATCTCGCGAGAGAAATTAGAGCTCCCAAGCATCTACTACACGCACCAACGTGAAGTTGTAAAGAAAAATAACTTATTAGTTCCAGTAACAGATGTCACACCTAAAGCACCTGGTGATGTTAGTGAAATATTGAGCGTTCGCTTCCGTACTGTTGGCGATATCAGCTGCACCTGCCCAGTATTAAGCACCGCTGCAACCCCACTAGAGATCATTGCAGAAACTGCTATATCTGAAATTACCGAGCGCGGTGCTACCCGCATGGACGATCAAACAAATGAGGCTTCTATGGAGCGCCGCAAGAAAGAAGGTTACTTTTAATGACTACCGAGCTACAAAATACGAATCAAAACGTTGTTCGCTTCATCACTGCAGGTAGCGTAGACGATGGTAAAAGTACTTTAATTGGACGCCTACTCTTTGACACCAAGTCCATTTTGGTAGATCAATTAGAGTCACTCTCTAAAACGAAGCATGCGCGCGTTACTTCATCTGATGCAGGCGTTGATTTAGCCCTTCTCACAGATGGCTTAGAGGCTGAGCGTGAGCAAGGCATCACGATTGATGTGGCTTACCGCTACTTCTCTACACCAAAGCGTAAATTTATTGTGGCTGACGCCCCAGGACATGAACAGTACACTCGCAATTTAGTAACAGGAGCGTCTCAATCAGATGTTGCTGTGATTTTGGTAGATGCCACTCGCGTTGATCTCAATACTTCACCAGCAACTTTATTAGCGCAAACTAAACGTCATGCAGCTATTGTTCATTTGCTAGGCCTTCGTCATGTCGTGTTTGCAGTGAACAAGATGGACTTATACGAGTTTGATGAGAAAGTATTTAATACCATCAAGACTTCCATCGAAGACCTCACGCAAAAAATTGGTTTACCTAATCCGACCTTAATTCCGATCTCGGCTTTACTTGGCGCAAACGTTGTGACTGCCAGTAAAAATACCCCTTGGTATAAGGGCCCTACTTTATTAGAATGGCTAGAAAGCTTAGACACTAGTCCAGAGTCTGAAAAGCTAGCCTTACGCTTTCCAGTTCAATACGTGGCGCGCCAAGACGGTAGCGCTTCTGATGACTTCCGTGGCTACCTGGGTGAGATTGAATCGGGCAGTATTCACAAAGGTCAAAAGATTAGAGTATTACCTAGCGGCTCTGAAGCTACCGTGACCGAGATTTATTTAGGCAACCACTCCAGCAGTAAGCAAACCAATGGTAATAATGCAGTGGATTTAGCGCAGACTGGTCAAGCTGTTGCGATTCAACTATCTGAAGATATCGATATCTCACGCGGATCTCTCTTTATCAGTAGTGAAGACAAGCACCCACCAGTACTGAGCATGCAAATCTCAGCTGACCTATGCTGGTTAGATAGCGAACCACTTTCTTTGAGCCGTAAATACGCCCTACGCCATACTAGCAATACAGTCGGCGCAAAAGTGAAGAACATTCAGCAAGTCTTGGATGTACAAACACTCTCACACGCTAGCGATGTCCATGCCCTATCCACCAATGAGATCGGAAGAGTTGACTTCATCCTTCAAAAGCCCATTGTTGCTGATCTGTTTGAGCAATCCCAGCGCACTGGTGCATTTATTTTGATTGACGAAGCAACCAATCACACTGTGGCAGCAGGAATGATTCGCGAGGCAGTAGCGTAGTAATCTATAAATCAGAATAAGAAAAAGCCACCCCGAAGGATGGCTTTAAAGATTTTTTGGAGGTACTGCATAAAGAATGAACTACGACTTCATAGTAGTCTCACCTAAAATCATTCATTCAGCCTTATGCATGATTGCATGCATAAATGCTTTATTTTGGTGCATTAATGATTCTCTTTGGCATGATTAATTGAATATTTAGGTATTTCAATCACTATATCCTGTTTAGCCACAATGGCTTGACAAGATAAACGGGATTGCGGATTCAGGCCCCAGGCGCGATCTAACATGTCTTCCTCATTTTCATCAGGAGGATTCAGGCTCTGAAAGCCTTCTTTCACAATCACATGGCAGGTAGTGCAAGCACACACCATATCGCAAGCATGCTCAATAGGAATGTCATTCTCTAATAAAGCTTCGCAAATCGAAGTGCCTGGAGCAACCTCAACAACTGCGCCTTCAGGACAATACTCACTATGTGGTAGTACGACGATTTGAGTCATGATTCTTTTCTATTGGGTTCAGTTTGAATAATGTATTTTTAAATCTCAGCAACATTTTTGCCAGACAAGGCCTTCCGTATACTAGCGTTCATGCGCATCTGCGCAAAATCATCGGTAGCCTTAGCAGCATGGTCTACTGCTTTTCGAACCACAGTGCTATCTGTTTCATCACTCAAGATCTTTTGTAGTGTTGCCATCTCTTTATCAATTACCTTCTGCTCATCTACACTTAATAAAGTGCGATCACTAGCAAGCGCGGTTTGTACCGCATCTAGAAGGCGTTGTGCGTTGACCTGTTCTTCACGCAATGATCTAGAAAGTAAATCCTCTTTGGCAGAAGCAAAACCATCTTGCAGCATGCGAGTAATCTCAGAATCCGTTAGACCATAGGAAGGCTTGATATCAATAGAGGCTTTCACACCAGAGCCTTGCTCGGCAGCACTAACGGAAAGTAAACCATCGGCATCCACCTGGAAAGTAACCCTTATACGCGCTGCACCAGCAGCCATTGCTGGGATACCGCGTAATTCAAACTTACCCAATGAACGGCAGTCTTGTGCAAGCTCACGCTCACCCTGCACCACCTGAATAGCCAAAGCAGTCTGGCCATCTTTAAAAGTTGTGAAATCCTGCGCTCTTGCGACTGGGATTGGAGTATTGCGAGGAATGATCTTTTCTACCAAGCCACCCATAGTCTCAATTCCAAGTGATAGCGGAATAACATCTAAGAGTAGCCATTCATCATCTTTACTTTGATTGCCTGCTAACAAGTCGGCTTGCATCGCTGCGCCTAGGGCAACCACTTGATCAGGATTTAAATTATTCAGAGGCTGTGTACCAAAGAGCTCTCCAACGGCACGCTGCACATTTGGCATGCGGGTTGAACCACCCACCATCACTACACCTTTAACCTCTTCAGCTTTGAGACCTGCATCACGTAAAGCTTTTTTACAAGCGACTAATGTTTTGTTTACCAAATTCTGAGTAATCTCAAAGAACTGTGCTTGACTAACACCAACATTTACTATGGTACCATCGGCCAACTTCTCATGTACACGCGCCAGGGGATTGTGACTCAACTGTTCCTTAGCGTGCTTGCAGGCTTGTAGCAAAGTGCGGTGATCATGGATCGACAGCGGAGGAAGTTTAGCTTGCTCAATCACCCAACAATATAAACGGTGATCAAAGTCATCACCACCCAAAGCTGAATCGCCACCCGTAGACAGCACCTCAAAGACACCTCGGCTCATGCGCAGTATCGAGATATCAAAAGTTCCGCCACCTAAGTCATAAACAGCGTAGACACCTTCGGATGCATTATCTAAACCATAAGCAATTGCAGCAGCAGTAGGCTCATTCAATAAGCGCAGCACTTGAATACCTGCTAACTTAGCAGCATCTTTTGTGGCTTGACGCTGCGCATCATCAAAGTATGCGGGCACGGTAATCACTGCGCCAACAATGTCATCAGAAACAGAGTCTTCAGCTAATTGCCGTAGACGCGCCAAGATTTCTGCAGACACTTCGATTGGGCTTTTATCACCCGCAACCGTTCTCAGCTTAAGCATGCCAGGCTGATCAACAAATTCGTATGGAGCGCTTTCAATATGCTCAACATCCAATAAACCACGTCCCATGAATCGCTTTACAGAAACAATCGTGTTCTTTGGGTCAATCACCACACTCTCAAGCGCTTCAAAGCCAGCTTGAGTTCTGCCGTTTGGTAGATAACGAATGACTGATGGGAGTAGCTCTCTACCCTGTGCGTCCGGCAAGACCTTAGGCAAGGCGTCACGCACAATCGCCACTAAAGAATTAGTGGTTCCTAAATCAATGCCTACAGCAATACGGCGCTGGTGTGGCGCTAGCGATTTACCGGGTTCAGAGATTTGCAATAAGGCCATAAGAGATTGATTTTAATTGATGCAGGCTATACCAAAGCGGAAATAGCATCATCAAGCTCATCGGCAAATTTATCAATGAACAGTAAACCGCGTAGTAGTTCTGCTGCGCGCTGATAATTGTGAGCCCCATCGATAGCTTGAGTAATTTCAGCAAGCGTATCTTGCTTAGATTGTTCAACCTCTTCCATTAAGGCTTCTAAAGCTGGCAAGTCTTCTGCCTGTTCATCTAGATTCTCACGCCATTCCATTTGCTTCATTAAAAAAGCGGCAGGCATGGCTGTATTGGTTTCTAATTTCGCATCTACGCCATGAATCTGGCAAATGTAAAGGCCACGCTGAATGGGATTCTTGAGAGTTTGTAAGGCAGTATTAGCGAGGGTTGCCATTTGCATTGCAAGGCGTTGCTCGGCATCACTGCCACGAGCGTGGCGATCAGGGTGTACTTCCTTCTGAATTGCTAGGTAAGCCTGATCAAGTGCAGGCAAATCGATTTTGAACTGCTGATTTAATCCGAAGAAGTGGAAGTAATCGTCAGACGCGGAAGGATTCGCCACAACCACACTCATCTTTTACGTTTGGATTTTGAAACTTAAACCCTTCGTTCAAACCCTCGCGCACAAAGTCTAACTCTGTACCATCCAAATAAGCCAAGCTCTTTGGATCTACAAACACCTTAATACCATTGGACTCAAATACCTGATCTTCAGTAGCAGGCTCATCCACATACTCGAGTTGATAAGCTAAGCCAGAGCAACCAGTTGTACGAACGCCTAAGCGTAAGCCACAACCCTTACCGCGCTTTTCTAGATTGCGGTTTACGTGTGCAGCTGCTTTGTCAGTTAAGGTGATTGCCATAGTTATGCCTACTTACTTTATTGGATGCTTCTCTTTGTAATCCGCTACCGCTGCCTTGATGGCATCTTCAGCCAAGATAGAGCAATGGATTTTTACTGGGGGCAAAGCCAACTCTTCGGCGATAAGTGAGTTCTTAATCTCGAGGGCTTGATCTAGAGTCTTGCCTTTAACCCACTCGGTTACCAATGAAGAGGATGCAATCGCAGAGCCGCAACCATAAGTCTTGAACTTGGCATCTTCGATCACGCCTTGATCGTTCACACGAATTTGCAACTTCATCACGTCGCCGCAGGCTGGTGCACCAACCATGCCAGTGCCTACGCTCTCGTCACCCTTTTCAAATGAGCCAACATTACGGGGATTTTCGTAGTGGTCAATGACCTTATCGCTATATGCCATGGTGTTTCCTCTTTAATTTCTTTATCTTTAAATATCTTTTAGTGTGCTGCCCATTGAATCGTACTAATGTCGATTCCGTCTTTGTACATTTCCCAGAGCGGAGATAACTCACGCAATTTGGCAATCTTTTCTTTCACCAACTTAATTGTGAAATCCACTTCTTCTTCAGTGGTAAAGCGACCCAAGGTAAAGCGAATTGAGCTGTGAGCCAGTTCATCATTACGACCAAGGGCGCGCAATACATATGACGGCTCCAAAGATGCTGAAGTACATGCTGACCCAGATGAGATCGCCAAATCTTTCAAGGCCATCAACATGGATTCACCCTCAACATAGTTAAAACTAATGTTCAGGTTATGAGGAACACGATTGTCCATATCGCCATTGACATAGACCTCTTCAATATCTTTTAAACCATTTAATAAGCGATCGCGCAAAGCACGAATACGCTTATTTTCTTCAATCATCTCAATACGCGCAATACGGAAAGCCTCGCCCATGCCGACGATCTGGTGAACTGCAAGAGTGCCAGAACGCATACCGCGCTCATGACCACCACCATGAATCTGAGCCTCGATACGAATACGCGGTTTACGACGCACAAACAAGGCACCAATACCTTTTGGACCATAACTCTTGTGCGCAGAAAAGCTCATCAAATCGACTTTGATCTTTTCTAAATCAATATCTACTTTGCCAGTCGCTTGCGCAGCATCCACATGCAAAATTACACCACGTGAACGACATAAGTCGCCAATTGCTGGAATATCTTGTACCACGCCGATTTCATTGTTGACATACATCACTGAAGCCAAAATCGTGCCTGGCTTCATTGCTGTCTCAAGTTGCGCAAAATCGATCAAACCATTTGGCAATACATCTAAGTATGTAACTTCATAACCTTCACGCTCGAGCTCGCGACAAGTATCTAGAGTTGCCTTGTGCTCAGTCTTAACGGTAATGATGTGATTACCGCGATCCTTGTAAAAATGCGCAGCACCTTTGAGTGCCAAGTTAATACTTTCAGTAGCGCCACTGGTAAACACAATTTCTCGTGGATCAGCGTGCACCAATTGAGCAACCTCTGAACGCGCCCACTCCACCGCCTCTTCTGCAGCCCAGCCATAAGCATGACTGCGTGAAGCAGCGTTACCAAACTGCTCGCGCAAATAGGGCAACATTTTATCGACCACACGAGGATCAATCGGTGTTGTGGCTGAGTAGTCCATATAAACTGGAAAGTGCTTAGGACTAAACATCGGAACCGGTTGTTGTGGCAAATCTTTTGGGGCGTTCATGGTTTATCTATCGGTAGGTGATACGTTATTAATTTTGTCGCGCCAAGTTAAATACTGAATTAATTAATGGCGCTTTAGGAGCTATTTCTTTTTTCGTTGCAACTGCTGGAGCAGGCTTCTCAGCTTTTGCACTTTCAACTTTAATTTTCTTTTGACGCATATCTTGGATCACAACTCCGCGTCCTTCTTGCTGTTGCACAAGATCACGTAGGCTGACTGAACTCAAGTACTCAACCATTTTAGAATTGAGATTGCTCCAGAGATCATGAGTCATACAGCGACCATGATTCTCTTCATCTGAATGACAGTTACCTTTTCCACCACACTGGGTTGCATCGAGGGGTTCATCGACTGCGACAATAATGTCTGCAACACTGACCTCGGAAGATGGTCGCGCTAATGTGTAACCACCGCCAGGACCGCGCGTACTCTCCACAATATTGAAACGGCGTAATTTTCCGAACAATTGCTCGAGATATGAAAGGGAAATCTTTTGTCTTTGGCTAATTCCGGCCAAAGTTACGGGACCATGCGTTTCACGCAGGGCTAAATCAATCATTGCGGTTACTGCAAAACGACCTTTGGTTGTAAGTCTCATATGTCACCTTGGTAATGGATTGTTATGGACAGCTAACAGTCGGGCGGGTAATACCCGACCATTCCACTCAACTTTACCATAAGACCCAGTAAACTGCTCGGGAATTATCCCAAAAACCTCAATGAGAGCCAGGAATTAAAGGGTAAAAGCTCTAGACTGAATCCCTTGATCTAGCGCCAAAGGCCATTTCTTTGACCTTAGTGAGCCTATCTCGCGTGCTGGCAGCCTTCTCGAACTCCAGATTTTTGGCCTCAGCATTCATTTGCTTCTCCAAACGCTTAATTTCCGCTGCTAGATCCTTCTCGCCCATATCCTCATAGCGAGCCCGCTCCTGCTCCACCTGCATCTCGTTGCGCCTCTCTTTGACATCATAAACGCCATCAATAATGTCTTTAATACGTTTTTGCACCCCTTTTGGCTCGATTCCATGGAGCTTATTAAAGGCAATCTGCTTGGTGCGACGCCTTTCTGTCTCCCCCATCGCCCGCTTCATGGAGTCGGTGATGCGATCGGCATACAAGATGGCTTTGCCGCGAACGTTACGAGCAGCCCGACCAATCGTCTGGATCAAGCTTCGTTCAGAACGCAAGAAGCCTTCTTTATCGGCATCAAGAATGGCCACCAAAGAAACTTCTGGAATATCTAAGCCTTCACGCAATAAATTAATACCGACTAAGACATCAAAGACTCCTAAACGTAAGTCACGCAAAATTTCAACACGCTCAACAGTATCGATATCAGAGTGCACATAGCGTACCTTCACGCCATTATCAGAAAGATAATCTGTTAATTGCTCTGCCATGCGCTTTGTCAACACCGTGACCAATACACGCTCACCTAATTTAACGCGCGCATGAATTTGATCTAACAAATCATCAACCTGTGTGCTTGCTGGTAAAACTTCAATTTCTGGATCTACCAAGCCTGTTGGTCTAGCAACTTGCTCGACTACTTGGCCTTGATGTGTATTTTCATAATCAGCTGGAGTGGCAGAAACAAAAATGGTTTGACGCATCTTAGTTTCAAACTCAGTAAATTTCAATGGACGGTTATCCATCGCAGAAGGCAAACGGAAACCGAATTCCACCAATGTATGTTTGCGAGACTTATCTCCGTTGTACATCGCATTGAGCTGTCCAATAAGAACGTGGCTCTCGTCGAGAAACATCAAGGCATCATTTGGTAGATAATCCACCAGCGTAGGGGGCGCCTCGCCTGGGGCTGCACCAGAGAGGTGGCGAGAGTAGTTCTCAATCCCCTTACAGAAACCTAACTCATTGAGCATCTCTAAATCAAAACGCGTGCGTTGCTCAAGACGCTGGGCTTCTACTAACTTGCCATCTTTTACAAACTCATCTAAGCGAGTACGTAACTCCGTTTTAATCGTTTCAATGGCCTTTAAAACGGTATCTCGAGGTGTCACATAGTGCGAACTTGGATACACGGTAAAGCGCGGAATTTTTTGGCGTATCCTTCCTGTAAGCGGATCGAAGAATTGCAAACTCTCCACTACATCATCAAATAATTCCACACGTACCGCTAACTCATTATGTTCTGCAGGGAAAATATCAATCGTGTCACCACGCACTCTAAATACACCACGCTTGAAATCAGTTTCATTGCGATCGTATTGCATGGCGATGAGGCGCATCAAAATATCACGTTGACTCATCTTGTCACCCGGACGCAATGTCATGACCATGCTGTGATAGTCGCCAGGATTACCAATGCCGTAAATTGCTGAAACAGTTGCAACAATGATGACGTCACGACGCTCTAACAAACTCTTCGTTGCAGACAAACGCATCTGTTCGATGTGTTCATTAATTGAGGAGTCTTTTTCAATGAAGAGGTCTCGCTGCGGAACATAGGCCTCTGGCTGGTAATAGTCGTAGTAACTAACAAAGTACTCAACTGCGTTTCTCGGAAAAAACTCCCTAAATTCGCTATATAGCTGGGCAGCGAGGGTCTTATTAGGGGCAAAAATGATGGCTGGACGACCTGTTCTGGCAATGACATTGGCCATGGTGAAGGTCTTACCTGAGCCAGTCACCCCTAAAAGTGTCTGGAAGGTTAAGCCGTCCTCAATACCCTCTACTAAGGCGTCAATAGCCTGTGGCTGGTCCCCAGCAGGGGCGAATGGCTGGTAAAGCTGGTAAGGGGAATCAGGAAAGGTGATGAACTTGGTAGGATCAAGGTCGTGGCCAGCCTCGCCTAAGGGATCAGCCGCAGGTGTTTTATCGACCACTTTTACTTCAGTTTTTGATCCAGTTTTCGGTAACTTAGGGGGCATCTCGGCTATCATTTCACCTGTAAGACTTCTTTACAGAGAATTTTGTACAAACAATGATTTTGCCGTTTTTCTTAAGGAATAGTTGATTCTCACTTCAAAAACCGACAATTAAGCTGAACATAGCGTCGATTAAGAACAAAACAACCCCTAATTACCCTCCAACCATCAATTTCGACCACAAATGACCCTGTTTGCCTCAGTTCAATTAGCCCCTAAAGATCCTATTTTTGGCCTCACAGAAGCCTACGTTGCAGATCAACGTGCTGACAAAGTGAATTTGGGTGTTGGCGTGTACTACACAGACGAGGGCAAGGTTCCACTTTTGAAAGCGGTAATTAAAGCGGAAGAGGCAATTGTTGCAAAGCATTCCCCTCGTAGCTATATCCCTATCGAAGGCCCAAATCCATACAACAGTGCAGTGCAAAATTTATTGTTTGGCGCTGACTCTACACTCATTAAGGATGGTCGCGTTGTAACAGCCGAGTGTCTTGGTGGTACCGGTGCTTTGCGTGTTGGCGCTGACTTTATTAAGCGCTTGAACTTAAATGCACCATGCGCAATTAGTAACCCCACTTGGGAAAACCATCGCGGAATTTTTGAATCCGCCGGCTTTGATGTTGTTGAGTACACCTACTTTGATGGCAGTACCCGTGGTGTTGATTTTGATGGCATGGTCAAATCTTTAGAGTCTTTCCCAAAGAACACTACCGTCTTATTGCATGCTTGCTGTCATAACCCAACTGGTGCAGATATTGCTGAAGCGCAATGGCGCCAAGTTATTGATATCTGTAAGACCAAAGGTTTGATTCCCTTCCTGGATATGGCCTACCAAGGCTTTGCCGCTGGCATTGAACAAGATGGCATTGCAGTCCGCCTCTTCGCTGAATCAGGCATGTCTTTCTTTGTATCGAGCTCTTTCTCCAAATCATTCTCACTCTATGGAGAACGTGTTGGCGCTCTGTCTATAGTGACTCAGAGCAAAGATGAATCTACTCGCGTGCTCTCACAATTAAAGCGCGTGATTCGCACCAACTATTCCAATCCTCCAACTCATGGCGCTGCGATTGCTGCTGCTGTTTTAAATTCTCCAGAATTACGTAAGCTCTGGGAAGACGAGTTGGCAGAAATGCGTGATCGTATTAAAGCGATGCGTCATGGTCTTGTTGAAAAACTCGCTGCTGCTGGTGTCAAGCAAGATTTTGCTTTTATCGAGAAGCAGCGTGGCATGTTTTCTTACTCAGGCTTAACAGCAGAGCAAGTTGATCGCTTACAGAGAGAAGATGGCATTTATGCCCTCTCCACTGGACGCATTTGTGTGGCAGCCCTTAATACCAAAAATATTGATAAGGTAGCTAAAGCAATCGCCCGCGTATTGGCTTAACAAAGCGTAATAAGCGGATACACTGAATTACTGGAGGTACTATGCTATATCAGTTACATGAATTTCAAAAAGCCTTACTTCAACCGGTTAGCTCCTGGGCACATGGCGCCTCTGAAGCATTTATTAACGCCTCTAACCCTGCATCTAAGATTCCAGGTTCAGATCGATTAGCTGCTAGCTACGAGCTTCTCCATCGCTTAGGTAAAGACTATAAAAAACCAGAATTTGGCATTCGCTCTGTTAAAGCACATGGTCACGAAGTTGCGATTCATGAAAGAACAATCACCTCAAAGCCATTTTGCAATTTAGTACGTTTCAAGCGTTTTTCGGATGATGTAGAAACTATCAAGAGTCTCAAAGAAGATCCTACTGTACTGGTAGTTGCTCCGATGTCTGGTCATCACGCCACTTTATTGCGCGATACAGTACGTACCCTCTTGCAAGACCATAAGGTTTACATCACCGATTGGATCGATGCTCGTTTAGTGCCAGTAGAGGATGGTGAGTTTGGTCTTGATGACTATGTTCACTACATTCAAGAATTCATTCGCACCATTGGCGCAAAAGATTTACATGTGATTTCCGTCTGCCAACCTACGGTCCCAACATTTGGGGCAATCTCATTAATGGCTTCTGCTGGTGAAGAAACTCCAGCATCGATGATCATGATGGGTGGTCCAATCGATGCACGTAAATCACCGACTGCGGTAAACAATCTCGCCGAACAAAAATCCTATAATTGGTTCAAGAGCCATGTAATCTACAGGGTTCCGCCCAGCTATCCTGGGGCTGGTCGCAAGGTATATCCTGGCTTTTTGCAGCACACTGGTTTTCTTGCGATGAACCCACAGAACCATCTGCAAAGTCATTGGGACTTCTTCCAAAATTTAGTACGAGGTGACGAGCAGGATGCAGAGTCTCATATTCGCTTCTATGATGAATACAACGCAGTACTGGATTTAGACTCAAAGTTCTACTTAGACACTATTAAGACTGTGTTCCAAGACTATGCATTACCTAATGGGACATGGGAAGTGGCTGGTGAACTCGTTAAACCAGAGGATATTAAGAAGACTGCCTTACTTACCATTGAAGGTGAGTTAGATGATATTTCTGGAAGTGGTCAAACACGTTCCGCTCATAGCTTGTGCCCAGGCATTCCAAAAGAAAATAAAGATCATTATGAAGTTTCTGGTGCTGGTCACTATGGCATCTTCTCTGGTCGTCGTTGGCGTGAGAAGGTGTATCCGAAAATCAAAACGTTTATTCGTGAACATCAGAATACAAAGAAAACAGCTACTCTGACTACCCAGTCAGCATAAATTAAGGGCTCTTCGGAGCCTTTAATTTTGAGAAGATTCACACTTCAATGATTCACCCAAATAAGCTTGTTGACCAACTGGAAGACATCCTTCCACAAACCCAATGCACTAAATGCGGCTACCCCGATTGCCGTGGGTACGCTGAAGCAATGGCATCTGGGGAGGCCTTACCAAACCGCTGCCCTCCTGGTGGCGTAGAGGGTATTAAACGCCTATCCAAGTTACTAATACCGATCTATCCGCAAGATGCATTTGATCTACACCCCACTCTCGATCCTGAGTGCGGCAAAGAGCGTCCACGTCCTGTAGCTTTTATTGATCCTCAGAAGTGTATTGGCTGCACCCTCTGTATTCAGGCATGTCCTGTTGATGCGATTGTTGGCGCATCCAAACAAATGCATGTAGTGTTAACTGAGTGGTGCACGGGTTGCGATCTCTGCATACCGCCATGTCCAGTAGATTGCATCAGTATGCTCGATGTCACCGGGAAAAATACTGGCTGGGATGCTTGGTCGCAAGAATTGGCTGACGTTTCTCGCATGCGTTATCACACTCGCGAAGTTCGACTCGATAGAGAGCAAAAAGATAATGATGACCGTTTAGCTAAAAAGGCTGCGACTAAATTAGCAGCAGTTAATGCAGAAAGTCCATCATCAGCAGATGAGCTGAAAGAACAAGAACGTAAACGCGCCATCATTGCGGCAGCAATTGCAAGAGCTCAGCAAAAAAAATGATGAATCCAGAAAAGCGTCGCGCTTTTTTTGAGCAGCTCAAGGCAAATAATCCTGAGCCAAAAACTGAACTGGAATATAGCTCGCCATTTGAGTTATTAATTGCAGTCTTACTTTCTGCACAAGCAACTGATGTATCGGTTAATAAGGGTACAAGAGAGCTTTATAAGGTAGCCAATACCCCTGAAGCATTATTAAAACTGGGTGAGAAGGGTGTGCGACCTTATATTCAGCACATCGGTTTATTTAACTCCAAGGGTAAGCACATTCAGGAAACTTGTCGCCTACTTCTCGAGAAACATGGAGGTGAAGTTCCACAGACTCGCGAAGAATTAGAGGCACTTCCTGGTGTTGGTAGAAAAACAGCTAATGTCATTCTGAATACTGCCTTTGGGCAAGTCGCTATGGCTGTTGATACTCATATTTTTAGAGTCTCGAATCGCACAGGCTTAGCACCAGGCAAGGATGTTCTTAAGGTGGAGCAGCAATTGCTCAAACGTGTACCTAAGGAATACCTACTAGATGCCCATCATTGGCTTATTTTGCATGGTCGATATACTTGCAAGGCCCGTAATCCAGATTGTGCTCAATGCATTGTTGAGCCCTTATGTGGCTTTAAGCAGAAAACTAGCAAAGGAAAAGTTCGTGGCGATATTTAACCCAACCCGTGAAGAAGTGCGACGCTTTTTCTGCGATACCTGGAAAAAGAAAACTGAGAATCATATTCTTGACTCTATGGAAACGCTCGCAAGCGATTGGATGGTAGAGCACCCCGAGTACCATACTCTGCTGGCCGATCCCGAGGGTGCGCTGGGCCAAGACTACACACCAGAACGTGGTGAAACTAACCCCTTCTTGCATCTATCGATGCATCTATCGATCAGCGAGCAAATCTCAATCAATCAACCACCAGGCATTAAAGAGCTTGCTGACAAACTATCCCAGAAACTAGGCTCAATGCATGAAGCACAGCACGCAATGATGGAATGCCTGGGACAAATAATGTGGGAGGCACAGCGAGAAGGTCAGCCACTCAACCCAGAAAAGTATTTAGAAGCACTGAAAAAACTAATCTAATCCTCTTTCATATTGGCACGCTTTACGATTGGTTCGAGCCTTGCTTTTTCCTCAGCCAAGAACTTGGTAAATGAAGCCCTAGTGCCAGGAGATGGCTCGATACCTTGCGGCATTAAGCGACTTTGGACGGCAGCAGTTTTAAGGCCTGCATTAATAGCCTGATTCATTTTTTCTAAAACTACATCAGGAGTGCCCTTTGGCGCGAAAACACCTGCCCAATGCCCAATAAAGACTTCAGGATATCCCTGCTCCTTTGTAGTTGGAACATTTGGTAGGGCGGCAATTCTTTTATTCCAAGTTGATGCAATTGGCCTTAGTTTGCCACCTTGAATTTGCGGAATAACCACTACGCTTGCTTCTGATGTGGCATCTACCTGATTCGAGATAACCGCTACCATCCCTTCCGAGCCACTCTTATAAGGAATGATTTCATATTTTCCGCCCGCCTTAACTTTTAACATTTCTGCTACAAAGTGTGGTGTGCTTCCAGTACCGGCAGTAGAAAAATTAAGGCCCTTTGGTTCCTTTGCTACAGCAAGTAAGTCTTTCATATTGTTGATTTTTGAATCTTCAGAAACAACAATAATGGACGGACTAATGGTGAGTAAACCAACTGGAACTAAATCACCATCCTTGTATGGCATCGATGCCTTAATCATGGGATTAGTCACAATTCCGCCCGCACTCACAAAAAAGGTATATCCATCTGGTGTACTCTTGGCGACAAAATCTGCACCCAATACAGATCCAGCACCCGGTTTATTTTCAACAATAATGGGTTGACCTAATTGTTTTGAGGCGGCTTCAGCAACCACACGCGCAACCGTATCATTTGCGCCTCCAGGACCAAAACCAACGATAAATTTAATAGGATGATTAGGCCAAGGATCCGCAGCAAAAGCCTGCCCTAAAAAAATAATAGGGAGAAGGAAGAAGGTAATTTTGGAGAGGAGTTTCATGATTATTTTCTTTTTTTATCCTACCAAGGCAAGACTGGTAGTACAGGCTTTAAGCCTGCCTTTTGAATTACTGGAACTGCTTTCTTTGAAGCCAAAAACTCAATCAAGTCTTTTGATGCGTTTACATTTTTCGTATTACTTGTAATTCCTGCAGAAAATAGCACCGTCTTTTGCGCTTCTGGCGGTAACTCCCCTATGAAATCTACGCCAGGGATGGGTAGCAATTCACTTACTTGCTGAAACCCAAGCTCTGCTTCTCCTCTAGCTACAACTGAAGCTACTCTCTCGCTATAAATTTTTCTAGCAGTTTTATCCATTTGCTCAGAAATTCCCATTTTTGGAAAAAGTTCTGTAGATAAATAAACACCGCTAGCACTTGCTGAATATGCAACCGACTTTGCATTTAATAAGGCAGACTTTAGACCGCCCATAGTAGCAATATCTGGTTTGGGTGCACCCGCCTTCACTACCGCACCCATAACCGATGCCACCAGATCTACCCTAGTCCCCGACTGAACTACTCCATTTTTAATAAATCCGTCTAAAGCAGGTGCGGCTAATATTAAGACATCAAATTGTTCACCTTTGGCTAATCTAGATGGAATAGAATCTGGCGCAGCACCCATCGAGGAGCCATAAGAAATAATCACCTTATTAGGAGAGTGCTTTTCATACTCTGGGGCCAAGTCTTTTAGAGCTTCCGCAAAAGCGCCTGAAGTAATTATCTGAATATCTACTGCGTAGGAGAAATTGACGATCAGTGCGTTGACAGCAATGATGAATATTGCAAAAAATATTTTACGCATAAATCCTTATGAAAGATTCAGAATTGCAACCTTTATAGCGACTGTTAGGTACTGGATTAATAGCTATATCGTTAATGCTTCAATTCTACTGAATTCTGTACCAATTTCAGCCACATCGCCTCCGCAGCGGCCGATAAACTGCGATTTTTTCTCTTCAACATATAAATAGGTCTTACTGCTGTTCGGTCTTGAATTGGAATCGCTACCAAACCTGGCAGCTTGCATAGATGCACTGCAAAATATGGCACGATACTCACCCCAAATCCATTAGCTACAAGGCCCGCCAGGGTGCCAAATTGAGAAACCTCAAACCCACTATCTTTTACATCCACTGCCTTTAGCAACTCTTGCATTTGCTGCCAAACACTTCCAGACCTCACCATATTAATCATGGTGCAACCAGTAAGCTCTTTTAATTTAATAGACTTACGTTTTCCCAGAATATAATATTCCTGGCAAATTAAAAACATACCCTCTTGCGCTAAAAGCACAGAGTCAAACTCTTTTGCATGAGTTGAGCGGGCATTTAAACCGAAATCCACCTCCCCACTAGCAACCATCTCAATACAATGATCAGATACAACATCATGTAATTGCAGTTGAATGCCTGGATGATCCTTTTTAAACTCAGCCATCTGTCTTGGGAGCCATGAAGCCGCTAAAGACGGGGGCGCAGCAATAGAAACCCTTCCCACAGAGCAAGATGCACGATCTCGTAGCTCTGCAATCGAATTTGCAATTTCATTTGCAATTCGATGAGCACCTTTTGAAAAGATTTCTCCCTCGGCAGTTAATGAAACATTGCGAGTATCCCTATCAAATAAGCGTACCCCAATCTTTTCCTCGAGACGGGTAATCATTTGACTAAACGCAGAGGATGAAACATGACAACGCTCTGCCGCAATTGCAAAACGCCTTGTTTCTTCTAAAGCCAAAAACGCATCAATTAAACGACCGGATATATTCATTAATAAAATGGAATAATTAATTCAATAAATTAAGTTTACATTGATAACATAGATACCGCATAGTAGATCTTTTATGAATTAGATAGGTTATGGAAACAATTTCAATTGGATGTGGTGCGGGTTTTTCAGGGGATAGGACCGATGTAGCCCTGCCTGTTGTCAAAACCTTGATTGAGCGCGGTGGCGCAAGCGCAATTATTTTTGAGAACTTGGCTGAGCGCACTCTGGCTACCCACCAACTCACTAAACAATCTAATCCTGATTTGGGCTATGAACCACTACTGGAACTTGAAATCAAACCCATTCTGGCTGACTGCTTAAGACATGGCATTACTATTGTGGGAAATTTTGGGGCAGCCAATCCTCAAGGTGCCGCTAATCTCATTCTCAAAATTGCAAAAAATTTGGGTCTCCCTAAGCCTCGTATTGCAGTAATTAAAGGTGACGACCTATCAGGCGAACATGGACGATCCATTATTCAAAAACATCTTGGTGGCGATTTTGATACTCAGAAATTTGTCTGCGCAAATGCTTATCAAGGTGCGTTAGAAATTGCTCAGGCCATTCAAGCGGGAGCGCAAATTGTTGTCGCAGGAAGAGTTGCAGATCCATCATTAACGGTTGGACCCGCAATGGCACACTATCAATGGGAACCCAATCAATGGAATGAGATTGCGGGAGCAACAATGGCTGGACACCTTTTAGAATGTGGTGCACAGGTTAGTGGCGGATATTTTGCTGACCCAGGGAAGAAAGAAGTTCCCAATATGGATGATATTGGCTTTCCGATTGCAGAAGTCTTTCCAGATGGATCTTGCATCATCACTAAGGCCAACAATAGTGGCGGTCTTGTGAGTGCGCAGACTGTTAAAGAGCAATTACTTTATGAGCTACATGACCCCGCCGCGTACATCACCCCTGATGTCGTTGCTGATATCACTTTAGCAACAGTAGAGGAATTGGGGGTGAATCGAGTTCGCCTCAGTGGCGCAAAAGGTCATCCTCAAACAGCAACGCTAAAAGCGAATGTATTTTTTGATGGTGGCTGGTTTGGCGAAGGGGAAATTTCTTATGCAGGGCAAAATGCTGAAAGTCGCGCAAGACTAGCGATGGATATCATTCAGAAGAGAATGGGGGCAGTTATGCCACTTCGTTTTGATCTTATAGGTGTATCTAGCATCTTGAGTGACGATAAAAACTTCATGCTTAATCGCACAGCGCCAACTCAATCACAGGATATTCGACTACGAGTTGCCGGACAACACCAAGATATCAATGAGATCGATCGCTTATTAAGGGAGTTGACCGCTTTATGGACTGGCGGTCCTGCAGGCGGTGGGGGTGTTCGGGTCAGTAAACGTCGTCGACTATCTACCAAGTCATGTCTTGTGAGTCGCGAACAAGCGCCTGCCAATTTCTACTTTTTTGAAGCTCAATGACAAAGATACCTATGCCAAGAACTTTATATGACATTGCTCACGCTCGAACTGGCGATAAAGGCAATATCGCCAATATTAGCTTGATTGCCTACAATCCAGAGGACTATGACCTCATGGTGAAAGAAGTTACTGAAGAACGCGTAGCCAAACAATTTTCAGATAGAGCGCCAACTAAAGTGACCCGCTATCTCTTACCCAATCTACATGCAATGAATTTTATTTTGCATGATGTCCTGGATGGCGGAGTCAATGACTCCTTAAATCTCGATATGCATGGCAAATCGCTCTCTTTTCACTTATTAAATATGGCAATTGAATAATCGTATTAAGGAGGCTATATGAAATACAAAAAAATTTTAATTTCAATACTTTTACCTTTGGTATCTTATCTATTTTCGGCAAACACTTTTGCCCAAAACTTTCCCCAAAAGCAAATCAAAATGATTGTTCCTTTTCCTCCTGGATCAGCCACTGATATGGCGGCCCGAATTATGGGACAACAAATATCTATCACTCTTGGTCAGCCAGTGGTTATTGACAATAAGCCTGGTGCCTCAGGTTCGATTGCCGCAATGGAAGTGATTCGCTCTAACCCTGATGGCTACACCCTTCTGTTCTCATCTAATTCAGCAATATCTTCTAATGTTGCCTTATTAAAAAAAATTCCTTATGACCCAACCAAGGATTTCACGCCCATCGCTGGCGTAGGTGAAAACATGCTTGTACTCATTACCAAAGCCAGCAACCCTGCAAAGAATCTACAGGAGCTGATTAGCAATGCGAAACAAAATCCTGGAAAGCTCAGCGCAGGCTATGGCTCCTCTAGTTCTCAGATTTGCATTGCTTTAATCAATAAACTCGGCGGTATTGATGTGCTTTCAGTTCCCTACAAAGGCATTCCGCTAGCAATTAATGATGTGATGGGTGGCGCCCTAGACTTTACCTTTGCCGATATTGGCAATGCCCTAGCGCAGACTAAAGGGGGTGCGATGAAAAGTTTTGGAGTAACTGCTCCCAAAAGAAGTTCACTTGCTCCTGACTGGCCCGCTATTGCTGAGACACTTCCAGGTTTTGATGTAACTGCCTGGTTTGCTATTGTCGGACCTGCGGGCATCCCCAAGGATGTAGTCGCTAAGCTTAGTAGCGCTACTACTGATGCACTAAAAAAGCCCGATACAAAAGAAAAATTAGCAGCAATTGGTTTGTCTCCGATGCCTTTAGGACCAGATCAACTACAAACCTTTATTTCAACCGAAATTACTAAATGGGCCCGCCTTGTGAAAGAGGCCAATATTCAACCAGAGTAAAAAAATGAAAAAAGTAATGTTAGTTACAGGCGCAGGCCGCGGCATTGGAGCAAGTGTTGCTATTATGGCGGGATCACGTGGCTATCGTGTCGCAGTTAATTACATCAAAGACGCAGTATCGGCCAATAAAGTAGTAGACACGATTCTCAAGAATGATGGAGAGGCTATCGCTATTCAAGCTGACGCGGGAAATCTTCAATCGGTAGAAAGAATGTTTAAAGTCATAGATGAAAAATGGCAGCGCTTAGATGTATTAGTGAATAACGCAGGAATGTTGGCCAATTTTCGCGTTGAAGATGTGACCGATGAAAATATTACTCAAATTTTTCGAACTAACGTCTTTAGTACTTACTTTTGCTCACGTGAAGCCGTGAGAAGAATGTCTGCAAAGCACGGTGGTACAGGTGGTGCAATAGTTAATCTTAGCTCGGTTGCCGCTCGACTTGGCGGCCTAAGTGGTGGCTCAGGATATGCCGCTACCAAAGCAGCAATCAGCACATTCACTCTTGCTCTTGCAAAAGAGGTTGGCCACGAAGGCATTAGAGTGAATGCGGTCAGCCCAGGTTTAATTGAAACAGAGATCCACAATGTCCATGGTGGGATTTCACAAATGCAAGAGCTTGCCAAAACTGCTGTACCTATGGGGCGCCACGGCAGCACTGATGAAGTTGCAGAGGCAATCTTGTGGCTAGCATCAGATGCTGCCTCTTATATTGATGGCACAGTATTAGATGTGTCAGGTGGAAGATAAATATGTCTAAACAAAGAAAAGTTATTATTACGTGCGCCGTTACGGGTTCAATTCATACCCCATCGATGTCACCCCACCTTCCAATTACACCAGAGCAAATTTCTGATGCGGCAGTTGAGGCGATCAATGCTGGAGCATCCATAGTTCATTTACACGCTAGAAATCCACAAGACGGAAGACCGCTACAAACTCCTGCCGCTTTTAGAGAATTTGTTTCGAACATAAAGGCTCGTAGCAATGCCATCATCAATATAACAACAGGTGGTGCGCCCACCATGACTGTAGAAGAGCGATTTCAGCCCGCACTAGATCTTAAGCCTGAGGTGGCCTCTCTAAACATGGGCTCAATGAATTTTGGCTTATTTCCAATGTTAGGTCGCTATAAAGACTTTCAACATGCCTGGGAAAAACCATTTCTTGAAGGCACCAAGGATCTGGTATTCAAAAATACGTTTGCCGACATAGAACACGTCCTTAGAAAAGGCAATGAGAATGGCACTCGCTTTGAATTTGAATGTTATGACACCGCACACCTCTACAACTTGGCGCACTTCTTAGATCGTAAGCTAGCTACCCCACCCTTATTTGTTCAAACTGTATTTGGAATTTTGGGTGGCATTGGTAGTCATCCTGACGATGTTGCGCATCTTAAAAGAACCGCAGACAGATTATTTGGCAAAGACTTTGTTTGGTCGGTACTTGGCGCCGGCAAGTCACAAATGGCCATCGCAAGCACTTCAGCTGCTCAGGGCGGTCACGTCAGAGTTGGGCTAGAAGACTCTTTATGGCTTGGGCCAGGAAAACTAGCGGAAAAGAATGCAGATCAAGTGAACTGTATCCGCATGATTCTAGAGTCCATGGGCTTATCGATTGCCACTCCAGATGAAGCGCGCGCGCTTCTTAAACTTAAGGGTGCTAATCAAGTTAACTTCTAATAAAGGTTGGCAATTATTGCTCTGATAGTATCGGGCAATTGCAGAGCCTGCTCTTCGCGCATTGCCAACTTACCCTCATGAGTCTCTTGTGTTTTTTTAGACCAAGCAGATCCAGGAAAGAAAGCATCATCCTTAAATCTAGGAATCACATGCCAATGGATATGCGGAACCATGTTACCTAGGGTAGCAATATTGACCTTATCAGGATGCATGACATGACGGATGGCTTCTTCAACTGCAAATACCAAATTCATTAGATGATCGCGCTCTCCATGGGTGAGATCAGTCATCTCGGCCACATGGCGATTCCAGACCACTCTACAGAAACCAGGTAGATCAGGATCATTTACCAGGATGACTCGACAGTCATCGCCACGCCAAATGATTTCGCCTTCTTCAGGCTTGAGATTATCTTTACAAAGTACGCAATTGGTCATGGGAAGAATGTAAACGAAAACGGCGCCTAAGTCACCCTTGTGGGATCATTTAGGCGCCGCGGCAGTATTGGTATTTTACTGCTTACTACATACTACTTAGGGATCTATTAAGGCTTAATGGAACTGTTCTTCTTCAGTAGATCCAGTCAATGCTGTTACAGAAGACTTACCACCTTGGATAACAGTAGTAACGTCGTCGAAGTAACCGGTACCAACTTCTTGCTGATGTGAAACAAATGTGTAACCACGGTCACGAGCAGCAAATTCTGGCTCTTGAACTTTCTCGATGTATGCAGTCATACCGCGCTGCATGTAGTCTTGAGCCAAGTCGAACATGTTGTACCACATAGAGTGGATACCAGCCAATGTGATGAACTGATACTTGTAACCCATTGCACCTAATTCACGCTGGAACTTAGCAATAGTTGCATCATCCAAGTTTTTCTTCCAGTTGAAAGATGGTGAGCAGTTGTAAGCCAACATCTTGCCAGGGAACTTCGCGCGAATTGCTTCCGCAAACTGACGAGCAAACTCAAGATCAGGCGTACCAGTTTCACACCAAACCATATCAGCATATGCAGCGTATGCTAAACCACGAGAAATTGCTTGATCTAAGCCCTTACGAGTCTTATAGAAACCTTCTGGTGTCCGCTCACCTGTCAAGAATGGCTTGTCGTTAGCATCGTAGTCAGATGTCAACAAGTCAGCAGCTTCAGCATCAGTACGAGCCAAGATGATGGTGGAAACACCCATTACGTCAGCGGCTAAACGCGCAGAGATCAACTTCTGAACTGACTCAGCAGTAGGTAGCAATACCTTGCCACCCAAGTGACCACACTTCTTAACTGAAGACAATTGATCTTCGAAATGAACGCCAGCAGCGCCTTGCTTGATTAATGCTTTGCTTAATTCAAATGCATTCAAGACACCGCCAAAACCTGCTTCAGCATCAGCAACGATTGGAGCAAAATACTCGATATAACCAGCATCACCCTTATTAATACCTTTAGCAGTTTGGATTTCGTCAGCACGCTGGAATGAGTTATTGATACGCTCAACCATCTTAGGCACAGAATCTACTGGATATAAAGATTGATCTGGATACATCGCTGCATAAGAGTTTCCGTCAGCAGCAACTTGCCAACCTGACAAATAAATTGCTTGTACGCCGGCTTTAACTTGTTGCATTGCCTGACCACCAGTCAAAGCACCTAAACAGTTAACGTAAGCTTCGTTATTTACTAATTCCCAAAGACGCTCAGCACCATGCTTAGCTAATGTATGCTCAATCTTTAGTGAGCCACGTAGACGTACAACGTCCTCAGCTGTGTAGCCACGTGTAATACCTTTCCAGCGTGGATTGGTATCCCAGTCTTTTTGTAATGCTGCGATTTCTGCTTTGCGATCTGCCATGTTTTTCTCCCTAAGTTAAACAAGTACTTCTAAATTTGAGGATCCTAAAGACTCATTCAAGTCTTATGTCTTATATAAGAGTTTAGCTAGTTCAAAAAAGCAAGCAAGCCAAATTTAGGATATTTTTGAAAATATTTAGCCATTTAAATTCAATGACTTATATTAATATTTTATAATGTGAAATAATCATCCATTGCTTGGGATGAAACGAAGGTTTGCTTATTTCACTGTATTTTACGAAGTGTAATAACGTTTCATATTATGAAAAAACATGAATAAGGTTAAGCAGCTTTGGGTGTTGTGCCAGCCGAAACCTTAAATACCGTCGGAATGATCATTAATTGAAATAGAACGATGCCAAAGAATAGGGCTTTAGGGAGGCCTGCATCCATGAAAAATCCGAATATAAAAGGTCCCACTGCTGCACCTAAATCAATCCCGGAATAAACAATTCCGTAAACACGTCCCGCAACTCCTTTAGGCGTTACTGCCTTGACTAATAGATCTCGTGAAGGTGCCACCACGCCATAACCGAAACCCAATCCAATAAAAATAAAGGGTATCAGCGCAACAGGAATTAATCCGGTACCCATCAATAGACACATCACAATAGTTAGCGTTAAGCAAGAAGTCACAATACGCTCAGGCGCTTGCAGTTTTGCAGCCAGATAACCGCCAAACAATACGCCACCCGCACTACCAAGCGCCAAGAGCGTGATGTAATAACTTCCCACATCTAATGGGACCAGATAGATATTAAACAAGGCACTTGGAGCAAATGATTGCAGGCTCGATGTAGATGCCATGCTAAAGAAAAAGAAAATCCAGCACAGCCAAACGGCAGGCGATTTCAGAAATGCAAATGAATTCTCTTGTGCAACACCAGGATTAGCTACCTGGGCACTTGCATAGGTATTCTCATAGCGTTCCTTGACGTTATCCAAGAGGTAGTCCTTATTAAACCAAAGGACCGCTAAGACACATACCTCTAGGAGGGCTGCCGATAAGAATGCAATACGCCAATCAGCAAATTGAGCAATCGCTACCATGAAGGCTGGCGCAGCTGCCCAACCTAAGTATCCCGTGACGCCATGCATTGAATAGGCATAGGGGAGATTAGGTGGAGATACCTTGTGATTGATGAGCGTGTAATCAACCGGATGAAAAATGCCATTACCGCAGCCAGCGATAATCGCGCCTAAGATGAGCATGGCATAGCCATTACTTTGGGAATACACCAAAGCTGCAAGAATAAGTAAGCCGATACCGCTAAATAAAACTGGTCTAGCTCCAATACGGTCCACTAAAAAACCTGATCCAGCCTGAGCAATACAAGACACTACAAAGAAGACTGACATGAGTAAACCAAGTTCGGCATAACTCAATGCAAAAGCATCCTTTAACCATGGGAACATGGGAGGAAGTACTAAATGAAAGAAATGGGAGCTGCCGTGAGCTAGGCTAATGAGACCAATAACCCGGACATCACTGGCACGCCTATCAAGCGCAACAGTCATGTGCCGAGTTTACTGGCGCAGAAATAATTCTGCAAAAATACTTTAAATACTGCTTAATGAACCTGACGAGTAAAGCTAAAGTCGCCTTTTTTATCCACATCGACCGGCACCACATCTTTAGGGCCAAACTTACCCTCCAGGATCATCTTGGATACAGGGTTCTCGATATGCTGCTGAATTGCTCGCTTGAGCGGCCTTGCCCCAAAGACTGGATCAAAACCTACTTCAGCAATCTTATTCAGAGCAGCATCACTAACCTCAAGTTGCATGTCGACTTTTGCCAAACGCTCTGATAAGTTCTTCAGCAAGATCTTCGCAATATTGGCAATATTGCCTTTGTCTAAACCATGGAAGACAACGATTTCGTCAATACGGTTTAAGAACTCAGGACGGAAATGATTTTTGAGCTCCTCAAATACCGCCTCTTTAATTTCGGACTGCTTCTTATCAGTCATTGACTGAATCAGATGCGAACCAATATTGCTAGTCATCACGATCACAGTGTTCTTAAAGTCTACTGTACGACCCTGACCATCTGTCAAGCGACCATCATCGAGCACTTGCAAGAGTACGTTGAATACATCCGGATGTGCTTTTTCAATCTCATCAAACAAGATCACACTGTATGGATGACGACGAACTTGCTCAGTTAAATAACCACCCTCCTCATAGCCAACATAGCCTGGAGGTGCGCCGATTAAGCGGGAAACACTATGCTTCTCCATGAACTCACTCATATCGATACGAATCAGGTGATCTTCGCTATCAAACAGGAATCCGGCTAGCGCTTTACAAAGCTCTGTCTTACCAACACCAGTAGGTCCTAAAAATAAGAATGAGCCATAAGGACGGTTTTCTTCGGCCAAACCAGCGCGGGAACGACGAATAGCGTCTGATACCGCAGTGATGGCTTCTTCTTGGCCAACAACACGCTTGTGTAGCAACTCTTCCATCTTGAGTAACTTATCGCGCTCGCCCTGCATCATCTTCGATACTGGAATACCGGTTGCACGAGAAACTACCTCGGCAATTTCTTCTGCACCCACTTGAGTACGTAGTAACTTGTTCTTTACAACGCCATCTTTGTTGCCCTTAGCTTCAGCAGCAGCAGCAGATTTAAGCCTAGCCTCTAGTTCAGGCAGTTTTCCGTATTGCAATTCAGCAACTTGCTCTAACTTACCTTCACGTTGGAGCTTATTAATTTCTGCTTTGACTTTTTCGATTTCTTCTTTCAGATTAGCAGCACCCAAGACGGCACCCTTTTCTGCTTTCCAAATTTCTTCTAAGTCTGCGTACTCAGCACCTAAGCGCTTGATCTCTTCTTCTATCAAGCCTAAGCGTTTTTGTGAAGCTTCGTCTTTTTCTTTCTTCACCGCCTCGCGCTCAATCTTTAATTGAATCAAGCGACGCTCCAGCTTATCCATAACCTCTGGCTTTGAATCAATCTCCATGCGGATGCGTGAACCAGCCTCGTCAATCAAATCAATCGCCTTATCTGGCAAGAAACGATCAGTAATGTAACGATGTGATAACTCAGCGGCAGCCACAATAGCTGGATCAGTAATTTCAATGCCATGATGTAGCTCATAGCGCTCTTGCAAACCACGCAAGATAGCGATAGTTGCCTCAACGCTAGGCTCTTCCACCATCACTTTTTGGAAACGGCGCTCAAGCGCAGGATCTTTTTCGATGTACTTGCGATATTCATCTAAGGTGGTTGCGCCGATACAATGCAATTCGCCACGAGCCAAGGCGGGCTTGAGCATATTGCCAGCATCCATTGCGCCGTCACCCTTACCAGCACCAACCATCGTATGAATTTCATCGATAAAGATAATGGTTTGACCTTCATCTTTAGCAACATCACTCAGAACTGCCTTTAAGCGCTCCTCAAATTCACCGCGGTACTTCGCGCCTGCTAATAGCAAAGCCATATCAAGAACTAAGACACGCTTGTTCTTCAGAGTCTCCGGCACTTCACCATTAACGATACGTTGAGCTAAGCCTTCAACAATCGCAGTCTTACCAACGCCAGGCTCACCTATGAGCACAGGGTTATTTTTACCGCGACGTTGCAAGATTTGAATGGTGCGACGAATTTCATCGTCACGACCAATGACTGGATCGAGCTTACCCATACGAGCACGCTCAGTTAAATCCACTGTGTATTTCTTTAAGGCTTCACGCTGGCCTTCAGCATCTGCACTATTCACCGATTCTCCTCCGCGTACTAAATCAATGGCCGCTTCTAACGATTTGCGATTTAATCCATTTTCACGAGCAACCTTACCAAGCTCGCCTTTGTCATCAGCCACCACCAGCAAGAACAGTTCGCCAGCGATAAATTGATCGTTACGCTTGTTGGCTTCTTTTTCACACAAGTTCAGCCAGTTACTTAAATCACGGCCGACCTGCACTTCCCCGCTAGTGCCTTGCACTTCAGGGAGATTGCTGATAATTTTCTCTACACCTTTTTCCAAACTAGGAATATTAACCCCTGCTCGGGTCAATAAGCTCTTGGCACCACTATCAGAATCACGCAACATAGCCAGTAACAAATGGGCAGGCTCAATGTATTGATTATCTTTTGCTAAAGCAATGCTTTGGGCCTCACTTAAGGCCTCTTGAAATTTGGTTGTTAATTTATCTATTCTCATTTTTAAACTCCAGAAATCTATCTATAGAATATAAGGGCAATATGACAAATTTCAAGGTTTTTACACCCCCTTTTTAAGCGAATTTATCCCAATTTTGACCTGGCTTGTTTACCTACTAGAATGCGCTGACGGCAGCTACTACGCTGGTATTACGAATCGCCTAGAACATCGCTTGGAAGCTCATAATTCAGGCCAAGGTGCTCGCTATACAAGATCTCGTCGACCGGTGATCCTTTTGGCCACCCAGGAGCACCCCGACCGATCTGAAGCCTCTAAAGCTGAAATCAAATTAAAGCAACTTCCCAGATCTGAGAAGTTGGCATTCTTTAAAAGCATCAATTTCTCTAATAAAACAAAAACCACCCCTTAGGGTGGTTAATTTGTCCTGGACTAGAATTTAATAAGCGTCTTTTAAACGCTCGAGCGCATAAATTTCTCTTAAGTGCAGAGCTTGATAAGCTACTCGATCTTTAAATAGACCCGTCACTGTTTCGGATCCGTATGAAAAATTTCTCATGACATCTGCATTGATGTTGTAGACGGGCCAATTAGCCTGACCAGCAACATTGGGATTCCCAGTCTTAGCAAATGCCGCCCAACTAGCAGACATCTTTTCACTCATCGCCTGATCATATGGACTATTTTTATCTACAATCGGAAACCAATCCTTAGGCCAGGCATGCGTTTTCTTAAACCCGGCAATATCTTTCTCTATTCGGGCACATTGATTGACATCCAATATAGCCTTCTTGGGAGCTTGGGGCATTAAAGCAAGACTGCCAAAAACATAAGGGATCTCATATGTATGAGGCGCACCCGGCAAACTAGCTCGAATGTTCTGAGTTAAATAGTCATAGTAATAAGCATAACCTGGAGCAACTCCATTCATACTATTCGCCAATAGCTTGGTGCTAGCGCGATACATAAGATCTTGAATCACAAAAGAATTCAAAATACATTTATCTTTTACGCCAGAGTAAAGCTGCTCAATAATTTTTGGATCCTCGCGCACGTTCTTCAGAAAGACATCTAAGGCAGGTTCGCCCGGTAGCATGAAATCACTATCAAACGAGTTTGTACCAATCATGAAAGGTACTTTTGCTTGCTTGCCAGTAGCAAACAAAGGAATGGGGTCACCCTTAATGATTTGACCGTCTATAAAAGGACCACCAAACTCGCCAGCATAATAAGAATTCCCATCGAGAACCAACTTTTGAACTGGTAACTTTCTGAGTTCAGCCATTGATTTAACGCCAAGTGAAGACATGTATTTGGCATCAATATCCACTTCGGACGTTAGTCCAAGACGCTTCTCCGTCATACCCCTCAATGGACTCTGCTGAGCACTTTGTGCAATTGCCTTATGAAATAGTCCTTTGGCAGCATCAGAAACCATCAACCAAGTCACACTTCGCCCTCCAGCCGATTGACCAAAGATGGTGACATTATTAGGATCACCACCAAAGGCAGCAATATTCTTTTGCACCCACTTCAGTGAAGCTATTTGATCCATAGTGCCGTAGCTTCCAACAGGCTCACCTTTAGATTTTGCTTCTTCGATTAATTCTTTTGGAGCAAAGAATCCCAATGAACCTAAACGATAATCCACTGTAACTACAATGACGTCATTCTTGATTAAATTAATTGGCGTGAATTGTGGATCTCTCACCCCATCCACAATCAAACCGCCGCCATGAATCCAAACCATCACTGGTAAATTTTTACCAGGTTTGGTAGGCGCATAAACATTTAGCTTTAGACAATCTTCGTTGCCTGGAAGGCCAAGACCAGTGCTAAGATTTTTAATGTACTGCTGCGGACATGATTCACCAAACTTGCTAGCATCTCTCATCCCATTCCATGAAAGCGCTGGTTGCGGCGGACGCCATCTCAAATCACCTACCGGAGGTGCAGCATAGGGAATATTTTTAAAAACCTGCATGCTGTACTCAACTGCACCCTGAAGGGTACCAGTATCAATCTTGACAACAGGTCGCTCCGCTGCAAAAACACAGAATGTCAATAAGCTGAGTATTACAGCACTTAGTCTTTTCATTCCGATTCCTTTTATTTGGAAATTACAAGATATTCGATTTTGAATACGATGATTGATTTACTTTTTCATCCAACGAGCCATTGCCGCTTCATCAGTTACCCTGGCATCGACCCAGCGAGCACCTTTAGGGGTATCTTCTTTTTTCCAAAATGGCGCTGCCGTTTTGAGATAGTCCATGATGAATTCACAAGCAGCAAAAGCTTCGCCTCTGTGTGCGCTAGTAACTGCTACTAAGACGATTTGATCTTCAGGCAGTAAAGGTCCGACTCTGTGAATCACTAGGGTGTTATAGATATCCCAGCGTGCTTTAGCTTGATCCAAGATCTCCTGCAATGCCTTTTCAGTCATGCCAGGGTAATGCTCAAGCGTCATGCCTTTTACTTGGCTGCCATCATTCATATCCCGCACGGTACCCAAGAAAGAAACTACTGCGCCTACTCGTGGATCGCCTTTGCGCAGTGTTGCAATTTCGGCTCTGATATCAAAATCATTTTCTTGAATCTTAATCGGCATATCAGCCTCCGGTAACCGGCGGAAAGAAAGCAACTTCAGCACCATCTTGTAGTGCAGTATTTGCGTCAACCATGTGTTGATTTAAGGCGCAGCGCAATACTTTGCCATCAGCCAAGACTTCAGACCAAGGGTTGCCACGCTCAATCAGGTACTTTCTGAGATCGGAAATTGTCTTCACACTCCCTGGAACAGTGACACTCTCTTGCGAGACGCCAAGCGCTTCACGCAGTGAGGCAAAGAATCGTAATTCGAGTTTCATGAAGTAATCGTAAACCGATTATTTGAGAAGCGCATCAAATGGAATGAACTTCACCAAATCTCCAGCCTTAATAGGCTGATTTGGCGGGCAATCTACTAAACCATCACCCCAAGAGGCACTAGTAAGAACACCAGAGCTTTGGTTGGGGAATAAATCTAAACCACCATTGTCATTTAGCTTGACGCGCAAGAACTCATTGCGTCGATCAGCTTTTAACCAATCAAAATCAGCACGCATTAAATAGGATTGTGGAAGCTTAGTTTCGCGCCCTTGCAACTTCAGAATAAAAGGACGCACGAACAAGAGGAAGGTTACAAAACTGGATACAGGGTTGCCAGGTAAACCAATAAACCAAGCTTCGCCATCTTTAGGCTCTTCTGACTTGCGAACTGCACCAAATGCTAGTGGCTTGCCAGGCTTGATAGCAATTTGCCAGAGGTCTAATCTACCCTCAGCAGTGACTGCAGGCTTAATATGGTCCTCTTCTCCGACCGATACACCACCTGAAGTAATAATCAAATCATGATCTTTGCTTGCTTTACGCAATGCATCACGAGTTGCGTCCAAACGATCGGGAACAATTCCCAAATCAGTTGCATCACAGCCTAATGATTTGAGGCATGCCAATAAGGTATCGCGATTCGAGTTGTAAATTCCACCCGGTTTCAAAGGCTCGCCAGGCAGGGCTAATTCATCGCCAGTAAAAAATGCCGCCACTTTTACACGACGCTTTACATTGAGGTGGGTTAAGCCAGCAGAAGCAGCCACACCCAACTCCTGAGGACGTAAGAATGTTCCAGCAGTAAGTGCTGTTTTGCCAGCAGTTAAATCTTCACCCCTACGACGAATCCATTGGCCTGAGGTTGGCGCAATATTGATAGTTACTTGATTGGTCTCACCGTCTGTCGTGCAATCCTCTTGCATCACGATCGCATCTGCACCCGATGGAACTGGTGCACCCGTGAAAATTCGAGCAGCTGTGCCTGTTTCCAGCTGAGTTCCCATTGAGCCAGCTGGAATACGTTGCGCAATTCTCAATGCGCTGCCAGGATTTTGCGTATCAGCTGTTCTAACTGCGTAGCCATCCATAGAAGTGTTATCCAATGGAGGTACATCTACTAGGCTATTGACGTTTTCAGCAAGCACACGACCTAATGCCGCTTGCATTGCCACATTCTCAATCTCACCAACAGGCTGGGCATGAGAAAGCAAATGATCTAATGCCTGCTGCGCAGTCAACATCGGTGGCTTAGTCATAGGATAACTTTTATTGCTTTAATTGTTGTGGGCTAAAAATTAAGCCAAATGCGTTGTAATGAAGTCTTTAACTTGATTTACATCTGCATCGATATTTTCAACGCGTTGCGGCTTAGACTTAATATCTTTAAATGCTGGCGGGCATTCAGCAGGACGCCCTAAGGCCACTTCAATCGTTTCTTCAAACTTGATTGGCAAGGCAGTTTCGAGAACAATCATCGGTATACCGGCTTGCAAGTGCTCACGAGCGACCTTGACACCATCTGCAGTATGCGTGTCAATCATGACACCGTAGCGTTGATCGATATCACGAATAGTTTCTAGGCGATTCTCATGGGTGCTACGACCAGACTGAAAGCCATATTTACCCAGCTCTTTAAAGACTGCGTCTTTTGAGATATCGAAGCCGCCAGCCTCATCTACTTGCTTAAACATAGCTGCGGTAGCTTTGCCATCCTGGCCCATGAAATCAAATACAAAGCGCTCAAAGTTACTCGCTTTAGAGATATCCATCGATGGACTGGAGGTATGCAGCGTCTCAGCAGACTTGCGCGCACGATACACACCAGTTCGGAAAAATTCATCGAGCACATCATTCTCGTTTGTAGCAGCTATCAAATGCTCAATAGGTAAACCCATCATGCGAGCAATGTGGCCTGCGCAGATATTGCCAAAGTTACCTGAAGGCACAGTAAACGAGACTTTTTCAGAGCTAGACTTGGTCGCCAGGAGATAACCCTGGAAGTAATAAACCACTTGAGCAACCACACGACCCCAGTTAATGGAATTCACGGTACCAATTTTGTTCTGAGCCTTAAAAGCGTGATCGTTACTTACCGCCTTAACAATATCTTGACAATCGTCAAAGACACCAGCTACTGCTAAATTAAAAATATTAGGGTCTTGCAATGAATACATTTGCGCAGACTGAAAAGAGCTCATCTTGCCGCGTGGTGATAGCATAAATACCTTCACGCCCTCTTTACCACGCATTGCGTACTCAGCTGCACTACCGGTATCACCAGAGGTGGCACCCAAAATATTGAGCTGCTGACCTTTTTTCTTTAAGGCGTATTCAAAAAGATTACCAAGTAGCTGCATCGCCATATCTTTAAAAGCTAAAGTCGGGCCATTCGAGAGACTTAAGAGGCCAATGCGAGTGCCATGCTCTTCACCCAACCAATGTATTGGGGTGATGTCCTGAGCGTTATCTTGAGAGCGGCCATTGCAATAGACTTGCTCGGTATAGGTTTTGCGTAAGAGTGCTCGTAAATCTATTTCAGGAATATCGTCGGAGTACAGACTCAAGACTTCATAAGCAAGATCAGCATACGACAAACTACGCCATGAATCGAGTTGTGCCGCAGTCACCTGAGGGTACTGAGTCGGCAAATATAAGCCGCCATCAGGCGCTAATCCACCTAATAAAATTTCTAAAAAGGATTGTTGTGGGCTATTGCCCCTAGTAGATTGGTAACGCATGTATTTTGCTGAATTTTGCTTAAGACAGATTTTCTAAACGGATCTTCACCACTGTGCCGGCAACCGTTTTGAGATCTTGAATCTCTTGGATTGCAGCAAGCATATTCTTTTCTTTGGTTTCGTGAGTCAAAACCACTAAATCGGTTTGACTCTCGCCTTCATCAGCTTCTTTTTGCAAGAGCGCATCGATTGAAACACCATGTGATGCCAAAATCTTCGTGATGTCAGCCAGGACACCAGCTTGATCGGCTACGCGGAGGCGCAGATAGTAGCTAGTAGTGATCTCACCAATTGGCAATACAGGCGTGTCATGCACAGCACCTGGCTGGAAGGCCAGGTAAGGCACACGATGTTCTGCATCAGCGCTTAGCAGGCGAGTGATATCCACTAGGTCAGCAATCACTGCTGAAGCAGTTGGCTCAGAACCAGCGCCTTTGCCATAGTACAAAGTAGTACCTACAGCATCACCAAATACTTGCACGGCATTCATGGCACCCTCAACGTTCGCAATCAAACGCTTGGAAGGAATCAATGTTGGATGTACGCGTAACTCGACTCCTGAAGCAGTTTTCTTAGCAATGCCAAGCAACTTGATGCGATAACCCAATTGCTCTGCGTATTTAATGTCAATTGCATCTAATTTAGTAATACCTTCAACGTGCGCTTTTTCAAACTGCATTGGAATACCAAATGCAATCGCACTCATGATGGTCGCTTTATGCGCAGCATCAACACCTTCAATATCGAAAGTAGGATCTGCTTCTGCGTAACCTAAACGCTGCGCTTCTTTGAGAACGGTTTCGAAATCCAAACCTTTGTCGCGCATCTCTGACAAGATGAAATTGGTTGTGCCATTGATAATGCCAGCTACCCATTCAATCCGGTTAGCAGTCAAGCCTTCACGTAAAGCCTTAATGATTGGAATGCCACCAGCAACAGCAGCCTCAAAAGCAACCATCACACCTTTAGCATGTGCCGCTTTAAAAATCTCATTACCGTGAACAGCAATCAATGCCTTATTAGCAGTAACAACATGCTTGCCAGCTGCGATGGCCTCAAGAACCAAGTCCTTTGCAATTCCGTAACCGCCAATGAGTTCAACAACAATGTCAATTTCTGGATTGTTAATGACGGCACGCGCATCACTGACTACTTGTGCGTGATCCTTCACCAATTCTTTAGCGCGCTCTACATTTAAGTCTGCAACAGTGTTGATACGTATACCGCGCCCAGCACGACGCTGAATCTCATCTTGGTTACGTTCGAGCACTGTGAATACGCCACCACCAACAGTGCCAATACCTAATAGACCTACTTGAATCGGTTTCATGATGCCTTTGCTGCAGTTGAGGAAGCCTTACGGCTGTGCTTATTGCGGTAACGCTCCAGAAAACGCGCAAGGCGGCCAATAGCCTCCTTGAGAACATCTTCGTGAGGCAAGAACACTACACGGAAGTGATCAGGTTTACCCCAGTTAAATCCAGAGCCCTGCACTAACAATACTTTTTCTTCTTTTAAAAGATCAGCAACAAACTGTTGATCATCTTCAATCGGATAGACCTCAGGATCTAACCTTGGAAATAAATACAAGGCAGATTTTGGCTTTACACAAGTAACGCCAGGAATATCGGTAATCAATTTCCAGGCAAGATCGCGCTGCTTAGCAAGACGACCACCTTCAGCCACCAAGTCATTAATACTTTGATATCCGCCAAGCGCTGTCTGAATTGCATACTGACCTGGCACGTTCGCACAAAGACGCATCGAAGCGAGCATATTTAAGCCCTCGATATAATCGCGGACCATTTCTTTATCACCTGAAACGATCATCCAGCCAGCGCGGTAGCCGCATGAGCGATAGTTCTTAGAGAGGCCATTAAAAGTAATCGTGACGACATCAGTCGATAAAGACGCCAATGAAATATGTTTCTCAGCGTCGTACAACATCTTGTCATAAATCTCATCAGCAAACAAAATTAAGCCATGTTCGCGTGCAATTTGAATCATTTCTAACAACACTTCTTTGGAATAAATTGCACCGGTTGGATTATTGGGATTAATCACCACAATCGCTTTAGTGCGAGAGGTGATTTTTTTACGCAGATCGTTTAAATCTGGGGCCCAATCTTTAGACTCATCACAGAGATAGTGCACAGGAGTACCACTAGACAAACTCACTGCAGCAGTCCACAGCGGATAATCTGGCATTGGTACCAAAACTTCATCGCCATCATTCAACAGCGCGTTCATCGAAAGTACGATGAGTTCAGAAACACCATTGCCGGTATAGACATCATCCAAATTTACGCCTTGAATGCCTTTTTCCTGGCAGTACTGCATGATGGCTTTACGAGCAGCAAAAATACCCTTGGAGTCAGAGTAGGCTGAGGCATTACTTAAATTGCGAATCATGTCCAACTGAATCTCTTCAGGGGGGTCAAAACCGAAAACCCCTACGTTTCCGATGTTTAATTTGATGATTTTGTGACCCTCCTCCTCCATGCGCTGAGCAAGCTCGAGCACCGGCCCACGTATGTCATAACAGACGTTATTGAGCTTTTGGGACTTTAGGATTGGTTTCACAATAAATTTAAGGGTAAGTTCTTGAAATATGAGAAAAAACAGCTAGCTATAATCCACATAATTATGACAGAGAGTCCACTTGAAGCTTCAATCTGACCCCCATTCCGGAGCAAATACGATCACTGGTTACGGTGACGGCTATGTAGAGATCAATAAGACTCCTTATGCCCACGCTGTTGTTCTCAGCTCGGACGGAGCCATATCTAAGTGGCCAGTCCAGACTTTTGACCAATTGGATGCCAGCAATTTCTCGCAACTCGTTGATTTAAAACCAGAATTAATCCTCATCGGGACTGGTCGTCGTCAACGCTTTCCCAAGCCTGAACTTCTCAAAGCCCTGATTTTCGCTAAGATTGGCTTTGAAATTATGGACTCTCAAGCCGCCTGCCGAACGTACAACATTCTCGTAGGTGAGGGACGTCAAGTTCTCTTAGCCTTAATTGTGGAACCCACTTAATGCAATTTGGCCAAATTCGGCAGTCATCGGCCCTGCATCCTGGCAAGATTTTGCTATTGGTCATAATTTACGCCTTACTATGGTTTGGCACTCTTAATTATCGTCACCTTATTCCATCAGATGAAGGGCGTTACGCAGAAATTGCACGCGAGATGCTGGTTACTGGTGACTGGATCACGCCACGTTACAACGGCTATAAGTATTTTGAAAAGCCGCCATTACAAGCATGGGCTACTGCAGCGGCATTTCAGATTTTTGGGATTGGTGATTGGCAAGCGCGTCTGTGGACTGCACTCACTGGATTCTTAACTATTCTTTTTGTTGGCTTTACTGGTACGCGAATCTTTAATGCTAGAGCGGGCTGGTTGGCAGCAGTTGTGCTTGCCTCCAGCCCTATGTGGGTTATTAGCGGTCACTTCAACTCACTAGACATGGGTTTGTCTGCATTTTTAGTGGCTGCTTTGTGCAGCCTGTTAATTGCACAAACTTCCCACAACAAAAACAGTTGTCGCAATTGGATGTGGGTTTGCTGGGCGTTCATGGCACTTGCCACCTTATCCAAAGGTGTCATTGGCGCAGCGATTCCTGCCATGGTTTTCATTGCCTATTGCATTAGTACTTGGGATTGGAAAATCTGGACTCGCTTACATTTGTTTAGTGGCAGCGTTTTGTTTTTAGCCATTACTGCGCCTTGGTTTGTGTTGATGGCACAACGCAATCCTGAGTTTCTAGAATTCTTTTTTATTCATGAGCATTTTCAACGATTCACACAAGACGCGCATAGTAGAACAGGCCCCATTTATTACTTTGTACCGCTACTCCTGATAGGCATACTTCCCTGGTTTCTTCAGATCCCGGGGGCAATTGCACAAGCCTGGAATGAGCGTCGTCGCGAATTCTCTGCCGGCTGGTTATTGGTATGCTGGTTTGTAGTGATCTTTGCTTTCTTTAGCGTCTCACGCTCGAAGTTACCGGGCTATATCATTCCCGTTTTTCCCGCACTTGCTTTGATTATTGGTAATCGCCTAGATCGCTTGCTGGGATACATGAACGCTATGGCACTGCCATGGAAGTTACAAACACTTGGATTTGTAATTCTTGGTCTAGTTGGTTTTTTCTTCTTAGACGTAATTGGCAAACAAGCCAGGCCTGATGAAATCGAAGCTTATACTCAATACACTTATTGGGTAATTGCCGCATTAGTAGCACTAATGAGTTTTAGTGCTTATGCCGCCTGGCAAAGTAAACGAAACGGTATTCAAAGTATTGTGAGCTTTGCTTGTGGATTTTTTCTATGCGCGATCATCGCCGGAACTGGTCACGAGACTTTAGGTCGTGCAGTTTCTGGTATCGATCTAGTAGAACGAGTAAAAGGTTCTATTCCTGAAAAAGTGAATTTTTATTCTGTGCGTCTTTTAGATCACACCGTACCTTTCTATTTAGGCAGAACCATGATCATGGTGGAATCTCCTGACGAACTCGAGTTTGGCGTCAAGCAAGAGCCTGAGCTATGGATATCAACGCTGGATGTATTTATTGCCCGTTGGCAAGAGGATCAAACAGCATATGCATTGATGGTTCCCGAGCAGTTTGATGCCCTGAAGGCTCAAAATTTTCCAATGCAAGAAGTTGGTCGCGACTCTCGTAGGGTCATCGTGAAGCATCCAGATACATCGAACGTAATACAGTAACTCAGTGAAGTAATATAAAACACCATGTCAAACTCCACACCTGAATTTATCCCGTTTACACGCCCCAGCTTCAATCAAGAAACGATTGATGCCGTTGCGGAAGTGTTACGTTCAGGTTGGGTGACCTCGGGCCCTAAGTTAGCCGAATTTGAATCCACATTAAGCCAGTACTTTGGCCATCGCCCAGTACGTTGTTTTGCGAATGGCACAGCAACCATGAAGATTGCTTTGCAAGTTGCCGGCATTGGTGATGGCGACGAAGTGATTACCACCCCGATTTCTTGGGTAGCAACCTCCAACGTCATTTTGAGCGTGGGTGCAAAGCCGGTCTTTGTAGATGTGGATCCAATCACTCGCAATATTGATCTCAATAAAGTAGCTGCAGTGATTACACCCAAGACACGCGCGATCATGCCAGTCTATTTGGCTGGATTGCCAGTTGATATGGATCAACTCTACTCTATAGCCAATCAATACAATCTTCGCGTTATTGAAGATGCTGCGCAAGCTTTTGGCTCGCAGTGGCAAGGCAAGAAGATCGGTAGCTTTGGTGACTTAGTGAGCTTTAGCTTTCAGGCTAATAAGAACCTTACGACAGTTGAGGGTGGTTGCCTTGTTCTCAATAATCAAGACGAAGCAAAACTTGCTGAGAAGTTCCGTCTCCAAGGATTAACTCGTCAAGGGATGGATGGAATGGATGTTGATGTATTGGGTGGTAAGGATAACTTGACTGATGTGAATGCGGTAATCGGTCTCGAACAACTCAAGCAGCTTCCCTCATACCAAACTCGTCGTACCGCACTAGCACGTCAATACTTTGATGTCATTCGTGCCGAGTTGAAATCTGCCGGATTAGAAAACTTAAAGTTAGAACTCCCAGTAGAAAACTTTATCGATAGCAACTGGCATATGTTCCAAGTTGTCTTGCCTTTAGACCAACTCAATACAGATCGCGCCCAAGTGATGACTGAGTTAAAAGATCTTGGCATTGGTACTGGCGTGCACTACCCTGCGATTACTGGCTTTACGCTCTACAAAAACCATGGCTATAAAACTTCAGATACGCCCATTGCAGACCGCATTGGCAAATCCATCCTGACCCTCCCTTTATTCCCTGCAATGGCGGATGAGGACATTGGCCGTATCGCCAGGGGATTGGTCCGAATCTTAGTGGAATACCAGAAAAACTAAGGTTCTTGGGTTGATGGCCCAGAATCAGGCAAAATTGCGGCATGACTGCAAATTTAGTTGCTAATCCAACACTCAGCATCGTTATTCCCGTATATAACGAGGAAGACGGTCTTCAAGCTCTATTTGATCGCCTCTATCCAGCATTAGATACCCTTGCTACTAGGCGGAAGATAAGCTACGAGATCGTTTTCATTAACGACGGTAGCCAAGATCGTTCAGCCGGTATTCTTGCCAAGCAAGTGGAATTACGCCCTGATGTGACACGTGCGGTTTTATTTCATAGCAACTTTGGACAGCATATGGCTATCATGGCTGGCTTTGAATACGCCAAAGGCGAACACATCATTACTTTGGATGCGGACCTACAAAATCCCCCTGAAGAAATTGATGCCTTAACTGAGCAGCTATTGAATGGTCATGACTACGTAGGCACTATTCGCGCTAACCGTCAGGATAGTTTTTTTAGAAAATTTGCTTCAAGAGCCATGAATCGTTTGCGTGAAAACATTACACGCATTACCATGACTGACCAAGGTTGTATGTTGCGTGGCTATAGTCGCCGCATTGTTGATCTAGTTCGCCAATGCGATGAAAGTAATACTTTTATTCCAGCACTGGCATATACCTTTTCTGCAAACCCAGTTGAAATTACCGTCAAACACGAAGAGCGTTTTGCGGGTGAGTCTAAATACAGTCTTTATCAACTCATTCGCTTGAACTTTGACTTGGTTACCGGATTCTCGGTCATGCCACTGCAGATCTTCTCAATACTCGGCATGCTTTTATCCCTCGCTGCTGGCAGCTTATTTGTCTACTTGTTGGTGCGCCGCTTCCTTTTGGGTGCCGAGGTAGAGGGTGTATTTACCCTCTTTGCTCTGACATTCTTCCTGATTGGCGTAATGCTCTTTGGGCTCGGTCTTTTAGGAGAATACATTGGCCGCATCTACCAACAGATCCGCAAACGTCCACGTTATGTTGTGCAAACTGTTTTAGAGAAAAAATAATTGCACGCAGTCGTCTTTGCTTATCACGATGTAGGTGTTAATTGCCTCAAAGCACTTATTAGCGCAGGCCTCCAAATTGATTTAGTGCTTACTCATGAAGATGACCCTAATGAGAATGTTTGGTTTGGAAGTGTCGCTAAATTATGTGTAGAGAAAAATATTCCGTTCATCACACCAAATGCTAATGAGTTGATTGATTTAATTCCTATGATTCAAGCGCTAGCCCCTGATTACATTTTCTCCTTCTACTATCGCTTCATGATTCCTAAGCAGATTTTGGCGTGCGCCAAAATTACGGCACTCAATATGCATGGCTCACTACTACCAAAGTATCGTGGACGCGCTCCAGTCAATTGGGCCATCTTGCATGGTGAAGTTGAGACCGGCGCAAGCTTGCATGTGATGGAAGCCAAACCAGATGCAGGCGATATCGTTGGTCAAGCAGCGGTGAGCATTGGTCCTGATGAAACAGCTACTGATGTATTTGCTAAGGTAAGTCGGGCGGCGGTTAGCGTGATTGATTCAGCATTACCAAGCCTTTTGAAGGGAATAGTCTCTAGGAAGCCCAATGAGCTCCAAAAAGGCAGCTATTTTGGCGGTCGCAAGCCTGCTGACGGGCAAATTTACTGGGATCAAACATCCAAACAGGTTCACGACCTGGTTAGAGCAGTTGCACCCCCTTATCCCGGCGCCTTTACGGACCATGGCGGTAAGACCATGATTGTGGCCCGTACCAGCCTAAAAGGGCCATTTCCAGCCAATCTCGATCTTGGGGTTTATGGCATCCAAGTGGTTGATAATCGGGTATTCGGCATTTGTGGTGACCATCAAGCAGTTGAAATATTGGAATGGTTTCCAGCAAGCAAATAAATAGAAAATTCAGCAATAGCAAATTAGATCAAAACGAGGCAGTAAAGATGAAAAAAGTACTCATTCTTGGTGTGAACGGTTTTATTGGCCACCATCTTTCCAAGCGTATTCTCGAAACAACCGATTGGGATGTCTATGGCATGGATATGCAAAACGATCGCCTTGGTGACTTAATCAATCATCCACGTATGCATTTTTTTGAAGGTGATATCACCATCAATAAAGAATGGGTCGAATATCACATTCGAAAATGCGATGTCATTTTGCCTTTAGTTGCGATTGCAACTCCTGCCACTTATGTTCAGCAACCACTCAAAGTTTTTGAGCTCGACTTCGAAGCCAATCTACCAATCGTACGCTCTGCAGTGAAGTACAAAAAGCATTTAGTCTTTCCATCAACCTCTGAGGTTTATGGCATGTGCGAAGACAGCGATTTTGACCCATCTAAATCGAATATGGTTTACGGTCCAATTAATAAGCCACGCTGGATCTATGCTTGCTCCAAGCAATTAATGGATCGTGTGATTTGGGGTTACGGCATGGAGGGCTTAAGCTTTACCCTCTTCCGTCCATTTAACTGGATTGGCCCTGGCTTAGATAGCATCTACACTCCAAAAGAAGGCTCATCACGTGTAGTAACTCAGTTCTTGGGTCACATTGTTCGTGGAGAATCGATCAACGTTGTTGACGGCGGCGCCCAGAAACGTGCCTTTACTTACATTGATGATGGTATCGATGCATTAATGCACATCATCGACAACAAAGATGGTATCGCTAACGGCAAGATCTACAACATCGGTAACCCAAAGAACAATCACTCTATTCGCGAATTGGCGAATCAGATGCTAGAGATCGCTCGCAGTATTCCCGAGTATGCTAAGACTGCCAATGAAGTGAAGATTGTTGAAACTACTTCTGGAGCTTACTACGGTGAAGGTTATCAAGACGTTCAGAACCGTGTTCCAGCAATTGAAAATACAATGAGTGAATTAGATTGGAAGCCAACGACAACGATGTCCGATGCGCTCAAAAATATTTTTGAAGCCTATCGTGAAGATGTAGAAAAAGCACGTCATCTCGTTGATAAAGAATAAGCGAAAGCAAATTTAAGTATTCATGGCTAAAATCGCTCTCAAGGTTGATGTTGATACCTTACGCGGCACCAAAGAGGGCGTACCCAATCTTGCACGAACCCTTGAGCGCTTTGGCTTAAAAGCCACCTTCTTATTTAGCCTTGGGCCTGACCATACAGGCTGGGCGTTAAAGCGTGTCTTTCGGCCAGGCTTTCTGAAAAAGGTGAGTCGCACTTCAGTCGTAGAGCACTACGGCATTAAAACTTTACTTTACGGCGTGCTCATTCCCGGTCCGGATATTGGCAAAAAGGCTGTAGCCGAAATGCGCGCTATTGATAAAGCGGGTCATGAAACAGGCATTCATACTTGGGATCATGTTGCTTGGCAAGATGCTGTTCGCAATCAAGATGCATCTTGGACTAAGGCGATGATGCAAAAAAGCTGGGATCGTTTCATTGAGATCTTTGGTCATGCGCCCAATACATATGGCGCAGCTGGCTGGCAGATGAATGAGGCTGCTTTTGAGCAGCTTGATCAATGGGGTATCGCTTACTCGTCTGACGGCAGAGCAGAACCTAATCTCATGCCTTATCGCCTTGCACTTCCCTCCCTATCCTCGGGTAAGGCAAAGCATGTGCAATATCCAACAACACTTCCGACTTTTGATGAACTCATCGGTATTGATGGCGCAGACGAGTTTGGCGCGGTCAAAAAGCTATTAGAAATTACTCAGAGTAACCCCAACGATCAAGTATTCACACTGCATGCTGAACTCGAGGGTCAAAAGCTATTACCTGCATTTGAGAAGCTATTGGCTGGATGGTTAGATCAGGGCCACGACCTAGTCACTATGGGCCAGCTCCATAAATCCTGGGAAGCGACCAAACAACTCGATAAAATAGCGGTACTGCCACTGACTTGGGGTGAAATACCCAATCGTAGTGGTGATTTAATTATTCAAAATAACTGATTAATTTAAACGATTTAGAGACAAACAACTAACGAAGGATCATCATGACAGTAGCCATCGGTCAACCTATGCCACAGTGCGCAATTCCAGCAACCTCTGGATTGACGTTTTCACCAGCGTCCGTAAAAGGTAAGAAATTGGTTCTCTATTTTTATCCTAAAGATATGACACCGGGATGTACTGCTGAGTCTGGTGAATTCAGAGATAACATTGAAGCCTTCACCAAAGCTAATACCTTGGTGGTAGGGGTTTCCCGAGATAGCCTCAAGTCACACGATAACTTTCGCAGCAAACTTGAGCTCCCTTTTGAGCTGGTTGCCGATACAGAAGAAAAGCTTTGCCAGATCTTTGGTGTTATGAAAATGAAGAATATGTATGGCAAGCAAGTCCGTGGCGTAGAGCGCAGCACCTTCTTATTTGACTCCTCAGGCAAGTTAGCAAAAGAGTGGCGCGGCCTTAAAGTTCCAGGCCATGTGACAGAGGTATTACAGGCAGCTCAGGACATTAAATAATTTTTACAACATTTTGATCTGAGGTGCTTGCAAACCCAAAATTTTGGGGTAAAGTGATTCTTATGCACCGTAAACGACGGGAAAGTCTGACAATCCGTTTAAATCAGAAACCTGAATATCTTAGATCAGGCGCGGATAGCAACCCCCTCCGTTTTTCTACCATCAACATAACTAGTTCCACAATAAACCGTCAATGCACTCCGCTTGGCGGTTTTTTCTTTTAGGAGAGTACATGCCACTGCCCCCAATCCCTACTCAAATTGCTGATCAAGTCAAACTCAGTCGTAAAGATACCCCCGACTTAAAAAAACGCCCTGCTCAAGCAAAACCAGTAGTAATGGAAGCTGTTGATTGGACCAATGACGCAGAAGAAGATTTATCTGCAGCAGAAGTGGCTCTCGAAAAGATCAAAGCAGATCACCGTCAAATTCGAAACGAAAATGAAATAACTACGCCAGCAAAACCTAAACGAGTGGTTCGTACTGGGCCTCCGAGTTTGTTCGTACTGGATACCAATGTGCTGATGCATGATCCAAGCTCCTTGTTCCGCTTCTCAGAACATGATCTCTACTTACCAATGACTACTCTAGAAGAGTTAGACAATCATAAGAAAGGTATGACTGAGGTAGCCCGTAATGCCCGAACAGTCAGCAGATCTTTGGATCAACTGATTGCTGGTACTAGCGGGACCTTAGATGAAGGTATTCCGCTCAATAAGTTAGGCAATCAGGACGTGACTGGCCGCCTCTTCTTCCAAACCAAATTCTCCACACAAGCATTGCCTGAAGGTCTTCCTGAAGGTAAAGGCGATAACCTGATTTTGGCTGTCGTTAGTGAACTGCAAAAAACCCGCAAGGGACAGGAAGTAGTATTGGTATCAAAAGATATCAATATGCGTATTAAAGCGCGCGCACTTGGTTTACCAGCTGAAGATTATTTCAACGACCAAGTTTTAGAAGATCGTGATTTGATGTATGCCGGCGTGATGACATTACCAGCAGACTTTTGGCCTAAGCATGGCAAAGATATGGAAAGCTGGGCTGACTCTAAATCTGGCACGATGTTTTATCGCGTAACCGGACCATCTGTACCAAGCATGTTGGTCAATCAGTTTGTTTATCAAGAAAATCCAGATGGATCTACACCGTTCTATGCACAAGTGCGAGAGATTAATGGCAAGACTGCCCTCCTGCAAACGTTAAGAGACTTCTCACATCAAAAGAATAATGTCTGGAGCGTGACTGCCCGCAACCGCGAGCAAAACTTTGCCATGAATTTACTCATGAACCCAGATGTGGATTTTGTGACCCTACTAGGTCAAGCTGGAACCGGTAAAACCCTATTGGCCTTGGCCGCAGGTCTTGAGCAGGTCTTAGACAGCAAACGTTATAACGAGATCATCATTACTCGCGCAACTGTACCTGTTGGTGAAGATATTGGCTTCCTACCCGGTACTGAAGAAGAAAAAATGCAGCCTTGGATGGGTGCATTTGACGACAACCTTGAGGTATTACAGCGTAACGAAGATGGTGGCGCTGGCGAATGGGGTCGTGCTGCAACTCAAGAGTTAATTCGCTCACGCATTAAGGTCAAGAGTATGAACTTTATGCGAGGTAGAACCTTTGTCAGTAAGTTTGTGATCATTGATGAAGCGCAAAACTTAACCCCTAAACAGATGAAGACCTTAGTCACCCGTGCAGGCCCTGGAACCAAGATTATTTGCTTAGGTAACATCGCCCAGATTGATACACCTTACTTAACTGAAGGCTCTTCCGGTTTGACTTATGTGGTTGATCGCTTCAAAGGCTGGCGTCATGGCGGTCATGTGACTCTGGCTCGCGGTGAGCGTTCACGTCTTGCGGATCATGCTGCTGACGCACTCTAAGCAATATTTCTCATGCCGCACTCTCCTGGGGTGCGGCATTTTTATTTGTAGCTTAGTCATCATAAGCGGATGCAGCACACTCAGCAGTAAATCAGGATCCTCACCTAAAGTATCTCAATTCAAACAAGATACCAGCGTTGGCACTGAAGATATCTCTATTGCGGCAGTAGGCTTGGTAGACGTACCTTATCGATATGGCGGTAATACGCCAAAGGGCGGCTTTGATTGCAGTGGACTAATTGTGTACGTCTACAACAAAGCAGCTGGCGTTAAGCTCCCTCGCACCATTCAGCTGATGAGCACTAAAGGCCGAAGTATTGAAGGGCAACCACCTGCACCAGGTGACTTGGTGTTCTTCAATACCACCGGTGAAAAATATTCCCATGCTGGAATCTATGTGGGGCAGGGCAGATTTGTTCACGCACCTAGCGCTGGCGGAACTGTGCGCCTTGATTACATTACTACGCCGTATTGGGCAGCTAAATTTACTGAAGCGCGTCGCATGGTGCCCTAATACTAGCTTTCTTAGGGTTAATAGCACTTTCCCTATGTTTCCAAATGCCTAGGTTTTGGTTACAGTATCTCTTAAATGGTTCGTCAAATGAAATACTCACCACTGGAGATGTTATGAAAAAAATTATTATCACTTTAAGTATTGCACTGAGCTTTGCACTTCCAAGTTATGCTTTTGCTGATCAAGCAGCTTGCGAGGCCAAGGCTGTAAGCAAAGATGGCAAGCCGCTCTATGGCGCAGCTAAAGATGCCTCTATTAAGAAATGTATGGGTGATGCCAAACCGAACGATTGCGAAGCCAAAGCAGTAAGCAAAGATGGCAAGCCACTGTATGGGGCTGCAAAGACCGCTTCAATCAAGAAATGTGAGGGCGGAAAATAAGTTTATTGAATTTAGCTAATTTATTTTCTGTATTAAAAAGCCTCACACTGTGAGGCTTTTTCTTTATCTACTTCTTATTTATTTCTTTATCTATTTTTGACAGTTTATGTTTTCAGTTTATTTTGTTTTTTGTTCTTATTTACTCAGAACGGCTCGTATCCACCAGATGAGTAAGCAATAGATCCCATCGCCAAGTTATCAAACTTGGTATACGGTCCTTGCCAGCTCAAGCGTACTGTACCAATTGGACCGTTACGCTGCTTGCCAATGATGATCTCTGCTACTCCTTTATCGGTTGTAGTGTCTGGGTGATAGACCTCATCACGATAGATAAACATAATTAGGTCGGCGTCTTGCTCAATAGCGCCGGATTCACGCAAGTCAGACATGATCGGACGCTTATTAGGACGTTGCTCTAGACCACGATTTAATTGGGATAGTGCAACCACTGGGCATTGCAATTCTTTTGCGAGGGATTTCAGTGAGCGAGAGATTTCAGAAATCTCAGTTGCACGGTTTTCAGAACCGGAACCACTCATCAACTGCAAGTAGTCAATCACTACCAAGCCAAGTGTGCCGCCAAAGTTTCTAGCGATACGACGTGCACGTGCGCGCAACTCTAGGCTGGATAAAGAGCCGGTCTCATCGATCAATATTTGGGTATTACTTAGACGGGCAATTGCGTCAGTAACTCTTGGCCACTCATCATCTTGTAACTTACCAGTGCGCATACGGCTTTGATCAACGCGTCCTACTGAACCTAACAGACGAGACGCCAATTGCTCACCTGACATCTCCATAGAGAACACAACCACAGGCAAACCCTCAGCCAAGGCAACGTTCTCCGCAATATTTAGTGCAAATGCAGTGTTGTGAGTAACAACGTAATCATTTGTTACATAGGTTCTTTGAGGATGACTCACTGAAATACATTGCGCCTCAGATATTCTAGAAGGTTCAATGCTTGTAAATGAAAGCCTGCGCTGACGATCCCAGCTTGCCCTCAATCTTTCCTTCTTTTCAGGCAAAGTAAAAGCCTGAAAACTAGGGCCAAAGCTCATATTTAAAACATAAGACAAGCGACCCTGCTTCTTCTCGCCCTTATATGTGTAACTAGTCTGCTTGTGTGCTATTGAGCAAAAGCCTCCCAATGATCTAGCTAAAGTCGCAACGTCTTCTGACAATCGTTTACTTGCCGTACAGAAGCGAAGGGAGCCCCACTTCTCAATCCATCCATCAGCGTCCATTAATCCTTGGAACAACGCGAGGCGGGAAGTCTTATTAGCCTCAAGATAGGTAAGGGGAATATATTTATCAAAACTTCTGCAACCTAGAACGCCTAATTCACCTAAAGCAGATCTAAAATAATTTGTCTTTACAGCCGCTCTTTGACCATTAGCAGCAATTCTTTCTTTCGAGACCACTCTCCAGTCATAAGCGTTAGCATGAACCAACTCCATCTCATAGTTTGCAAGTAAATTCATGCGCTCTATCAGCTCAGGCGACTTAGTTGAAAACATCACTGAGCCGTGAGACAGGGCCAAAGTTCCATCGCCAAGCAATGCGCCCAATACCCACGGATGAATTGGCAATGCATTCGAGTGACCAAAATCACCTGAGACCGGATCAATCCACAATCTATTTTTATATCGAACACACTGCAGCATTTCCATGAGACGCGCTGTATTAATAACGCGTGGCTCAGACCAATCGCGATACATTACACGCCATAGATGTTCGTCACAACACTCAGCTTGACGTCCATCGGAGAAAGTGACTTTGTATATTTGCTTAAGACCTTGCGGATAAATACCGGTAACCATAGAATGCTGGCCATCCACGGAAGCGAGGCGATCACCGAAACGCAGGTCTCCCATCAACTTCCAACCATCGACCGTTTTCACTTTTGCATCCAGGGGTTGCGCTTTTCCCATGGAAGGACGACCAGCAACAATGACTAAGTCGCCTTTTTGTAGACCACTAGTTTGTTTGTCTAGATCTAAGAAGCCAGTTGCAATACCAGTGATGTCACTACCGCCTTGGCGGTTATAGAGCTCATCAATACGGGCAACTACCGCCTTTAGGAGCGGCTCAATTTCAAGGTAATCAGCCTTACGACTACCTTCTTCACCAATCTGAAGAATACGTGACTCAGCTTCATCCAATAGAGTTCTGACAGTACGTCCCTCAGGAACAAATGCAGAGTTAACAATACTGTCTGAAACTTCAATCAAGCGGCGCAGAATACTACGATCACGAACAATGTCGGCATAGCCTTTGATATTTGCAGCGCTTGGCGTGTTTTGCGCTAAGGAATTTAGATAATCAATACCAACTAAGTCACCACCCTGCTCAGATTTAATTGCATCATGAACAGTAATGACATCAGCGGGATGATTGTCGCCAACCAAACGCGCAATCGCCTTGTAAATCAAAGCATGTTCAGGGCGATAGAAATCTTTATCGTTTAGTACTCCACCTAGGTTATCCCAAGAAGAGTTATCGATGAGTAGACCGCCGAGCAAAGATTGCTCGGCTTCTACAGAATGCGGCGGAACTTTTAAAGCCTGCACGATTGCATCCCCAGAACCCATCATGCCGGGATTCAGCGTAACGGAACGTGAACGGGATTCAGCCATGTGGCTTATTTACAGTTCTTAAACTTAAGCTTGCTCGCCAACTACACGAATGGTGATATCAACCACTACATCAGTATGAACAGCTACTGCTACAGGGTGATCGCCAACCATTTTCAATGGGCCAGTAGGCATACGGATTGAAGCCTTCTCAATCGAGAAGCCTTTAGCTTTTAGTGCATCAGCGATGTCATGATTGGTTACGGAACCGAATAAACGACCATCAACACCGGCTTTTTGACCGATTTCGAGAACCATGTCTTTAAGCTTGATGCCAACTGCTTGCGCAGCAGCCAATTTCTCAGCAGCCAATTTCTCTAACTCAGCACGACGTGCTGCAAAATCAGCGATGGCTGCTTCAGTCGCACGACGCGCTTTACGCTGTGGGATTAAGAAGTTACGAGCGAAACCGTCTTTGACGCGAACGATGTCGCCGAGGTTACCCAGGTTTGTTACTTTTTCTAAAAGAATGATTTGCATTGAGGGCTCCCAATTATTTCTTGTGTTGATCGGAGAATGGCAACAAAGCCAAGTAACGAGCACGCTTGATAGCAGTATCTAACTGACGCTGATATTTAGCTTTTGTGCCTGTCAAACGAGCAGGAGTAATCTTGGCGTTCTCGCCAATGAAGTCCTTCAATGTATCTACATCTTTGTAGTCAATCTGTTCTACGCCAGCAACAGTAAAACGGCAATAACGCTTACGCTTGAACAATGGGTTCTGAGCTGGTTTCTTTTTGAAATCGGGTTTCTTTCCAAACGCCATGATGATTTCCTCTTTAATTTTTCAATTGAATATGGGTAATATGGAAAACAAGTCTTTGATTACGTAGAGTCTTGGGTGCTAAGAATCCCTCAAACACTGCCTCAGTTCCTAAATCCATTCGCTCTAGATCCTTTTGTATCGGACCGATTGTGATGGCTTCAACGTTCATCTGAATTTTCCTTGCAACTCCTACCTCGTTTGCTTGACCGCTATGTTCTAGCTGGCAATGCATCACCGGTATTCCTGCTGGTGTAAATCGAATCGCGTCTTTAGATACCAAGATTGCAGTGAGGGTGAAATGATTCAACGCCGCTCCGCTTCTCTGATACGTTTTCTAGTCTGTGTATTCCTCTTCAAATTTCTAACTTAGGCTACCGCTACAGGAGCGTCGGCTTGAGCTGATTTACGCGCTTCTTCACGCTGCACTTCTTTCATCATGATGGAAGGCTCTGTTTCAGCTTTCTTAGTCTTGATTATGAGGTGACGCAAAACAGCATCGTTAAATTTGAACGCATGCTCGAGCTCTTCCAGAGTTTTCTGGTCGCACTCAATGTTCATGCAAACGTAATGGGCTTTAGCAAGCTTGTCGATCATGTAGGCCATCTGACGACGACCCCAGTCTTCCATGCGATGAATTTTGCCGCCCGCAGCTGCTAATGTAGCTTTGTAACGATCGATCATCGCTGGTACTTGCTCGCTTTGGTCCGGATGGACGATAAAGACGATTTCATAATGACGCATCTAACACTCCTTAAGGATATAGTCACCTGGGCGTCTTGCTAAGTTCTGATGGTTGTGAACTCAGCGCCAGTGTGACAAGGTAGTAACAAATTGTAGGTACTGCTTACAACACTTATAAAGCCGCTTTTCAGCGCTTACCGAATTACAGGCAAGACCGCTATTCTAGCAAAAAAATCCTGCCAAGTCAGGGATTTACCTACGGCCAGAGCCTGTTTTTCTGCATTCAAAGATAACTGCAGTGCAATCCTGGCTCTTGGAGCAGAAAGACTACCTGAAGCTAAGCATCCAGAAAGCTCCTTTTCAGGGAGATTTGGCAAGGTTTCCCCCGCCCCAGTTCTGGTGGTTCTGACCAGAGCAATCCCATGCTTTACAGCGGCAACCAAGGACTCTTTCCAGGCATCATGAAAGCCGCCCATGCCAGAGCCGGCAAGGACCAAGCCCTTTACTTTAGCGCTCAACCAATGGGTAATCGTTTCTGGTCTCGCGCCCGCATGACTAGTCAAAATCTCTACCCAAGGCCATTCATTCTCCCTGGGAATCGGTAAATCCTCTACCCAGAGGGCCTGTACCGCCTTTACACCTGATAGCCAAGAAGGATTAATCAACCCAACCGAACTCGAGGGTGATGCCTGAATGGGCGCATTGAGGGCGCTACCGTGGCGTTTTGCCAGATCCATGGCTAAGCAAGCCCTCCCATCCATGACGGCGTAAATACCACCGGGACAGTTATCAATTGACGTGGAAGCCCAGCGAATTGCGTCTAGCAAATTAGATGGGCCATCTGCCTTAGGTGCATTAGCTGGCAACATAGCGCCAGTCATAACAACTCTCTTGCCTAAATTTTGAGCATGTTTTCCACAGGTGAGCTGCAAGAAGACTCCAGTCTCCTCTATCGTGTCTGTTCCGTGAGTGACCACTATGCCTTTAACCATTGTGTTATCAAGGGCCTGCCTCACAGTTTCACCTAAAGTAGTCATTAAAGGCTCTGTTAGATTGCGACTGTTGATATTGGCTACTTGCTTTGAAACCAGCGCAATACCATTAGGAACAGCGGACTGAATATGGGTAAGCAAAGAGGCAACCTCAACCTGCCCAGCTTCATATTGCATAGGATTATCTGCAGGGCTTGCTGCCAAACCAGCAATCGTGCCACCCATGCCTAAAACCAAAATGTGGGGTGTAGTTTCAGGGATATTTAGTTGTGAACTCATACCCCTATTATCCCTCTTAAATAGCTTGATCTATCAAATACTGCTGTATACAATACCAGTATGGATATAAACACAGTCGATTTTCCGGAGGAGCTGACTGCCCTCCCCAAGCTCACTCCACGTCAGAATGAGATTTTGGAGTTGATTACTAAAGCCATCGATGAAAGCGGTCTCCCGCCAACTCGCGCAGAGATTGCTACACAGTTAGGGTTCGCCTCTGCAAATGCAGCCGAAGAACATTTGCGTGCGCTAGCAAAAAAAGGTTACATCGAATTAACACCAGGTACTTCGCGTGGCATTCGCATTCCACAACGCTTTAGCCAATCGCATAACAGCAATAAATATCGCCAACTATCTTTGCCATCAGGCGCATTACAGCAACTCACCTTGCCATTGATTGGACGAGTGGCTGCTGGATCACCCATCATGGCTGTAGAGCACATTGAGAAGCATGTTCCAGTTGATCCAAATTTATTTAGCAAAGGTGCTGATTACTTATTAAAAGTAAAAGGCATGAGTATGCGCGATGCCGGTATTTTGGATGGTGATTATTTAGCCGTCAGAAAAACAACTGAAGTTCGTAATGGTGACATCGTAGTTGCGCGTCTTGACGATGAAGTCACTGTAAAACGTTGGCAGCAAAAGAAAACTGCGAACGGCATGGTTATCGAGTTGCAAGCAGAGAACCCAGACTTCAAAAACATTTTGGTTGATGATCGTCAACCCAACTTTGCAATTGAAGGCCAGGCTGTTGGTTTGATCAGGGCCGAAGGCCTATAAGCTAAAGCTCTGTAAGATAGCCCCATAAGCAAAAGGCCTCTTATTGGAGGCCTTTTTTGTTTACTACTATTGATTAATCAAACTACTTGCGGGCAGGAGCAACCACGTTAGCATTCTTTGGTGAAGAGGTCACGATAATGACCGACTTCGGACCACCAATAGACCCGTCCACGATCTCTACCGTTGCAGTTCTATCACCCTTGGTAAAAACTAAAATACTCGTTTTTGCTTTCACAGCAGTCACTGTTGTCCAACCCCCTTTTGGATATTCAGATTGGAAGAATGCATAAACATCAGTAGCACCTTGTAGGGCATTTACAACTGCTCGACCAACCCACTCATTGCCACGACCAATGATGATGGAGTCACCACCTGAAAGACGTGCGCCTTGTGGCAGTGGCATATCACCTAGTAACTGAGTTTGAACTTCCTGGATTTCTTCTGCAGTACCAGTGGGAGAATCTCCTGAACTGGCACATGCGCCTAAGAGGGCTGCGAAAAATAATGCAAAAGCGCTAACTTTAAGAGTTTGAAGTGTGATCATTTGTTTTTTATTTGATTGAGGTAATTGACACTTTTTACTTACATTACTTAAAAGTATTTTAGGTCATACCCCTAATTCGTCAAGACAAATTACTGGAGGCGCGTGAGGGAATCGAACCCCCGTACGAAGCTTTGCAGGCTCCTGCCTAACCACTCGGCCAACGCGCCATAACTCTCGAATCAAAAATGGGAAGCTTTTTAGGGCTTCCCATCGAACTTGGAGCGGGAAAGGAGGTTCGAACTCCCGACCTATACCTTGGCAAGGTATCGCTCTACCAGCTGAGCTATTCCCGCATAACAGGGCGATAGTTTAACAAACAATCGCCAAGAAAGCATTATTCCTTGTAAAACCTAAATTTCAAGGCAACTGATTTTCCCTTAAAAGCTTAACTGGCTAGGCTTCATAACACTTAGTCAATTTTTCCAGCAAGCTGGGGCAAAGCCTTTTTCATGTAATAGAACATAGACCAAAGCGTTAAGAATGAGGCAATCCAAATTAACCAAGTACCTACTTGCGCACAATTTAACCAACCAAATAAGGTGTCGTTTAGCAGTAAAAAAGGAATGGCTACGAGTTGAGCAGTCGTTTTGAGTTTACCCACCATATGAACTGCCACACTTTTTCCAGCGCCCAACAAAGCCATCCACTCTCTTAGGGCAGAGATGGTGATTTCACGACCAATGATGATGAGGGCTACCCAAACTTGAACGCGATCCATGTTTAATAAAACCAATAGTGCTGCAGCAACAATCAGCTTATCTGCTACAGGGTCTAAGAATTGACCAAATGCAGATTCTTGCTTTAATCGACGGGCAAGAAAACCATCTAACCAATCAGTAATCGCAGCAAAGATAAAGATAATTGCCCCTATGAGATTCTTCTCGAACGGGGTTAACCAAGAATTTGGGAGATAAAACACCGCTACTAACAATGGGATCGCTGCAACTCGCAACCAGGTTAGGGCAATTGGTAGATTAAAAGGCATTCGATAAGCATAAACCAAGAACGGTCAATGCTCCTAGTGAAGCTGTCGATATATCTGCTCAGCGAGTGTTACAGAAACGCCTTCCACGCTAGCAATCTCTTCGATGCTGGCATTGGCGACGCCTTTTAAGCCACCAAAACGAGCAAGTAACTTTTGGCGGCGCTTAGCACCAATTCCTTCAATCTCCTCGAGACGCGAGATCGTTCTTGCTTTAGCACGCTTAGCCCGCATACCAGTAATAGCAAAGCGATGCGCTTCATCCCTTATTTGAGCCACCAAGAGCAAGGCCGCGCTATCAATACCCAACTCCAATGATTCACGTCCATCGGCAAAAATGAGAGCCTCCAGACCAACCTTGCGGCCCTCACCTTTGGCAACACCAACAATCAAGCCAACGTCCATACCAAATTCAGAAAGAACTTGTCTTGCCATTTCAACCTGGCCTTTGCCGCCATCAATCAAGATTACTTGAGGAATTTTTTCTATGGGCAGCTCTTGGAAATTAGCGTAACGTCTTTGCAAAACTTGACGCATTGCTGCGTAATCATCGCCTGGTGTGATGTCATTAATATTGAAACGTCTATATTCACTCGACTGCATAGCATTCTTGGTATACACCACACAAGATGCTTGAGTTGCCTCACCAGAGGTATGACTAATATCAAAACATTCGATGCGTAACTGTTCAAGGCTTTCCAATTCAAGACTTAAGATATCGGCTAGTGCCCGCGCTCTTGCAAGCTGCCCACCCGTCTCCACCAAACGTTTAGTAAGGGCAATCTTCGCATTACCTTCTGCCATAGCAAGCCAGTGACGTCTTTGGCCTTGCGGTTGATGCAAGAAAGTAATTTTTCTGCCGGCTTGTGCATTTAATAATTCGTGCAAATCTTCAGGAGGAGATTCATTTAATTGAGTCAGGTCATCACTTGCTGATTGCAATGCATGATTTAAAACCAATACCGGGGGGATTAAATTAGCAGCAGTCTCATCCGCATGTTCTTCCAAATAATGCTGAGTAATAAAAGCTTCCAATATCTCTGCAGGAGCTGGCAACTCTCCGGAGGTAGTGCGCAAGCCTTTTGGGAAATAAGCTCTATCGCCTAAGTGTCGTCCGCCACGAACCATTGCTAAATTCACACAAACCATACCCTCCATTTGTGCTACAGCGATAACATCTACATCGCCCTCGCCCTCAGCAACCGTATCCATAGCCTGCTGCTGTAAAACACTAGACAAATCTGCAATGCGATCGCGCAATACCGCAGCCATCTCAAACTCCATTGCCTCACTATGCTTGTGCATTTCTCTTTCAAGCTCGGATAATACTTGACTATGATCGCCCTCTAAAAAACGGGTTGCTTGCGCCACATCTTGTCCATACTGTTGATCGCTCAGGCGACCAACACAAGGAGCGCTACAGCGGTGGATCTGATGCAATAAACACGGACGACTACGGTTCTTAAATACCGAATCTTCACAAGTTCTTAGACGAAATACCTTTTGCAAAATCTGGACGCTATTGCGTACGGCCCAACTATTGGGGAAGGGTCCAAAGTAATGATTACGCTTATCTACCTTGCCACGATATGAGGCCAATCTCGGAAACTGATGACCCGTTAACATCACATAGGGATAAGACTTATCATCACGGAACAGAATATTAAATGGCGGCGCCAACTCTTTAATGAGATTGTTCTCTAGAATGAGGGCTTCCGTTTCGGTCCGTGTTACCGTTGTCTCATAGCGGGCAATTTTGCCCACCATCAGCTCGATACGCGGTGATAACTGAGTGCGCTGAAAATAACTAGACACACGCTTTTTAAGGTTGCGAGCTTTGCCTACATACAGAATATGTCCCGCTTCATCAAAAAAGCGATATACACCCGGTAATCCGGGTAGCCGTTTAACATCCTGCTGAAGGGTTTCGAAAAGCGAATTACTCATGCGTTGGGATATTTTCTGCCAAATTGTTGATAACTATGGTGATGCCGGTGTTTGCTGGCGTCTAGCCCGAAGCTTATCAAGCATTCATGACCAAGAAGTCCGTATTTTTTGCGATGATCTGCCAACCCTTAATTTACTCGCTTCGGGCGTCGACCGCTCTATTAAAGACAAAATTGATATGCAGCCATGGGAGGCCAGCCACACCAATGCGCGTCATCCTGTGCAAATGCCAGACGTAGTGATTGAGGCTTTTGGTTGCGAACTACCTGAGCGCTATTTAGCCGGCTTATTTATCGCCTCAGTCAAACCCATCATTATTAATTTGGAATACTTAAGTGCAGAACCTTGGGTGACTGAGTTTCATGGCAAGGCTTCACCCCAATCGCATGGTATTCCGAAGTACTTCTTCTTTCCCGGATTTCAAGATGAGGTCGGCGGACTCTTGCTGGATCCGATTCCAGTAGAAGGCCATCTTGCTAGAAAAAACATTCCCAATGATCTGAGGGAAATGTGGTCCAAGCTAAGACCGAGTGCTAAACGCATCAGCGTTTTTTGCTACCCGAGTGCTCCACTCAAAAGATGGCTGGAAGACCTTGGACAATCAGGCGAAAATATTGATGTCTTGCTTGCCCATGGTCATGCTGAACAATTAAGCTTGTATGGAGAGCAGCCAATCTCTTTGCCCGAAAGCCTTCAACTACTCTCAATGCCATTCGTATCTCAGGATGAATATGACTGGGTGCTATCGCAATGCGACTTCAATGTTGTGCGTGGCGAAGATTCTTTTATACGAGCCCAACTTGCGGGAAAACCATTTATTTGGCACATCTACCCGCAAGAGGATCGCGCCCATGAGGTGAAATTAGCTGCTTTTCTAGACTTATATCTAGAAGAGGCTGGTCAAGAATTAAGGCTTGCTACGATCGCAGCAATGACCTGGGAGATGCCAAGTAAATGGTTTGATAGCTTGAGAATTTGGACTATACACGCCAAGCACTGGCGTGCCTATTTACTTGAAAAACAGGCGGATGGTGGCTTGCCAGCGCGTTTAATCCACTTCGTTACTTAATCCCAAGCAATAAAGGCTTACGGGCGGTTACAATCTTGGTTTTGATAAAAATCGCAGAAAAATAGCTCTGCCCCCAGGAATAGTAAGATGAAAACAGCACAAGAACTCCGCGTTGGTAACGTAGTAATGATCGGCACCGATGCCCAGGTCGTCTTAAAGGCCGAATATAGCCGCTCTGGCCGCAACTCCTCTGTTGTGAAAATGAAATTTAAGAACTTGTTAACCGGCGCACCTAACGAAGGTGTTTACAAAGCGGATGACAAGTTTGATGTTGTGATTCTCGATAAGAAAGAGTGCACTTACTCTTATTTCGCTGATCCAATGTACGTATTTATGGATAGCGACTATAACCAGTATGAAGTTGAAGCTGAGTTCATGGGTGATGCATTGAATTACCTCGAAGAAAGCATGCCATGCGAAGTAGTGTTCTACGAAGGCAAAGCACTCTCAGTAGCCATGCCTAACTCATTGGTTCGTGAAATCATTTATACAGAACCAGCAGTTAAAGGCGATACCAGCTCAGGCAAAGTATTAAAAAATGCAAAATTGGCTACTGGCTATGAACTGCAAGTTCCATTGTTCTGCAACACAGGTGACAAGATCGAGATCGATACTCGCACAGGTGAATATCGTAGCCGCGCCAACTAATTAGTAATTAGCAAGCTACCTATATTAAAAAGCCCGGCATGCCGGGCTTTTTAATAGTCACAATAATTACTTTAAGCAATCAGATTTAACTGTTCCAGTAAGCCCTTAGCGTGTTGATACTCAGACTCAGACTGAAGAGCCGCCCAATCAGGAGAAACTGCTGTTGGCATCAAGCGATTTAATCGGGTAGCAGATTCAGATAGCTTAGCTTTAGACACCTTCAATTGAGATAACAATTGATCCGCAAGATCGGGACGATTACAGATTAGTACTGCATCGCACCCCGCCTCCAAGGCCATCTCTGCGCCCTTCACTACTGAACCCGCAACACTAGCGCCCTCCATGGATAGGTCATCGCTAAAGATCACGCCTTCAAATCCAAGCTCTTGACGCAGTATAGAATGAAGCCAAACCTTCGAAAATCCTGCTGGGCTCTGATCCACCTTTGGATAAATTACATGCGCTGGCATTACTGAAGCCAAACTCAGGTCGAGCCATTCATACGGCTTAGTATCATCATTCAATATCTCTTTTAAGCTACGCTCATCTACTGGAATAGCTACATGCGAGTCAGCCTCAGCCCAACCATGACCTGGAAAGTGTTTACCACAGTTTGCCATTCCCGCAAGACGTAAACCTTCATTCAAACTCTTTGCTAGAGCAAAAACAATTTGCGGGTCACGGCTAAGGGATCGATCACCAATCACACCACTGCGTCCAAAATCTAAATCAAGCACCGGTGTAAAACTAAAGTCCACACCACATGCGCGCAACTCAGCCGCAAGCACATAACCGCAAGCAGTTGCTGCAGCCATTGCAATAGCAGCTGATTCTGCAGGGTGATTTGATTTATTCTTTGCACCCCAGAGTTCACCGAGTTTGCGCATGGCTGGAAGATGGGTAAAGCCATCAGTCTTGGCACGCTGCACCCTACCGCCCTCATGATCAATAGATATCAATACATCAGGGCGAAGTTTCTTAATAGCAGCAGTTAATTTAGCAAGTTGTTGGCGATTAGCAAAATTTCGGCCAAACAAAATCACACCACCAGTGAGGGGGTGCAAGATACGGCGTCGATCTTCTGGATTAAGCTCTAGACCCACTACATCTAAAGTAATGGGGCCTGGATTCATAGTCGCCATCGTTAACTTGCTCATTTCTTCCTCTGTTTCAACTTTATTTTTGTATTTACTTTTGAGTAACGATGACATGGGCAATTGCCATATCATGTTCATCACTCACAGTGACATGAGCTTCCCAATTTTTTTCCTGCATAAATTGCGCTAAGGCTCCTAAGTAGGATGTGACCGGCTTGCCACTCGGCTCATTTAAAGTTTGCAGTGAGCGCCAGGTCATAGGCATTCTCATGCCAAGACCAATGGCTTTAGAAAAGGCTTCCTTAGCCGCAAAACGCGTAGCCAAGAATGCAATACCCCGCTTGTGATTTCTAGAAAGGCGCTCCTGAAATATCAACATCTCATCAGGCCCCAGAATTTTTTCAGCTAGGCGCCCCTTGGTGCGATCATAAGCTCCTTGTAAGCGCTCAATCTGCAGAATGTCAGTGCCAATACCGATGATCATGTTTACTGTTATTTGCTATTTTGTGTTTTATGATTTAAGCGTTTACTCGAGCTTGATCCATCAAGGCTTTCATGTCGATGATTGCTTTTTGCCAACCTTTAAACAAAGCCTCAGCAACTATCGCATGACCAATATTAAGCTCAGATAGTTCTGCTATAGCAGCTATTGACTTGACATTACCTTCATGTAATCCGTGGCCCGCATTCACCCTCAGGCCGATACTCTTTCCAAAGATGGCAGCCTTACGTATACGCTCTAGTTCTTTGACTTGCTCGGCACCTGATAAATCAGCATAGCGGCCAGTATGTAATTCCACCACAGATGCACCCACTTCTTTAGCTGCTTTTATTTGTGCTTCTTCTGGATCGATAAATAGAGATACCCGAATACCCGCATCAACTAATTTCTGAGTTGCCTCTTTGACCGCCTCGTAATGACCTAAGACATCCAGCCCACCTTCGGTAGTCACCTCCTCACGCTTTTCGGGGACCAAGCAGACATCATGCGGCTTTACCTTACATGCAATATCAATCATTTCGGGCGTTACTGCACACTCTAAATTCATGCGCGTTTTAATGAGTGGACGCAGAGCTAATAAATCAGCATCTTTAATGTGGCGACGATCTTCGCGTAAATGTAGGGTAATAAGATCTGCACCAGCTTCTTCAGCTAAAGCTGCTGCCCTTAATGGATCAGGATAGATGGTGCCTCGTGCATTACGCAAAGTGGCAACGTGATCAATATTGATCCCTAATTCAAGGATTTGAGGCTTATTCATCTCTGTAGATTACTAGATTTTCTTCAAATCAATCAAAATCTGACGGGTAGTCAATACTTGATCCTGCAAATGCAGTCCTAGCAAAAAGCGCATTAACTGCTTACTCTCAGAAAGAGTCTCAGGATCAGAGAAATCACCCACCGCAATTGCTAAAAGCGATTTACCGGTAAGGACAGGCCAGTGCCCAGGATCGTCTGCTTGGATTGGGCGAACCCCACGCTCAGGCTGGTACACGTATCGCTCCCCTGCCAAGGGGGCTTCATTGGTTTCAACGCAGCGATCTAAAGCAGCTGCATAACCCGTCTCTTGCAAGAGCGATAACTCAAAGGGACGCAGAATTTCTTCTAAGCCCTTAGATTCAAACTCCAGATTCGACAAAGCATTAACTGTCTCAGCATAACGATCGTAGAGTTTCTCGTAATCATCCTCGCGAGCCAAGAACTTTACCAACAACTCATTAAGATAGAAGCCGCAAAGCAAAGCATCGCCAACTAAAGAAGGCATACCTCCTACCCACTCTGATTTTGTGAGAGTACGTAACTCAGACTTACCACTCCAAGAAACTAAGAGCGGCTGAAAGCGCTGCAAGACAGGGCGCAATGTAGAGTGTGGACGTTTAGCACCCTTTGCAATTAAGGCCATACGACCATATTGCCGAGTGAAGACATCCAGAATTAAGCTAGTTTCTTTATAAGGGATGCTGTGCAATACAAAAGCAGGCTCGTCAGTAATGCGAATCGAGGCCATCAGAACTTATTCCAACCCTTGCGCCCGTAGTTCAGCACGAT
>Ga0209188_1000071_pt1 | contig 122586 bp, 127 predicted proteins | sample C_130625_EF_Meta_FD_187307 | JGI IMG/M metagenome (GOLD analysis project Ga0209188, IMG submission 187307) | Freshwater microbial communities from Lake Croche, Canada to study carbon cycling - C_130625_EF_MetaG (SPAdes) (version 2) | ecosystem: Environmental > Aquatic > Freshwater > Lake...
TACGGAACAGTTCACGTTCACCTGCTCCACCACGGACATCTCGTGCCCATTGTGCGATACGCAGAGCCATGTCAAAGTTTTCAACATAGGCAGCGGTGAAAGCAGGGATGATGTTCTTACCACGGCTTGCACCGATGTTGTAGAACAGGTCAACACACTTGTTGGCGGTTGACTTACGAGCCTTCATGCCATTGGCAGTACGGGCTTCTTGGTTTGCGATTGCGTTTACAAATGCGTTCATTTTAATTTACCTTTCAGAATGTATTTTATTTCTCGATGTGGTTTGAAATATAAGATTGCTGTTAACATTCTATTATTCAACAGGTTAGTTGTCTACTTTTTGTTTTTATCGAGGAGACTTATCGAAACTCCTCTATCTACTAGGATCCCTTTCGGGGTACCGAGTAGCAGACCATAGTAATATGTAGTTGCTGTACCTAACCTAAAACTTACTGTTAATTTCTTAACATGTACATATTGTATAACAAAACTCGCGTCTTGTCAAGACAATTTGGGAAACAGGATGCTGTAGTATCGCCGGGAATCGAACCCCTATTTCAACTACGGTGCCCAATTGCACGGCCTGCCGAAAAATGGTGGCAAAAAGTGTTTGCTGGATGCATCCTAAAATTGGATGCGGAGGATGGATTTGAACCAACGATCTCTAGCTTATGAGACTAGTGGGGACGACCAGACTCCCCTACCCCGCAATATTCGTGCCACACAATTTATCCTATTGTACGCCGTGTGCCATGGCGAGTTACTATTTTAAATTCTTTTTTGATGCGTGTCTAGTATATATTTTGCCATTTTAGAAGTTGTACAGTTGGCCAAAAAATGATCAAATAATGTTTGTTCTAATTCTTGGTACTCACTCCACCCTTCATTTCCTGGCATGAAATATTCAGCACCCTTTTCGTCTACTTGTTGTTTGATATTTAGTAAAAGTTCTTTGGGTAATGTTGTCAACGAGTCACGGGGAGCATCTGCCAAATCTTCAAAATATGGAATGCATCGGCATGCCATGATTTCATAATGACGCATACAGTCCCATCCCGATTTCATTTTTGTACGACCAAATAATGATTCTCTGTAATCATTGTAATAATCCTGTTCAACAGTATATCTATAACGACTGCCAAAACCACCTTCTGGTAATGCATTGCTCCAAGCACGAACTTTTGGCAACGGAGTTTGTATTTTTTTATCAGGAAATGCAAATGATATTGGAGCTACATCGTTGACACTATATGGGTTCCAGGACCAACCATGCGGAGAAACACCGCCTGGATAAAATCCATCGACTGGATCGCCTATTATTTCTCTCACAAAATATGTTGAATTTCCCAAAAGCCGAGGTTCGATAAATGTTTTATCTTGTCCGTCTAGTGCGATGATTTCGTGTTTTTTATAATGTTGTAGTATTAAATTTATATATGGGGTCAGTTGTTCGAAGTCAGTTCTCGCACAAATTATCAAATCAAAATAATGATCTATGATTTTTTGTTCTATATTATTTCTATCTATCGAGGGAGTATCTTCTAAAATCCCACGAGTAGTAAACCCATTGCCGTATCTGCTTTGTAGAGTATGTGGACCATATGGTACAAATTCACTACGGTACATATACCAAATCCTAGGTTCATCTGTAACTTCTAAATCGTCCAGCTGACGCAACCCGTCTAATAATGTATCTGCCAAATAGTCTTCAGCATTGGCTCTTTTTGTAAACAATATTTTTTTCATGCTTCTATTTTATATTGGTCGGAGTACAAGGATTCGAACCTTGGACCCCCTGGTCCCAAACCAGGTGCGCTACCAGACTGCGCCACACTCCGAATTATCTCTTTCTAATTTTCATTCCAACCCAAGTACCACAAAATGCACCTGCTGCTGCTGGAATCAATAACATATGATTACTATTATACTCTATAATTGCCACAGCCGCAACCACATAAACTATTGTGGCCCAACTGCTGGCCCTTAATACATGTTCCTCATGTACAGCCTTTAAATAATATGTATAAAAGACATCAGTAAAGAACATGGCAAAAAAAGCCAATAAGTAATCAATCATATATTTGGTACCTCGTTGGAGAATTGAACTCCCGTATCCACCGTGTAAGGATGGCGTTCTACCATTAAACTACCGAGGCTCTTAATCTTTACTGAAATAATTATATCCCATATTTTTATCAACGATCCTCAACAAGGTCGAACCAAAAATCCAATCACTGCCTGCTGAGTAAAACCCTGCTGCTGAAAGCGCCTTATATTCTTTGACCATGTTAGGAAAGATCGAACCGTTCTTTAGTCTGGGTACTGAAATGCTTTTTACATAATGCCAAAACTCAGTGTCAAAGTTAGATCCACCATGGTAAATGTAACTCAGCATATCTTCCAACCCACGGGCTTGAAGTCTAAACTTCTCATTCATAATGCTTTGTGGCATTTCCCTGCCTATGAACCTCTTGAACAAATTGATAACATGTATGTACATGTAGATAGAATTTGCTGACAAGGGTTCAAAAAATATTGCCCTATTACCATTTTTCAAAACTCGATCCGAATAAATTTGTTTTGCATAATAGGATTTAAATTTGTAATCCACTAACTTTGCTGGATCTATCTCAACATTGAGATATTTTTCTAAATCCTTAACCACAACATCTCTATCCGAAATGCCGTTGTTAAACATATAACCATAGGTAGTTCTAGTGGTCAGTGGCACTCTAAACATCCAGCCATGTTCCATGGCTATGTGCCCTGTGTACATTTCTTCATTGTTAGGAGCAACTGAATAAACTAGACTTTGATTAACTGGACTACATTTGGAAATCTCATAGTCAACAAAGCTAGTGGGGAATCCCCTGCAATCTATAACGTATTCGAATTCTTCAGTCCTGCCGTCGACTACAACCTGTGCTGTATCTTCGCCTGGAATGATATCGGACACTGTGCCATGTATTTCGGAAAACTTATCACTGGCCAGTTCATGGAAGCGTTTGAATAAAAACTCTTTCAGTTTGAAATTGTTGAAGTGTATGGCGTATCCCGAACCATACAATGGGTTCACGAAATCGTTTTTCCTCCAACCTTCATACTTGGTGCCAAATTTTAATGTTCCATCAACCTCGGGCAAGTCCTCGATAGTGAACATAGAGCTGGCTTGCAATATGTCAATGAACTGAGGATTGGTACTTTCACCGATGCCAAGAATGTTGATCTTAGGATCGTATATTGAAACGATTTCCCATACATCGGATGGGAGATGAGGTAGCAGTCCTGCGATTGAAACAAGACCTGCTGTACCTGAACCTACGACTGCTATTCTTTTTTTCATTATTATTATATGGAGCGGGGTGCGAGAATCGAACTCGCGCTATCAGCTTGGAAGGCTGAAATCCTACCATTAAATGAACCCCGCATATCTCTTGGTGCCCCACGACAGAATCGAACTGCCATCACAGGATTACAAAACCAGTGTACTACCATTGTACTAGTAGGGCCATCTATTAAACTAGATTATCCTTGGTAAGCACCTTGGCGTCCCATTGGGCTAGCTTTTCTCTAAATTCATCTTCAGTCAGTTTGTGCCAACCGATGCAATGTCCAACTGGACTACGACCGCAACCACATGTAGGTGCTGCTTTAACTGGTTCTGTTTGTGTTTCCATTTGCTTACCTAATTTTTTTCAAATACTCAACGCCAACCTTGCCTTGCTCGATCTCTTTTAGAGCCAACACCACAGAGCTACTGTGATTGGCATTGTCCACAAGGGGCTTACTACCACGACGCAATTCACGCACTCTAGTCGCAGCCACTAGCACTAGATTGAATCGATTACCGATCAATCGAACACATAGGTCAGTGTCATTTTGAGTACGATCAAGTTGTTTTGGTTTCATATTTACTTTCTTTAAAATACAAGTATACAACATTTGAAGCAAGTTGTCAACTGTTATTTTGGTGCCCAGGGAGAGACTCGAACTCTCAATCCTCGCGGCAGTGGCTTCTAAGACCACCGTGTATACCATTCCACCACCTGGGCATTATTCCTTATCAAGCAATCACAGTATCTGGAAACATCTTCTGTGGCGTACGTTCACTCTTTGGAGTGCGGACTATGATAGCTGCTGATAGTTCAGCTTGAATCATACACGCCTTAATAGAATTACGAAGATTGCTATCAGCTGTGGTACATAACATACGCTTGGTACGCTTGGACATTTTATAGTTGCTTGTGGGTTTTAACATTATTTTTCCTTTTTATAATTTGGCGGAATGACTGAGACTCGAACTCAGAAAGCTGCTTTCGCAACTCGACGGATTAGCAATCCGCTCCAATACCATTATGGGACCATTCCAAAATCTTTTTACATCTGTTTACCCCAACACCACGGAAGTGGTGTTACGTCGGGAAATGCTTCGAGCACTGCTCTTTCAACATCATTGTTAGGTGTTGCGGGATTAAAATCATGTCCTGCGAGATAACCTCCTGGACGAACTTTCGGAGCCCATGCAGCAATGTCTGCTTTGACATTTTCGTAATCATGTGACGCATCAATAAACACAAAATCTAAACTACCATCTTCATAGAGTTCAGCAGCAGCTAGACTGGTCATACGCACAGGGTTGTAGTAACCTTCCACAGGTTTCATATTTTCTACAAAATGTTCGTACAATGAATTTGAAACGACATATTCATCCTCTTGGTGATCCTCTTCATCACTGCCTTGCCAAGTATCGACACAATCAAATTTTATGTCTTTGCCTGAATTGATAATTTCCACAGCCATACATGCTGCGCTTTTACCTTTCCAAGTACCGATCTCTACGAAATGATACTGTCTAGTGGATGATGGCGCGAACCCTTCACCAGTAAATACCATCTCCCCGTTGGGCACAGATTTAACCATTTGCTGGTATAGTGCATCTATACCATCTGCCCAACCGTGTATATTATTATAAAAGTGTTCCATGTTTTCCTTTTTGTTTGGTACGACCGGTAGGGTTTGAACCTACAAGAGCAAATGACTATGTCCTTGCCCCTACCCTCGCCGAGTATCCCCGGTCCGGAGGTCTGCCTATTCCACTCACGGTCGTAAGTATATTGTATACTTATACACCCTGCGTGTCAACTGTTTTGGATTTAACATGAGCTAACTCTTTTTCAATAAAAGTCCATGCTCGTTGCAGTAGCCTCTTATAATGCGGGCTTGCTGTCTTTTCTGGATAATAATCTGCGATGTCTTTAAGCTCAAATGCCTTGTTTATGTATGCTGACATTTTTGTCCTAAACGCAGCAGGCTCTAAATTGGCCAGCTTGGGTATTATGGGCACTAGCACATTTAATGCTTCGACAAACCTGGAGTTGATCTCTGCAGGTTGTGCTTGATAAGCACCATCCTTATCTGCTTGATGCTGCGGGCTTCTTGCTGTACGATATCGCGAGCTTTGATTAGCCCTATTGGATGACTTCATATCATCCATAGCATGTCTTAATTCGTGTGCTATAACGCTACGCATACGATTAGTGCTCAAGTAATCCGAATTTAATGAAATTGCTTTCTCCATCGGATCCCATTGTCCAAAATGGCTATCTGCTGGTGTAGCACGGCCATGTAGTCTACGTGCTAGATCTACTATAGCTTCGTCTGAACTTAATTCAATTCTCAAACTATCGAACGCAGGTATTGGAGTATCGAATAAATCGCCAATCCTACCGATATGTAAAACACCAGTTTCATCATAGTCTAACTCCGTATCAGCGTATTGCTGTAAGTAGCTGAATATAGAGTCGGCTAAACTAATGATAGCACGATCCTCATCAGCAGTTTCTACGATAAGTTCACGAATTTTCATGTACTTATTTATTGCATTGGCGGAGCGTGATGGAATCGAACCATCACCGGCTTCTAACCAGTGGAACAGTTTTCAAGGCTGCTTGCTCACCATGAACTCCACACTCCATAACTCTTGGCGGAAGAATGAGGAATCGAACCCCAACCTCTATGAAGTCCCTCTGCTTTCGAAACAGTGCCAGGCCCAGCCCAGATAATCTTCCATAATGGTACCAGCGGAGGGAATCGAACCCTCTCAAGAAGGCTAATCTGGCCCTAAAAGTCTTATAAGGACTCTCTGACTTCCAAGTCTCGCTGGCAATAAATCCATTTGTTATATTGTGGGTTTTGTCAGTTTATTGGCCCACAACCTCACGACGCTATGGCAACTATGTTGCCGCACTGCTCGATACCACCTCCGCTTGCGCGGCGTCCGGAATAACAAAATACAACAGGATGCATTTTACTTTTTTGACCTGTGTGCTACCATTACACTACTAGCCGGAATCGAACCGGACCACTGGTTTGGATTATGAGTAAAAGGTTGCTGTTAGCATCCTAAAAACTGGTCCGGCGTAACAGAATCGAACTGCTATTTAGGGAGTAGAAATCCCCTGTATTATCCATTATACGAACGCCAGTTATTTGGTCTCTCCGGCAGGAATCGAACCTGCATCCCATTCTTAGGAGGAATGTGTTCTATCCATTGAACTACAGAGAGGTAAATATTTGTGTGAGAACATACGAAAATCAAACACCCGGTGGACTTTGTTTTCACCTATCACTTGAAAATGATGTTGTTTATATTCTTGTCTATGACATCCACGATGTCACGTATTTTCAAATGAAATATTTTACCAAAGTAAATTCTGCACTACGTTGGATCAATAATCTATAACTGGCGGGCCCTGTAGGAATCGAACCTACATCGCAAGTTTCGAAGACTCGTATTCTATCCATTGAACTAAGAGCCCGTTGTGTATGGAGCGGGTAGCGAGAATCGAACTCGCGAATAAACCTTGGCAAGGTTTCAGGTTACCATTACATCATACCCGCATATATTCATAATTGACTGTAGTAGAGTTTTCTCTAAAAACAATCGCACCATTCTTCAAATGGAATCTTTTGGCCATCTCAGTAGGCGGACTCAATGTCACGAATCTAGTGATAGTGGGTTTGTTCTTTTTAAGGTAGTCTACAGCATTAAAGATTAGATCTCTACCTGCGCCCGGAGCATAACTCCAGATGGTGTAAAATGTTGCCACAGTTGGCTCTGCTACATCAGTGAATAATTCATCTTCAGTCGAAGGAACTTCAACTCTGTAGCTGACACAGGTCACAGCCTTGACTGTGTCATCTGTGCTTTTTAGAACAAAAATGTCTCTGTTGTCACCTATCCTAAAATCATGAGGTATGTTTGGCCTCACAGGATCTTGTTTTAGGAAACCAAAAAACTGATCAGTATTGGATTTAATTAGGTGCAGCATGGTAAAAGTCTTTATATCATTAAAGCTATTTATAATAATTTTGGAGTAACGGGTGAGATTTGAACTCACGGGGTTAGAGTTTTGCAGACTCTTGCGTTGGACCACTCCGCCACCGTTACATATTATGTTACCATATAGAAACACGCTGCTGTTGCTACATCACAGTACAGGCTGATCAAACCTCTTACCAGTATGTTTCTATATGGTACGGGTGGCCGGACTCGAACCGGCATGCATCGCTGCGGCAGATTTTAAGTCTGCTGTGTATACCATTCCACCACACCCGCAAATACTTTTTAAATTTTAAAGAACAGTGTTAATTGCTTAACGTATGTATATAGTATAACATCGTTCTGCGGCTGTGTCAAATGGTTCTCCTAACAAGAATCGAACTTGTAATTGCACTTTACCAAAGTGCTGGTATGCCATTTACCTATAGGAGAGTATTGGTACCCTAGGTCAGATTCGAACTGACACGATTCTCCTTTTGAGAGAGACGCCTCATACCAATTGGGCTACTAGGGCATGTAAATTTGGTAGTTCCTGAAAGAATTGAACTTTCGTCTTCACCGTGTCGAGGTAGCGTTCTGCCATTAAACTAAGGAACTAAATTGGTACCTTCGGGCGGATTCGAACCCCCAACCACCTGCTTCTAAGGCAAGCCGCACTCCCAATTAGCGTACGAAGGCATTATTTTATATCACGGTAGTTCTAACTACTTATTAACATTTTTCTTTGGCATGTGCATTCCGCACATGTTTTTGAGTACACCAATTAATTTTGGTTTTCCCCAATCTTTAGCGCATTCTTGCCACTTCCAAAAATCACCTTCAAACTTTGGGATAGGTTTCCCGTCATGATCCAATGCATAACCACTTGAGTGATGATGACACGATTGACAATTTTTTTCGGCCATAATAAGTCTCCTACTTGAATGGTGCTCTGAGTGGGACTCGAACCCACACCTGTTAGGTCACAACGTTCTCAACGTTGCCGGTCTACCAATTCCCTGCACCAGAGCATATAGGTTTTCGAGCCGCCAACTATCTTTCTCAAGGACTCATTGGTTTGTCTCGTATGAGAGAGTTTTGCTTGACCCGATACTGCTACTGGTGTGTCATGCTCAAGAAATAGGGCACTAGCGTACAGGGGACTCGATCTCTACGTCTATCTCGAAACTTGGTGTCGCAGCCGGGATTCGAACCCGGATCTCTTCCTTGATAATGGAATTTGATTGTGCTGACTGTATCCCGGGCGGGATAACCTTTATAAGCGTCCTACCATTAGACCACTGCGACATTGACTGGTGGTACTAAGTGGACTCGAACCACTAACACTCTCCGTATGAAGGAGGAAGACTACCATTGTCCTATAGTACCATGTATGGAGGAAGATAACGGAATCGAACCGTGCCCCGTTTCCGAAGCGAACAACTTTCCAAGTTGCTTAGTGTCCAACACTTCTATCTTCCATGATTGGTGCAACCTCCAGGGATCGAACCTGGTTCAATGGCTCTTCAGACCACCGCTATGACCACATCAGCTAAAGTTGCATAATAAAACAGGATAGCATTTTGGTTTCATTTACAGTGAAAATTTTAATTTGCTGTTGCTATCCTAAAAAAGAAAACCACCGTGTACAACTATGTTGCAGAGACGGTGGCCATAAATTATTGGCGATTATTTTTTAATAACTGCCATGAAATAACCATTGTGCCATTTACTGGTAGGACCAGCAAACCCCTCAGGTGGATGGGTATTATCTGTTGTAGTTCGAACTTCAATGCTAGACACGATCTTGTTGCCCACTGTCTCTATTGCTGCCAGTGTGCCGTTTCTAACACCTTCCCAATTCCAATCATCTACGATAAGTACGTATGTGTCGTCGAGTGCTTCTTGAGCAAGAGAAATACCTAAATATTGATCACGTTCGGCATGTGGACCATCGAATAGATATACATTGAATTTACCAATTTTCGAATAATCTACGACGGCAAAATCACTTTCGATACATTGAACATCAACTCTCTCATTTTTAAATATGTTGATATTTTCAAAGAATTTAGTCCGTGGACTACCAAACTCTCGATCCCAATTAAATGGATCCCAGTTGTCAATGCACAGAACCTTACAAGTGTTACCATACATAGCAGAACATGCGGTGCTGCCTGTCCAACTACCAACTTCTAAATACCTAGCATCGGGAGTTAGTTCGACTAACTTATTAATAAATTTTCTGTATTGATATCCGCTTTGGCCATATAAGGCAAATAGGCTATCGGGTAATTTTGAATTGTTTTCTTCAGAAAATTCGTATGCTGTTTTCAATCTAGCGGATAGTTCGTTATCCCAATCCCCAGACAGTTGTGTAGTTAAAGTAGTTGCCATGCTGTTCCTTGTTTAAGCATTCTATTTATTTTTCTGTTTGGCGTACCCCCTTGGATTTGAACCAAGCCTAACGGTTTTGGAGACCGACGTGCTGCCGCTGACACTAGGAATACATATTTGGTGCGACCGGAGAGATTCGAACTCCCGACTCCTAAGTTCGTAGCCTAGTACTCTATCCAACTGAGTTACGGTCGCATTAATTTGGTACCTGGTGTAGGAGTCGAACCTACAACATTCCGCTAATCGGGCAGACGTTCTTCCACTGAACTAACCAGGCATTAAATTTTGGTAGCCTACCATGGAATCGGACCATGGACCTACGCCTTATCAAGACGGTGCTCTACCACTGAGCTAGTAGGCCAAATTGTTGGGGTGCCTTACCGGTATCGATCCGGTACTACCGCTTTCACAGAGCAGGGTGCAGGCCACTACACTAAAGACACCATATATAAAAACACATTCGTTTCCTGACTTTACGGCGGTAGTGCCCTACATCTTTGGGATAGCCCCTGCGTCCAGTTGCCAGGTATCCAGTTTGCCGTTGAATGTGTTTTTATATATGGTAGGACTGCCCGGACTCGAACCGGGAACTGGCAGATTAAAAGTCTGCTGTGATCACCATTTCACCACAATCCCATATATGGTCCCTGGCGACAGATTCGAACTGTCACCTCATCGGTTAAGAGCCGAGTACGCTACCATTAACGCCAGCCAGGGTTGATTGCATATTAAATTGTCTTTAATGTGCCAACCCTAGACCATATACAGGATCCAAGATTGACACTATCGTTTCGCTGAACGTTTCATGTCGTTCTCCTTGTTAAAAAATTAAAAACTCGTGGCAGGGGAGATGGGATTCGAACCCATGATGACGATTTCAAAGACCGTTGCCTTAGGCCACTAGGCGACACCCCAACAAAATAAACAGGATAGATTTTTACTGGTTGAATTAAAAGTTCAGAGTATAAATTTTGCTGTTACTATCCTAAAACTTGGCTCCCCAGCGTGGGATCGAACCACGGACCAATTGGTTAACAGCCAACTACTCTACCGCTGAGCTACTAGGGAATAAAATTCTGCGAAAATGTTATGAGGGCTCTTACCCCACTGTTGTTTGTATAGGTTGCGCGGCCTATACGTCCCGGACACATTTCCTGACCCGGCAGTGTTTACTTTGTGGCTCTTGCTTTCCACTTGATTCTTACTTATTAAATTTGAGAGTAGTTCCACCCATATTATTGGAACCATTCACCTTAGTATATAAAGCCGGCAAGGTCTCGGTACGCCACTTGGGATACTTGACAAAGGTGCTCCGATGCGTTTACGGGACTCGAACCCGTCCTTCTTTTTCATTAGTCGGCTCTTCGAAGAAGCCTTCTAGCGAGTCTTTCTCTTGCTAACACTCTCAAAACTTGGTGGATTGTAAGGGACTTGAACCCTTGTCAGACCAAGAGTGCGGTGGCGCACACTCGATAATGCTCCTACGGCTATTCACCGTGCATGGGACCAACCTTGACAACCCATAAAATTGGTGCACCTGACAGGAATCAAACCTGTCTGCGTTTGGCTTCAAATCCAACTCGCAATGTCAATCCAGCGCATAACTTGGCGTCCCATAGCGGATTCGAACCGCTGTGAATACCGTGAAAGGGTACTATCCTAGGCCTCTAGATGAATGGGACATAAATTGGTGGGGAATATTGGAATCGAACCAATCAAGTTTGATTTTGCGGTACATATTCTAATACAGAATACAGGTGCTTCACCTTGAAGCGTATTCCCCATTAACTGGTCTGTGTGGTAGGATTTGAACCTACGATTTCTCACTTCCAAGGCGAGTAGATTAACCAGACTTTCTCACACACAGATAAAACTTGGTATCGCGTACGGGAATCGAACCCGCCTACGTAAGTTGAAAGCCTACTGACCTAGCCCAGAAGTCCAACGCGATATAATAAAACAGGATACATTTTCTTTTATAGCAAAAAAGTTAAAAGTTGCTGTTAGTATCCTAAAACTGGCGACCCCACGGAGAATCGAACTCCGATATCCCACTAGACAGGCGGGTATAATAACCACTATATGATGAGGCCATAACTTGGTGCTCCGTGAAGGAATTGAACCCTCTTCTGACGCTTACAAGGCGCCTGCATCGCCAGCAATGCTTACAGAGCAAACTTGGTGGAGGATAACGGATTCGAACCGTTTGCTCCTGGTTGCAAACCAGGTGTGTTAGCCAAGTATACCAATCCCCCGAATACATTGGTGGGTATCCTACTTTCCACCTATCGGACCTGTAACGCTATCAGGCTGCGGCTTCATGTGTAAACACCATGAACAATGTTTGCGTTAGTTCCTGCTATCACCCATCGTCACTAACAACCGTTGGACATAATTGCTTATGTCATCTGCTTTGGTGGAGGGTGATGGATTTGAACCATCGCGATGTTACTGCCGAATTTACAGTCCGGTGCTTTCGACCTCTCAGCCAACCCTCCAATTTATTAACACACTGTTACCAATGTGTATATTAAAACAAACTGTCTAGCTATGCTCCGACAACATCTTCCGTAGATGCCCGTGCGCCAGTTTGCTTTAATATGACGAATTTTTTTATCTACAAGAAGATAAGCCATCCTCGTCACCGCCCGTTTGCAGCATGTTTATAGTGCGCTGCCAGGTCCTCGTTACCTGTATCTTCACACTCGAAAAAGCAAAACCCCAGGGTGTTTAGTCCTGGGGTCCTTTGGAGTTAGCGTGTATTTGTGTTACACTACAATCTCCTGGGACCCCGGGGTATTCCCCTCTGGTGTGCGATCATATGAGAGACTATTAATCGCTAACCAAGCAGAGGGCATAAAGCCTGCCTGTTTGGCTATAGAGCAATGTTGTCTAATATACGATACGCTTTTCATTTTACTTTCCAATTTACCTTTAAGTTTCATACACTGCATTATTGCTGCGTATGTGTTAATTATACATTTATTTAGTCCTGCTGTCAACCGCTTTCTACATTTTTGACAAAAATTTTTAAATTATTTTTCGTCTATGTTTCTGTGGCTTCTAACAAAACATAGCTCTATTGTATAGTAGTTCTGCTGCCTTGTCAACATCTATTTTGTTGTATTTTCACAACAATTTAGTATTGTTGATTGTGCGGGAAATCTTTGATATCTTGAGAGGCCTGTTCGTACAAGCATTGATTCGAAGTCGACAACTTACCACTCTTTTGCATATAGTGCCAGCCAGTTGTGATTATATCGTTACCACACCACCATCCATTATCGATGTTATATCTAAACCAATATTTAGGTGCTATGGTAAATTTGCTGTTATTGTTGAGCCATGCACCCCACCAGCAAAATGTGGAATTGACTATAATCAAGTACCTAGCCTGCGTGACCACATACATATCATCTTTTTGTCCAAAGTGATAGGCAGGGAATCCTGGAAAAAACCTATTAGCTTCATCAACATCATTGGTAATAACCACAAATTTCATATTGGGATTAATTTTACGCATTTCGTTGATTGAATCGTGGTAGTATTGCGGCGGCAAATATAAGAAATGAACTCCCCTGTAGTCTTCACCGCGGAAGTTAATTACGCATGTATCTTCATCTAATAGTTGATTGACTAAATTCACATTGGGGTTTATTTGTGTGAACCATTGTTGGATGTTGCGCTTATTGTTGATGATGTATTTTTCAGTTTGCCACCAACCGTGTATCCTTGTATTATCTTCGACTTTCCAAATTTCCGGATCGTATAATTGTTCCCATCCTTCTTTTTCAAAATAAATTCTATCGACTTGAGAGTGCTCTACTCCGAGGTCTGCTTTAAAAATATCTCTGCCTAAAAAATTTCTAGGAATATGGTATTCGAGTCCACGTGATTCTGCCACTGTCCTACCAACGGCATACATCCATAGATGATTTCCAATTCTTCCGCCTAAATGAACACTAATCATAATTTTAACTCCAAAGTTCCGGGACACCGTCCCATAATTCTGCAACATCGATATATGGATCTCTTCCGGATTCATCCATAATATGTAATGCTAGACCGGGTATTGGACTAATCAGCATGACATCATCCTTGTTCCACACCATATTAATAGTCTTGTCCTCAACCCAATCTGCCCTTGCTGCTGTTAGCTTGACCACATCCTGGAAATGTTCTCGATACTTGTCATATATTTTACGACTGGCTAGACAGGTATATGTGGTATGCTTGACTGTTCGATAGTGCCTAAAAGGCCCGTGTAGTACGAAGCTGGGATATATTTGCCTAGAGTAACGCCATACATCATCATGTGGATTGACTGCAATCATCTTGCCTGTATTGGCTTCCAATAGATCCACAGTCTTGATCATGTCATCAATTGCTTGGGGGAAATGTAAATAATCATCCTCTACATGATACCATAGGTCTGATGCACGTTGCTCTACGAGCCTATATACTTGTGCCAATGATTCAGCATTTCCGGTCTCATCTAGAGGAATGAACTCTGTAGGTGCTGTGCATTTATTCAATATTGCTTTGATATCAACAACACTTTCTTCATTACTGTGATCGTCTAATACTATTAGTCGCACGTTATGATCGGTGACTTTATTGATGCTATCTACCAAACTGCTCATGCATACATTGATTAGTTCGTGTTTGCTAACTGGTATATATCTACCCGCACCGTTATCATGTGCCATATAGACACGTTGACATGTTCTCAATATGATTAAAAGATCTCTTTTCATTTTAATAGTTGATGAGTAATTGTTCGATATCTTCAACTTTTAAAGTGGGGAAAAATTGTCTATCATTGTCCATTTGATTTATTAATACATCTTTGAAATTTGGATTGATAGAAATTGCTCTGTCTATGAACTGTTCCAAGTGATCATATCGTTGCGCCATGAATAATCCGTAAAAAATCCTTATATGGAATTCCTTACCCAACATGCCCGGAGTCAAATGATTGATGTAAAACTCTAAATGTTCATCATCTAAATAATAGGGCAAGCATAATGTTCCGTGAAACCCATAAGTTGGAAATCTTCCACCCGGAAACTCCGCTGAAAATTTAGCTGCCAATGGAACAGGTGCCCATACCAGTCCTTCGCTTTCCAGCCAGTCTCTATACATTTTACAAATATGGATATCTTCCATATAGTTGTTATCACCGTAGCCGGGGGGATTAAACACAACTCTAGGATCTTGACATAGTTCTGCCAATCGTCTGCTGCGTATGCTAAATCCGCCGTTACCTACTCTACGATCTTCGTGGCCCCATGACCAAGGTGCGCCAATGTAGTCGTAATCTAAATAACTGTCATCCCATTTATCGGCATCGATGGGCATACCATCATACTGTATGACCATATAATGATCAGTGGTGATATGTGGTGCAAGATCTTTTAATACCACACGACTGTATTCTATTTGTGTGATAGGATCAATTTTAACCCAGGTACTTCCGGGATACAAATCTTTATCACTCAGTACTAAAATTTTATCAGCTTTGGTAACCTCTAAAGTTTTTTCGATCGCTCGATTAGTTAGTTCGTAATTGGCAGTTGTTACTGCGACTATTGTTAATTCTTTTTGCATATGATTACATTAATTTTTCTGACCAAGTTTTAGGAGTATACTTGTTGACAATCTCTAATGGGTAGTTGCTATAGTCAAATGGCTTAGTTCCACGCTCGCGTATGTAGGCGATGGTGCTGCGCAGTCCGTCGATAAACTTTGTGCTAGTTTGATAACCTAGGATAGTTCTAGCTTTGGTAGCATCACAAGTAGCGTATTTGATTTCTTTTGGTCGTTCAGGGAAATAAAGGATATCGCCTTTGTAGTCAAGTTCTCGACAAATTGCTTCGGCTAGTGCTCTGATAGTCATAAATTCTTCATCAGGTCCAATGTTAAAAGTATCGTTCTTAACAGTGGGATCCAATGCTAGTTTTTCCAAGCAGTAGACGCAGTCGTCGATAAAGGAAAAGCATCTCATCTGTCCACCATCACCATATACGATAGGCGGATTGCCTTGCAGGATGCGATTGATCATGATACTCATGACATTGCGGTATGGATCATCGTAGCATTGTCTTGGACCAACGATGTTATGTGGAATGGCGACAATCCATTCCATGTCGTTCATTTCGGCAATGCTCTTTAGAACTTCCTCTCCTGCTACCTTTGCGATACCATAAGGATCGACGGGCGCAGGACGTTGTGATTCTTTGTAGGGATATTCTTGATTACCATAACGTGCCATGCTGCTGCAATAGACAAATCGTTTTACTTTGTTTTGGATAGCAGCACTGATAGTGCTAACGCTAGCTTGGAAGATATTTTTAGTAATGAAGTTCGGACTGAATACACTCAATCCTTCGTGTGCTGTTGCAGCAGTATGATATACTACATCCGATCCGTTGATAGCATCGACCATAGCATCTATATCGCAGCAATCGATATTATAAAATTTTGCACCTTTTGGTAGGTTATCTTCGTATCCGCCAATAAGCGTATCGTTACCTGCTACTTCGTGACCTAGTGCCAACATCCTATCTGCTAAATGACTACCTAAAAATCCTGCTATCCCTGTGATGAATATCTTCATATGTTGTTTCCTGTGATTGAAAAGTTTGATACTTTACTTATTCTAAGTATGAGTGTACAATATTTTTTAAGGCATGTCAACCCCACTAAATAAAAAAAAGGAAAAGAATGAAGTTAAAAGTATTCTATCATATCGTAAATTTGAATTCCCCGTTTTGGAGAGTAATAGTCGATGAGCAGTTGGGAAAAATATTTGACAGTGGATTGATTGACCATTGTGAACTACATGCAAACTTACACTACGATTATGATGCATATGATGATCTCAAAGAGAGATGGCAACACCCCAATATAATTTGGCACAATTCCCCCGGAGTGCCATCAGATGTTGAACACCCCACTTGGATATTGATGCAACAGACTGCACTTGCAACTGATGAAGAATTTTATTGTCTCTATCTACATGTGAAAGGAGTGACCCATTATGGGAAATCAGACTCACATAATACCAATGAATGGCGCCGCTATTTAGAATGGTTCAATATTGTCAACTGGAGACATATAGTAGCCAAGCTAGATGAGGGAGTATGGGATACCGTTGGATGTAATAGACAATCTACTAACTGGACAGATAAAAATGGTAATGAACGCCACTACTACGCAGGAAATATATTTTGGTATACTGCTAGTTTTTTAAGAACTTGTTTACCTGCATTGCAATGGCCCAGTGAATCTGGTAATCAGTCACAGATACCCAACGGCAACGGTCTTTGTAAAGATGATGTAGAATTTTTTGCAGGCTGGCACGCCGATCGAGGATACAGTTTCTTCCACGCCTTTAGACATCACTATCTGCAAGATTGTCCGGAAAGTTTATATACTGACTTTTTTGATCAAAATAAATTAGATACTGCTAATCACGTTAACTCCTATCGATATGCAAATGGCACCTTCATTCCTATACCCGAATAACGATGAAAATATATTATAGATTTAGTTTTAAGATCATGCCGGATCACACTGGCAAACCACGCAACCCGCCCGAGCGACCAGCATGGTTTGATAAATGGAAATGTTTAGCAAACTTTGTCACAGTGTTCAAAGAACAGAACATTACCGTCATAGCTGACGGGGTTGATGATCTAGCATGGGATCGACTCAATAGTCTACATCCCGCACTGGATCTACGCAGGACTACATTTGGTTCTAATGCCGGATCATTTTTATATTCACTAGACGAAGCAATACAATTACCACCGGATACGATTGTGTATTTTGTCGAAGATGATTACATACATCACGAGGGTGCTGATCTAATATTAGAGCAAGGGATTAATATAAGCCCCTATGTCAGCTTATATGATCACCCGGATAAGTATTGGGGAAATAACAGTAGTATAAGATGCAAACTTACAATGACTGAGGACTGCCACTGGAGAGATACTGGTTCTACCACGATGACATTTGCCAGTCGTGTAGTGTATCTAAAAGAAGATCGACTGATATTTCAACGGTGGTGTGGTGGTGAAGATAACTGGACGCACGATACGCAATTATTTACAGCGATATCAGAATCGAGAGGATTGATCACTCCTGTTCCGGGCTATGCTACTCATATGGATACTTGGGTAATGGGTAAAATGGTTGATTGGGAAGCAGTATTAAATAGAACGACCACTTAAATTAATTATGAAAAAACTTAAAATTTTTTATCATGTAGTTGATCTAAATTTAGACTATGCTACTTTTATTTTCAAAGAGCAATTAGCAAAAATAGAAAGTAGCGGATTATTGGATGCTGCTGAATTGAATATCAATTATCATTATAACGAAAGTAGTTTTGATGAATTAAAAAAGCAGTATACACATCCAAATATAAAATGGATCTTTGACCCGACATCTATACCCATATACAGAGAAATCACAACCACTAGGCTGATGAAAGACGCTGCCGATAATTCAGAAGAAGAATTTTATATCTTATATCTACATCAGAAAGGTATCTCATATGATCAATCACACGAACAATATGTTCGATGTCAATATTGGAGATGGCTACAAGATTACTGGTCCATTGAACAATGGCAAAAATGCATCGATAAACTGGATGAAGGTCACCACGATACAGTTGGTTGTCTATACAGAGAGTTTCCTTTAAACCATTTTAGTGGTAATGTATATTGGGTAAAATCCAGTTTTATTAAAAAGTGTAATAAATTACCGCTATGTGATGCCAATCGAATTCCAAATGAACTATGGCCGGAAATGTGGGTCGGGGCTAATGGTGCAAAATTTTATAGTTTTCATGATACTTCACATAATCTTTACTATGTAGAGTATCCCCCGGATCGTTATAGAATCAAATAGATTCCATCAGGGCGGCAACGGTGCATCCGGGATTCTAAATGCCTGATTAACTGGTATTTGCTTTTTATCAAACACAATGATACTGTCATAAAAACTTATACAGAATGTGTCTCTTGTAAAAGACGTTGGCTTAATTGTGAAATTACTATGCCAAACATGATCAGCGGCAAGTGAATCAGTTATTGCTTTGACCTGATTAATGAATGACATGGGATTAGACAAACTGTTCCCGTGCGGCGCTTCATAAGTTCTGTGTAGATCTTCGACAAAATAACACCCATTCTCTGTTACTTTAGAATATAAAAAATTAAAAGTCGCTGTTATATGATCGCTAATGTGGCTACCGTCGTCGATAACTATATCAAACGGGCCAAATTCATCGATTACTCGTTGTAGGAATTCTGTATCAGTCTGATCCCCAATGCGTACATGTGTGCCAGGTGGTTCATGACGGGCGCAATTGGGATCAATATCGATTCCCACGATGGTAGACCCTGGTCCAAAATAGTCTCGCCACATTTGTAAAGATCCCCCATGTTCAACTCCTATTTCTAAAACAGTAGCTGATTTGCCTTTCCATGGCGCAAAGTGTTTTTCATATATGGGAAAATAGTTCACCCATTTGTGAATAGATTGTCCAGTGTTGTTTAACCAATATTGTTGTAAGTCCATTTTATCTCCTAATATTTTGTTATCACATTTAAAAAGTAATCAGCCAGCGCATCAGTGGTACAATATTTTTCAAAATGTATTTGTATTTGGTCATTTATCTCATACCAAAAATCTTTTCCTGAATCAGTAGTAAACCAATCTATGCCCAAATCTCTTGCTTGTTTAACGGTTTTGATCAGTACCTCTTTGGGCATTGTGGTCATGATGTCATCCGGACATTGTTCTATGTCCAGGAATAGCGGCACGCAATTATTGGCCATAATTTCATAGTGTCGAACACAATCCCAACCATTCTTTTTCATAGTTACACCAAACATACTTTCTGCATACTGTTTATAATATGCATCTTCTTGAGTATATATGTAAGTTGATGGATCTCTAGGATCCATCGGGGCCAATAATTTATCTTTATCAGTTTCGATAGTACCAATTTTTTCCTTGGGCATCGCAAAATTTATAGGATGCAAACCGGTATAAGTGTCTGTTATTTCTCTTTTAAAATATATAGACTTGTCCACTGCCCAAGGAGTTAAATCACTCCATAGGTCCCCGCCATCTATCCATGCTATTTTATTTTTAGGATAATGATTAGTTACCAAGTCCCAAGAACCGGGTCTAAGTCCATAATGTGTATAGCCGAAAATTACTAGATCAAAATATTGATTTTTGATTTTATTCTCAATATCAGTTCGATCTATATTGCTATCGTCTCCCAGTGTTCGATAGATAGTGAATCCCCTATGTACATCATCACCTAATTTGCCCGGCCCAAAATCACCATAGTACATCCACCATGATCTCTCATATTCCACAACACTGTCTCCAAACTTTCCCCTGAGTCCGTGTAGTAACATATCAGTTAGATAGCAAGCACCGCCTGAGCGTCCGCCGGGATATCTTCCAGCAGGCTTCTCCGGTTCTCTTAATATCAAAATTTTCATAGCAATGTGGCTAACCCTTGATCAAGCATTAGTGATTGTGGGTTGAGACTCATTGAAACTTGAACATTATTGCCTACCCTATATTTGTTTAGAACTTCAAAGTTTCTAAAAACGATTTCGCCGGGATTCGAACAAGGGCCGTGATAAAAATAAGTTGCCCAGTCAGTAAAAATAAATTCGTGGCCGCCTTTGATCCAGATTCTATCTTTTGGCAGCAACTTACTAGCAAAACATGCTAGGCTGCTTGAACACATGATAGCGGCTTCCGCTCCAGCAATGATTGGCCAAGTCTCTCTAAGTTTAGTTAGGTTAGTAAGATCCATCAATTTGGGATGAAAAGGTGGAAAATTTTTACTTTTGTTTACAACCACACCTATGCAATTGATTGTTTCCAAAAATTGTATGATGTTATTCCAATCAGTATCATCAAATTCTCTTCCACAGATCTCAGCATCACTCCATGGATGTATTACAACGTATCGATCAGGTAATTGGAAATTGCTAATGTTCAACCAGTTACGACGAACAGTTGTACACCTGCTGCTTTGCCAACGATGCCCAGCAAATATTCGCTGCAGGGTAGCATCTAAACTATGATCGCTTATTTCATTGATCTCTGTTTGACTTAAATTTAAATTGCACTTTAGATTCAATTCATGCTTCATTCCTATGTTCATAAACCTATCTCCCGGCCGCCAAGGTCTAGTGGGCCTCTCATCGCAGAAATCATCAAACATGATTCGTTCTTCTTTTAGATTAGGGAAGATATCAGTCATATCAAATGCTGCTTGGATCTCTTTCCTGTTCCTGGTAGCCCATAAAAGCGTAGTTACTGCATCTTTTTCGGCCTCGGTCATAAATGATTCTGCACCAATAAAATCTCCCAGTGCTCCGGTGAACAATGCTTGCATGTTGATATATCCTTTAATCTAACGTTGCTATTACTTATGTTTCATTTTATTATACTTTAATTTTTTGTAAAATACAACTCCATGTAGCCATAAATATAGGATTATTGCCAAATCTATGATTAGAAGACTTCAAGTCAATAGCATAAATATCATATTAACTAGGTACTCCAAACCATGAGCCGACAATGTATATCGAATTTACCAGCATTAACCAATGCTACTGCTGCTGAAACCAAATTCATCGTACTGGATAGTACTGTTGAGCAGACATTAACAGTAGCAAGAGCACAGGCGTTACTAGCAACTCCTGGTCCAACTGGACCGCAGGGACCGCAAGGTGTCATAGGATATGCCGGTAGTAGGGGATATTCTGGAAGTTTGGGATATGCTGGATCTGTTGGTCCACAAGGTCCTGCCGGCCCACAGGGTCCTATTGGGTTTACTGGCAGTCGTGGATTCTCGGGATCAGTCGGCGCCCAAGGCCCTTTGGGATTTACGGGCAGCAGGGGATATGCGGGCAGCATTGGATATACAGGAAGTGCAAGCACCGCCTCCGGATATGCTGGCAGTAAGGGCCCAACGGGTCCACAGGGGCAAATAGGCTATGCTGGAAGTGCAGCAGCCAATGCTAACACCACACAAAATATCGCCGGCGGCGCTGCTGGATCCATTCCGATTCAAGCAGCCACCAGCAGTACTACATTTATTCCATTGGGTGCTGTAGGGACTCTACTATATTCAGATGGTACTACTGCTACTTGGATTAGCACTAGTACTATAATACCAGCATCTTCGGGACAAGCTGGCAAGGTATTGGTTAACTGTATTGCAGCAAACAGCGCCACAACATACTATCCTGGATTGTTTTCAACTCCGGGAGTATACGACACTCCCGGAATTAGCACAAAACTATCATTTGTTGCATCCACAGGTGTCTTATCGGCACCTAAGATACAATTAGGCAATGGAGCAGTAGTTCAAGATGGTACTAACGGATCATTGACCTTCGGCTCAGCAACATCTAATCAAGGGGTCAATGCTGTCGCTATCGGTAAATGTGCAGGTAAGACTAGCCAAGGCGCAGCCGCTATTGCAATTGGTTGCAAGGCCGGAGTTACTAGCCAAGCCGCTAACAGCATTATATTAAATGCATCTAGTCAAACTGTAAATTCCAGTGTGGCTGGATTTTTTGTAGCGCCTGTTAGACGTGATAGTACTTGTGCCGGAACAGCTTATTCAATATACTATAATACTGCCACTAGCGAAGTAACGTATTCTGCTACTGTTCCCGCTGGATATACGGGTAGTGCAAGCACCGCAGCTGGATATATAGGCAGTAGAGGGCCGACAGGTCCACAAGGTCCATCGGGGCCTACTGGTCCAACGGGCCCACAAGGGCCATTGGGATATACTGGTAGTATTGGTCCGACTGGTGTAGGACTCAGTGGTTATTTTGGATCAAGAGGATACACTGGGTCAGTTGGCCCGACTGGGCCTCAAGGTGCTATCGGTTATACAGGCAGCATGGGAACCACAGGCACTACTGGTTATTCGGGGTCAATAGGGGTGCAGGGCCCACAAGGATATGCGGGCAGTAGAGGTTATACTGGTAGCCAAGGCTCCACTGGAACTACTGGTTATTCAGGGTCAATAGGTGCAGGCATTGCACTCAAAGGCACCGCTGCAACTACAGGTACTGGATATTCGGGAATTTATGGAGTCGTACCCCAAGGAACTGCCGTACAAGGCGATGCTGTTTTAATCAGTTCAAACGAACATTTATGGATCAGTAGCGGTGTTAGTGGCGGCCCAAGCAACCCGTGCGGATGGTCAGACGGTGGAAGTCTAGCTGGACCGCAGGGACCGCAGGGATATACAGGATCTGCTGGCGCAGTGGGGCCGCAGGGCCCGCAAGGAATTACCGGCCCGCAGGGACCACAGGGATATACAGGATCTGCTAGCACTGCCAGTGGATATGTTGGCTCAACAGGACCAACCGGTCCAACTGGTCCGCAGGGGCCTATAGGGTATGCTGGATCTGCAGGTGCAGCCAGTACAATGAATTTCAAAGGAACTGTACTTGGTGTTACCTGTTTGCCAAAAACAGGACAGACTGTTGGTAATGCATGGGTAGTTTACAATGGCGGTTCACCAGGTAGTGGAAAAAGTTCCAACGGATCTACTTGGTTCTACGTCAATGGCGCAAGTGATGCGGGAAGATGTGTAAGTTGCGGTCCTTATTATGGATTTATTTACATTGGAAACTTTACCGGGTATACTGGTAGTAAAGGTGACCTAGGATATTCCGGATCAGCTGGGCCGCAGGGACCTTTAGGATACTCTGGCAGCGGCGGCGGCTTTGGCTGCAGAGGATATACTGGCAGCATCGGTTATGCTGGCAGTGCTGGATATTGGGGTTCTACAGGCTATGTAGGTAGCCAAGGGACTTCATTTAACATCGTTGGTACAGTAGCAGGATACTTAAACTTGCCCGGATCAGGATCTGCAGGTGACGGATATGTTACTCAGAACAACAATACTATTTGGTTGTATAAAGGCTATGCTGGATCTGCATATGCAGGTTGTGGCAGTGCATTGGGCAAACAATATAATGGATGGTTGGCTATCGGACTATTGGGTGGCACTGGTTATACTGGCAGTGCAGGATACAATGGTAGTGCAGGATATACAGGATCTGCTAGCACCCAAGCTGGTCCACAAGGACCAGCCGGATATTCAGGCAGTGCAGGAGCCGCAGGTTGCAAGGGCTGTATAGGATACACCGGCAGTGCTGGAACATCGGGTATAGGTACCAAAGGATGTATTGGATTTACCGGTAGTGCAGGTGCTGGTTACGGCGGTAGTATTGGCTCAACTGGTTATACAGGCAGTGGTGGCGCTGGATATACAGGAAGCATAGGTAACGCCGGTCCACAAGGACCAATTGGATTTTCGGGAAGTGGCGGCGCTGGATACAATGGTAGTAGAGGATATGATGGATCAGTTGGTCCTAGTGGCCCAACTGGACCTACTGGACCACAGGGGTGTATGGGATACACAGGATCTGCCAGCACCGCATCGGGGTATGTTGGTTCAACTGGATTTACTGGCAGTATAGGTAATTTGGGATATTATGGTAGTATAGGTTGCAGGGGATATACCGGATCATCTGGTGCATTACCGTGCTGTGCCGGCCCTTGTAAACTCTACGCAAGAGTTTGGTGTAGTGGTCAAGTTAGAGGACCATTGTTATATCCAACTCTAGTGGCCAGATCAGGTACATGTACTGTCTACATGTCCGGAGCAAGTCCGTCAAACTTGTTTAGCTTCTGTGCTGCTAACGGTAAAGTAACAATTGGCGGGGCAGTATGTGCCAACGGCAACATAACCTCAGCTCAAGGCGTCCGCGCCTGCGGGTCCGTAACATCTGTGCAAAAGATGTATGCCCAAGGTGCATTGTGTGTCACTGGAAAAATCTGTGCATCATCATGTATTTCTACGCTGGGTAGTGTGATTGCCGCGGGCAACGTCATTGGTTATTGTGCAGCTTCTGATAGAAGATTAAAACAAAACATTAGACCAATCGCAGACGCGTTGGATAAAATTAGAACACTACAGGGTGTATTGTACGACTGGACTGACGAGTTCATGGAAACAGTCCCGGATAATATTTCCAGACATGATACCGGATTGATTGCCCAGGATGTTCAGCAGGTCCTACCAGAGGTAGTGTTCCTCAGAGAAAACGGATACTTGGGTATTAAGTATGACAAAGTCGTAGGATTGATTGTACAAGCAATCAACGAACTAGCAGAAAAAGTAGATGCTATAGAGAAAACTCTAGCATCGGAATAAGTTATTCTGACGCATTAGCTCTAAACTTGTAGCCTTCTCCACTGTGTAATACACAGGCCATGTTTCCATCGTATTGAACTACGGTCCAAGTTAGGGTCGTGGGGTTTACCATTACTACTGTATCAGTTCCGGTTTCTTCATCCTTACCGGACCAAATTGGTTTTTCTTTGGCAGCTTTAGTCAATGTTTCAAGAACAAATTTAGTCTTGCCGCAGGTAAATTTTCTTTCATATTCACTTACTTGAGCACCAGCAACGGAGCTGATTAGGCACAGCACGGCCAATAATAGATATCTCATGGGTCACCCCTCCTTGTTAGATATTTATAGCCAATATATTATTACGCTTGTGTTAAAAAATATTAAATATTTTTTACTTCTATAAATAAAACGAGGAAAACAATATGACCATACTTGAAACATTAAAAGTCCAACGCTGGGACGATCACAGATATTACCATCATAGCCGAATCAATCAATTCTTACATTTAATCAGTGCCCTATCATTCATAGTAGCCTACATTTATCTGTTTATCGATCCTGTTGTCAGTGCTTATATAGCATGGTTGATATCCATGACCACAAGACAGGCAGGACATTTTTTCTTTGAACCCAAAGACTACGACACTTACAATCAGGCCACACAAGATCACAAAGAGGCTATCAAGATTGGATACAACCTCAAACGCAAACGAGTATTGATCGCTTGCTGGTTGGCTGTGCCCGTGCTGGCATACTTTGATGCGGCATTGTTTAATTTTGTCATGCCAGACGCTGCTCCAGACACATTGCTGGATAGAATTGGATGGGGATGGTTATGGCTGGCTGTGGTTGCTGTGGTGTTCCGCATGATACAACTCACTGCCATACAGAGCCGCAGAGTTGCTATAGTATGGTGTATCAAGATATTGACAGATCCATTCCATGATGCTGTGATCTATCGCAAGAGCCCGATCTATTTGTTGAAGGGTCAGTTGATTGATCCTGACCTACGCCAAGACTACGAAGATTGAACTGGAGTAAGGTTGCTGCGGAATATACGCCAGGCATTGTCCCAGGACCATCTCTGGCTACCCACTAGGACCTGATTGCGATCTAACTTCAACGCTGCGTCTACAGCATCTTTAAGGTTACCACGGATACAACCAGTGACACCATCGTCGACTACATCTTCAGGTCCTTGGCAAGGATATGCTGCTACAGGGGTGCCGCAGGCCATGGCTTCGATCATGACTATACCAAATGTTTCCCATCGGCTGGGAAATACAAACACTTCTGCATTGGAATAATAACGTGCCAAGTCTATACCGGTCTTAAATCCTGTAAAGTGTACATCAGGATAACGCTTGCGATATGTTTCTAACATGGGTCCATCGCCTACCATGATCTTCTGATATCCTGGATAGTCCAGTTCGAAGAAATCTTCCAAATTCTTTTCTTTGCTGACACGGCTAACACACAGTAGATATTTGCCAGGAAAGTCTTCTCTCAAATCCGGTCGGAATATATCACGATCAACACCGCGAGTCCAAGGAACCACCTCGCCACGGAATCCATGTCGTTCTAATTCTCGTACCATGCTGTCAGTAGTGGTCAACACACGGCCACTGTGCTTATGGAACCAACGAACGAATCTCCATGTGATCCATTCTGGTATACCAAACAGTTTCTTTAGACCTTCAGGAAACTTAGTATGATAAGCGGTATTGTGCCTAATATTATATAATGAAAGATACTTTCGAGACCACAGACCAAGAGGACCTTCTGTCGCGATGTGGATATAATCTGGATTGATCTCCGCAATCTTCTTGCCCAAGTTCCGGGGATAGGCAATCTTGACTTCGTTATATTTAGGGCAATCAATGTAGCGGAACCACCCGGGATGAAGCACCACAAAGTTATAACCGTCCAGAACCGCACATGTCTCAATATTCTTATATGTCGTGACAACGCCATTGATCTGATCCGGTAGATTATCAGTTATTATTAATATCGTTTTCATTGTATCTTCAATTTAATGAAATCAACAATGTGTTGTGCCATGTCCTGCCCACAATGCTTATCCATTCCTTTGAATCCAGGACTGCTGTTTGCCTCACATACTTTATACCCATCTTTATCGAATAATAAGTCAACTCCTGCTATCTGTAGGCCTAGCACACGAGCAGTTTCTCTTGCGATATAATCAATCTCCGGCGTGATATTAAATAATTCACCGTGACCGCCTTGGCTGATATTAGCGCGGAAGTCTCCTTCTGCCCCTGTTCGTTTCATGGCTACGACGGTTTTACCACCTATCACCCATACTCTTAAATCAGTTCCTGGCATGGCATCTACAAATTCTTGTATGATCAATGTTTTCTTTAATGCTATGCTTGATAGCAATTCCATTAGACCTTCGAAAATTTTTCGTGTCTCGCATAGATAAACTGTCTTACCTCTACTGCCGCTAGTGGCTTTTACTACGCATGGAAACCCAATCTCTTTTTCAATCAACTCAATATCAACATCTCCGTTGACCAATATAGTTTTAGGAATAGGTAAACCTGCGCTGGCCAATACTTGACTGGTCATTAATTTATCACTAACTATTGCCACACTTTCGGTATCGTTAATAACCGGCACGCCTAACTTTTCAAACTGACGCATCAATGCCAGTGTAAAATAAGCACTACCTGATCCGGTTCGGCTTAATATCAAATCTGGTAAATCGATCTTTTCGCCCCGATATCTGATACTTTTAGAATTTCCACGATTGACAATAATATCAAAATATTTTGGTTCAAGTATTTTGCTATCTATTCCGTTCTGTTGAAGACATTCAATCAGTCTGGTATTTTCATAAGCAGTAATTCCACTAGCGTGATGAAGTATCCATACTCGTTTCATTTTCGTCCTTTTCTTGAGTCCATGTAATTATTTCCCATGTACCGTCGTGATGTTCGACTAGCGCAGTACACGATTCGACCCAGTCACCGTCATTCATATATTTAATACCATCTATGGTCTTGATCTCGGCATGATGAATGTGTCCACATATCACCCCATCGAACCCACGCTTCTTACAATAGCCTGCTAGATTACGTTCAAATTGAAACATGAAGTCAATGGCCTTCTTCACACGCTGTTTTAAGTATTGACTCAAACTCCAATAACCAAATCCAAACTTGTGTCGTAACCAATTGAATCTAGTGTTCCATATCAAGATCCAGTCATAAGCAGTATCGCCTAAAAAACTCAACCACGGCGCTAGTCTAGTGATGCCATCGAACATGTCTCCATGCACTACGAGATAATGTTTACCGTCCGCACCTATGTGTTCGGTTTGATTACATATCTCTATCAAGCCAAAACTGAACCCATATGGGATCATGGGCCGAAGAAATTCGTCATGATTGCCAGCCACATACACAACCCTAGTGCCACGTTTAGCATGACCAAGAACACGGCGAACCACGTTAGTATGGCTTTGTTTCCACCGCCACTTGTTTTGTTGGATTCTCCAGGCATCGATAATATCTCCTACAAGGTATAGGGTATCACAGGAATTATGTTTGAGAAAGTTGTTGAGCTGGTCGGCTTTACAATCTCTAGTACCGAGATGGACATCACTGACGAAGATGGATCGGTATGTCTTCATAACCATATTTACTGCAAAAATGGGGTTCAAATATTACAGTTCTATTAAACAGGTATATTAAGTATAAATATTATAGTGAAAAAGCCCAAAATAGCAGTATTCATGCATCAACCCATGTGCTCGGTACAATCGGGCAACGGGATCATTAACGCCCTAAAATCACACTACGATTTCAAAATATTCACCAAACATGAATTAGAGTCTGTATTCTTCAAAGATGTTGATATGGTTGCCTTTCCCGGTGGGTTTGGCAATTCTGATAGTTATGACTACTTGCTGAAAATAAACGGCGACCCCATAAGGGAATTTGTCGATCGTGGCGGCAAGTATCTAGGCATTTGTATGGGCGCCTATTGGACCGGCAGTCACTACTTTGACCTGCTGGATGGCATTGATGCTGTACAATACTACAAACGACCCACGGCCTGTACACATCGCCCACATACAAAGGCCATGCCCGTGACATGGAATGGGCGGCCTGAAAAGATGTTCTTCAATGATGGATGCACCTTTGTGGGCAACCCTAAAAAGTATGAAACCATAGCCACTTATTCAAATGGTGATCCAATGGCCATCATACAAAACGGTATGGGATTAGTCGGCTGTCATCCAGAGAGCGAACAGTTTTGGTATGACAGTTATCGTTGGATGCCACCACATTGGCATGAGCACAGACATCACAGCCTATTGCTTAAATTCGTGGACCAGCTGATGCAGCGGTAGCAGCTTTAGTACCCATTGGTATTTTAGATCCATCTGGCTTATTTAGATTTTGTATACCCGGGGGATCTTGTGTAGTCGGCACAGGTTGCTGTTGTTGTACCGGTGCAGGTTGCTGTTGTACTGGTGCAGGTTGTTGCATAGTTTGCTGTTGAACAGGTTCTGATTGATTGGGATTCTGTTCTATATAGTTTTCGATATCGGCAATATTCTTTAACAACGGACCCATATTAATTCTATTTCTAACAGCTTTTGATCTATTATCAAATTGAGATCTAAGATCAATCAATCTAGCTGGATCACCTCTTGATGGGGTGAATTTTTTGGCCAAATCAGTTTTAGGCAATCCGTATATAGAAATTACATATCCCTTTTCTTGTCTCAGCTCAACAAACAATTTAAGTTGTTTTAGTGCTTGTTCGAACTCTGTTCCAAAAGACAACTCTGCAAAGGCTCTTTTACTATCCGGTTCTAAGATAACCATTTCAACGCCTTCTTCTTTTCTGGTCAGATGTGTTAGTAATCCTTGATAAACATTTTCAATAAGGCTGTCTGGATTGCTTTTTGCCAAAACTTGTAACTGTTTGCTAATGTATTGATAACTATGAGAAAAAGCATTTTGAAAGTTTTGTTCTTTTTTATCATTCCAAGTAGCAGGTGCTTTGTAAGGAATTTCGTAGAATTTTTTTCTAAGATCTTCTGATAATGGTATTCCTACAATAGAGGTAAAAAAATCATTTAAGTTATCAAAATTATGTCCGCCGGCCTGTCCAAACTGTTCAACGCCGCCTGCCTTAACACTTAGCAGTCTCTTTGCGGTTTCTTTACCGTCGATTAAAATCTTCAAGTCTACCTTGGTTGTATTTTGATTTTCTTTTTCTGCACCATCGCTGATGACATCGATCTTATTTTCTCTCGGGTCCGTTACTGCTTCGTTAACTGCGCCAGATATGCGTTTGGATTTATTAGCATATTCAATTGCACTTTTTAAACGTTGATCAAAAAGTGCAATTTTGTCTTTAGGAACATTATAGTCTTTTAAAGTTTTTCCTCTACTGTCTTCATTTAACCAAGCATAAAATGCTTTATTATCCATGAAGGGAATACTTACTTTAAACTCTAATATATCTTTTCCTGCTTGAATTTGTATACTTCCTTTATTTCTTGCCAACTCTTTGGCTATGCTTATTACCTGCATTTCTGTAATAATTGAACCTTGGTTGGAAAATTTAGCAGCGACAGCACACCCTAAAATTGCCTCGGATACATTTCCCATGTTAGGATCAATTTCACCTTTGACTTTTTCATCTTTATAAATTTGTTTTGGAATAACATTTTCCCACTCTTCGCCAGTAGGTTCGAAAGTCTGATCATCAACTTCTGCCACAGTGAAAAACACATTACTGAAGTCTTTAAGTTTTATAGCACGTTTCATTTGTGCGATAACATTCTCAGGGTTTTGTATAATTCCTAAAAATCTATTCTCAGTTTTTTCTGCTTTTCTTGAACCGGGCAACTTTTCAGAAGTTACAACATTGAAAGCATACACTTGATTGTTAATTAACCCGTCAAAAAATAAATTATAATACTGAGGTTTAAGCCAATCGTTATCATTGCCTGTCTGGCTCATGAGCTTTTCAAGTAGTATTGATTCGGATAAAAATTCTCTTGCTCGCATAGTAGTATATTTATACCACTTCTGGGAACAGGACTTCGTCCACAAACCGCTTCATCTTAGATTCATCTATGCCCATACTGACCATGCTGCGTATGACATGGGGGTTTTGCTTTTGATAATAGCAATAACGGTTCTGCGCCATATGGAAATCTGCTAGATCCTGCTGCGTATTGCCTACATTTAATAGATAATAATCCAAGGTTCTTGTGGCCAGCTCGCATAGATTATTCAACTCTTCCTCGGTTGATACATTGCCAGCAGCAACCATGTTGGGACTAAAAATTTGCTGAGCCCATTCTGGCAGATTCCTAGACTTACCCCACTCGTAAAACAATGCTTCGGTCCCGAACCACTTCATCATAGGATGGGCAGGATCTCCTGCTGCGCTGAAGTCGCAGAATGCACCTGTGATTTTATTGGGACCGCAGACTGCATCAAAGCCCCAAATAGGGCTAGGATCGTTAAAGTGTGGAAATACTGTAGAGTGCAGTATATAGATATTGTGGCTCTCCCTATGGTCTACGATTTCCACATGGGCTCTGCGATATCGCGGGCTGGTCCAAAGGTCATTGTGCCATTCATAATCACTACTGATCTTGCCGTGTACAGCCTCACCGGTGGCATTGAATCTCGATTTGATATCCTCAGCTAATTTTTCAATTTTGTCCCAAACGTTCGCCATATGATTCCATTATTTTAATCGCCCAGTCAAAGGCTATGTTAGCTTCATCTCCCATGTCGTCTGACAGCATACTACGCATATTAGTCATCAACATTTTAGGATCTTCAAAGTCTAAATGTGAGTGCGGTGCGTCCACGATCTTCTTGATCATCTGCCCACCAAACAAGTCGCCCATATGCCAAGTGTATAAGTGTGCCATGATGCGTTTAGGATCATCTAGTGATCTAATGTAGCTGGCGTAATCCTTTGTCTCTTGCTTATATGTATTGTAACTACCCGTGGGTTTATCCATGCTTTGGTAATCATCCATTATCAGTCCTGCCCGTTCAATCCCGGGCAATGCATTTAGCAATCCTGCTTTTCGAGCAGCATGTTCGATCTCTTTATACCAAAGTTGTTTTTGATAGGTAAAATCTACCCATAGTTCAAAGGGCAATGTTTTGTCAAATACTGCTTTCATGAAAGCAGTGCTTTCGGCAGCAGTGTGTTTGTCTTTGGTGAGATCTTTTAGGCTCATTCCTGTACTGCCTTAGTGACCAAAGGATGACCGTTTAGTCTAGACAGCTCAGTGGCCTCTGCGACTTTCTGTTCGGCGATTTCATAACTGTAGATGCCCACTGCCGCACTACCTTGTTCATGAATCTGATAAGTCAATCTAATAGCAGATTCAGTGCTTATAGAAAACACCTTAACCAGCAATGCTATCACAAATTCTACAGGAGTATAATCGTCGTTCATGACGACTACTTTATATTTGCTAGGTTCTTTTAACTTCCTAGTAACTCTTGTTTTTTCTTCAATTGCAGTATCAGTCATCTAATTCTTTCTTTATAAATGGGGGAGATTTACTCCCCCGATGTTTAATCGCCTTTGATAGTTAGTACACGCGGCTTCAATGCTTCGGGTACCACGCGATCTATTTTAATGGTTAAAACACCATTTTTAATAGCGCCTTCGCCTACGATCATATGTTCAGCCAGTGTCCACGAACGAGTAAAGTCGCGGAATGCCAAACCACGGTGTAGAAATTCAGCATCGACATCACTGTCTTTGCTGCGAACACCTTTAACGATCAATTGGTTTTGATCGATCTCAACCGCAACTTCATCCTTGGCAAAACCTGTCACAGCGATTTCGATCTCGTAAGTATCTTCATCGTGCTTGACGATATTGTAAGGTGGATAGCTGTTGTTGATTTGATTTGCAAAACGATTTTCGAAATCGTTGAACATGGTATCAAAACCTAGTAGTGCTCTATTAAGAGCATGGGTGTCAAAACGTACTAATTGTGTCATATTTTTCTCCTTTAAAAGTAAGTGACAACATTGGGCATTGTGCCCTATAAAGTGGGACCCTAAATAGGTATCCCACGATATTATTTATTATACAGTTTCCTTAGCCTCTGCGTCAACGACTCCATCAGCCGCATCCTTTTTAGCCTGTTCTTCAGCCTTCTTGGCTGCTTCCTCGGCTTGGTTTTTCTTAGCAGTGACTGGGTTCATGGCTTGATAAAGTTTAGGAATAGTATCTTGGATGAGTTTTACATCATCGCCCGACATGGCATCCTCAAGCGCCTTGACCGCGTCTTCAGCAGTAGCACGTTCTTCTTCAGTGAGTTGGTCACTGTATTTTTCTAGATCCTCTTTGAATCCGTTCAATGTACCTTCTGCACGATTGCGTTCCTCAATCAACTCGCGCTGCTTCTTATCTGCTTCAGCATTGAGTTCAGCATCTTGGACCATGCGATCGATTTCCTCTTTGGTCAATCCGCTGTCGGACTTGATAGTGATCTTGTTCTCTTTGCCTGTGCCTTTATCAGCTGCTTTGATATTCATGATACCGTTGGCATCGATATCTAGCGTGACTTCGATCTGTGGAACACCTTTGCGAGCAGGTGGGATGCCTTCTAATTTGAATTCGCCCAACAATTTATTATGCTGGACGAATTCACGCTCGCCTTGGAATACTTTGATGTCCACTGCAGATTGATTATCTTCGGCTGTTGAGAACACTTGACTATGCTTGGTAGGAATAGTGGTATTCTTTTGAATCAACTTGGCCATCACCCCGCCCATGGTTTCGATACCAAGACTCAATGGGGTAACGTCTAGCAATAGAACGTCTGTACGTCCACCACCTAGCACATCGCCTTGGATAGCAGCACCTGCGGCCACTGCTTCGTCTGGATTGACGTCTTTGCGAGGAGCCTTGCCAAACAACTTCTCAACTGTTTCAACTACCTTAGGCATACGTGTCATACCACCGACAAGGATAACTTCGTCGATATCGCTGGCTGTGACTTTGGCATCTGCCATAGCTGTCTTGCATGGCTCGATACTGCGTTGGATCAGTTCGTCTACCAAACTTTCCAATTTAGCACGGGTCAACTTAACGTTCATGTGTTTAGGACCTGATGCATCTGCTGTGATGTAAGGCAAGTTAACATCGGTCTGTGCTGAACTTGACAGTTCAATCTTGGCCTTTTCTGCTGCCTCTTTAAGACGTTGTAGTGCCAACATGTCTTTCTTGAGATCAACGCCGTTGTCCCGCTTGAATTCATCGACCAAGAAGTCCATGATACGTTGGTCAAAGTCTTCACCACCCAGGAATGTATCACCGTTGGTGCTTAGTACTTCGATTTGTTTCTCGCCATCAACATTGGCAATTTCGATGATGGATACGTCAAATGTACCGCCACCCAAGTCATATACAGCAATCTTGCGATCACGCTTGTCTGCTTTATCAACACCATAGGCCAGTGCAGCAGCAGTAGGTTCGTTGATGATACGCAACACTTCAAGTCCAGCGATCTTACCTGCATCTTTAGTTGCTTGACGTTGCTGGTCGTTGAAGTAGGCAGGAACTGTGATAACAGCCTGCGTGACTTCGTGTCCCAAATAGTCCTCAGCAGTCAGTTTCATCTTGCGAAGTACTTCAGCTGAAATCTGTGGTGGGGCAAGTTCTTGTTCGTTGGCCTTGACCCAAGCATCGCCATTACTGGCTTCGATGATTTTGTAGGGCATCAGATCGATGTCCTTCTGCACAGCCTGTTCTTTGAACTTACGTCCAATCAAACGCTTGGCTGCATAAATTGTGTTTTTTGGATTGGTGATTGCTTGTCGTTTGGCACTTGCACCTACCAGAATTTCATCGCTAGCATATGCAATGATGCTGGGAGTAGTCCTCGCACCTTCGCTGTTTTCGATTACTTTGGGGATACCGTTTTCAATAACGGCTACGCATGAATTGGTTGTACCGAGGTCGATACCGATTACTTTACTCATTTTTTCTCCTTTAAATTAAGTAAGATTTTTTGGTGTTACACCGTTGTAGATGCCATTAGGTCATCTACACATTTATTTAGTATAGCTAGATTAGCTGGATGTGTCAACGTGGTCCGCAGCTTTTTCGACTCCACGCATGGCTTCGTCATATTCTCTTCTACTCTTTCCCACATCGAAATTATCAGGCACAGATTCTCGGATGGCAGTTAAAATTGGATGTAATAGTTTACTTGTGATTCCTCGGCTCATGTCTTCCATGACCTCTGCAGGATCGTCACCATTGGCGATCCGTTGAAGGGCCCGACCTTTTTCGAACATTTCTACTCTAGCCGCCCATGACTCCATTGTTTCACCCGGTTTTATTTTCACGATTAGACTTAATATGATGTCCGTATTTAAGCACAAAAAAAGTAGCGTACTTTTCTGTATAAAAAGCAAATACAGCATTGGGCGCAGGTATTGGTGGATCGTTGTATGTTCTATATGGAGCAGGATGATACGCCCAATCAAAATCGTGACCCATGATCCATCCCTGTTCTCGTAGTTCTTCAACTATGTCCAACAGTGCGGGCACTTTGATATCGTGGAGTGTTATTTGATTCATGACCACCTTATCAAGAACATGGTCAGGTCCTGTGGTCGTTTGAAATACCACCTGCCGTCGTGATAGACACAGGTTTCAGATTTGAAAGTTTCTGCACACCATTGGCTTTGATCCCATAACTCACGGCCAGGAGTGAGCGCATGGGCCGCTGGGGTGCTATGAGTCAGTCGAACTCTGCGGCGGCCGTAATCAATGATCAATACGGGCCGTTCTGCTGTTATGACCACCTCTGCTGTCATAACCACCTCAGGATAAACATAGTCCATTGTTGCTCAGTAAATTCAAAGGTCACCCAAGAATTTTCACTGCGATACATTCTATTCATACCAAAATATTCAGGCGCTGTTGAAAATAATCCGTCGAATCCATGCTCACGCCAACTTTCCTGCATATCATCTGGTAACTGATTTACGATAACATCTTTAACCATTCTCCACCCGGCCTTCTCCGCATGATCGTCTATCCCCATTTCAGCACCTAATACTATCATGACCACCTCAAGATAAACATAGTGCGATCCCGCTCATCACGGAACCACAACTTTTGATTACTGCCTATACAGCGAGCATTCGCCGATGACCAATCACTCTCTCCTATAGTTTCAGTGATCCAATCAGACATATCAAGCCATTCGTCCGCAGAGTAATTCAATGGTTTGACCCAATAAGGATATTTAGGTTGTATCTCAGCATAGCCGGTTTCAAGACGTTTTGCAGGTATAAAACTATCAACATCATCTACCCATCTTGCTTGAGACATAGCACGTTTCTTAAACATTAATCATCTTACCAACATGTTCCACAGTGAGATCATTGTTGGGCACGATAGGAGCGTTCCACATCAAGGCCATCATCAATGCGTCCTTGTTGCTGTTAAAAACAAAGTCCATATGCTCGGTATCGACACGGGTATGAAATCTATCACCAGGTAGGCCAAAGTATTCTACAGCCCATGCGCAGACTTCATTCCATTTTTGCTCATTATCGAATTCACGACCCCATGCTATGCGTACTGTGCTGCTCATGTCTGCTTCTTAGGATCTTCGATTTTAGCGTCGATACAGGTGCCTTCTAGTATGGTCATCTTTCCGGCATTGGCCTGCTCAGCAACTTCCAGCATATGTATTTTTTGACTGTCGATGCTGGCTCTGCATTGTGCCTCACTTCGATAAACTGTTTGGGCCTGCATAAAATTACAGTTGCCATTCATACAGATGAACAGCACAGGTATAAAAATTTCAATCATAGTTCAACTCCAAAAAATTCTCTAAGGTGTTTCTGCACCTGTGATGCACCCTCGTAACTCAAATCTGAATTTTCATCACGCAGGACATCACGCACACATTCGATAGCATGACCAACAATCAACTCGGCAAACTTTTCTAAGTCTGTTTCTCGACCATCCACAACAGGCACCATTGGATTGCTCATCAGTTGAGTAAATCTCAGCCCAGCCTGTTCGGCAAGTTCTTTAATTCGTTCGTTCATATCATACCTCAAAGTAAAAGTCGGGATTGAAACTGCTGGTATCCTCATGCCCAACATAACCACGAGGATTGCTTACTATACGGGTATCACCTATCATGTAGTCAACTGGATCATGCATATGCCCATGCACCCAAGTTTTGATGTTGGGAAAATCCAAAATCAATTCACTTAGATCACTGGTATACCCACCATTCATCACAGTGTCACGGGCATATTTTTCGTTGATACTCATAAAACTCGGACCATGGTGAGTTATGACAACGAATGGTTTGTCACGATTCATTTCCAATACAGTTCTAAAATACTGCTTGGTTTTGAAATGCACTTCGGCAGTATGTTCTGGCGTCAACTTATGATACACATCTTTAGCAGGGTAATGATTTGTGATGACCCTATAGTCGTTCATGTATTGCTTGAGATGAAATGCAGTAATGCTATCACCCTTGTTAAGGTCAGTCCATAGTGTAGCACCCATAAACATGACACCTTTATAGTCAACTGCTTCGTTTTCTAACAAGGTCACATTCTTGGGCAGGATGCGTTTCAGTTCGTCATAGGTCTTATCAAAACGATTGTGATAGTGCTCATGATTACCAAGCACCATAAACACTTGATCATACTTTTCACATTCCCACTTGAAGAACTCTGAACAACGATAGAACGTGTCTGGCGTGTCTTGTACAAGTTTGGTGCTGTGGTGATGCTTGCTGATGCTACGTACTTCAGCGATATCTCCGGCCAAGATCAATACTTCGCCGCCGGGGAGTTCTTGGTAGCCGAATTCTAGGTGGAGGTCTGATACTAAACCGATTTTCATGTTATCTTAACCTTGTGTGTTTCTGCTCGATCGCTGTACAACTTATGGCCGCGTTCCCTGATCAATTCTGCTGTAAATTGTGGGTGTTCCTCCCACTGTTCTCGCCAAAATTTCTCATCCATTTCTTCAGTACAATCCACAGCATAGATTTCATAATGCCGCTGTGAATTGTATTTGGCCCGCAATATTAAATTTCGGACGATACCATCTAGTGGATTTTTTATTGTGGGCTTTTCGCTGAGAATACGGATTAAATTTTGCTGTTCAATGTGCTCATATTGAGAGATAGGAACGATGGATTCGATACCCATGTTATCCCAACTAAAGATAAATGCGTTTTTGGTTGCCATGCCACTATTATACACTAATTCATTAATCTTGTCAAGGATTTCCAAAGTTGTTAAATAGTCAAAAGGGACGATATGTTATCTAAAATTAAGAAAGTACTTTGGTTTACAGCAGGTATGCTGTTTTTAGGCCTGGCCTATATTGGTATTATCGTTCCTGGAATTCCTTGGTCGACACCAAGTCTTATTGCAACATACTGCTTCGCCCGTAGCAGTAAACGGTTCCACGACTACATGATGAACCATAAACTATTTGGACCGTTCATTCGTGATTGGCAAGATGGTAGTGTATTTCCAACCAAAGGCAAATGGTTCATGTTTATCAGCATGGATTGTAGCCTTGTGATCTTTTGGTTTGCTACACAGAACTGGAAAGCTACGATGGGCATGGGCATATTCTTTGCTCTGATTATACTATGGGCAAGCCGATTGCCAGGCAGCAAAGAAGAAGCTCTACGCAGAAAAGAAGCTGGCGAAAAATTAGGCTGGTTTCGTTAAATCTTATAATCGTAGTTGACCTGAGTCCAACGATTATTGTTCCATCTAGAATTAATCTGTGCCATAGATCCTGCACGGCGATCATGATAAAATAATCTCGCATCAGTCGAATTGAACACACTGTCCACTAGCCAGAAAAAGCTGGTGTTGACGCAATGGATTTCTTTGGCATTCTTTATCAAATCAATGTAGTGCATCATGTTGTTGGTCGTGCCAATGTTGACTTCGATGATTTTCATATTGGGCATATTGCTTGCTTGCCTAAAGCCCTCTAGATCGATACCCATTCCGTTCTTATGATCACCAGTCTGTTGATTCCATAATACATAATCCGTCACGCCGCCAGTCAATTGTTGATACAGTTCTCGAGATCCGGGAATGTGATCGGGCAAGACAAATTCTCTATATCGCTGGGAGTACAATATATCAAAGTATTCATAAATTTGACGATCCCAATTAACTGATGACTGCACATATCTAGGAGGATTGTCCCTATGCACCATAGTGGGATAGATTGGGGGTGATTCTATCCTAGTTAAATTATGCAGTTTGATAAATTCATTTTCGTGAAGTGGGCTGTCAAAGCCCACTACTTCGATGTTGGATTCATCAGCATATAACGACGACAAAGTATCAAAGTATTCACGACGGCATGGCAAGTACATCTTCTCTGTGGTTCTAGCTACTATCCTAGAAATTGGATAATAGACGAAGGCATCGCCTAAAGACATCGCACCGCAGAAAAATAACCTGTTCAATATCCTCACAGATTAGTGTTCCCGAATTTTTAGTTTGGTGTAGACATTTTGTACACCTATGGCTTGACGGATAGCATCTTGTAATGCATCATGCTTGCTGGCAGTGGGCATGTCTGGATCTACACCTAGATCAAACAGTGTACGAGTGTCTCTAAGTTGCCAGAAATTCCACGGTAGAGGTTTACCGATCTGTCGATAGATATTTTCTAAAATCACTAGGTCAAATGTAGCACCGTGACTCCAAAAAGTTGAACAGCCCCAAGCAAATTTATGGAATCGATCCATAGCTTCTACCAAGGGCAACCGGTCATCTGGACTGAAGGCTTCTTCCATGATGGCAGGGTCCTGTTTCGACCACCATTCGATGGTATTAGGATCTACTTCCCTGCCTAATGCATCTTGATCGTCGATGCTGATACGGAAATATATTTTGTCTCCGTAGCCATTACCATAGGGATTGAAGTGTACTGCCCCGAGAGTCAGTACAGTTGCATTTGGGCCAGTGGCCATCGTTTCCATATCCACCATCAATGCTTTTGTCATTGTTGTCTTTCTATAGTTTTAAACAACTATTATAGCACTATGCGGCAGGTGTGTCAACGGCTTTTTTATTAAATTCCATCAAGGCGTTGCCTTTGCCGCCCACAGTGTTTTTATCTATAACAATTTTAACCAGTCCTCGTTCCACTAGATCCATGGCTTCAAACTGATACGGCAGTAATATTTTTTCGATGATGTTTTTCAATCCACGAGCGTTAGTTTTAAGTTCCTTGGCTTTCTCAGCTATCTGTGATAATGCTTCTTTTTCAAACATTAGTTCGATGCCATCTAATTTAAAAATGTATTGATACTGTTTGACAATGCTGTTCTTTGGCTCGTCCAATACCTGCACGAGATTTTCGATAGACAATTCATCCACGTTGGTGATCAATCCAAACCTGCCTACAAACTCAGGAATCAATCCGTACTGTATAAGGTCCTTGGTGCTGACTAATCTGTAGGGGTTTTCTACCACTGTTTTATCTACAGAAGCTGAGTGGAATCCCACGCTGCGAGTATCCATACGTTTTTCGATCAGCTTGTCTAAGCCAACAAATGCCCCGCCGCATATAAACAAGATGCTGCTGGTATCGATTTCCTGCATGTCACCGCCCGGGTGCTTACGCTTGCTGGTAGAAGGGATACGCATGATGCTGCCTTCGATCATTTTTAAGAGTGCCTGCTGTACGCCTTCTCCTGACACATCTCTTGTTATGCTGACGTTTTCGCCTTTACGTGCGATTTTATCTATCTCGTCGATATAAACAATACCCCGAGATGCTTTGGCTACATCACCATCAGCTTCGTTGATTAGTCGTGTTAGAATGCTTTCCACATCATCACCCACATAGCCCGCTTCTGTGATACCTGTGGCATCACATATGACAAAAGGCAGATCCAAATACTCGGCAATCTTTCTTGCCAGCATGGTCTTGCCGCAACCAGTAGGTCCTAGTAATAGTACATTGGTCTTTTCTAGTCGTATTTCTTTACTTGGATTGTTGATGCGCTTGAAGTGTTGACTGACTGCTACACTAAGAGCAATTTTAGCATCGTCCTGTCCGACAACATAATCGTCTAGGTAATCTTTGATCAACGTGGGATTCAAAAGATTTTTATGATCGTGAGGTTTTTTACCCTTTTCATCATTTAGTATTTCCGAGCATAGGTCTATGCAGTCATTGCAAATAGCAGCATGTTCACCGACTATAAGTTTTTCAACATCTTCTTTGCTCTTACCGCAAAAATCGCAATTATGATTTGTTTGTGTCGTCACCTAAAATGGTCTCCAAAAATTCTTCGATGTTACTTACTCTATTGTGATTGATGTGTTGATATATTTCTACAAGCTCGTAATTTGATGTAGAGTAATAGACTCCGCGCTTGCTCAATATATGCCCTGCCAGTGCCTGTGTAATAAAATTGCAATCATCTAAGTTAATGTACTTATGCTCACATAAACTCATGGTGTAAAAAAGCCACTTCATATTCTTCTCGCCCGAGTAAACATAAAAATTTATGTCTTGATTTACATTGGAATTTTTCAACCAAACACTGGCAGCATCTTGATCTTTAGCATTTAGGTGCATGAACAATATACTGGCATTGCTGTTCTCAAAAAAATCCGGTTCAGTGATTAGGGTAATTTTTCCTTGCATATTATAACTTGGCCGATACTTCTTGTTTTATATATCTAGGAACATCGTCGATGGACAGTTCGTTGTTTTTAACTCGTTCAGCTAGTTCATTGACATGCTGTTCTATTTTTGCCTTGCTGGTCTTGACATAGTCATCTCTGCTGATGCTATTGACTTTGCTCCACACATTGCTGGTAGATTGTTCTTCATTTTGCACATACCCGCTTGCGTTTAATGCAGTCATGTTATTGAATGCTTCGTCTTCTTCGGGAGTGGATTCGCCGTACATGACTGTGCTGGCAGTTTCTTTTATTGGTTCGATTTCTTCTTCAGTCAATGGCCCCTCATTGGGTTCAATTTCTTCTTCGGGGATATATTCTTGTGGTTGGGGTACAATATCGTTAATGCTTACAGCCTTAACAGGTTCGGTGTCTCTACTCCTAAACATTTCAAAACTGATTTGGCTGGCAATCAACAGTATCAATGCCAAGGGATCAAATACCACGATGATCAGTATGATCACCCAAGTAACTGCACGTTCTAGAATAGTTTCATTAGTGCTGCCGTATACAAATGCCGCTATGTATTTGATTGGTCCAACTTCAGCTTCTACCTTTCGAACTTCCGCTGCGATTGGCGCACGCTCTTCATTAAGCTGACTAATTGCTGCCTGGAAGGTTTGGATTTCCTCTTGTAAGCGAGCACGCTCTTTCTGTTGGGACCTCCGAATGTTAACTGATTTTTCTGCACCCTTTTGGTCGTTACTGCGACCCATGACCTGATCCACAGCCTCATCGAGCTGTTTAAGTGCTTTGCGATTGGCATCTATGTTCTCCTTGGCTATGTTAATTTTTTCATCGTACACTGCTATCTTGGCCGCAACATCTCCCGACACTAGATTTTGGTCACTATGCGCTTTGCTTAGAAAGCCAAAGATACCCATGCTGGTAATGACCATAAGCATGGCGATGGCTATGCACAGATACGTTTTAACAGTCAGCGGAGAGATGCTCCAGTTTTGTTTGAGCCACACAGTGGCCACAATCTTGCTGACTTCCAGTGCCACACCCATGATGATAATGGGTATGACTGCTGCTGAGAAGATTGCTGTAAGTCCTGCAACGCTGTAGTATATTGCCACTGCTGACAGTGCCAGTCCGCTGAGTAGTGCTAGATAAGCGATTAGCCGTTCATTGAGTGTAGTTTTCATTATATATTTATCGTCCATTTTATCTACGCATGGAGGAAATGCTAATGGCTTCTTCGTCGCTGAACACCGGTACTGCATTGCTCTTATGCATGGTACCGATGCCTAAAATTTTTGTGCCTGTATATTGTGGATTGGGTTTGCTGGAGACTGGGCCAGAATGTCCAGTGTCTAAACTTTTGATATGATGCGTATTAGTCCTGCCCACAGGAGTAGGCAATGAATACACAAGGGGTTCAGCAGCAAGGGCACGTCGACGCTTTTTTTCGTCAGCTTCGACGCCCCACCGCTTTTGCATGTCTTTCCAGGATTCTTCCAATTCCCTGGCCTTACGTGCTTGTTCAGAATTTCGATATTTTTGTTTGCCCTTCTTCTTACCACTCAGGCTCAAAGAAGGATGTACAAGATGCATAGTCATAAGTTATCCTAGAAGTAATTCTAAATACTAGTATAACTTACTACTAGTGCTAAGTCAACATTACAGAACTTCAATTAGCAATTTGTGCAGATTGTCCCTGCGCTCTGATTCATCGACTAACATCTCGTAATCTTCTTTACCACAGCCACATTCTGGGCAGGTAAAATCATCGGCTAGGTTTTCCCACTTGCCTTCGGTCGCTTCATCGTGGACATGCCCACATACTACGCATACTGGTTTCATTATAGTGCCTCCAATTTTGATTGATATGCTGCCGCATGGCGCTGTTCGATTTTTGCCAATGCTGCAAAACGCTTTTCTGCCTTAGCCAATACTGCTGCAAATTTCTCTGCATGTTCTTGGCTTTCGGCGATTTGATGATCAGCTTCGATCACTGCACGGGCATTACCTTCGTGTTCCGCTGCTCTCTTGAACTCTGGATACATGGTGGTAAACTCATAGGTTTCACCTTCGATAGCCTTCTCCAAACACTCTCGGGTTGATGGTTTGCCAACGAGCAATTCCAAATGACCCCAAGCGTGTAGCAGTTCTTGATCTGCGGTATGCTCAAAATGTTGAGCAATTTCCTCATGGCCTTCTTCACGGGCGATCCGGGCAAAGTAGCGATACTTGATGTGTGCTTGGCTTTCCCCTGCCAAGGCACTTTCAAGATTTTTAATTGTAATAGACATAGTCTTTCTCCTTTATGTATATATTATATATCCTATTAATTACTAAAATCAATAGGTTTTTTTAATAATTGTTCCTATAACAGGAATTAAAGAAACTTATGAAGGCCTAGTTTCTTTCAATACCTTTAGCACACCTTCTAAACGGGCAATGTCTTCATAAGTTGCATCGTTTTTCATTCGATTACACCGCATACAGATAACCCATAGATTAGCCAAGTCATTAGTTCCGCCAATGCTTTGGGGAATTAGATGATCAGTGCTGGGAGTTTCGTAGTCCTTCTTACCGTGATTGTTTTTACCTAAACCATAATTTAGTTCAGTACCACAGCAAGGACAGTGTGTTTGACACTTGGCCAAAAATGGCTCGTATTCCACACCCCAAGTAATGCTGCTCGATTTAGCCCAAACTGGACGTAGGTCCCCGGTGGCACATACCTGAGCATATAGATCCCTACTCAGATATGTTTCCGGATTATACTTTGGATATAACTGGAATGTGGACATTATGCTTCCTCCGTCATTTCTTCTTCAACGTGAACACTTACCTTGGGCATGGAAATATCAAAAGGCTTGTCGCATAATTTGTTGCCTTTGGCCTTCTCATAGATGTCAATGATACCTGAAGCAATCTTTTCACGAACGCCCATACCTTTATAGTTTGTAGGATATGTAGTTTGGAATGCATGGTTAATGCCCAAGTGCAGATCTTTATTGGTCTCTGCATAATTACTACATTCAAAAACAACGTCATTGAATGTACTGTCGTTCCACAAGCCGTCATCTACCATGATCTCTCGTAGTTTCAAAAAGCCCAACGCTGTAGGCATTTCAATTTTATCCTGCGGCCAGAATTGACGCATCTTGTTCAGCACTAATGTCAGTGCGCCTGCGCCGTAGTTTTCGTAAGCATCTTGTAAATGGCTAACGTGTGTGATACAACCAGGAGAACGTTTCTTGTAGGCAGTTTCGCAGTTAGCATCAGTTACTGCTTTTTCCAAAGCAATGGCATGCTTGTCGCCCATCATGATTTTTTGCTGATGGATAAAGAACTTGGCCATGGGCTCGCTGTCAGTGTTCAATGCCAATAATTGGATTGACTCAACATTTTCATCGGCACTTTCAACATAAAAACATGGGATATGTGTGAGCATGCCGTACTTCAGTAACCAAACAGTCATATGCTGTTGACCATCTGCCCCATAGTATTTGTCCTCAATGGGATCATAACGGCATTGAAGTGGAGTTACGCATCGGATATCCCACTTACCGAGCAACTTTTTCATGTGCTTAGGTTCAGGCCACCGCTGGCGTTTATAATTGATAAGAATTTTATCTGCTGGTACCCAACCAAATTTCAGAACATCCTGGACGGACACGTCTGCTTTATTTTGGACTTTTTCCCCAATGCGTTTGGAGATTTGTTTAGCTACATCCGTGATAGGAATTCGCTTGTCTGCTAGACCCGCCGAGGGATCAAATGGAGCCAAAGAGGCCGTTGCTGTCTTACTCATAATATACCTTTCTGTTTATCAACAAAGTTATGTTAGTATTTGGCATTCGCCCTAACATTTGTACCACACCGTGCAGTACAGTAGTAATTATACAGTCGAAAGCATTAAAAGTCAATAAAAAAGGCAGTAAAAACTGCCTTTTTCGGAATAAAAACTTCGATTAGAAGCTATATTCTAAACCAACGCCATAGCGCGTGGTATCAGAGCTTGCATCTTCCAACAAGTAACGAGCCAATACTTTGGTATTTTTACCTATGTCATAGTTAAGACCCACGTTGTAGGCCTTGGTAGAACTGACTTCACCGTAGCTGGCCATTGCGGTCAATTTTGGCATCACTGTTTGAGTAACACCAACGCTTCTACCTGTGGTTGCTACACCGCTGACTGTGTCGTCGGAATATAGACCAAATACAGTTGTACCAGTCTTAGCCAGGGTGTACTTAACGCCATAGGCATTGGTTAGACTTGTTACACCGTTGTCAAAACGAGCATATGTAAGTCCAACTGGACCAGCAGCGAAAACTAAACTGGCAGTATAAGAGTTTGGTGTACCAGCGACTTCACTGTTGCTGTATACATAGTTGGCTGTCAAACCATCTACGAATGTATTGGTAGATAGGAATATGCCATTGCTCAAACGTGTACCTTGATATGCATGGATAGTGCCTGCACTGGATCCAAACAAATCACCACCCATGGCATCAAACGAGTCAAGTGCTTTGGTTAGGGAAGTCTTATCACGACCCAATCCCATTGTGCCATACTCATTCTTAAGTCCGATCAAGGCAATGCGATCGCCAATGGTGCTGGCGGTTGGTGTATCAATACCCACACCTACTTCGATTTGACCAAATGCTGATAGTCCATCACCGAGGTTGTCGCCTGCCTTGAAACCAAGACGGCTTTTGTCGTTGGTTAAAGAAGTAACAGCGGCTGCTGTGCCAACGGTGGAGGATTCCTCGTAGACACGGCCCATGCCGTAAACGGTGACATCGGCTTGGGCTAATCCCATGAATCCGATTAATGCTGCAAAGATTGCAAGTTTTTTCATTTTTCAATTTCCTTTATTTTATACAGTCTGTGTGACCATAATATAGTATATATGCCTGCGAGGATCGCAGTCAACAAAAACAAGCGCCTTAAAATTCTTTTAGTCGGGCAATGTCTTTATGTTTGACGATTATTATATGTTTAATTTCGTCGTTGTATTTAATGGGCAAGTCTAGGTGTATGGTTATTTCAGGACCGGAGTCATTGATTTTACGGTCATTTCCCACTGAACCGACAAAAGGAATCTCGTTCCAATAGCCAAATACTCTATCTCCTATAGAATACTTGGGCTTGTAGCCTTTTTCGTTAAAATAGTCTGCGAGGCTTGGCATCTTTGGTTTGCTCCGCAAGGTCCCTATATCCAGACCAACTGGGATGGATGTTGTCTTTTTGTACACGAGTGAAGGGTAAAACAATGTCACCATTTTCCGCGGCGACTGCCTTGACGAAACGTTGTATCCATTCAATATCCATACCACCGGCAGGGTTGTTGCCATGTGGCAAGATCCAAAACACATGCTCGGCATTGACTGCCTTACGTATCTGTTGTAATTCGAAGATAGTTCTCACATTTTTATGATCATTGGAGCCTAAACTGATGATCACAGTTTTAGCCTCGGGCAATACACCCTGATCACTTTTTAGATATTGTTTGTTCCATTGCTGACTATTGATACCACCTTTGGCCATGACCGCACACTCAGGTCTAAACTGTTGTGTACCTACTGCTATACTATCACCTAAAATCAAACATTCAATCATTTTTAGTCCTATACAATCGTGGTTCTGCGTTTCTTTGAGTTTGGAAAGAATACCAAAGAGAAGACGGGGAAGTCCATTGGCTCGTCCGGAGTAACTGTCTCGACGTTGATTAGCACAGCACCTTGCGCCATGTGCCTACGTAGTTCACCATTGCTCATGTTGGTACATGGCCTCTCCGCACTCATGGGTATGGCTGGGCGTAGGTTGTTAAGGTATTGCATCACGCTCATACTCATTTTTTAAACCCCCGATAAAATGTTAAACACAATGCACTCCACCACAATCGTAAAAGATAAACTGTTCCTGCTTTTCCATAATAGTGACGAGACACTCCGAACCCTGGCGAGATCCCGGTTCGCTTGTGGAAAGTGATTTGCATTTTCATTCGTTTTTGTTTCATTTCTCAATCTTCACATTTTTTCGAAAGTCGCAGGCTCTACAATGTGTTCCACTAAAGTATTCACCTTGTTTATTATGCCAAATGAATAGTTTAGTTGTCATCCAATGATCGCCAATCTTACATTGTTTGCGACGGTCGTCCCAGGTCATGTGATCCGCAAACACCAACCAACCCCATCCTGCCAGGGCCGCGATAAACAATACAGCACTAAAGTAGATCATAATATTTCTTCTTCCAAATATCGTTTCAATTCTTTGTCCAAGGGCTGTACTGTGTAATTCTGTTTGAAAAATATTTCATAACTGTCACTGCCGTACTTGCCAATCCCATACAACACTGTAGCATCATCGCCGTCCCAAGTCAACCAGTCACGACTCATGCCCACCAACCTCTTGTAGCGCACATTGGTCATGCCCAGGGGTTTGATAATGCTTTTGACAAATTCCTCATCGGCGGAGATCAATGCCTCGGGTGTGGGAAACCAATATAGGAATTCAGGCAAGGTGGTCTTGACTGGTTTGCGTCCGGTTTGGTTCAGCATGATCACGCCCACCATATGTTCCCAACTGTTCTGTATCTGTTGCTGTACCATTAGGTCATCGCGTAGGGGTTCGAAAAATTTCATTTATAGCATTCCCAGGTGTTGGCATCATAGTTCCAGTGCCGTGTGTCGTAGAATTCTAGTTCAATTTCATAACCAAATACTCCAAACATCAATCTAGCACCTGCATGGTCGCCTCGTAGTGTCCAGTGGAAATCTACATTAATGATATGACCAGTGCGGTATCCGTTAAACTCCCAGGCCTTGTTCTGGGAGATGAATCCCGACTTGTTCCACAGGATATCCCAGATCTTGGCGGACCTCCATGGCATGGCCATGCTAAAGTTTAGATTGATCACGATTCAACTCCGAAATGTTCTTTAATCCTACGGTTAATCTCCGTTAATACCTCTTCGGTAACATCTTTGACCTTGCCTGTTAGAACACAATGTTCGTGTTCCCAAGTGCAGATTGTTTTACTTTTTCCATCTTGCTCAACCACAACCGATAGTTTCATTCTTCAACTCCGAAATGTTTTATTACACGGACGATGTCTTTTTGTAAAAGATTAGCACCATTCAAATCTCCCTTGTCTAGTAGTTGCTTACGATCTTTTCCAAGAGTAAGTTCTAAACATTCCCTAACAATCAACTCGGCGAACTTTGGCAAAAAGATTTCGTTATAGAGACGTCTGTTTCTACGACTTTCATCTTCATATTCTGCCTTGATTTCTTCTTCAGCCTGTGACCAAAGTTCTTTAATTCGTTCGTTCATTCTTCAACTCCGAAAATGTTCTTAATCGTTTCACCGGCATCAAACATACCATCTTCCCAACCCACTTGATAATCAGTGCTTTTGTCCCGACGCAATTCCTGTGTATCAAGAACCGTATATCGCAATTCTTCGAGACATTCCTTGACAATCAACTCGGCGAACTTTTCTCGGTCAAACACTTCAAAGGTAAGTGGATTGTAAGGTGTAGGGCCTTGAATAGAGGTAGCCTGCTCAGCAAGTTGTTTAATTCGTTCGTTCATTTACATTCCTTCACATTTAACGCCGCCGCCATTATCACCAATCACCTGCTGTGGAAATCCACGTTGACCGATAATGAATTTATAACCATCTATACAGCGTGATTCAGTCAAGCCATTAATGCCCATGCTAACATTGCTGGAACCGTTTTGAGATACAGCAAAAAAGCCAAAGACCGCTATAACAATAATAAAACCTATTGCTATAACCATCATCAATTCAATTAAAGTAAATCCGTGATTAGTTTTCATTCTTTAACTCCAAATTGGCGTGCGATTCTATATGCCACAATGCCTACCGCATTTGATTCTTTAACAAGTTTGGCATTTACCAGTTGATCATCCCAATTTTTAGCAATATTCAAACAGTCTCGCACAATCAACTCGGCAAACTTACTTGCTGTAAAATCGGAATAATCAATCCCCTCGGCACCAAAGCGAGCACCAGCCTTGTGTAGAAGGCTATCTATTAGTTGTTGATTCATCATTCAACTCCAAAATCGCTTAGTTAAAACAATATTATACACAAAAAGAAGGGGCCTGTCAAGGCCCCTGTGTTGTTTATCGACGATTACTTACCAATGTTCATCAGGGTCTTTGTATCGCCGCCCAACATTGTGCTAGGCAATGCACCGTTCCACTTTTCAATCCACTGCAACTTGACATAGTTCTCACCACCGTTGCTTTGGATAGCAGCGGCTTGGATCGCGATGGCCTTGGCTTCACCATCTGCTTGTGCGATACGACTTGCAGCCTCAACTTTGATACGCTCCAGGTCTTGTTGAGCCTTGGCAGTTTGTTGCACAGAGATCACCTTGGCTTCGATGGCCTTTTGATATTCAGGACTGAATCCAAAATTCACCAAACTAATATTGCTCACCGTGATGTTGAACGGAGCCATCTTTTCCACCAAGTGCTGTAGAATTTCTGCACTGACCAAATCACGTTTGGTAACCAATTCTTCACTGGTGTAGTGACCAGTCACACTCTTGAACGCTTCGTTGATGCCAGGGCCAAGAACCTTTTCATCCACATTGAGACCGAACTCTTTATAGATATGTGGTACTTTGAGTGGATCTAGACGATAGTTAACCACGATGTCAGTATGCACAACCTGCAGGTCTTTGGTACCTGCATTGGCACCTTTTAGTTCCGCCTTCTGTAGACGAACATCCACATCCTTGATTGAACTGATTGGATTCACAAAGTGAACACCTTCAGTCAAGGGCAAGGGATTGACTTCACCAAGTGTAACCTGTACACCAGTGTGTCCTGCACTGATCACAGTAAATGCTGAAACTCCAATTGATATGAGAATAATTGCTAGACCTGTAAGTACGCCCAACGCAATCTTTTTGAATTCTGACATAAAAATAATAGCACCTGCTACTAGCAAACCTACGATGACACCCACAAGAATTGTGAACATGATATTCCTTTGTTAAAAATTAAATTATACACAAAAAGAAAGGGCCCGTCAAGGCCCTTTGGTTGTTTTGATAATAAGGTAAGTCCTACCTCACCAAAGCCTAAGCGGCGATGGAATATAACTCGTCGTTTGCAGTTATGAAATTTGCTTGATTAACGGTCATCGCCTACCGTGTTGCCGTCGCCACTATCTAGCCCAATCGATCCTGTGTCAGGCCCAACATAAAGAAACTTTGGAATAGGATTATTAAATCCTTTAAATCCTGTAAAACGATATCCTAGATTAGGAATATCCCAAAGTAAAGGTGCCCAACACACTCTTTTTACTGTGTCATCTTTGTCTACTACAACAAAATACTGTTTTACTTTTTCCAATTTCATCAAATTTCCTTATGGTGGACCTGCCGGGCACTGCCCCCGGGTCTTGGCCTCCTTCGTTTTGAAGGGATTACAACAATAACTCTTACTTATCTTCAATGTCTCACAGCAAACATACTGCTGATCATCGCTCTTACCAAAACTAAGTCACTTTCACATGTGACCACTATGGGTTCATCCAAATCTTCGTCATCTTCCCATGCCTCTTTTGGAAACTGTAAAAAATCGAAAATAGTTCTAAAGGTCACAGTCCTACCTTGTGTGTAGGCCAATTCTATCACATCCACTATAGAATTTACTATTTGTTGAGTTTTAAAATCCAAAGGAGTCATGATATCTTCTAATAAATTTGACGGACTCCCCAGGGCGTGTATAGAGCCTCCGCCTAGCCAAGTAGCTTCGCACTACCCCAAGCCGCTATGCAACTTTATCCCTGCAAGATGCAATATTTATAAGTAATTCTCCATTCTCAAAAATTATCAGTGTGCATCACAGGTGACTCCTTCAAGATCAACATAACTTCCTCTTTGGTAGTGTAGATTAGATGATGTTGTTCTAATATTGCTCTACGCTCGTGATCTGCCAAGGCCAGCCAGTCTTTGACCTCGTCATAACTGCCCCAGGCTTGATTGGGCATGTGTGCAGTTATCCATCCTGTCAGTTTTTTAAGAGCAGGAATGGTGTTACTAGGGTGGCTGGACCTCACGGCATCCATGAAGTTATTAGCCAGCACCGCAGTAAAGAAACTGCCTGGCTCAAATCCATTAATCAAATATTCATACATAGGGCCCATGTAGTCCAATTCGTCCACGCCCCATTCAGTGAAAGTCTCCCGCAGTCGTTGTTTACTATGATCAGACAGTTTCATTTTTACCCTACTTATCACTATTTTTAATAATTTCCATCAATTCTTTATTACGCAGGTCTTGTTCTTTTCGAGCTCGCTTGGCATTGAGATTTTTATCAATGGTGAAAAGATCGTAATCCCGTGCCCACATGATCCCTTGCATGAAATGATCAGCACCCTCAAGTGAGCCAGCAAATAGCTGAGCATCACGGGTGTAGATGGGCAGCGAGTCCTGATCCTTGGGCACCAGTGCCACATTTTCGCCAAAATTATCATAATGGTAAGGAGCCAATTTCATACCTAATCGATCAGCTCGCAGTTCCAGTTCTCGGATCTGTTTGATTACGTTCCAGCCTGCCATGTTAGTAAGTCTCTTTTACGATGTCGAACAGTTCCGGCGGCCACTTGGCTTTGAACTCCTCAGTTTTGACATAGTCATTGTAGTCCTTGGCATTGAAAAACACCTTGTGGAAGGCAGTTATAAATGTGCCTTTGGGGTTGATTGTGAGATACACTGATTTTGCTTTGCCTGCCATGATAGTTCCTAAGTTAAAACATTGTTGATAAAATCTAAAGCCATTTGCACCAATTCTGTAGTGATATTAAGTTTAGCAGCGATGTCTGACACTGTGAAATGCCTATCAGCTAATTCACGTACTGCTAAAATAATATCTCTGCGGATCATACTACATGACCGAGAACAGTATAGATCAGTTGATCCAGTTCTGTTTGGTAATCTTGATTGCCCACTCTGCGTTTCAGCCAGATTGCTTCTAGCAATTCTTTAGAATCAAATTGACCGCTACTGGAACTGCATCCAGTCCATTCTCCTCGATCCTCTAACTCTTCGATAAGATCCTCGGTGTCGAACTCTGACAAGTCAACTTCAACATCTGTAGTAATTGTTCTATATGTCATGTTTTTCTTCCTTGGTTAGTTTACACATTAAAATAAAGTGATCGTATGCTTTCTTCACTGCTGGATTAGAGTATAACACATTTGCTTCCTTTTGTAAAGCCCTTAGGCCTGCTTGAACGATATCGTGTGTGCTGACTCCATTCAATTGGTATAGTTCCTCACCAAACTCTTTGGCCAGTTTTCGCCATGCTCGGCGTTGTCCAGATGTAATTGGTGTCTTGCTTGGCTTCAGTTGACTAGCATTATACATGGCCGTACTCATGGCTTCTTCAGCCACCCGCCCGGCAGCAATCATTCCAGCATAGTCCGGATCGATGTTGTACCTACGACTCCGTCCACCTGGATAGCACATGATGATGTGAGTACCTTTTGGAAAACTATCCAAGTAATCACTATCGTATTCGGCTACAGGAACATACCGTCCTCCGACCTTTTCATAATACGTCTTCTTCATATCTGTTCAATCTTTACACCCGATGACACAAGGAACTTAACACCGCCAGTGTCCCGATAAGAATTACGGTATAGTACGTGCCCAATGCCGCTTTGATGTATAAGTTTGGCACATTCCATACATGGAGCATGGGTAACGAACATAGTAGCACCCAAGCCACTGTTAGTAGATTTTGCCAATTTGGCGATTGCATTAGATTCTGCATGTAGTACCTCTGGTTTGGTTTTAAGTACAGGGCCCTTTGTATCATATCCTACAATATTTTCGCAGTTGTTATCCCAACCTGCAGGCATGCCATTGTACCCGTAACTGATCACACAGTCGTCATTGACGATGACTGCACCCACTTGCAGTCTTTTAGCATGGCTAAGTTCAGCTGTGCGCTCAGCCCATGCCATGTAAAGATCTATGAATTTCTGTTTCATGTACTAATTATACATGAAAATTGGCCTTATGTCAAGGGCAATATTTCAACAGCACAGAAAGTCAGTGGTATGGTTATAACAGTCCAACTCAACAGGGTTTCTAAACTTGGAATGAGGGCTTTTAATATGTCAACTATTGCTTGGATGAATGCTTTGATGATGGAGATAACATAGTTCTGCACCCAAACTTTGATATCAACTAGCATTTGGCGGAAATTTAAATCAGGCTTTTGGGGGTTGAACCAAGGTGGTGTCCAATCAAATGGCCTCAGTTTCAGTATGGGTATTTCAAAATCACGTAAGATAGCCATTATCTCTTCGTATGTTAACAACAGTTTACCGTAGTAGTTTCTTGCAAATTCTAAGATCCATTCTTTGATCTGTTCTAGGGTAGGCGGGTTCAATATGAAATCCAGAATTTTTCCAAAAATTTGTTCTTTGATTGTCTTCCACAATGTGGCAAATATAGTCCTGCCTTGGTTAACAACTTCATCGTATATTTCCAGTGCTAGTTGTATGAGGCCAATTATCTTGCCAACCGTTTTAATAACTATATCCCATAGCGCATGTACGATGGCAGACATAATCTGCTCTATGATTTTTTGGGGACTTTCTACATTATCAAACCAAGGCCAACCGAGACCCAGAGATTTTAAAAGTGCTTCTAGTTCTGCTTTGGCATTGTCCCAAAGATATTGGATTCTTGCTTTTATTTTATCATAGAGACCGGGCTTGAACAAATCACCTATAGTTAGATCTAAAATTGGTAATCGATAGTCCAGCACCTCATCTATGAGGTCGCCCAAGAACTCCAGAATTGCCATTAGTACGTCCCATATAGGTTTGAATATGGCCCGCATGAGCTCGTCAAAAAGTCTAGATATAGCTGCTTTTATATCACTGACTGGATCGATGACACCAAACCCCTTACATTCAGCATTGACAATAGGTATGGCGATTCCGTCTATTCGATACTTGTCCTTGCCTGGAAATGAAGTCATGATGGTATCAGACAAGGTCTGCATGTTCAGAGCTTTCTTAAGATCGATTACGATTTCACCATCTATTGGTATATGTTTATACATTGCTTTCTATTCTGGCCATGTTCTTTGTGTATTCTTCTGCTGCGTCGAGTTTGGCTGGCACCATGGAATATACGTGTGTCATCTTGATATTTACCACACTGGCATCACCTAGTGCAAACCATGGAATTGCCCCCGCACCCTCTTCTGATACAGCAACCACCATGGGATTGGTCAATGTTACTGATTCGGCAGTTGAATCTAGTAGTCTAGCAATTAATTCATCTCCATTTAAAATCCTGAGACTCACGATAGATCCCGGAGTCATTGCTTTTGATTTTAACATTTTATTCCTTGGTTTCTTTTGGTATTTCGCATAATGCCTCTAACAACTTGTAGTGATCGTATGCTTTCTTCAGTGCTTCAAAGTGTTCTAATTTTTCTGGGTCTGGTACGAGTATGGCCAAACGCTTGCTCATTGCTTCCATAAACTCGCCAAGGTCTCGCTTGTTTATCGTAACCCGGCCTTCAAACTCAGCATCACCTTTAATTTGTACCGATGATTTTGTGGTACCAATATTACTCCAATTTGGGAGGCTGGTGGTGCCGATCGTGTAGGGAGAAGTTGTCCACATAGGGCTGGTGCTGTTGGTAGTGAGAACCGAGCCGCTTGCGCCAACGCTATAAGTTCCATTGACACCTGTGCTTGATCCAATACCTACATTATAATCAGGATATGGACCAATGATAGAAGAATTGTCTATGTTCCACTGATCTATATCCTTAATATCGCTCATTTCAAATACTCTTTCAATTCGTTGTATCCTCCTACATGTCCATCTTCGATAAAGATTTGCGGAACACTACGAGCATTGGGTACTGCTTCTAACAGTTCTTCTCGACTAAATCCATCACCGATCTTGCGTTCTTCAATTTCATAACCTTTAGATTTTAGCAATGCATGTGCTTGATCACAGTAAGGGCAGTGATACTTACTCCATAATACGGCTTTCATTTTTTATCTCCAATTTTGATAATACATGGGCTGTCGATTCTGTCGGATACTTTCTTGACACGCACACTCCAGTCCGCCAGTTGATAACTCAACCAATCTAAAAAACGCACACGGAGGCAACGATTCTTTTCTTCGATTCGTTCGAACTCCTTCATCACCTTACTGATTACTTTAAAATCTTCAGTTTCTCTTAATTTTTCATTTAACATTTTTGTTTCCTTTATAAGTCAGGTAATTCATCATAGCTGACGTTGTCACTCATCACACCAATAACATAGTTGGTGCTTTCAGTTTCCTGTAGAGCACTTTGCTTCTTGCCAATATTGACATGCTTGTTGAACCATGGAATAGGACTGCTACGTGGATGCTCTTCAGCATACTTGATACCAATGTCTTTTAGTCTGACGAATGCAGTATGATCCACAAAGTCTTTGAGAATAGCAGCATTGAGACCAATCACTGGACCTTTCTTGAACAAGTAGTCTGCCCAGGCCTTTTCTTCTTCTATGACCTCTATATACATAGCATATACTTCCTCACGGCATTCTTCAACTATTTCGGCAAAACGTTCATCATCTTTTACCACATTGTTGATCAACCAAGCGGTCCACTCTGCATGTAGTAATTCGTCCTGCAAGATTAGGCTGATGATATTGCCATTGCCAATGTAGATCTTGTTCTCTACCATGGCCAAACTGGTGGCAAATGACACCATAAAGCGGAATGCCTCCAGTGCATAACTGGCATTGAGTGCCAACCAGATGGCCTTAATATGACTACGATCACTGACTGATCCAGGATTTACTTCCTTGAAACAATTTAGTTCATGCAGCTTGTCATAGTGATTGCCAACACTAGCTGCCATGTCTACTATTTCAGATGTGTCATGTATGGTGTTGAATACGTCTTTTGGCACACCATAGACATTGCGGATGATATGACTGTAGCTCTTGCTGTGTATATTTGTCTCGAAGAAACTCCAGTTGCTTACCAGTGCTTCAAGTTCAGGCAAGCTGATCACAGGACTGAAGATCTGACTCGGAGCACGACCTTGGATACTGTCTAGTGCTGTCTGTCGTAGCAGGTTACTGGTGAAGATATGCTTGACGGCATCACTAGCATCCTTGTGATCTATTTTATCTTTGGTCAAACTGATCTCCTCTGGCACCCAAAAGAACCCACGGGCTAATTCTTCAAACTTGGCTATGCGTGGATACTTGACTTCTTCAAAACGCTGTACAGTTACAGGACCCTCTGGATCCAAAAACATCTTGCGTTTTAGATAGTTTGTTTGTTTTGATAAATTGTATTGTTCTTTTGACATAATATTTCCTATAATTTGCAGGCCTCGCAATTTTCTTCATCTTCACTATAAATCGTAACAGGTTCCGCTGCTATTAATCTATCACTTTGTGTGTTTAATATATTCTTACTACCTACTTTGTCGATAAGTGAGTAGTACATGGTCTTAAGACCCCACTTGTAGGCCAACATTAGGTTCTTGGCAATTAATGTGCCCGGAACCTTGCCATCTTTGAAATGACGTGGACTGTAGAATGTATTGGTACTTAGGCTTTGATCAATGTACACTGCTAATACTGCTGATGTCTTTAAGTATTCAACACAGTCAGTCTGTTCCCACATGAGTTGATAACGGTTCTTTAGTCGTCGATATTCTGGAACCACCTGTACAAAACTACCTGCTTTACTTTCTTTAACACTGATCAGTTCCATGGGCATTTCGATGCCATTAGTGCTGTTGAGAACAACACTGGAACTCTCTACAGGAGCCACAGCCATCAATGTAGCATTACGTATTCCATACTTCTTCATACGCTCACGTAGTGGTTCCCAATCCATGCTAGGTGTAAAGTCTGTTAGTTCGTTAACACCTTTGGCCCTACGCTCCCAGGGAAATACTCCCCGACCGTAATAGGTGTGTTCGCTACGCAGACATGGGCCACGCTCTTGGGCCAATTCCACACTGGTTTCGGTTAGGTAGTATGCTTGATGTTCCATCCAACGCTTGACTTCGGCCAGTGCTTCTGGAGTGCCATATTTAAAACTGCGACGAGCATGCCAATAAGCCAAGTTGGTGATGCCAACACCAAGAGGCTCAAAATCTGTATTAGCCAACTTGCTCTGTATGCTTAGGAAGTCTTGATAGTTTAGTAGATTACTAAGGCTACGCACTAGTACACGGCAAGCCTTTCGCATCTCTTGCGGGTTACGGAAGGCGCCCCAGTTTATGCTGCCAAGAGTGCAAAGAGCAATGCGCCCATCTGGATCTTCAATTCTCTGGAAAGGTCGCGTGGGTAGAAGTATTTCCTGGCATAGATTTGATTGGTAAATGGGATCAAGCGTTGTATCAAATGAACCCTGATTGATGACGTTGTCGATATTGACAAGATAAATGCGCCCCGTATCAGTACGCTCTTTAAGAATGCCATTTTTGAATATCTCATCTGCCGATATGCGTTTCTTTTTAATTGTCGGATGCTTTTCATAGTTGATATATAAAGTTTCAAATTCTTTGATGTCTCTGTAATAGGCCTCGTATAGGTCCGGAACATCATGCGGGTCAAATAATGTAACCATCTCTCCACGCTTGTAACGATTCCAGAACATGGCATTGACTACTACTGAGTAATCCATTTGACGCACACGAGTTTCATCTGTACCTTGATTGTTCTTCAATACAATAAGGTCTTCGAACTGATAATGCCAAATAGGGAATGTGACTGTGCAACTTGCATTGCGTATACCACCTTGACTACAACTACGCAGATCAGCAAACCATTTCTTCAGGAATGGTATCATACCCGTATGCTTGATCTCACCGTTGCGGATTGGAGCACCTACGGGTCTGATTCTGCCAATTTCAAGGCCAATTCCGGCTCGTTTTGACGCATATTTGGCCATCATTTCACCACTAGCGAAGATACTGTCCAAAGTATCATCACTGCTGATAAGTACACAGCTACTGAACTGCTTAGTAGTAGTACCAAGCCCAGCAAGCACAGGTGTAGCCAACGTGAAATGCCCTGCGCTGGCACATTCATAATATTCTTTAACATACTTGAGTCTAGCCTCCTTGGGTTCGTTGTGGAATGCTGTTGCTGCGGCAATAGCATATCGTACCTGAGGAGTCTCGAATATCTGTCCAGTGGCACGATTCTGTACTAGATACTTTTCACATAACTGCGCTATGGCAGCATAGGTGTAGGTTTCGTCTTTGTCATGATCAATAAAGAGATCAATGATATTCCATTCATCTTCTGTATACCAGTCTAGTAGTTCTGTAGTATACATGCCCGATGTTACATTTTGTTTTACGATATCATAAAGTTTAGGCGGCTCGTATTCGCCATACACTTCTTTGCGTAGCATACTGACTCGCTGTCTACCTGCTACATATTGGTAGTTGACATTGTTTATTTCTGGATTTTCTGTTTCGTCAATCAAATCTACCATGGCCTTGAGCAAGAGTTGATCTATCGTCTCTGTGGTCATCCCGTCGTGTAGTTCTATTTGGGCTTTGATCTCTACCATGCTTGGGCTAACACCGTCTATGCCCTTACATGCATGGGCCACTTGCCTCTGTATTTTGCTAATATCTAAAGGTACTTTTACCCCATTTCTTTTGACCACTGTGATCATGTTTTTCTTACCTTTTTAATGTGCTGAGATAATATTTACCGAGAAGCGTTAACTTCGATTAGATTTTCTATCAAAAGTGACTCGGGGATGGATTCTTTGCTTATTACCCCTTTATCGTCGATGGCCCATTTATCGTCAATGCACACTACATTGTAACAAATGCTTTTGGAACTGTCTACTAATGTGTGTACTTCTATCACTGAGTTTTTAAATCTTTGAGTGTATTTTATGGTATACGCTATCATCAAAGATCGAGTAAAATCATCATATTTGTTTTCAGCAATGATTTCCCAGGGTGTAGGCCAACTGTTTTGATTATAGGGATCAATATTTCTATTGTAGGGAATGAATGGAGCCTGACTCCAAAAATCAAATGTGGCTATCAATGGGTCTGAGCTGTCTTCTAAAGCCGATCGATGATCCGCCCATGACGATAGCCTATCTTCTGTAGATAGAGTGAACATGTTATTTCTGAAAAATTTCTGTTTGGAAAGTTATATTATATGTTACACCTGAGCTAGTGTTTACTACTCCGGTGCTGTCGCAATTTAATGTAATGAAATTAGATGCTGTATTAATGTAGGTTCCAAATATAGGATTATCAGCAGTTAACAGTGACCAGCGTTCAGTGGGGTAGATAACAGGATCATAATTAAATTGTGGATTAGAACTCTGAGTAACGATTTGGAATGTAGAGGAAGTAATCGCAGATATAGAAATTACATAAGCAGCTTGCCCAGAAAAATCATTATTCCCGGTAACATACAATGTGCTATTTCCGCCATTGATATTTTTACTGACCAAATCATTAAAGACTGCCAGGCGCCCGGGTGAATTAGCAGTGACTAAAAGAGAATCATACGATGAATTATTATCAGCTAATAAATTATTTGTGTAGGCTACATTATATGGAGATTGTTCTTCTGTGTATATGTAGTTGTCTGACACACTGACCGGACTGGTAGACGTTGAATTGGCTCTAACATTCAACGATGCAGTGCCTTTTCTAGATAAAAATTCGTTACTCATCTGATATTTTACTTCGATGAGTTGCTCAGTACCAGTCAATGGGAAACTGACAACGGGAGTTATCTGATTATTTGGTACTGTGATTGATCTTGCTGTTTGATCTTGTATGTTAGTTGAGCCTTTGGCCACTAAATTATAAAAGAATGTGGTCGATGTTGTCCCAGTCGTGGCTTCAAAAGATCTATTAAAAAAATCATTAGAACTTAAATTGCCTTGACTACCAAATTCTATGATCGGATATGCTGAGTAAGTTATATTACTATCGCTCACACCTTTGGTAGGCTGTTCTAACCCGTTGCCAACCTGTGTAAAATAATTGTAGGAACTTAGAACATTACTTGGCATATTGTTAGGATTGCTGCCAACCATTATACCCTGCTTGTAAACAGTGTCGAAAATATTTCTTGTAATTTGTACACTCAACGGTCCGTTGGCAGTATTATTAGCAGAGTCTGTATACAATTTAATTCCGTTATAGGAATTTCTAAAAGTACTATTTGTGATCACTGTCTTGAATGTTGAACCAGTGCTTATCACACCTGTAACTAGACTGTTAAAATCGCAATCTATCAATTGCGTGTTTTCACTGAAAGGTATGTTATTGGAGTTGGCATTAGCACCACCATCATCCTGAGTTCGCACATATACACCGGTGCCACCGCCCTCAAAAATATACACTGAATATACCTCACTCGGGCTTGATCCAAAATTCATAGCAATACCAGATGCCGATGAAGTGGTAACCATTCTAATAAAGCCACCGGCATATGAGAAACTGCTGACTTCGACTGCGATATCACTGTATAAAGAATTGCCGGTTATCATGTACTTTGCATTTTGAGATAGGCCGGCTAGTGCAGGGTATGTTGCGGTTCCTGCGACGAATAAATTTTGTGTAGACCCAGATGCTGTGCTGGCTCCGGTGACTACGGTGGTAAACCCAGTATAAGTACTGCCAGTAAATCTCACTGATCGTGCAATGGCATTGCGAGTATTGTCAAAACTTAATAGACTCTTGGTTGACCGTGTACCAGTGTTAAATGCCAGAGTCATATTTTCGATGCATATGTTGAACGGATTTACGAACTGGTTATTAGACGATGCCATACTGCCAAATGTATTTCCCTGTTTATCAACAGTCTGCATCAAGTTAACTGAATCATTGATTAAATTTAACACAGTTATATCTTTGCCCTCACCTACTAGATGAGTGTTTGGCGGTAGATTTAATGCTGAGTGTACATAATAATTTCCTGCCGGTATTTTTAAAACACGTGGCATATATGTGGTAACCGTATTAGCATAGAGATCTTTTAACACAGCATTGGTCAACAATGTTATGTCACGGCCCACTGGTGGCCATATGTCACTGAAATCTGCTAGGCTAACTGTTTGATCCAATTTAAGCGCCATGCTGATTGATGGTCGTTTTTGCCCCACATATAAAGCATTTACATTGGCAAATGTTGCTGTGGTGACTCCGTCCTGTACTCCAAACTCTCGATATTGGTAGCTGCTGGTGCTAGCCACTGTGCTGCCCGGAGCGATCATGGCAAACACATTCACTAGATCATTTTCAGTTAATATGCGTGTATTATTATCATCCTTGGCACCCTCGATGATACGCTTGCCAATATATAAGTGCTCAGTGTCTTCTGCCCAGCCCAGTTCTCCCGGCGCTAGTTGTGGAACCCCGGTTACTGATTCTTGTCCACGTCTAACTTGTATGCGGGCAATCTCTATTACAGCCATATTATCTCTCCTGATATTCTATTTATCGCGGAAGCTGTCTAGACTAGGCTGTGAGTTTGTAATATTCTTCTACTTTGGCAAGCCAGAGATCTTGATACTTGTTGAAGTCTTTAGGTTCTAGTGTAAATTGCTGATATTGTAGATCTCTGCTGCACATGAATATAACACCCTTGCGTATGTTGGTTTTGTAAACTTCATTGTGTGCTAATATGTAAGCAGTTAATTGCAGATAATAATCGTCGACCCATTCTGCTTTTTTAGGCTTGTTAGTCTGTTTGTGATCACATACTGCCGGTTCATCTTCATGCACACCGATCAAGTCGGTGGTGCCGCTGTATAATCCGGGAAAGTAAAGACTCTGTTCCATGGCCCATACTTCACTCATTTTATTGAGTCCGTTTTCAATAATGATATTGGCCATCTTGTTGGCTTGTACATGTACAGGATTATTACCGGGTTGTCTCTGTTCCCCAATTAAAAATCGTTCCAAGTTGGCGTGCATGGCTGTCCCTACTCCGGCTGCCTCTGTAGTAATTTGCTGTGCCTTGGCGTGTCCAATACGGTCGCGCCATTCATTGAGTGCAGTCATGTCTTTGGTTGCACCCAAAATAGTAGTAACGCTGGGCAAACTTTCTCCATCAGGAGTTCGGTAAACTCGTTTACGAGTTACAGGATCGTTTATCTGTTGACAGTTTTTATATTGGAATCGTTCGATGAACGGGGGAGGATTATAGTTATTCATATAGTGTAATTATAACACTACATGATCTATATAGCAACTATCTGGTTACGCTTTTGGCATTATGCGCTGCCATTTGATCCACTGATGGGCCTGTGGGTTGTCCAGCGCCGGGACTTAATTGATCGCTAGGCGTGTCGGTATTGAGTATGACTGTTCCATCAGGAGTTACTTCAGCCACTACTTTACCTTGTGGATCTATATCTTTGAAAATTGCCTGTAGTGCCTGTTGGCTTTCGGGGCCGCCGTTGCCAATGGCATAGTCGAAATCTGAAAATGCATGTTGGACTAGACCAAAGGGCAGCTCTGAATCGCGCCCCTGTTCGTTGGCCAAGTCCTGTAGCACTTTGAGTACAGACCTAGCACTACCTAGGTCTATTTCGAAGAATCTCATTATGATGCGAGTTTGCTCATGATACTGTGTGACTCAGCTAGTCTGCGGGCAAACTTGCTTTCACGCATTTCACGTCCGCTAGCCTCTGGTCCACCAGCAGCAGCATCGCTAGCACCAAATTCGTCACCCCCCATCTCTGGATTCATGGCATCTGGCGGAGCTGTATCCATACCTGGCTCCATGCCTGCATCCATGCCTGGCTCCATACCCATACCTTCCGGTGGTGCTGAACCCGAAGCTAATTGTGCAACTGCATTGCTGATAGATTCACGTTGTTGTGTCAGTGTTTCAAGTGTAGCACTCAATGCTGGACCGACTGCTTGTTTGAATACTTCAGCTTCTGCAGGTCCAAACTCAGCGCGGATCTCATCGCTTAATTCAATGATGGCTTTAGTTTGATATTGACCAACACGTTGCATCCAGCTGGTAAAGTCATTGACCATATCGCCTGCTGCTGTAATAGTCTTGGCTTTACCTTCTTCATCTTCTTGTAGCAAATAGCCGATGCTTTCGTTTACAAAACGTACATTGTGCTTGAATGCATTCACAGACTCTTTGACTTTCTTTCTAGCACGTAGTTTGGCAAAATCGCTTTTCTCTAGTTTGCCGTCGTGGTCAACATCAAGTTTGCCTTGCTTGCCTTTTAGGCCTTCCATAGTACCCATGCACTCTTTGCAATCGCAGTCCTTAGGATGTGCCTTGCCTTCTCCAACTTTCTTATTTTTTGGCTTGTCTTCAGTGCCATTGTCAAATGTACTGGACTTGCGAGTATACTGTGTACCGGTAGTAGTTTTTTTCTTATCAAACTTACCTGTTGTGGAGTTCTTTTCTTTTGCATGATCGGACTTGACTTTGTTCATCATATCATCCCAACTCTCATCCATCTTACCATGGACCGGACATTTGTCTTCACCTTTTGTAGAGCAGCAGCACTTCTCGCTCATTGCTTCTTTAACTGCTGATTCTTTCTTAGCAAACGGATTTACACCTTTCTTTGGACCTGCTTTTTTGTCAGCAACAGCTTTTTTCATTGGCTCTTTTTTGTCGCCATCTTTGTCCATGTCAAGGAAATCTGGTTTGCTGCCCTTAGCAGCAATTTTTGTTTTTGGAGGGCGAGTACCTTTTTTGGCCTCGCTCAGTTGGTCCATTTTGTCACGTAGTTTTTTGATGTCTTCGCCTAGCATTTCTTTTATCCTTATGTTGAGCAATTCTAACATTGCTTTGTCTTTTTGGTAAGTCTCGTTGGTTAACAAATCATTAACGCCAGACGACCCTTCTTGTTGAAAGATACGAGTACGTAGTTTGTTACGAATATCTTCTAGTTGCTCACGATCGTACTTTTCTAAATGGACTCGAGTACCAAATTGCTTACGCATATTTTCTAAAAGATATGCGCTGGTTATCTTGGGGCTGAAGTCTATGGTTTTCATAATTGATTCCAAAAAGTGGTTAATGTTATTTATATTAATTTAGTCAGTTTCTCAAAACTCTTCATGATCTCTTGTTTGTGGGCGGCCTTCTTATGCAGGGCGATTTTGTGCTTTTCCAAGTTGATATCGAAGTAATCTAAGTTTTTGTGGTCCCGTTCGATGGCTCGCTTGTGTAACTGTTCCTTAAAATCAGCGTATCCATAGCTTTTATCCATAGCGATCAATTGAGAATCTGTATGCTTGCCCAATGCTAGACTGTTGGCAGTAATCAGTGCAGTCTGTGGCAAGTTGATTCCTGATACTATGGCTTCTTTAGTATGATCTAATATAGAGTAAGATCCATCTGGATTCCTAACCACTGTATACCAACCAAATTTGATAGTGCCGTTTTTGCTTTTGATAGGAACTACAAATCCCTTGGCCCTTAGTTGACTTTTGACTTCTCTATCGAGCTGGGATAATTTTTTTAGTAGGTCTTCAGTTAGATTTTTCATGTAAGTTTTTGATCAGCGTACTGCTATCATTACTTAGTGAAAATACGCCCTTGCGCATTAGATTTTGAGCAACCCAACGATCGTGATCATCTAGGCTGGTGATCCTAACATCGTGCTCATGATTTTCTAAGAAACGATGCTCTTCATTAGACAGAGCGATATCTACCTTAGATAGTAGTTGATATATTTTCATGCTGATGATATGGTGTTAGGAGTTGTTCCGGCAGCGCTGGGCGGTTTCTGTGATAGATTCGTTGTTTTGCCCTGTGATCGCTGTAGTAGCTGTTGTTGTCGCTGTTGACTAGCTTGATTGATCTGACGTGTATCAAGCTGATTTTTTGGAGCAGGTGCTGCCGGATTGTAGTAAGGTGATGGAGCCTGGAATTCATCGTTTTTGTAATCAGACCATTTTGGTTCAGAACCGGCTGCTGCACCCATGCCTGCTGCTTTGAGTTTTGCTTCGACATCTTTTTTAACAGCAGCCGCGTTTGCAAGGTTGGGTACTTGATACGAAGATACATTATTTGGTGTCGATCCAGTAGTAGTCTGTTGTTGCTGTTGTTGTATCTGAGATTGCTTTTTTGCTCCGGTGCTGATGGCCTGTTTGATTTGATTGGCTGTACTAGGATCCATTAATGCATCAGACAAGCCAGGTAATAGTGCCTGTAAATCTTTTTGTGCCTGTGGATTCATGGGCTGTCCCGGAACTTGAGTTGCTAGTGTCTTGCTTAATCTATTAGAATCGACATTGCCGCCGCCCGCTTGCTGTACAGCACTTTTTATATTGTCTACACCAGACTTGATGTTATTGGTTACATTAGAGGCTGCTTGTGGTGCGGCCTGTCCAATCTTCTGCACACCCTGCGCTACAGCACTGCCGACTTTCTGTACACCCTGTGCAAGTCCGCGACCCACTGCCTGTGCTCCTGTGAGTGCTGCATCGCCCGCTGCTAATGCACCTCGACCAATTGCCTGTCCGGCTGCTAGAGCACCTCGACCAATCATACCAGCAACTGGTGCAGCAGCGGCTGCTAGTGCAGGTAAAAACTCATCGAGTTTTTGGTCAGACTTCTCGGCTATGAATTCCCTGGCGCGCATATATTAGTGTGCTTTAGACAGCAGAACAAATAGCACGCTGAGCACACCAGTGACGACTGTGCCAGCAGTGCCTATGATGACTTTGGTCATGCTGCTGTGGCCATCTTCGATTAACTTTTTCAAGTCACCAAACTTGCCTTCGATGGCAGTGAGTCTATCGTCAAGACTCTGATAGCGTTGAGCGCATAAATCAACGTGTGCTTCTAAATTTGTTTTTTCAATCTCAATCGGTCCAGTGGACATAGTTGCTCCTTCAGTTGGGGTATTACGGTGCCTTAATTTGTGCCTAGATGAGCCGTGATGATTGTATTTTTTGCAATACTATCATTACATGAGAATATTGCCTTACCAATATTTATACTCTCCGTGAGATTTTTAATCAAAGGAACACCGTCTAAATCGTCAAATAATAGGCCAATTTCGTTATTATTGTCATCTAAATAGACGCTTTCTCTGTCAGGATTGAATCGAAATGTCCATACCCTATGACGGCCAGCATACATGGTGCCGAAGCCCATGTCTTTTATATCCACTTCTTCTACAGTGGGCGCATGTTCATAGGACACGACACTACGCATTTCCGCGCACTGTAATAATGTTATAAAATTCCTATGCTGATCCAATTCAAGCTGAGTACCTTGATTAGGTCTTATGACACGAGTGTGTGTGATATCTATCAAAGTGTTTATTTCTATTTGAACCATAAAGTACCTATATAATGTATTTATAGCCAAAAAGAAAGGGAGTTAAAAAACTCCCTTGCTTATTTCTTAAAGTTAAGAATTATAGCGCAACGCCACGGACGTCGGCAGCAACTGCTGCACTAGACATAGCAAAACCTTGATAAGTCTTACCGCACTGTACTAGTGTTGTCAAGTAAGCGGCCATTGATTCAGTTCCGCTAACACCATCATAGTTGTCTGCTGGATAATCGCCGCCGATAGCAGCAACACCGATTGTCAATGTTGTATCGCTAGAGCTGTAACGTGGTGTACCGATGATCTCGATGCTAACACGACTTTGGATCAATTCCAATGCTTTAACAACTGGGCTCTTAGCTGTTTCTTCAGTTTTTGTACCAGCGACAAAAGCTGCGTAGTCAGTGGTTAACTTAGCTGTTAGGTCTGCACCTGTGAATGTGATTGTGAAAAACTGTAGTGTAACGCCGTTCTTGAAGAATGGTGCTACGACCTTTTCATTTCTATTAATTAATTGTGCCATTTTAATGACTCCTATATCTTTTTTATGAATCCCCCTATGGGACTCTGGTGTAATTATTTATCTTCTTTGGAAAAAACTTTCCCAAACACACCTTATTCGTCGTCTTTTAAGTCACCTTCGATTATGGTAAGACGGCTGGCAGTTTCTTTACTGTCACGTAGTCTACGTATGCTACGGGTAAATTTACTGGCATCACCACCTCTAATGCTGTTGACTAGTCTACGCTCTAGCTCATAGGCCTTTTCTGGATTGTAGGTTTCTTTGATTAATTTCAGCAGATTGATGGCACTATCGATCACATGCGTGGCACGGCTTTCGATGATAGCTTCGCTGTCTTTCCTATGCGAAATGTCATTCAGTTCTTCTAGTAAACTGCGAGTGGTACGTTTCAAGATAGTGTCCTTTGTGGTATTTAGCATATTGTAGCAGGTCCTTTGGGAGAATGCAACATTGCAAATTGTGCGGTTGCAGCATATACTAGTATAAATACTTACGTAGAACTACTAAGTATCTACCTTAATATACAGGAGAAAATATGTTAAAACAACTAGCTGAATACTTCCAAAAGATGTTTCAGGATTTCAGTAAGCCACAAACTTACCAGTCAGCGTTAGAAGAATACATCGTTAGAAATGCACCGCAAGATATGTGCGATGTAGATCGCCTCACTCGTCAATTTGATATGATGCAATCACGTAGAGGATGGTAATCATGAGCATACTACAAGCCATCTATAATTTTTTAAGTGAGGTGGGTCGCGCTCGTGCTGCTTCACATCTAGCACGTCTTGGAGATCACGAAGCTGCTCGACGAGTCATGTTAATGGATTTAAAATAGCCATTAAGGTTGTTATATAAATAACACGACAGTATAATATACTGATACACATAACACACAGGGAAATAAAAATGTTTAATAAACTATTCGCACCATATCTAACACTTGACGCACACATCGATGCGTTCCAAGAAACCAAGCGAGGCCTAACAGACAAGATCATTACTGATCCTACGCTGAATAAGGCAGCACATGAATATATCGATGCTCAGACACAGTTCGCCAAGATGTTGTCACACAACTTCACTGACATCGCCAAGTATTCTATGGATTCCATTGCTAACAAATGGTTTCCACAGAAAGAAGAAGTCCAGGCTAAGGCTTCTGCGAGCAAGAAGGCTCGTGCCTTTTAAGACATACACACACGTAAGGAGAAAATTATGTCAACAGCAACAGCAAAACTACCTGAAGTAAAATTCAACAAGAACGGTTACGAAATCCGCACAGACATTCTAGCAATGGCCAAGGACCTAGTAACACACGATTATTCCATCAAATTCCAAGGATGGGAAATGACTGCCACTCGTGATGAGAAGACTGGACAAATTATCAGCAAAATTGGTATGCCAGTGTTTCCAGGACTTGAATCAGTATTAGAAACAGCAGAAAAAATGTATAGCTTTGTTAACGCAGGCGTTGCACCTAAGAAATAATTATAATAAAATGTAGGACGTAGTCCAGGAGCCCCACCAACAACAATAGAGTGGGGCTTTTTTACGACTCTGTATCTGCAGGCAAGGGAGTATTACCTTCATCAAGCCATTTTAGATATTGTTGATAATCAGTATTGTCTGGGTCGAATACAAAAGATATAGTCTTATCATCTTCAATTTTTGCTGCACCACCGACTTGTCCTGTAAATTTACATTTAATTAATTTATACATTTATAACTCCGATGTTAACCAAAGATATGCTGTTTGACTGTTATTTATTATTAACTCGTATGCTCTTGTTGCGGTTAAACCAGTTGCGCCACCGTAAGCAAGTAGTACACTATATGGAGTAGATGCTACATCTAGAGTTGGTGTTGAAATTGTTGGTATACTAACTCCGTCATATAATGCAAAACTACCACTAGCCGTTAATGTCGGTACTGCTCTGAAAGTCACTAATGGTTTGACTTGTGCGATACCACTGGTGGTATTACTAACAGGACCATATCCAATACGAGTATAAGCATTACTAGCCGGATTCACTGTATCTGAACCTTTGTATACTTGACAGTATCGTTGACAGAGCTGCAATTCAGTAGTATACGGACGATAATCGAACAGGGATGCGGTCGAACTCTTTTCCAACTGCACACCGGTGATATAGAAAGTAGCACCAGACGTACTAATCCAGTTTGTAGCACCAGTAACAGTCATGTAATTTGCACTAGCCCATGCACCAGCAGTTCCGGTATAAGTAGAACCTATGCCAAATCCTAATCGTAAACGAACACCAATACCATTAGTTGCCCCTATCCAAGTTCCAGATGTATCACCAGGAACTGTAACAGTTTTTTGTTCCCATGTATTTGCTAAAGAAATTGTATAACTAAATGGGTATGAACGATTTTGTGCAGAATTTACTAATGCACCGCCATAGGTTCCTATAATGCTAGACCGACACCAAAATGATAAAGTTACCGTTGCTGCGTTTGCTGTTCCCCATCCGCAATCAGCAAAGTTAAAACCTTCAATTTTTTGACCAAGAAAATAATAATCACCTGCTGCCACTGTAGTTGCCGCACTTGATGTTAAAAGAAGCGAATTGTTGAAACCAGTAGGTGCAGTTGTACTTTGTTGTGCAGTTAGTTTACTACTTACTGAAGGTGCAAATTGCCATCTATCAGTCGTATATTCTTCAGCAGTTGTAATCGTAAGACTTACCCCACTATTGCGCTGGTCAATCACCATCCCCCCATTGAAGATACGGTTCTTAAAGGACACCGAATCAGCATTGAATGAGGATAAATCACTGGCTTTTGACATATGTACTTCCCGTTAAATTATGCTTGAGCTTCGCCCCAACGCAGCACCAAGTTGGCATTAACCGCACTACCCTGTGTAACGTACACGTTGATCATCAACACGTCCGGACCGTTGGGATATGCACCCCTGCCGCCGATTGGTGTGTTGGTCAATTCTTTCAATGGTGTTAAATCTAATCCGTCTTTTGATGATGGACTTGATATGAATGAGAAAATCTGTTCCCCAGGATTTGCATACTGATTTCTACCAAAGTTGAAATTACCATTAGCTACAGAGATCAACGGCTGACTTACTGTGATGGTGCTAGCACCGATGCTAGTGACCACCGTACCGCCCTGTAAAAAGTTACCGTTATATACCGCATCACCGATGGCCACGCTGGCAGTGCTGGCCACACCTACTACAGACTGATTAGGAAATCCGCCAGTGGCACTCAATGTACCGGTGCTGACATTGTCAAATGTGATGGAATTACCCGAGGCCACCTGACTGAAACTAGGTTGTCCGCTACTGGTCAAGTTAGTCCAGGTAATGTTGTTGGTGTTTGATGGATAGTTGCTGGGATTCAAGATACCCTCGATGATCAAGGCCTGACCCGCAGCACTAGTGCCGGCTGTAATTTCAATACCCTGTAGCAGCAGTTGAGCGCGATTGATTAATTCCCTAACTCCTAGATCGCCTGTGATAGCATTACTAACGCTAGGTGACAATCGAATGGCAAATGCAGTGGTCTTTCTAATCTGGGCTGCAATATTGGTAGCAGCATAGTTAAAGATGTATCCTCGATCATTGTCAAATCCACCATCAGTTAGGAATGCACTTCCCCAATGACTGATCACTGGACTTGCTGTCTGACCGACTACAATAACACCGGTTCCAGATGTATGCGCAAATGCGCCGCTGCCACTGAATGTTCTATTCTGTCCAGCTACCCATTGGGTGAAACTTGATCCCCTAGCACCCAATGTCAATTGATTAGTAGCAGTGGTTTTGGCAGTGTAAGGAATGATTTCATTATCGATCATGATCGTGCCGGAATTGGCAAAATATGTGACGTCAGTCAAGGTCATAACTGTGCCTGCACTTGAAATATCAGTGGCCAAGGCTGACCTAGCGCCCTCATTGGTAACTTCGTATCTGACCGGCATGTTACCTGTGCGCATATACGCTTCATTATTGACGTTGGAGTTTTTGATCCTATGCATGGTTAGATAATTTCCATCAGGGCCCCTCAACATATAATCGATAAATCCTGCACCATACCAAGTCCATTGCAATCCGATCATTTGCATTTTATTAGGTATTAAATTATATCCGCTGGGATTGAACACGCTGTTGGTTCCATCACATCTATCATTATTCCATTGACTTTGCGGGATGATGATATCACGAGTTTTTACTGCCTTGACTCCGGTGGAAGCAATCACACCTCGATAGTCTGGAGTTATGGTAATACTGGTCTGGCTATTTACTGCGCTGACCACATGGGTCATACCCCTGATCACTATCCTATCCCCGGCAATTAGCTGGTCGCGGAATCTAGTATTTGTGCCAGTGATTAAATTAGAATCCGGAATCACTGAAATTGTTCCAGCAAGTTGCAAGGTACTGGTCCTGAGACCCAAAGCCATGACCTGGCCGTCGTATTGGATAAACATACCGTTTTGTTCATCAAATGTGCCAGCTCTTACTGTGGATCCGCTCCAAGTTACTAGCGAAACTAAACAAGGAGTATCCAATATTGCCGTTGTGGTGTCTAAAGTATTGGTTGCGAAAAATAAGAAAGTTCTCTCGTCAACGATACCGGCCACAGTATAGGTACCGTTATATCCACCACTAGTCACACCGGATATCTGTATCACTGCACTAACCTGCAGGCCGTGATCCACATCATCTACTACCACAGTCACAGTGGAGCCTATAGTGGTGCCCGATGCAGTTAAACTTCTTATGTCATAATTGGGGGCAAACAATCCGCCGGTATTGTAATTGATGGCCTTACCACTTTGATAACGTATGTATTTTTTACTCATACGCACGGATTGAGCACCGTGTTGTGGGCCGCCGTTGCCTAGAGACACACCACCGTCATATGGTCTATGAACATAAAAACTATCTGACCTTACATATATGGTACCCGTCACAGTGCCAGTGATCGACCCAACACTTCTAGCCATGTAGACCAAAGAGGTTCCAGTGGTCACTGTGGATATATAGAATGGGCCTTGACACAGATTGTTATTGTTGCTGCCGTTGTCACTGCCGATGGCAACATATATACTATTTCCCGGAACTAGTCCGTGATTGGCGGCGAAACTTACAGTAACGGTGCCAGTGGTGCTGGCACCACTTCCAATCACTGTAAATGTTGGAGTTCCTATAGAAGCGCCGGTGTAAAAACCACCTTTCCTGATCTGTGTGTAGGTGCTGCTGATAGTTTCACCTATGGCAGATCCCACACGGGCCTTGGCATAATAGTTAAAAATATTAGTTCCAGTGACAGCATTTATCACGAAGGATCCCTCTGCGCGGGCATAACCAGATGCCGAAGACAGCAATGCCTTCACAGTGATGGGAGTACTGGTACTTAAATTATGCGGAGAAGAACATGTCACAGTGATGAGGCTTTCAGCATCAACAGATCCGCCGTTGGAATAATCTGTAGTTATCGAACTGATATTACTCAAATCAGTGCCGGGGATTTCATATATGCCCGGATATCCTCGAACCATGCTGAGAGTCTGCCATTTGGTTGGTTGCAGTCCGTATTCAAAGTCAGCGTCCAACATGCTTTGCGGTGCAGCCATACGTGTACGTTCAAAAGCATCAGTGCCCAGAGACCAGGGACGAGTGACAATTTCATTTCGTTCTACGAATATCTGTAGGGAATCAGTGGAACTCATGGCACTGGTATCGTAGCCTAATCTAAAAGTAGTCACACCATCAGTATTTTGTAGAGCTTGGGGAAAACTGGCAGTATTGGCCCTGCTAAAAGTCACTGTTGTGTTATTATAGGCGATATCTGCAAAATTATAGATTATGATATTTTTTGTGATATTGGTAACAATCAGCAATTGGTTAAGATCCCATTTGCCGGGTACACTTATAGTCCCGTTGGTGGCTGTTCCGGGTGCGAACACATAAGTTCTTAATAGTTGCTTAGCCATTTGTTAAAATCCTTTTAATCTTCATTACATTCCCAGTACTATGGACATTGCCACACTAAAACTTTTTAGACTGTTTACACTACTTATCGGTGTAGTACTGGTCTGGCCAGAAATCACTTTCACAACATCTCCAGCTGATCTAGCCACAGTCAGTGTTATAGTAGTACCATTCAATGCTGTAAAATCTCCTGATCCAAACAGTATGCCATTTACATAAACTTGTGCAGTACCCGGAGTATATCCACTGGGAATAGTGAATACTGTTTGACCGGCAGTGGCTATTAGTTCTTGTATATTTAATGGTATGATCTGCTGTCCGTTGGTAAAGACGTTGCCGGCATACATGCTGCCGCCAATGCCAACCCCACCTGTTACGGTCAACGCACCAGTTAGTGTAGAACTAGCAGCGGTCAATCCAGATATAGACATCCTAGACACACCACTGATAGTTCCACCAGCAACACCAGTAGTGGCAAAACTTGACGCATAAACAGTGCCGCCAAAGCCCGCTCCGCCAGCAACGATCAACGCGCCGGTCTGTGTAGAAGTAGCCGATGTGGCATTGGTAACAGTAAATGCAGAGGTTACATTGCCAGTGACAGTCAAATTAGTGGCAGTTATGTTTACTGCTTGGAAACTGGTCACTCCGGTGATCGAACCGCCGGTGCCAGTTGTGGTATATGAGGTGGCTGTAACAACCGTGGCTACTATATTTGTGGCACTGACATTTGTAGCATATAGATAAGAAACACATCTAATGACGCCAAGTCCAGAGCCTCCAACGAATCCCTGAGCATAGACAGTTCCACCAACACCCAAGCCGCCTGCTACCACTAGAGCGCCGGTCTGTGTAGAAGTGGCCGATGTGGCATTAGTAAGAGTGAATGCCGAAGTTACATTACCAGTGATGCTCAAATTAGTAGCAGTCACGGTACCAGTGACGTTGATGTTTAAACCAGAATATTGATTTACTCCGGTGATCACTCCAAGTCCACCCGATCCATAAAATGCAGCGGCGTAAATATCACCGCCGATACCCACACCACCACGTACCTGCAGAGCACCTGTAGTGGTACTGGTACTCGAAGTGGTGTTCAATATTACGAATGTAGCTGTCGTACCAGTACTGGATGAGGAGGATGCCGCGGCATACAATCCAATAGTAGCAGTGGTGATGATCTGAGCGCCGGCAATGAATGAAGAAGTGCCGATATAAACAGCGCCACCGATGCCAACTCCGCCTGTTACTATCAATGCGCCAGTCGTAGTTGATGTTGATGTAGCAGTACTGGTTATTGTGGCCGTAGATGCTGACAAAAATCCAACACCGGTAATAAATCCACTGCCAGCTACACCGGCAGTTACGATACTGGTGGCGGTTATTACTCCACCAACAAATAATCCGCCGCCAACACCAACTCCGCCTACTACCTGTAGAGCACCTGAATTGGTACTGGTTGTGCTGGCAGTGCTGGAGATAACGAATGTGCCAGTAGTACCGGTACTGGCGGTGCCTGCCGCAGCATAAAGACCAATAGTGGCAGTGGTGATGATCTGTGCACCAGCGATGAATGACGCAGTTCCTATATAAACAGCACCACTGATACCAACGCCGCCAGTTACCTGTAAAGCGCCAGTTGTAGTCGATGTAGATGCAACATTGCCAATTATTGTGGCAGTGGATGCTGATATGAAAGCAGCACCAGTGATAGATCCAGCTCCAACACCACCTGTTACAATACTAGTAGCAGTTATCACACCGCCAACATATAAGTTACCGCCAATACCCGCCCCGCCCCTCACTTGCAGAGCACCTGTAGTGGTACTAGTAGACGATGCCGTGCTAGAAACTACTAATGTAGTGGTAGCGGTTACTGCTCCAGCAACTCTAGTCCAAGAGTTGGTGGCTGAACTATAGGTATAGGTAATACCGTTTAGTGAGGCAGTTTGTCCATTAGTGGGTGATAAGGGGAATGACACCAGTAGTTCCTATTTAGAGAGGCATCCAGTCAGTAGCTGCTTCGTCCCATTGATACATTTTGCCATCAGTAGGATACGGTGTCGGTGCTTCCCAAAGCCAATTAGTAGCTTCGCTGATAGTCCATGAATTGAAGGGCCTCGGCGGGTAAAAAACATCGTGTTTCGAATCGTAGATATAGCCAATACCTGCATAATTTCCCCGTAACGCAACACCGCCATCCGGTTCACCGTTGGCATTATAATGCACATTCCCTCGGGTATTATAGCTGGTCTGTATCCATACTCCCGGCGTATCGTCTACATAACTGTCGATAAATTCTTGTTCTGCTACGATAACTCTCTGTACTTTACCGTATGCAACTTTTGCGAAATGACTCATTTTACTATTCCTTTTTACTATTTAACTCAGATGCAGATCTGTTAGAAAGATATATTTCCTATATTAGTAGTTTTTCTTAATGACAAATCTACCGCCGCTGCCACTTCCGGAACTGGTTCCTCCAGTTCCTGCTGTACCTCTATCAGCATCGGCATTATTACCCGCAACACTGCCGCTACCGGCAGTGGTGGTGCCACTGGTAATGCCCGCGCCGCCGATGTAACCAGATCCACCTCCGGCACCCGCCCCTGCGGTGTCACCGCCACCTCCACCACCGCCAAAATATCCGCCACCTCCACCACCGCCGCCTGCGTCGCCGGAACAAAGGATACCGCCGCCGCCATTACCAAATCCCAATCCGCCGGCGGCCGAAACCCCGCCACCACCTGATCCATTACCTCCATTACGACCGCTTCCAGCAACTCCTGTTCTTCTAGATCCAACCCCGCCGGCACCCGCTGCAGATTGTGTTCCGCCATAACCTCCGATGCTGCCACTACAGGTACCGTTAACACCTGTGGCACCACCACCGGCACCACCGCCGCGTGTGCCGCTGCTGTCGCCAGATCCTCCACCACCACCGGCTACAATAATTGCTGTTGATCCAACAGCGGTCTGCATGCCTGTACCAGCGCCACCGCCTGATCCAACACGGCTTGCGGCGGTTCCAGTACCGCCGCCACCTACTATAATCTGATAATTGGTTCCAGCACTAAATGTAAAGTTACCGGTTGAATTTCCACCACCACCGCCGGCGGCACCGCTGGCTGATCCACCGCCGCCGCCCCATAGCTTGAGTGTCGTAGGAACACTATTACCGGTGGCACTTATAGTATAGGTCGTATTGGCAGTGGTTATTACTAGATCGCCATCTCCTGCCAAATCCCAAGTTGTTTTCCCAGAAACTGCTGGAGAAATCGTGAGTGTAAGAGGAAATGCTCCCATGGTTAAGGTTCCTCCTATTCTAACGCCGCTGCCGCCGATGATCATAATATATATATTTCCTAGAATATTATAGAACCTGATGCAGTGAATATGTAAAATATGGTACTGCTTGTGACATATTGATTGGCATTTGTAGATATTGCTGCTGCGTATGTTATTGGATAACGCACTATAACCACACCACTACCGCCAGTGGCTCCAAGATTGCCGCCACCTGCTCCACCACCGGTATATGGTTGACCGTTGCCGCCTGCTAAACTCGTACCAGATCCGCCGGATGACACACCATTTCCTCCACCACCCAAAGCACCAGTTCCGCCAGTGCCGTTGGCCATGCCACCGCCACCACCTGCAAAGTAAACTTGGCCACCACTAATTTCCCCAACACCTGCTGCTGTTGCGGTTGGTACACAAATAAATGTAGTGGCCACGCCAGCACCGCCAGCACCGCCAGTATTTGCTCCACTAGAGCCAGCGATACCAATTCCACCCACTCCTCCTGCTCCACCACCGCCACCGCCTGCACTATTGGCAGTGATACAGCTAGTCCTAGCTCGACCACCTGCAAATCCTTGTCCCGCGATACCAGCACCGCCCGCAGTACTGCTACGGCCGCCGCCCCCGCCACCAGAGCCGCCTGCAAGCCCTGCAGTATTGAACACGCCTCCACGTCCACCGCCAGTGGCTGTTACTGCATCGATAGAAGATGCGCCGCCGCAGGTCTTTACACCGCCTGGTCCAACAACAATGCTGATTGGCGTGCCTTGGACTACTGCTAAAGTTCCAGTCAATACTCCGCCAGCGCCACCAGCTGCAATACCTGCATTTCCATCACCGGATTGGGGTGACCCACCGCCGCCTGCCACCAAAAAATACTGGATCGAAGGCGGTGGATTTCGTATGATAAAATCTGATATGCTAAAAGGGCCACCCCCTATTGTAACGCCGCCACCGCCGATGATCATAATGTATATTTCCTATATTAATAATTTTCTAACCACCGATTAGTTGTGCTGTCGGTGGTGTGAATGCGGCTGTATATCTAGCATAGCCTTTGGTTACTCGGTAGTCATCCATATATCCATTAAAGAAAAAGGTACCGCTTAGGTATGCTACTCTACCAATGTTATAGGGAATAGTTGCATCAGTGTATATAGCACTCGATGATGTAAAAGTCCTATCCACCACACCATTTACAAAACTTCTGAATGTGCTGCCACTGCGGGTAACAGCAATATGATACCAAGTATTTGCGGACAATAGTATGTTGCCCCTATTGCCGACAGTGTCGCATTCCAAAATGTCCCAGCTGGTGCCGTTGCTACTAGCCCACATACATACTTGCTGTCCCCATATTTCCAATCCAAATCCCTTATAGTGTGAGGCAGTGTCAGTTCCTGGGCCTGATACGTATTTTCTAGCACTAGTATCTCCAATGTATACCCATGTTTCTATTGTAAAGTCAGCTTTTGAGAAAAGGAATGAGTGTGTGTTTGGTAAAAAACAATAATCAGTTGATCCATTGAACTTCAAGGATGCTGTACCGTATTTGACCTGGGTAGTACTGGCCTGAGCAGAACCCACAGTGATCACATCGTTCATGGCTGCTGAATCATAGATGCCAGCGTTGGCAAAATTGAGTAACAATTGAGTATTAGTCACTGTTGTTAGTGGAGTAGTCGGAGGGGTAAAGTTACTGGTATAGACTGCCGTGCCTTTGACGATGCGAAGATCGCTAAGGTATCCATTGTATTGAAAATTGACTGTACCTACATCGTCGTACCCAATTCTCAGAGTCTGCGCAGCCGAACTAGGAAGTGTTATGGTAGTTGGGCCCGCTACTGAAACTCCGTTGACATATATCCTTGCGCTGCCGGCATTACACACCACTGCTATATGATACCAATTGTTCAATGCTATAGTACCGGATGGAGCTCCAATGAGGGTTCCGGGGCTACCATATGGTCTATACCATCCAAAACTTCCGTTGTTGTCGTACCCTATATCCCAGCCAGCAGCATCACCGTTGGCGCCTGCCATTAGTAATCGGCATTGATTTCCCGATGTAGGAGTAGCCATAGAGTACATCCACCATTCTATGGTCCATGTACTGCTAGATAAGTCAAACACACTAGATGACGGAAGTGTTAATTTATCTCCACTGCCATTGAAGTACGCACTAGTACCAATTGTGCCGGCAGTATATTCAGTTTGGCCATTTCCAAAAGGACCAAAACGTTGGATACTTGGATTGCTAACTGTGGTTACAGCAAAGGCATTGCTACTTCTATCGATGATTCTATTATCTTGGAACAACAATAACTGTACACCCGAGGCTCCTTGACTAGTTGTTGTTACGGCAGCAGTTGGTGGTGTGAATATGGTAGTTCCAGCAGTGGTACTGGTAGTAGAGTACGAGGTAGGTACAGCGCCGATACACATCCTGAAATTGCTTATATACATTTCAGTTAAATCTCCGCCCAGTTGTGAGTTGGTTCCAAAGCTGGTATTTGAAGTTCCGTTAATGTTGGTTGAGTTTGCAGTGGCTTCGCGCAGTATTCCATTTACAAATAATCTAAGATATCCGTTTTGTCTAGATGACACTACATGTATCCATTGTCGAACATGCCCTGAACCGTTGGTGCCAGTGGTATCGTATGTTGCACTATTATATGTTTGACTATTGCCGTCGACTAGTGTTTGTATCAAGGTATCAACAGTACCAAATGCCAATTCAACACCTATGCTGCCTGCTAGACCGTAGTTACTCTGATGACTCCAGACTCGGGTATAATTCGCCGGCTGTTTTGCTATGTATAACCAGCACTCGATTGAAAAATCTCCAGTACCAATTGCTCTGGTAGCGCTGTATGGCAAATAAGCATAGCTGCTGGTACCGTTGGTATACAAACTCCAATTATTACCATACGGGCTAAATGAACCCTGTGTTGTTGTACCAGTACGAGTGATAGAGAAATTGTTAGAGGAAGAATCTAAGAAAGTATTATTCTGTGCAGCGTTGGCACCATCTCCATAAAATAGTGCAGTTACATAATTGAATTGAGCGTCAGTTGGCGTTGGTACAACAGCAGGTCCTAATATTTGTACCCTACCTTGTATTACAATTCCACTACCGGTGATAATCATTTGTATTTCCCTTATTTTTAGAAACTTATATATCCCGATGCAGTGAATATATAAATTCTATTATTGCCCGACAACACTGGCGTTATAGTCGTGCCCGTAATTGTCGCACTGGTATAAGAAGATGGGTAACGGATGATAACGATCCCAGAGCCGCCTGCGCCGCCAGTGTTGTTAAACTCAGAGCCAGCACCGCCACCTCCACCACTATTGGCAGTTGCGTTTGATCCGCTGAGGTTAGTATTGGCACCTGCGCCGCCGCCGCCACAGCCGCCAGTTCCAGGTCTCGATCCGTTGTGCGTAGCGCCTCCACCACCACCTGCGTAGTAGGTTGCTGTGCCAGAAATAGAAGACAAAATTCCAATACCACCATTACCTCTTATCGCAGTGTTTGCGTCGTTATATGAAACACCTGCCCCGCCTGCGCCGCCGCCGCCGCCACCCACGTCTAGATTGTTATTACTATCTGATCCGCCAGTGCCACCAGCAAATCCTTGGCCACAGGTTCCGCCGCCACCCGCAGCTCCAGCACTGGCGCCAACACCGCCGCCGCCACCAGACCCCCCAGCAACACCAGCTAGTCCAACACTCGACCTATAAGAGCCGCCGCCGCCGCCACCTGCTGAAGTGATTGTAGAAAAAGCTGAAGGATTGCCACTAGATCCAGCAGGTCTACAACCGTTGCCGCCTGAAGCAGTCCCTGGCCCACCAGGACCAATAGTCACTGTGTAACTGATACCTGCTGATACAGCAAAACCAACGGCAGTTCTAGCACCACCAGCGCCGCCGCCGCCACCTGACTGCGTACCGCCGCCGCCGCCTCCGGCAACTACTAGATATTCTACCGTAGGTGGGGCAGTTGGAGCAGATGTATCTCCTATTTGAATAAACCCACCCATCGTAATTCCAGCACCGATAATCATTGTGTCAACTGTCCTTTGTACTATTTACTCACATGCAGATCTGTTAGAATTTAATAGTTCCTGATGAAGTGGTCCACGAGTATGTTCTATAACCGCCAGCAACAGTGACAGTTGCAAAAGTAGACGATGTTGCCTCGGCATATACATCGGAATAGCGAATGACCACTATACCACTGCCGCCGTCGCGCACACTGCTTCCACCATTGCCGGTATTTGCTGAGCCAGATACCAGCTGTGCGCCTCGTCCACCAGCACTAAATGTAGCATTACCAATTGAACTAAACAAGCCTGCCCCCGGAGTAAAGGAAACTGCGGCTCCGCCAGCGCCACCACCGCCGCCACTATCCCAGCCACCATTTGAGTTTATTGCTGGTGCCGTGCCACCAGCAAATCCTTGTCCAGTTGTACCGGCGCCGCCAACATTACTGCCGCCGTTGATATCGCCACCGCCACCACCTGATCCACCCGCGCCGCCACTATTATTTCGTGTCCCGCCATAGCCGCCGCCTATAGCAGTCAAGCCAAATGCACTGGAATTTACACCTTGGGTTCCATTGCTGCCTCCGCCGGTTCCTGTATTATCTGGACCAGTACCTCGAGGTCCGCCAGCACCAACCGTGATCGTATACGTTGTTCCAGCAGATATCGCAAGGCTACTGGAAGTTAAGAATCCGCCGCCACCGCCGCCACCACCTACATCAACGTCAGATCCACCACCACCTCCGCCTGCAACTATCAAGTATTCAATTGTAGGCGTAGGTATTGGAACTGGTGCAACTGACAGTGTTCCTGATGCAGTAAACACATGAGCAACGTAAGAAGTTCCACAAACAGTATATGAGTAAACAGATCCGCCAGTCGCTCGCTGGATTAAGGATTGGTATCTAACGATGACAACTCCACTGCCGCCATTACCACCGCCGTGTGTAGTATCTCCACCAGCACCACCACCTCCACCGCCAGTGAATGCTGTAGCCGCCGTTCCATTGGCATTGACTCCCCCAGCACCGCCGCCGCCCAGTCCTCCCGAACCTGCTGGACGACCTGCATTGACGGTATTGATTCCACCACCTCCGCCACCTGCAAAATATAAACTGGTGCTAGTGGTCTGTCCTATGCCTGCAGATACTGCTGTACTGGTGGAAATTATCGTAGTCAATGTACCGATACCACCGTTACCGCCTACTAGAGTGGTACCAGCAGCGCCAACTCCACCCGCGCCACCACCACCTCCGCCTGCGTAGTTTTGTCCAGTAGTTTCTCCATTGCCGCCCGCAAATCCCTGTCCAGCTACGCCAGCGGCACCCGTTTGTCCAGTACCGCCACCTCCCCCGCCACCACCGCCACCGCTACCTCCAGAGGTAGCAGGAATGCTGGCATCTCGACCAGCTGCACCACCACCACCACCCAGTGTAAGCACACTGATGCCGCTGCCGACAAATGTAGACGTAGTGCCAGTGGTGCCCGCTCCTGATGCCGCAGCACCAGCGCCGCCTGAACCCACTACGATAGAATATGTTTGTCCGCATATCAATGCAATGCTGCCTGCAAGTGCTCCACCTGCACCTCCACCACCTGCCAATCCTTGACTATTACCAACTCCGCCACCCCCACCACCACCAGCTACTACTAAGTATTGTGCAGAGTAGGCAGGCACGGTTACGCTAGTCTGCATATTGAAACTGCCGTTGAAACTTATACCACCGGTGATTATCATGTTAGTAGTTGTAATGTACTTGTTAACTGCAACTTAACCCTTGCAACTCGTCTAATGTACTAGCAGTATTTACTAGATCAGTGATGGCACGTAATCTATTTTTTTCTGCTACGACGGTGGTGGTATCTGCGCCAGTTTCCAAAGCTCGCTGGAATAAGATATCTTGTGCTGCCAACAGTGGAGTTCTTTCTGCACGTAGTCTAGTTCTAGTTAATTCTTGTGCCCGTGCAAAGTTGACTGCGACTGTGCCGTCGACTAGTTCCCAGGCGTCAAACCAATAATCGCTCACTGTAATATCATCAGTATCTATGATGATAGAATGTTCAGGCGTGTCTTTGGCCTTGACATAGTCTATATCTAGTTCTGGATTTGGAGCAACAATAGTGACTCCGCCTTTATTGTTTGTATATACGATTGTTTTCATTATATGAATACCGCCACTGATACGGCTGCTAGGTTTGTTGAAACAAAAGAAGAATTTACTGTTAGAGCATCTATGACAGAAACTGAGCTAGCATAGGCACCAACAACACCTTGACCAACTCCTAGATTTCTAGCCGACGCCACAGTAGAAGCGTAGGCTGTTGGTAATGGATTATTTAAATTTATTTGGAATGATCCTGTGCCACCGCGAGCTACACTACTGACATTAAAACTCCTATACATAGTCGGCGGAGTCGTGGTTCCATCAAAGTATACAAACGCCCAAGCAAATTTAGCAATTTCTGTACCCGTGCTGTCTTTTATCACAGGTGCCGTTAATGGAGCAGCTGACAGTATCTGTGCCACACCATTGTACGTATTAGTACCGCTGACATAGCCAATACCGGTACCTAGGTACGCAGCTTGGAAATAGTTAGCACCAGCTTGAGTTTGTACTGCCACTGTGGTGGCCACATAAACTCGCATGTCAACATAGTCACCGGTGCCGTTTAGGTATACCATCGCAGATCCCATGGGCCCTTGTGCAGATGCCAACTCTCCCCTATAACCATTGGTGGCATCAAATGTGCCATTCTTGAGGAAATCTACACTGCAATTAACCACACTGGCCAGTTGAACCATACCTGTCAGTAGGTAATAACCTGCCGTAGGAGGGCAGAAACTGTAGGCTGGTACCGTCAATCCATTTAGGGTAACCGGGGATGCCGTGGCATTAAATGCATTGGCATTATCCCAATTCTTATTTGAAAAAGATATTTTAGTCTGCTGTGTACCAGTTAAACTTTGCCCGCCAGTGGCTGCATAAGTAAAAAATGTAGGCTCCGAACTGGCAACTGCTTGACTGTTGGCCACTGTAGGACCAGTGATATCCAACCAATAGCTGCTGGTACTATCGCTGGTATATCGATATATGTCATCTGTTGATGTATTATACCAAATATCACCTGCTGTGGGATTAGCTGGTGGAGTGCTGGTACTGCTGGTACGTACTCCGCCACCTACGATATTTCCGCCCACATTCAAATTTCCACCAATGCCCGTGCCACCAGTTACCTGTAGCGCACCGGTCGTAGTCGATGTAGAAGTGGCAGTACTGGTTATCGTGGCAGTGGATGCTGACAGTAATCCAACACCGGTAATAAATCCACTGCCAGCTACACCGGCAGTTACGATACTGGTGGCAGTTACGACACCGCCAACAAATAGTCCGCCACCTATACCAACTCCGCCCACTACCTGTAGGGCACCTGAATTGGTACTGGTTGTGCTGGCAGTGCTGGAAATAACGAATGTACTAGTAGTACCAGTATTGGCAGTACCTGCTGCGGCATATTGACCAATAGTGGCAGTGGTGATGATCTGTGCGCCAGCGATGAATGACGCAGTTCCTATATAAACAGCACCACCGATGCCAACTCCACCCGTTACTATCAATGCACCAGTCGTAGTTGATGTTGATGTAGCAGTACTGGTTATCGTAGCAGTGGATGCTGACAAAAATCCAAGACCGGTAATAAATCCAGCACCAGCACCTATAGTTACAATACTAGTGGCAGTTATCACACCACCAACATATAATCCGCCGCCCACGCCAACTCCACCTACTACCTGTAGGGCACCTGAATTGGTACTGGTTGTGCTAGCAGTGCTGGAAATAACGAATGTGCCAGTAGTACCTGTACTGGCGGCAGATGCCGCAGCATATTGACCAATAGTAGCAGTGGTGATGATCTGCGCGCCAGCGATGAATGACGCAGTTCCTATATAAACAGCACCACCGATGCCAACACCACCTGTGACAGTCAAAGCGCCAGTGGTAGTTGACGTTGATGTAGCTGTTCCAGTGACTGTGACTGTGGTAGCAGTTATGCTAGTGGCAGTTATTATTGCTGCGCTTATCAATGCGGCACCAGTGATAGATCCACCTGATCCAGTGGTTACGATCCTACCACCTAGATATAAATCTCCACCAATTCCAACACCACCTGTGACTATCAAAGCACCAGTCGTAGTGCTTGTTGAACTGGCTGTACTGCTGATATTAGCGGTGCCAATAGTAGCAGCACCAGTGATAGTGGCTGTGACACTACTGATTAAACTAGCACCAGTGATAGATCCGCCAGAACCAGTGGTCACAAATCTACCACCTATATATAAATCTCCACCAATACCAGCTCCGCCCGTTACCTGTAAGGCACCTGTACTAGTCGATGTCGCAGAAGTTAAATTGGATATGACAAAAGTGGTAGTGGTACCTGTTGTAGATCCTCCTCCACCAGTGAATAGTACACCATTTTGATATAAATTACCACCGAAATAGATGTTACCGCCAATGCCCACACCGCCACGTACCTGTAGCGCACCCGTGTTAGTACTGGTGCTGCTGGTAGTGTTTAATATTATAAATGTGCTGGTAGTACCTGTGCTATTAGACCCGATTGCCTGACCACCCGGACCATATATATTTCCACCAACCCATAAGTCTCCGCCAATACCAGCGCCGCCACGTACCTGCAGAGCACCTGTTGTGGTACTGGTGCTGCTGGTGGTGTTTAATATTATAAATGTGCTGGTAGTACCTGTGCTATTAGACCCAATTGCCTGACCACCCGGACCATATATATTTCCACCAACCCATAAGTCTCCGCCAATGCCTGCGCCGCCACGTACTTGTAGAGCACCGGTGTTGGTACTAGTACTGGATGCTGTGGAAGTTACAGATAGCGTAGTAGTACCTGTGACATTGCCAACGACTCTAATCCATGCTCCCTTGGTGGAATTATAGATGTAGGTAATACCGTTTGCTACTGCTGTTTGACCGTTTACTGGGGATGCTGGTAATGCCATATGTTATAACTCCGCACTTATATATGCTGTTCCGCCGTCAATTACGCTGCCCGAAGTAAGTAATGCTCTTTTAACGCTGGAACGCACTGCGGCACCTGCTGAACCAGATATTGTAGGTATTATTCGTTTTTCTAAATAATTTATCATATCCCACCATCCATTGCTATCGTACTGTGCGCCTTTTGTCAACGTATATATTTTCGCTGTTTCATAATACCTCTGACACAAGGCCAGCTCTGTAGTAATAGGTCTGCGTTCAAAGGGGGTTGCCACTGTGCCTGGTTCCAGTTGAACCGCACCTATCTGCCAAGTACCAGATATTTGCGCGCCCACTGAGAACACAATTTCAATACCAGTTGTGGCAGCAGCGGGTATGATAATATTAGTAGAATATCGTGTGAGCGTACTGGATACTGTGAATGTACCAGTGGCAATTTGTGTTCGAGTAGGCGATGCTAGTGTACCAAATGTATCCGCAGTATTGGCATAGTATGCTGTCCAAGTCACTGTAGTAAGTAAACTGTTAGCAAGATATGCACTCAATGTCACAGTAGTGCCATTAAGTTCGTAACAGTTAACCGCTTCAATTCTCTGACCAAACCCTATAGCAGTTGTACTGGCAGCACCAGTGAACTGATATAGATACTGTAGTGCGCCAGAACCTGCTACTTGTTGCCCAGTCACGTTGGCACCAGTTGAGTAGGCATACCAGCGATCCACAGTATAGGCTAGGGCGGCGGCTGCTGTAATGGTCTGTGACGAACCCGAGTTGCGTTGATCTGTAGTCATGGCCCCATTAATAATCCTATTGTGCATGCCAAGACTATTGGCCGTAATAAACTGTGTGCTATCTGGCAGTGTAACTGGTCCTATGGATACTGGTGTTTGCTGTGCTGAGTAAATTGATAGTCCAACACCTCCCACATTGGTTACAGTAAAACTACTTGTGCTGGCATCCACGACAGGAACGGTTTGGCAGGTCAGTAATGAGGTATTTGTTATAGCAGTCAGTGGTGCTGAGGGTACTGTAAATGCTGCGGTGTAAACTGCTGTACCCCTAACTATACGTAAATTGGAGATAAAACCAGTATATCTTGTATTTTGTATACTGCCTATATCAACTGTATATCCCGACGGTCCCTGCGGGGTTCCAGATTTTGCCACAGAAAATGCTTGTATTCCATTAATATACCCTTTTAATGTTGTACTAGAGTTTGTGTAAACCATTGCAATATGATTCCACGAATTTAATGGCACGGTTGATGAACTGGTGGCAAAATTTGAACTACCGTTATAGTAAAAGAAAACTAAATTTCCTGAAGAATTTGTTCCAAAAGACCAGTAGTTAGTGCTGCCGACAGGATCACCATATGCTATTTGTAAAGGGCCCGTCCCACCTGCAGATGCATTTACTGTATTGTAAACCCACATTTCAATTGTATAATCAGTATCCCACCACTGTACTGTTGATATATTATATGGAACCGTTAAATATTGTCCGCTTCCGTTGAACGAGTTAGCATACACATTGGTACTCAGATAGGTCACTGCGTTGGCCACTGTGGGGCCGGTGATGTCCAACCAGTAAAAACCCACGCCGTCTGTGGTGTATCGATAGATATCATCAGTGGCAGAATCATACCAAATATCGCCTACTTTGGGATTCGAGGGTGCAGTAGCACTGGTGGTGGAAGTTACTGTGGCAACCCTGGTCCAAGTACCGGATGTGGAATTATACACATAGGTGATACCATTCAGTGTAGTGGTCTGTCCATTTAAAGGTGATACAGGAAAAGCCATTAGTGATCCTTGATTGAAATATTTTGTATGGTAAGATTAAACACAGGTCAAACCCCGTAACTCGTCTAATGTACTAGCAGTATTTACTAGATCAGTGATGGTACGTAATCTATTTTTTTCTGCCACGATTGTGGTAGTATCCGCTGATGTTTCCAAGGCTCGCTGGAACAAGATATCTTGCGCCGCCAATAAAGGAGTTCTTTCCGCACGTAGTCTAGTTCTAGTTAATTCTTGTGCCCGTGCAAAATTGACTGCGACTGTGCCGTCGACTAGTTCCCAGGCGTCAACAAATTCATCAGATGGGGGCAGGGATTCGGTATCAACTATGATTGCTCCGGGTGGACAATCTCTTGCTAAAACTGTTTCGATAGGCAACTCGCCAGATGGTGAACATATGAATACATTCGTACCGTTGGGGTTTTTATAGATTATTGCTTTCATGTTTTATCCAAAAAATGCAACATACGTTATTGCATCTCGCAAGGCAGCGCCAGCCGCGTTATACGTCTGCATTTGACAATTTGCCGCAGCGGGGACTGAGATGGCAACTACTGTATTACCAAAGCCCGTGTTGCCGGTCATTACGTAATTTGCGTTTGGCAGAGCATTAGTAAATGTAATTGTAAAATTTCCGGTAGATTGCTTAGTCACACTGGACACATTAAAACTACCACTAATCGTCGGCGAGGCTATGGTGCCATCAAACTTTACCCATGCCTTGGCAAACTGCCCAATTTCTACTCCTGCACTGTCTTTTATCAAAGGTGCTGTTGATGTTGATGCAGATAGTATCTGTGCCACACCATTGTACGTATTAGTACCGCTGACATAGCCAATGCCGGTACCAAGATAATAACCTTGGAAAAAACAACCTGGATTTAGAGCAGCCACTGTTGCTGCTGCTCCGCAGTACGCAGAAATATCTATGTAATCTGTGGTTCCGTTGCAGTAAATTACCGCACTAACCGAACTCTGTACAGCATTACTACTGGCTGTAGCAAAATTATCGCTACCCGATTTATAGCCGCCACCATTTTTACGAATTATGATCAATAATTCTTGATTGGTCACTGGAGCTCTTATACCTGCGCTAATCTGATAGTATCCGGCAACAGTAGGTGTAAATGTCGAAGTGGCAGTAGAATACATACCAACGGTGTTATCAAATTCAACTTGAGTATAATTAATTTTGGTAGTACCCGCACCTAAACTTTGTGTAACAGCAGTACCATATGAAAAAGTAGGTTGAGTATATGATGTCACTGCTGTACCGGCTCCAGTAGGGCCAGTGATGTCTAACCAAACACTTGTAGCGCCATCTGTGGTATAACGATAGATATCGTCAGTTGCAGTATTATACCAAATGTCGCCCACTGTGGGATTAGTCGGTGCTGTGCTGGTACTACTAGTACGTATACCTCCACCCGTGACTGAACCACCAATATTGACGTTACCGCCTACGCCAACACCACCTATTACCTGTAGAGCTCCGGTATTGGTTGAAGTAGAACTAGCAGTGCTAGAAATAATGAATGTAGCTGTCGTACCAGTACTGGCCGCAGATGCCGCGGCATACAATCCAATACTAGCAGTGGTGATGATCTGTGCGCCGGCAATGAATGAAGCAGTTCCTATATAAACAGCGCCACCGATGCCAACTCCGCCAGAGACAATTAAAGCACCTGTATTGGTCGATGTAGAAGTGGCAGTACTGATTATCGTGGCAGTGGATGCTGATATGAAAGCAGCACCAGTTATGTAACCAGTTCCAGTAGCGCCACTTGTTACGAAACTGGTAGCAGTTATCACGCCCCCTACATATATGCCACCGCCAACTCCTACACCGCCCACTACCTGCAAGGCACCTGAATTAGTACTGGTTGTACTGGCAGTACTGGAAATAATGAATGTAGCTGTCGTACCAGTACTGGATGAGGAGGATGCTGCGGCATAGAGACCAATAGTGGCAGTGGTGATGATCTGAGCGCCGGCAATGAATGAAGCAGTTCCTATATAAACAGCGCCACCAATGCCAACTCCGCCTGCTATAGTCAACGCACCGGTAGTAGTACCTGTGCTGGCTGTGGTATTGAATGTTCTGATGATGTCATCAGTTTGTATTATCGTAGTAGTGACTGTGGTGAACTGAATCGTCAATTGATTGGCAGTTATATTTCCACCCACATACAAATCGCCACCGATGCCAACTCCACCTGTTACAACCAATGCACCTGTAGTAGTCGATGTGCTAGTTGCTGTATCATATACTATTACCTGTGTGGCTGTGGAAAATATAGCATCACCACTGCCATCTGGGTCTATTAATAAATTGGCATTTGAACCTACTGGATATGTCGTGATACTTGTGAATGCTGCTTGAGGTGCTGTTATTTGCCCGCCAATACCTACTCCACCACGTACTTGTAGAGCACCTGTCGTAGTACTGGTGCTGCTGGTAGTGTTTAATATTACAAATGTGCTGGTGGTACCTGTCGTAATACTGCCAGATGTCAATGCTGAATAACCACCGGCGTAAATCGTTCCACTGACATATAAATCTTTGCCTATGCCGGCGCCACCTGACACTTGCAAGGCTCCGGAATTGGTTGACGTGCTGTTAGTGGTATTTGATATCACAAATGTACTGGTAGTACCAGTGGTCACAACTCCGTAAGCAATACCACTGTTAACATCAACGATCGTGCCGCTGATGTATAAATTACCGCCAATACCCACGCCACCTGTGACTACTAGTGCGCCAGAGTTAGTGCTGGTGCTATTAGTAGTTCCACTGACTAAAATTGTGTTTGTGGCCGTTAAATTCAGTGTGGTAATATAGGCCACTCCGCTGATGCTGCCTAAACCGCCATCTGTTATAAAACTGCTGGCATAAACAGCTCCACCAACTCCCAGCCCCCCACTTACAATCACAGCACCACTTTGCGTACTAGTTGATGTGGCAGTGTTGGCAACTATCACAGGTGTTTTGAATGTACCACTGCTAAATGTTAGATTGGGCGCACTCAAGTTGCCAGAAACAGTGACATTCTGAGCACAGATAGAACTGACGCCGGTGATAGATCCAGAAGATGCCGTATTTCCTACAGTTACGACACCACCAACACTCAAATTCTCTCCAATACCAACACCGCCTGTAACTACCAAAGCACCAGTTATTGTGGATGTTGAACTGCTTGTGTTAGTGATGAAAACTTGCGACTGGAATGTGCCGCTGTTATATGATAGATTTGGTGCTGTTAAACTTCCAGTAACATTGATGTTGGTCACTACAATATTACTAACACCAGTGATGGATCCAAACGATGCTGTACTGCCAACTGTTACGTTGCCGCCGATATTAACGCATCCGACGATGCCTGCACCACCACGTACTTGTAGAGCACCTGTGTTGGTACTGGTACTGCTGGTGGTGTTTAATATTACAAATGTGCTGGTGGTGCCTGTACTATTGGATCCAAGAGCTTGTCCGCCAGGACCATATATATTTCCACCGACCCATAAGTCTCCACCGATACCGGCTCCGCCCGTTACCTGTAGAGCACCTGTGTTAGTGCTAGTGCTACTAGATGTATTTGATATTACGAATGTGCTGGTTGTGCCAGTTGTACCAGCACCAATGATCCTACCTGTTTGATCAACTATATTGCCGCCAACATATAAGTTGCCACCAATACCTACTCCACCACGTACCTGTAGCGCACCCGTGTTAGTACTGGTGCTGCTGGTGGTGTTTAATATTATAAATGTGCTGGTAGTGCCTGTGCTATTAGACCCAATTGCCTGACCACCCGGACCATATATATTTCCACCAACCCATAAGTCTCCGACGATGCCTGCACCGCCACGTACTTGTAGAGCACCTGTGTTGGTACTGGTGCTGCTGGTAGTGTTTAATATTACAAACGTGCTAGTGGTGCCTGTGGTGGCTATTCCAATGCTACCAGTATAACCAGTAACACCCTGTGTGCCAGTGGAGCCAGTATATCCCTGCGGTCCTTGTGCGCCCACTGATCCCCAATAACCATTGGGTCCTTGACTACCTGTATAACCTGAGCTACCAGAATAGCCAATAGTACCCGTACTACCAGTATATCCAGTAGCACCCGAGCTGCCAAGATAACCGCCACTACCTGTAAATCCAAGAATACCCTGTGGACCAGTCGGACCTTGACTACCAGTATAACCCAACGGTCCCTGTGGACCCACGATAACCCCGACATCATTAAAACCGCCAACTCCGCCCACGCCAGTATAGGTCCACAGGTGTCCGTTATAGGTGACGATAATACCGTCACCTATCGTAGGTGAGGGATCTACGGAGGCAAAGGCCACTGTAGTAGCAGTACTGGTACTACCAACGATTCGAACACTTGTACCATTATTACCCTGACTACCTGTATAACCTGTGGCGCCTATGCTGCCCCAATATCCATTAGATCCACAATATCCTCTAACGCCTTGGCTACCATCAAATCCCCTACTACCGGCAAACCCAATAGTTCCTGTACTACCAGTATATCCAGTAGCACCCGAGCTGCCAAGATAGCCACCGCTACCTGTAAATCCCGTTGGTCCTTGTGGACCAGCAACATTGCTAGCTGACCCAGTATATCCGCCTGGTCCTTGAGGACCTACTGAACCTGAATACCCATATCCTACACTCTGCCCGTTTACAAGCACAGCAGTAGCACTAAATGTGCCACCGACATTTAAATTGCCCTGTATTCCAACTCCGCCCCCAACAGTCAATGCTCCTGTATATATGTTACTGGATGCAGTAGTTCCGCTAATGTTTAAATTCACGAAACTAGCTGTAGTAGCTGATAAGGTGTTTGCTGTTATCGTTCTACCAATATTTAAATCGCCGCCAACACCCAAACCGCCTGTTATTACCACAGCACCTGTAGTAGTTGATGTACTGGCTGTAGTATTAGCAAATGAAACGATATTGGTAGTGGTTGCACCCCTGCTAGTAACTGACTGTAGTGTACTGGTATTCCAAATAGTGATAGCACCAGTACTACCACTTATTGCTGTGTCAGTACCTGCGGTAATTGATGTTTGATTGGCAAACTGGTTAACTGTGGCAGTGGTCAGTATCTGTGCGCCAGCGATGTAAGAAGCTGTTCCGATATAAACTGCACCGCCGATGCCAACTCCACCTCGAACTTGCAATGCTCCGGTATTTGTGCTGGTTGCACTGGTAAAATTGGTAACGGTGAATGTACTAGATGTGCCATTCAACGGCTGCGCAACCCTGGTCCATGAGTTATCTGCACTGGAATACTGGTAGGTTATTCCGTCTACTACTAAGATAGTGCCGTTGGTCGATGTGGTGAACGTAGTTGCCATGTATGTATTTACTTTAGAAAATAGTTGGGTATTGCACGATTGGACCAGTATAATCTAACCAGAAATTAATCACACCATTGGCAGTATATCTATACAATCTATCATTAGTTGTATTGTACCACATGTCGCCCACAGTGGGATCAGCTGGGGAATTACTGCCAGTGGTTGATCTAACACCACCTGCTACTATGCTGGTAGCATTAATTTGTCCACCAACTCCCAGGCCGCCTGTTATTACCACAGCACCTGTGGTAGTTGATGTGCTGGCTGTAGTATTGACAAAGGAAATTATATTGGTAGTAGTTGCTCCTCGACCAGTTATACTTTGTAAAGTACTGGTATTGTTGATAGTGATCGAACCAGTTGTAGCACTTAGTGTTATATCTGTACCGCTGTTTAGATTAGTTACACCCAAATTGGTAATCACTATGCTGCCAGTAGCAGTGTTTACACCAATATATGTGCTACCCGTTGCAGTGGTAACACCGGTATTACTGACAGTTATATTACCGCTGCTGGTACTTACGCTAATGCCAACACCAGCGATAATTGAAGTTTGATTTGCAAATTGGTTAACAGTGGCAGTGGTTAATACTACATTACCGCTACTATATATCGTGCTGCCCACATACAAGTTTCCGCCAATACCGGCTCCACCTGCAACTTGTAAAGCACCAGAGTTGGTGCTGGTTGCATTTGTGATATTGTAAGTGGAAATAATATCATCAGTGGTAACTTGTGTAGTTGTTACAGTTGTTAATTGAATAGTTAATTTTTGTGCAACTATCTCACCACCAACATACAAGTTTCCGCCAATGCCCACACCGCCTGCAACTTGTAATGCTCCGCTATTAGTTGAACTTGCCGCAGTTGCATTTAGAATTAATATCTTATTGGTCGTACTATTACCACGGCCGGTGACAGTTTCCAGTGTACTGGTATTCCATACTGTTACAATACCATTGTATGAATATACCGCAGTGTCAGTACCGGCATTCACAGTGGTTATGCCGCCGCCGCTGCTGATCAATGTGGCGGTGGTCAATATCTGTGCGCCACCGATGTATGACGTTTGTCCAATATATAGAGAGCCGCCAATACCTACGCCACCGGTTACAACCAATGCTCCAGTATTTGTGCTGGTTGATTCAGATTGATCACTGATATCAGTAATTCCGCTAATACTAGCAGTGCCATTTACTTGCAGATTACTATTGATTGTAGTTAATACGCCTGCAGGATCAAGTGTAAGATCACCGGTTTGAGTAACTAAGCTACCGCCACTTAATACTAAACTTCCAACGCTAACGCTAGTTGGTAATATTACTGCATTGTTAGATCCGTCGGTTACTGTAAGTTGTCCTAGATTTCCTAGATTGACTTGTGCATTGCCAAAACTTACATCTCCGGTGTGTTGATTAACTAAGAAACTTTCTCCTACACGGAAATCACCACCTTGATCAACTGTTTGATAATATACCTTACCACCATTTATCTGTATAACTTCGTCGGCCTGCACAACCAAACTGGTATCATCTGATGAATCTTTACCTGCGCCAATATGACTTACGTTAAAAGCAATAAGTTTAATATCGGTACCGGTTCCGTCGGCAGTAACACCACTATTACCAAATATAGCGGCAGATCCTAAACTACGTACCTCAGCACCAAACTGATGATAGTCAGCAAGGTCAATACTGGTAGCAGTAGCATAGTTTGTACCAGTAGAATAAATTACTTGTAATCTTCCAGGCTCATCAGTGAATACAGTTGACCCTGAAATTCCATTGGCATGTAACATTAATACAGTATATTCATCTACGACTAATGCCTGCGTCGGTGCTGTAAAAGTTGTTAGGTATTTTGCAATACCTTTACTAACTCTTATATCATCAATATAGCCAGTTAAACCTTCTGTGCTCGTGTAATTTGCGCCAATGTAAACTGCGGCTTGTCCATAGTTGTTAGTATCAGCATAAGTAGTTGCTTGTACTGTACCGTTGATAAACAATCTTGTAACATTAGAAGATTTACTAACAGCAATGTGCGTCCAGGTATTTAGAGATACGGCTGTGCCTGTAATTCGCGTGGTATTGCCAGCAATAAATCTTACTTGGCCAGGGCCTGCAAAACCTATTTGAAAGTTTACGCCGCTGATTGGATGATAATCAAAAAGAGTGTGAACTGCCCCGGTTACTGATCTGTAAGCCCACATTTCAACGGTCCAGTCGCCTGTACCAAATGCAAAATCCGCATGTGAAGCAATTGATAATGCATCACCAACGCCGTCAAACTTTGCACTGCCGGTGCCATATTTTTTAACAGAGGTATCAATACTTACATCACCTAACGCACTTACAATTTTAGCAGTTCTAGTAGATACAGTATCAAATCCCCATGCAGCCCCATTGATATACACATACGAACCATTAACACTGGCAATAGTTCCGCTGGCCAACGTGGTTCCGCCGGAAGTTTTATAAAATAATGTATCACCTACGGATAGTGTTCCACTAACACCACCTAGTTTTAATTTTGTTTTACCAGCACCAGTATAACCAGTTGAACTGGTTACAGCATGTACGGCCTTGTCTGCAAAGTAGAAAAATGTGTTGATAACTTCTGCACGGGCACCATTGGTCATGTATAGACCTGTGGCATTTGGCACAATGAACGTTGCTTCGTTGAACATTATTGATGCTTGTGTGCTGGTAGTTGCTACTCGTGCTCCATCAATTTTTACGCCGCCGCCCGCGTCGTGTGCGTCAAATCCGTATGGATCACTTGCACTGGTTATGCTACCTTTGGTAATAACACTGAAACGTTCAATATAAGGACTCTTGGTAGTAGTTACTGCACCGGGTGCAAACTCAAACGCATAACCCGGTTTAAAGAATCCACCTACAGTGAAATCACTGATCAGTGCATCACCCATGAATAAGAACGCGGTCGCTGTATTAGTAGCAGTGGTTGGATATATTATTACTTCACGAAGTCCGGCTCCACGAACATTTACACCTTTTGCTATGGTTAGTGGAAATTCTTCATAGTATGTACCAGGTTGTATAAAAACTGTATCACCATCATCAGCATAACCAAGTATATATTTTATAGTACGAGCGGGTGCTGACGGATGGCCATTTTTGGTATAGTCATTAACACCTATTACAGGATCAACATACCAAATATGTTGATTTTGATTTAGTAGATTAATACCACTGGCTACCAACCCGCCGGCGATATTAATATTGCCGCCGATACCCACTCCACCAGTAATAACTAATGCGCCGGTAACTGTAGATGTGGAACTTGATGTATTGGTAATTCTAATAGCATCTGGGGTAGTTGCACCATATTGAGTTACACCTGCTAATGTACTGGTGCTTAAACTTTGAACAGTGGACGTTGTAACAACTTTTGCGCCGCGTTGATATAAATCACCACCAACATATAAGTTGCCACCTATCCCAGCCCCGCCCACAACCTGTAAAGCACCGCTGTTTGTACCTGCACTATCTGTAATATTGGTTATCAATATTGCGTTAGTGGTGCTGTTACCGCGACCAGTTACAGTTTGTAGAGTACTGGTGTTCCATATAGTAATTGATGTACCGCTATTACTGCTTACTGCTGTGTCGGTGCCTGCAAAAATCGCAGTTTGATTCGCAAACTGATTGACGCTGGCAGTGGTTAATACTTGCTGGCCATTTTGATATAACGATCCACCGATATATAAATCACCACCAATGCCAACGCCGCCCACAACTTGTAACGCTCCAGTATTTGTTGAACTGGCAGCAGTTGTATTCGTAATTAATATAGTGTTGGTGGTGCTATTACCTCTACTAGTGACAGTTTCTAGTGTACTGGTATTCCATACTGTTACAATACCATTGTATGAATATACCGCAGTATCAGTGCCAGCGTTTACAGTGGTTATACCACCACCACTGCTGATCAATGTGGCGGTGGTCAGTATTTGTGCGCCACCGATGTATGACGGTTGTCCGATGTATAAGGACCCGCCTATGCCAACTCCTCCAGTAACTACTAGTGCGCCTGTATTAGTGCTGGTGCTACTAGATGTATTTGATATTATGAATGTACTGGTAGTACCAGTAGTTTGGAAGCCGTAAGCAATACCGCTGGTAGAATCAATTATTTTTCCAGCAACATATAAATCTTTAGAAATACCGACACCACCCCGTACCTGCAAGGCACCTGATGTGGCCCGGGTAGAGTTGGTGGTATTCAATATTACAAATGTGCTGGTAGTACCGGTATTTTGGAAACCGTAAGCAATACCGCTGACGACATCAACTATATTTCCACGGATATATAAATTGCCGCCTATACCAATCCCGCCGGTTATTGTCAATGCACCTGTTGTAGTGGAAGTTGACTCAGTGATATTAGTAATACTAATTGCTTGATCGGTGCTTGACCCCCTGTTGGTAACACTTTGTAGTGTGCTGGTGTTCCAAATTGTAATTGAGCCAATACTTGCTGAGACTGCTGTATCAGTGCCCGCAGTAACTGAAGTTACCGCAGATGAACTAATAGAAGCAGTGGTGATTACCAACGCACCTTTTACAGTTAGATTACCTCCAACATAAGCATCTCCACCAATGCCAACGCCGCCTACCACAATCAACGCACCAGTATCGGTACTGGTGCTGGCTGTAGAATTAACGATTGCGTAAGTTCCGGTGCCTAAATTATTGGCTATACCTGCTATATTAGCATAGGTACTAGATGATGCAAATATGGCAATATTAACCAGTGTTCCTGTGTTAAATGATAGAGCAAAGCCAGATGTTGTGGCAAAATTACTAGTGGACGCACTGACTGCAACATTAACCAACGTGCCTGTGTTAAATGATAATGCAAATCCTGAGGTAGATGCAAATCCTGCATTAGATGATATTAAGGATGCAGTATTAGCAAAGGTTACTACCTGACTATTATTACTATATATTGTTCCACCAACATACATGTCTAGCTCAACACCAACTCCGCCTGCTACAGTCAATGCTCCAGTGGTAGACGATGTTGAATTAACTGAGGATAGTACTGATACTGCACCCGGATTGGTTAGATTACCATCTGTGCCAAATACCCAGGTGTTGAATATGGCTCCAGCATTATTAGGACTTGTCTGTATCGAAACATTATTATCCCAAGCATATAGCTGGTTGTTGCTACTAAAATTGGATATTACTGCGGCTTGTCCAGCACTTGGGTATATGTTAACACCGTTGGATACTGATGTGATCAGTCCACCGTCTGGAAGTGTTAATACACCATCTGTACCAAAAGTCCAATGATTGTTTTCAGCACCAATTCCTACATTACCTGTACTCTTGATGCTGTCGTATCTAGGAGGTAATGTCCCACTCACATAAGAAACTGTGCTGGTAACATCTGTTGAATAAACTGGTCCAGGAGAAAAGAAAGTTTGAACATCAAATACGATGTCATTAGCAGGACTTGTTCCGCCAGGGAATGTGGTTCCAGGAATGACTAGATTAACACTTCCTGGGCCATATCCGCCGGCACCCTGAGCCACACTCATGTTGGTTATAGTGTCATCTACTTCTAGGGTAAATGTTAAATGAGTGGCTCCATAAGTTACCGGTATATTTGTAAATGTAGTTGGTAGGTAACTCCAAATAACCGGAGCCAGTGTCAATGACCCGTTGATGTTGGCATCACTGCCAACAAATAACTTTTCACCGATTGCAGCACCGCCCCTAACTTGTAGAGCACCTGTAGTGGTTGATGTTGATGCATCAGTGTTTAATATCAATACAGCATTAGTGGTGCTATTACCTCTGTTGGTGATAGTTTGTAATGTGCTAGTATTCCATATAGTTATTGACCCAACACTTCCATAGACTGCTGTGTCAGTACCTGCTATGATCGAAGTTACCGCAGATGAACTAATAGAAGCAGTAGTGACTACTAAGGCCCCACTTACTTTCAAATCGCCGCCAACATATACGTCACCGCCGATACCAACTCCGCCAGCAACAACTAACGCACCCGTAGTAGTCGATGTGCTAGAGGAGGAGTTAAATGTGGTAATTATATCATCAGTTTCAACTATAGTGGTAGTTATAGTGGTATATTCTATCGTTAACTTCTGGGCAACGATTTCACCACCAACATACAAGTTACCACCAATACCAACTCCACCATATACCTGCAGGGCACCTGTATCAGTGCTTGTACTATTAATAGTGTTTACTATCGTAAATGTACCTGTGCCAAGTGCCAACGCAACTCCCGCTGTTTCAGCATATGTACTCGATGATGCATAAATTGCATTGGTAACTATAGTGCCAGTATCGAAACTTAAGGCATATCCAGAAGTTGTGGCAAAGTTAGATGTCGTAGCACTTATTGCATTTGTTACTACGGTACCAGTATCGAAACTTAGAGCATATCCAGAAGTTGTGGCAAAGTTAGATGTTGTAGCACTTATTGCATTTGTTACTACGGTACCAGTATCGAAACTTAGAGCATATCCAGAGGTTGTGGCATATTCAGCATACGCTACCAATAAGGAACTGGTATTGGCAAATGTGAGAACTTGACTGCTGCTGCTATATATTACACCACCGACATATAAATCACCACCAATGCCAACTCCACCTGCTACAGTTAACGCACCCGAGTCCGTTGATGTAGAACTAGTACTATTAATGACCGAAATACTATTGCTGGTGGTGTTTCCTCTATCAGTGACTGATTGTAGATTACTGGTATTCCAAATTGTAATGTTGCCAACAGTTCCATAGACTGCTGTGTCAGTGCCTGCTGTGATCGAAGTTACCGCAGATGAACCAATAGAAGCGGTAGTGACTACCAAGGAACCTTTTATTGTTAGGTCTCCGCCAACATACAGGTCCTTACCAATACCCACACCACCTGTGACTATCACTGCTCCAGACTCAGTCGAAGTAGAATTAGTGGATGTAGTAATCCTTAAGATTTGATTAATTACCGAAGTACCCAATACACTGGATAATCCGCTCTGTGTTGTAAGGACTTCGGCGTTGTTAAGATACGCGGTACCAGCAACATGTAAATCTTGACCAATGTATACAGTACCGCCTATGCCTACTCCGCCAATTACCTGCAATGCTCCACTATCAGTCGAGCTGGCATTAAAAAACTCAAGGGGGGCTATTACTTTTATCGCCCCTACATCTAAAAACCCGCTGATCGTAGATACGTGATCATATCCAGAAATTTGTAAATTATCGCCCTTGATGGTGCCAATAACATTTAAATTCTCACCAATCCCCACGCCGCCGGCAACTGTCAGTGCCCCGGTAAATGGATCTGTTGATGTTGATGTACTCGATAATGTTAGTGTATTTTGATATACTGGTGACTCTGTCCCGTTGCTTACTAGAACATATCCGGGCAGTGATGTGGTTACAAATCCAGTTTGAGTAGAACTAATTTGATATAATAATGTACCGGGAGACCCGCCAGTAACAGCAGCAGCATAGTTTGCATTATCCACTGAACCTGATATGGTTCCGCGGAACACACCGTAGATATTAGTGGCTGTAAAGTCGCCGCCAACAGTTATATTACCATTGACATTTAAATTTTCCCCGATGCCAACCCCGCCCACTACCACTAGAGCCCCATTATTACTTGAGGTTGAGCCGATATTATTATTGACTGTTAATACATCATCTGCTTGAAACGGTCCATGTATTATAGAAGTAGCGGTTCCTCTTGTGATAATATGATCGAAGGATCCCAAACCATCAACATACACATCGCCACCGATGCCAACTCCGCCGATTACTTGCAATGCTCCGGTATTCGTTGATGTAGATGTTTCCGAATTTGTTATTCTAGTCTTGTTACTTAAAACTCCGCCTGTAAAAGTTCCCGTGTTTACAAGATAACCGTTAGCGTAAACATTACCACTAGAATATATGTTTCCACCAACAGACATGCCGCCTGCTATTTGTAAGGCACCCGTGTTAGCTCCGGACGAATCTGCAATAGAATTGATCATTACAGACCCAACACTTAAATTACCAGTTATAGTTGAAAATGTAGATATGTTGAGAGATACTGCATTTATGCTTCCACCAGCAAAAATATTTTCTCCAACTCCCAAGCCTCCATATATCCTTAAGGCGCCTGTATCAGTAGATGTTGACGACCCATAATTAAGTATAGTTAATACATTAGTGGTAGTAGCACCTCTGTTGGTTACTGACTGTAGTGTGCTGATATCACTGACAGTAACATCCCCAGTAGATGATGATACAGATATATCATCACCAGCAAGAATCTTGCTGACGAAATTAGGACTTCCATCTTTTGATGTTAGTACCTGAGATCCATTGCTGAATAGATTAGCAACATGAAGATCACCGCGTATGCCCACACCACCATAAATTTGTAAGGCCCCATCATTAATGCTAGTTGATGAACTATCATTGTATATTATTAATGGCCCGTATATTTTAGATTGTGTGGTAGTATTAAACGAATAAAAACTATTGACATATGCAACACCCCCAAGATATAAGTCTTTACCTATACCTGCGCCACCACTAACAACTAATGCTCCAGAATTGGTAGATTCAGAGTTGGTAGTATTGAAAGTTTTGATTATATCATCTGTTTGGATGATAGTGGTTGTTATCGTGGTATATTGTATGTCTAACTCTTGCGCGACAATTTTACCACCAACATATAAATCACCACCAATGCCAGCACCACCGGTTACAACCAAGGCTCCTGAATTATTTGATGTACTGGCACTAGCATTATTAATTAATATAGTATTAGTAGTAGAACTTCCACGATCAGTTACTGTTTGTAGTGTACTGGTGTTCCAAATAGTAACAGCACCGGTGCTAGTGCTTACTGCTGTGTCAGTACCTGCCGTGATCGAAGTTTGATTTGCATATTGATTAACACTGGCAGTGGTTAGGATCTCGTATCCACCGATAGTACTCGTTTGGCTGATGAAAACACCGCCACCAACATACAGATCTTTTCCAATACCCACACCACCAACAACTTTTATTGCACCCGAGTCAGTAGAGGTAGAATTAGTCGAAGTGGTTACAACTATACTGACCGCAGTAAGGGTATTAAGAGCAGTATTACCGCTGTCGATTTTCCAACCCTGGCCCGTCCATACCCAGGTCCTGACGCCTACAGTGTATACTGTACCTGTACTGGGATTACTGGGGAAGCCTAAAGTTGCCATGTTTTAAATACCTGTAAATTGTATCCAATAAAAATTGTCGCCATCTTTTACATACTGAAATTCAACTCCGTTATCAGTATCAATCCAAAAATCTCCTACCCTTGCCCCCTCAGGTGCTAATGTACTTATCGTTATCCTAGGAGTATAAAGTGGCGAGCCGCCATTGCTATATACATCGCCATTTACATATAAATTGTTAGTGACAGTGGCACTGGTTAATGTTATGTTTGTTAAAGTCTGTGACCAAGCACGAGTTCCGGTGTTGGTTGAAATTAACACCGAGCCGGTGGCATAGGGGAATCCCAAATCCGGTTCGGCATTGCTTAGGTCTAGGAATTTGTGACGGTTTGCATTGAGCTGACCACCAGAGACCTTTTTTACTCTGCCGCTGAGAAGTCTAGTTTTACTCATTGCTTGTTTCTAATATACTTAATACTAGGTTAACACCATTGTTTGCGCCGGCGCTGGCAGTTATTACACCTGCGGTAGGAATAACCAACTTACCAGTTATGACGTCTGCCGCATCGTTTGCTGGTATTTCAAAATCTCTCAATAGGGTAAATTCTGTCCCATTCAATATTAGTGTAAATTTAACAGTAACTGGCTCATCGATAAGGTTAGTGGCCTGCGCACCAAGCACAATAGTTGTGACCCCTGCAGGGGTTGTATATACCGTGGTAGTAGCAGTAGTTAATTCTAGTGCCTTCGTTTTAAACGAATTTAACGGTAATGTTGCGGTTGCCATATTCTTATGCTCCTATCGCTAATATATACGGTGTCATTACCGCAAACAAGCTCTTTGTAAATGTTCTTCCAGAAATAGTCCCTAGGTTATTATTTATCGTTAATTCGTTACCAATTTGGAAGTTACCTTTTTGGTCCGTTCCCGTAAAATAAACCTTGCCGCCGTTGACTGAAACTGCTTGATTTGCAGTGATTGGCACACCACCTAGATATGGAAGGGCTGCATCTATATTAGTTCCTGCGCCAATCCATTCAAAGTTGTGTGCAGAGCTTTGTATTTGACTGAATGTCTGGAACGTGATTGTTGTATTGTTTCCGGTGATGTTAGCTGAATTTTCGGCTAGTACTATCACGCAGGTAAATGCTTCATCTACAACCTTTGCGATAATCCTTAATAGGCCAGCAGCAGTATTACCTTCCACTAAGGTAGCTGATGTGGTAGCCGTCGTATACTGCGGTGTATCATATTGCTGCGGCATAGCTATCGAAGTATTTGTGATGATTTTTGGCAGTATTGTAGATATGAAGTAGTATGCGGCGGCGCTGGCCGGTTGTTCACTTGAGGAAATTCTCAAGGTCGCACCGTCGTAATATGCTTCACCTGCCACTACAGTTTGACTATTGCCCCCATACATTAAATCATAAGTTACTGCATCAACAACATAGCCCACATCCCGTTTACATAGGCTTTCACTATATACTAAATTACCAAAAGTTAAATTAATATAAGCGATAGTCTCTGCTTGTATAAATGTTCTATTGGCCAGCAATAGGTTGTAGGCATTGATCGTAGACGTGGTAGAACTAAAAGTTTGTCCAATAGGAGTTTTTGTATAATCTAGCAAAGGACCATTAACAATGATATTGGTAATAGTAAATACTGACTGGTCAATCAATGCTACTTCAGCTAGAGTGGCTGTATTTGAGCTGGTTGTTTGAGTTACTGATGTCTGACAAGGATACGCAATTTGCTGTCCTAAAATAACCTTCTCTGATATAGTTCTCATGTAATCATACGCAGCCAAAGTTTGTGGTATTTGATTTGCTATGACTGTAGCATAACCATTGTATCTGTAATAATATACTCCAGACATAACACTTTGTCTATTGCCGCCATGCAGCAGATCGAATGCCACACTTTGAACCATATAAGTAACATCTCTATAACAGGTACTAGTATTATAATTAAATGTTGGATAATTTGCATTAATCCAAATCAATGTTTGATCTGCAAGATTATACTGATTTGATATCAGACTATTGTAAGCATCTACTATATATGAACTGGTAGATATATTACCATTAGGAACAATGCTATCGGTTACATTGGCGGTTCCGGTGCTCAGTATAGATAATATCTTGTTAAAATTCGCATTAATTATTGATGTAGCCGTTGAGCTAGTGGTCAGTGTGACAGCTAGGCTCTTGACATAGTTAATCGCAGCGGTTGTAGTTGTAATTTCATTAAGTATGACATCTATGTAGCCTACATTCTGACTCCAGTATTGCAATCCAGCAAAAAGGCTTTGACTAGTTCCCCCGTAGGCTATATCAAAGGCCAAGCTGTCTACAATCAATCCAGTGTCTCGATAGCAGGTAGCAGTATTATAATTCCTAACTACAAATTTATTATTGATATAGCCAACAACTTCAGCCTGTATAAAAGCTCTATTATCCAGCAATATTTTAAAAGAATTCACTAGATATGTGGATGTACCTGCATTCAATGGGATCGGTATCTTAGGTGCTGCTATGCTAGGTCCGTAGGTGAGTATGTTGGTAATAGTGGTTACTATATGATCTATTATCCTAGTTTGAACTGTTGTGGCTGTTCCGGTATTGATCACTGGTGTTACTGACCGTTGATATGTTGGCCCAGTTACTTTACCTAGGATCAAATCCTTTGACAGCTTGTTTAAGAATTTATAAGCAGCAATAGTTTGAGGGATTTCATTATTAATCACAGTCGCCGTCGTATCATAACCGTAATAGTACACACCTGCCTGAATACTTTGACGATTTCCACTATGTAGTAGATCAAAGGCAACACTTTGTAGCATATAACCCACATCTCTATAACAGGTAGCAGTGTTATATGAACTAAAAGTTGAATTGATATAACTTATAGTAGCATCAGCGATGGCTGTTTGACTTGATATTAATGTGTTATATGCTGATACGATTCCAGGGTCCGTCGATGCATACGAATTAGGAATAATAATATCTGTTACACCTATTGGCCCGTTTACGATTATATTTGTAAGAGTATTGAATAAACTCGTTACCCTATTGGTAGCTGTTGAACTTATTCCAGAAATCGCAGTCAATGCCTGTGTCTCAATATAAGAAATAGCACTGGTTAGTGTGCTAATTTGATCTACTATCTGACCTGTATATCCAACATCCTGACTCCAGTATTGTAGTCCTGCAAAAGTACTCTGACTGTAGTTGCCGTATAGTAGATCAAATGCTATGGCATCAACGATTAATCCAGTATCTCTATAACAAGAAGTGGTGTTATATTGGAAATTACCAATATAGGCAGCAGTTTCTTCTTTAATAAATTCCTTGTTGGCCTGTAATAATTCAACAGCAGCTATGGTAGCTGATGTAGCACCAGTTGGTGGGTTGAATTGGTATGCTGGTGAGACTCCTACACCATTTTGAAAAATGTTGATTATGATATCAAATAAGTCGGATATTCTTATGTACGGAGCCGAACCGGGAGTTAGCAGTATCAACGTCTGAGTTTTCAAATAAATCATTGCTGCTGCGGTCTGTGTTTTTTGCAAATCGATGACTGGAGAGCTAACTGCTCGATAGTAGCTGTTACCAGCTAATACAGTTTGATAATTGCTAGGCAAAACCATATCATAACAGACAGACTTTAAAATAGTTCCAACATCCCTGCTGCATTTAAACTGATTAAAATCGAATCCGGGATATGTTTTTAGTATATAGTTAATGGTTTTAACTTGTAGTGTGGATACTTCGCTTAAAATAATTTGTCTAGCATTTCTAAGGGCGGCGCCTTCAGCAGACACACTAGGATAGGTGACAACAGTATCACCAATGGTTAGTTCGCCAGTTGAGTCAATAGTATAGTAATCGCCGTTGCCAAATCCCACGGCATCGCCAATTGAAGGCACACTGGTTAAATTAGTGATGGTGAATACTCTGCCAGTGCTATCGCCAACTACTTTCCCTTCATATTTTACTGCACCGACACCATCTGCATATAAAGCATAATTACCAAAGCTGCTATTACTATTTGTAATTGAACAAAATCCGCCGGATTCACATAAGAACCCTTTATCGCAACATATGGTAAACACCGATACTAGCGAAGTATATCCACTGTTAAGCATGTGAATACCAATACCGCCTTGATTATACTGCGTAAATGCATCAACCATCATACTCTTGGTACCTAATGCTAGATTGCCGTCAACACGCATGCCTGTGCCTGTGGTAGTCATGCTGGTACAGTTTTGTACATATGGGCTAGTGGATATAACACCAGCCGATCCGTCAACTGGGAATGAAACTGCCGCCGACGGTGCAATATGATCCTTAAAGGTCACATGGGCAATATAGCTGCCATTGTTTACGTAGAATATATCACTAGTAAGTGTTTGGGGTCTAATAGTAACACTACGCAAATTATCGCCAATAATTGACACAAAATCAGGAACAACCATGGGACTTATTTCAGTATAATCCCCAGATTTAACAAAAATTGTAGTACCTCGGGTGGCTATTGCTAGTGCTGCTCGGATTGTTAATTTTGAAGCACCTAAGGTAGTGCCATCGTTGGCGTCGTTGCCGCTTTTACTTACATATAATACATTTTGTACAGCAATCGTTGGGCCCGATGGGCCTATCGCGCCCACACTACCAGAATATCCTTGGATGCCGCCGTAAGGCAAATCGTTCCAATGTCTGTATCCGTCACCAACTTTGAACAGATTTGTATCTGTTTCGAGGGCCATTTCACCCACGGCCAGTATAGGATTACCTGTGGAGGTGTTGGCCCATTGGGTTGCGGTACCTCGCCTGAGTTGAATTTGAACAGCCATTTTCGCCTTTTAACTACGTGTTCTGATATTTATACAGAAACTCCGCCGCCGCAAATGCTGGCTATTCCACCATAATTAGTCCCAGGTTCTCCACCGTCCAAGTTAGGGCTACCACCCATTCCAGCGCCGCCGCTACTGCCTGTATATCCAATTGCCCCTAAATCAACCCAGTTTGCTCCTACCCATATCCATAGGTGTGCATTGTCGCCTGTGGCATAAATCGTACCAATAGATCCACCGTAAGGAGTTGGCAATCCCCCGGAAGATCCTACGTATCCACTAATCTGTAGGCCAGTGCCCTGACTACCTGTATATCCAGTAGATCCAACATAACCGGCGGATCCCTGCGGACCGACTGATCCAGTGTAACCTAAAGATCCGGCATAGCCCCTGCTACCATTATACCCTACGTCACCCCGACTACCGGTATATCCTATGCTACCTACAGATCCATTATATCCAGCATACCCACGGGAACCATCGTATCCAGCGAATCCACGAGAACCATCGTAACCAGTAAATCCACGGGAACCATCGTAGCCAGTAGCGCCGACTGACCCATCATAACCAGTAGATCCAGAATACCCGGTATACCCCCGCGAGCCATCATAACCAGTATATCCTATTGATCCATCATAACCAGTATATCCTCTAGAGCCATCATAACCGGTAGATCCAGTGTATCCAACAGTGCCAACCGATCCATCATAACCAACAGCGCCAACTGATCCATCATAACCAACAGCGCCAACTGATCCATCATAGCCAGTATAACCACGTGACCCGTCATAACCAGTAGATCCGTAGTAACCGTCTGCGCCCGCTGGGCCTCTGACTGAACCTACATCAGTCCATACGGTGCTACCCCATACCCATAAATGTCCATCAAAACTTACAATGTATCCATCACCGTTGGTATTTCCACTAGGGGGTAAACTAGTAGATGTAGATACGGTACCAACGATTTTTACTGAGGTACCAGGATCACCTTTGCTACCGGCATATCCTGCACTGCCGTTATATCCCGCGCTACCCGCATATCCACCGGGACCTTGTGCTCCGATGCTGCCAGTGTAACCAATAGGACCCTGTGCTCCGACACTGCCAGCGTAACCAATAGGACCTGTGCTTCCCAAATATCCACCAGGTCCCTGAGGGCCAGTAGGTCCAACTGATCCTGCATATCCTATTGGCCCTTGAGCACCTACGCTGCCCGTATATCCCGTGGGGCCTTGTGGTCCAACTGATCCTGCATATCCCAGTGGACCTTGCGCACCTACGCTGCCCGTATAGCCAATAGGCCCCTGTGGACCGGCGCTGCCTGCATAACCCAATGGGCCCTGTGCGCCTATTGAACCAGCATAACCACCAGGTCCCTGCGGCCCGATTGATCCATCATATCCCCTACTACCTGCATATCCTAATGGGCCCTGTGCGCCTATTGAACCAGCATAACCACCAGGTCCCTGAGGGCCAGTAGGTCCAACTGATCCCGAATACCCTAAACTACCCGTATACCCTTGCGGGCCCTGGGCACCAACACTACCTGTATATCCCCTACTGCCTGCATAACCAATACTTCCAGTATATCCCTTTGCTGCGGTAACAGGCGGCGCTGGATCAATCCTTATTTGGAATGTCCCTATAGCTGATTGCGGGACACTATCTCTAACCGTTACTGAAAAAGATACAACACTAGAGCTACTTAACGCTGTTCCTGTTATGTAACCAGTAGAAGTATTATAAGATATTCCATTAAAATTTAAAACAGGGGATATTGAATATGAATAATCATTCCCGCTGATTAAAAATCCACCCTGGCCAATGACTGGCTGTAAATTAACATTATCACCGACTGCTATTACCTGTAAACTTTGAGGTACAGATGCCGTTAAACTCGGTGGAGTCGAAGGAGTGATGGTTAAATTAAATGTGCCAGTATTCGACTGTCTATTTTGATCCCTTACGGTAACTGAATATTGTGTACCATTAATAGAAACAATAGGAGTTCCTGAGACAAAACCACTGCCTGTATTAAAAGCTAAACCTAGCGAGTCTATCGCCGGATTGATGTTATAACTTAGACCGCCGTAGTTTAAATTACTTCCAACGATTGGTTGGAAAGGTGTTGCCTGTGAATATTGAGGCAATACCTTACTAGGCGTAGAAGTTGTTATGGTTATTGGAGGCGGTAATACTGTTAAACTAAAAGTAGCTGTAGATTTATTAGATTGAGAATCTGCAACTGTAACTGAGTAACTGGCAGTCGACGACACATTCGCAGGTGTGCCAGTTAATATTCCATTAGATTGACCAATATTCAATGTACCATTAGGTAGACTACCACCACTGATACTATAACTTAATAAACCAATACCGCCCGTAGCAATTACGGGTTGTATGCCTGTAGTAGCAGAATTTGCGTATAGCACAACGGTTGTGCCAGTTGCTTGTAATATTATCGAACTGGGCTCTGCTACACTTAGACTGATATATTGGGTAGAAGTTTGTCCTGTTACGTTATCAGTGACAACTAATGCATATGTGGCTGTGGTTGAAGTAGTCGATGGTGTTCCGGATATCACACCCGGAGTAACTAACTGTATGTTAGGGTATTCCGGAAGAGCTGGAATCGTAGAATAACTTACTCCACCCCCGCCGCCGCCAGCATAGTTAATTACTTTAGTATTAGACTGTGTCCCTTTTGTTAATTTTACAGTACTGGTAGTTAGCGAAGTGGTGAACGGAGTATATGCTACAGATATCGTAAACTGTGTCGAACTAGTCTGATTGATTGGCAGACTGTCGGTGACTGTAACTGTATACGTGCCAGTGGTGCTGACTACTTGCGGAGTTCCGCTAATCGTACCATTGGCAAAAGTTAAATTAGACGGCAGTGTTGGCTGGATACTAAAGTTTAAAGTTCCATATCCTGCACTACCAACAACTACAGGTGTAAAATTAGTAGCAGTACCAACAGTTAATGTATTAGCTGCATACTGCGGTACTGTGGAAATTGTTAGTGCCCTTGCTGCTACAATTGAAAGATTGAATGAACTTGTTCCAGTGCTGCCCAGTAGGTCAGTCACTGTTACAACATAATTATTTGATAGTAACTGATTTGGTGTGCCTGATATAATGCCTGTCGATGTAGAGAATACTAACCCACCCAAACTATTGCTGCTAATTTGATAACTGTAAGGTGTAGCACCACCAGTGGCAATTACAGGCTGGAATGATGTTATCGGTACTGTGTTAGTCAACGACGGATTCGCATACGCAGCATCAGTCCTAACACTGAATGCAGGCGGCTGTATCACTAAATTAAATGTACCAGTATTGACTTGACTAGCTTGATCCCTAACTGTTACATTATATGCTGTGGAAGTAGTATAGTATATTGACGGGGTGCCGGTAACTGCACCAGTGCTGGTATTAAACAATAATCCCGCAGGTAGCGCATTATTGATAGCATATGTTAAAGTTTGATATCCTGTGCCCGACGCATTTACTGGTATGAGGCCGCTAGCATATGTTGTCGATACAGCGGTACCTTGCACCAATGTAACATTGGTGATGGTAGTTAAGGTTATCGGTAATGGGTATGTTACATTTAAATTAAACGACCCAGTATTTGATTGATAGGGATCACTGACTGTGACGCTATATGCAACTGGTCCATTGGTACCAGTGGTAGCTACACCTGTGATATATCCACTGGTGCTGACAAAATTTAATCCTGTTGGTAGAGCAACGGGTCCAATACTATATGTATAAGGTGGAGTACCGCCAGTAGCACCTATGGGCTTTGATGGAAGATTAGTCGTAGCACCAACTATCAAAGGTACAGACAAGGAATTCTGAACGATTGCTATCGGTGTGGAAATTACTGATATATTAAATGTACCAGTGACTACTTGATTAGCAGAATCTCTTATCGTTACTGAGTACTGAGTGGGTAACGATAATGTACTTGGAGTTCCAGTTAATTCACCAGTGGCTGATCTAATTGCCAAAGAACCATTAGTAGCCCCTGCGAGTGTATAAGTCAACGCACCATACCCACCAACAGCCCTAACAGGGAATACGCCACTGGTAGCAACATTCACAGTCAATGTCACTGTAGCAGTTGCCACATATGACAGTGCCGGTGGATTGACAATGCTAATATCTATATTCTTTGAAGAACTCAACCCGGTGACATTATCTGTTATAGTCAGTGCATATGAACTTGTAGTAGATGTTGTCCCCGGAGTACCTTGTATTACACCAGGAGATACAAATTGTAAAGCAGGGTAGGATGGTAACTGAGGGCTGATAGAATAAGTAACACCCTGTTGAGCTCCACCAGTAAATGTGATTAATTGTTGAGTGCTTGTATATACGGTATTGACTAAAGTTATCGAACCAGTCGTTAAACTTGTAACTAAATCAGGATACTTTACATACAACGAGAATTGTGTGGATGTAGTTTGAGGTATGGGCAAACTATCATAAACATTAATTGTATAAGTTGTTGTATTCAGTCTAGCAGTTGGTGTTCCGCTAATTATACCCGTCGAGGTGGTAAATGTTAGTCCAGCAACAGTTAATGGCGGGTTGATCCCATATGTTAACGAACCGTATCCATTGCTTAATAAGAATGTGGGCTTAATCGGCAATCCCGCACTGGATCCAACGGTTAAGGTATTAGATGCATAGGTTGCAGATGTAATAGCTGATAACGCATTTGGGGCTGCAATAGATATACTGAACGAACTAGTACCTCGAGTACCCACAGTATCTGTAATGGTTACTGAATAGGTAGTGGTCGATAATACTTGACTCGGGGTACCGGATATCTGACCAGTGGATGTAGAGAATGTTAGCCCACCGAGATTAATGTCGCTAATTTCATATGATACATAGGGCTGAGCACCACCTGTGGCACTTACAGGTTGGAATATTGATATCGGTATTGTCTGTGTAAACCTTTGACTAGCATACGCAGGGTTAGTGGTGACTGTAAATGCCGGCGGTGTTATTACTAGATTAAATGTACCTGTGCTGACCTGACTGGCTTGATCTCTTACTGTTACACTGTATGCTGTAGACGTAGTCCAATAATATGAAGGACTACCAGTAATGGCGCCGGTATTTACATTAAAAATTAATCCTGCAGGAATCGAAGGACTGATCGAATAAGAAAGTTGTTGATATCCTCCAGTGGCACTTACTGGAATTAACCCACTAGGATATGTAGTTGATACTGCTGTATTTTGTACTAGAGCAACATTTGGAATCGATGTTGATAAATTAATCGCAGTAGGTAGTGTTACTGTTAAATTAAATGTGCCAGTATTGGATTGCGGATATTGATCAGTCACTGTGACTGAGTAGACCACTGCCTGTCCATTAGGTGTGCTAGTAGTCGCAACTCCGGTTATATAGCCGCTGGTCGTGACAAATGTTAGTCCAGATGGCAGTCCGGGACTTATGCCATAAGAGTATGTGCCAACTCCACCCGTAGCCCCAATTGGTTTAGATGGTAAGTTAGTAGTCGCACCTGCGACCAACGCCACTGAGTTTAAATTCTTTACGATTGTGATTAAACTTGGGGGCGGTGCTACTACCTGTAGGTAGAATGTACCAGTGGACTTTTGAGCCGCTTGGTCAGATATTGTTACTGAATATTGAGTATTCGCAGATACTTGTGTAGGAGTTCCAGATATTAAACCAGTGCCTGCATTAAATGCTAACCCATTGATTGACAGCGTTGGGCTAATTGCATAACTTAATGTTCCGTACCCCAATGCACTAGGACTGGCTGATACAGGAGTTGCTGAAAACGCAGTGCCAGTGTTTATTACATTGGTTGCATAAGCAGGGTTAACAATGGCAGTCAGCGCAGGTAATTGATTTACCTGCAAACTGAACTGTGCGTTAACAGTCTGACTGGCTGCATCAGTGATAGTTATTGTGTAAGGTGTAAGGGCATTGTTAAAGGCTGTTGCTGTGCCAGATATTACGCCCAAGCTACTATATACCAACCCGGACGGTAGAGGAGTTGATGGACTGATAGCAAAGCTAAATGGCGCAGTTCCGGTGCCGCCTTGTACTGTTACTGGCGTAAATGGTGTGTATCCAACGCCCTGTGTTAATATAGGGATTGAGCCCGAAACAACTGCTACTGGTATGTTGGGGTTAACCACCATGGCAAACTGTGTTGAACTAGTCTGAATTGGTGAAGAACTATCAGCGACTCGTACAGTATAATCGGCTAAACTTGCCGGAGCAATTGGTGTTCCAGATATGATACCAGTCGCAGCTGATATAGCTAATCCGTTTGGTAATGTTGGGCTAACAATGCTGTAGGCATATGGTGTTACACCAGCACTGGATATCGTTACCGGATTGAATGGCGCTATCGCTGTGCCAACAGTAAATGTCTTAGTGCCCACAACTGCTGATGTCACACCCAGTATTACTGGAGCAGTAACCGTTATAGTTACAGTGGCAGGTGAAGACGTGCCGCCAGCGTTAGTAGCAGTATATGTAAATGTATCAGAACCTGAGTACCCCGACGTAGGAGTATAGGTAATGGTCGTGCCAACTGCTGTGGCAGTACCATGGGAAGGATTAGATGCTACTGCTACGCTAGTAGGACTGTTAGTCGCACTCAATGTAATAGTATTATTAGTAGAATTGTAAGGTACAGTCTGACTTACATTAGATGCTACTGGGGGATTAGTCGGCGGGGCAACGGCAGCCGGTTTTAATGTAAATGTAGCTTGTACTGCTCTACTTGCGCCGCCGCCATCGGTAAATGTTACTGTGTAAAGTTGCTCGGTTATGGCTGTAGCAGGCGCTGTGCCACTTATCTGTATTTCGACTTTATTATAGAGGTTATCTACACCATTGACATTAATAGTCGGGACACTTTTTATATATGTCGCTGTTATCCAAGCTGGCAATGCTGGACTAATGCTAATGTTGTAAACTGGGGTCACACCTCGGCTAGATAAACTTGTACCTGTGTTAACTTGTACAGCTGATCCGCCGTAAGCGAATACCGTTAGTTGGTTAGTTAATACTTGATTTACCGCGACTGTGATTGCGGCTGCTGCATTATTAGGTACTATTCCCGGAACTGCAGGACTACCGCCACTGCCGTAAGGTTTTGGATTACTTGAATATGAAGTCCAACCGATTCGAGTACCAGCAATACCCGCTTTGTATGGTGTACCAGCAGAGGCGGTAATTACAACAAATAAATCATTGTCTTGATAGTTATAATCAGTACCAGCAGGTGCTGCTGTATAAGCAGTCGTAGTGATATTCTTGTTTGCATCAAGAGTATAGGTATAGGGGGAGTAGAATATTGCCACGATCTAATATTTACCTGTAAAAATCTATCATGTTTAAGCTGAACATATCGGAGTTACAGTTGCTATACAATGAATATAACCCAATGGAGCTCCTGCACAGCACCTTTTGACTACAACAAAAAGTTGATTACATAATACTCCGCAGCCTGCTTGATAAATGTCTCCGGGTAATGCATAGCAGCATGTCCAATAACCAGGAGCATAATTTCGAGGAGCAGGATTTATAAATGCTGCGCAGCAGGCCGCAAATACCTGTTGCTGTGCCCAATATCTTGCAGGGCGAGTTTGCTGCGGATAGTACTCAGATGCGCCGCATCCTTGGAAAACAATCGATCCCAAATGCCCAATAGTAACATTAGTAAATGTCACACTAGCACCAGTAGAGACATCCTGTCCTATAGATACTGTATATTTGGTCGCTGTAGTACTGCAACAGTGTGTTACTGTAACACCTGTTCCAGGTTGTATCTCAGTTACATATTTGTTAACGGGGCCGGGAATACCCTGACTACCTGTGTAACCAGTGCTACCAACATAGCCACCTTCACCCTTGCTGCCATAATAGCCCATTGGGCCAGTTGGTCCCACTGATCCATCATAACCAGTAGATCCAGAATATCCATCTATACCCCTGCTGCCACAATAGCCCATTGGGCCAGTTGGTCCAACTGATCCATCATAACCAGTAGATCCAGAATATCCATCTATACCCCTGCTGCCATCGTAGCCGGCCGGGCCCCTAATTACTCCTACATCAGTCCATACTGAGCTAGCCCACACCCATAAGTGTCCATCGAAACTTATAATATATCCGTCACCGTTAGCACCGGTATAAGGTATTGGTAAACTGGTTGATGTAGATAGGGAACCAACAATTACTACCGATGTCCCGGGATCACCCTTGCTACCGTAATATCCAGTAGGACCAACTGAACCATCATACCCAGTAGATCCAAAGTAGCCAATGGGACCAATTGATCCGGAATAACCTATAGGGCCGATGGATCCATCATAACCAGTAGATCCAAAGTAACCAATGGGACCAACTGACCCATCATAGCCAACTGACCCATCAAATCCAGTGTAACCGCGCGAGCCATCATAGCCAACTGATCCATCAAATCCAGTGTAACCGCGCGATCCATCATAACCAACTGATCCATCAAATCCAGTGTAACCGCGCGATCCATCATAACCAACTGAACCATCATAGCCAACTGATCCATCAAATCCAGTGTAACCGCGTGAGCCATCATATCCAACTGACCCAGAATAACCAATAGATCCATCATAGCCAACTGAGCCATCATAGCCGGTATAACCTATAGATCCATCATATCCAGTAAATCCACGTGAACCATCATAGCCAACTGAGCCATCATAACCAACTGATCCATCAAATCCAGTATATCCGCGTGAACCATCATATCCAACTGACCCATCATATCCAACTGATCCAGCATAGCCAACTGAGCCATCATAACCAACTGAGCCATCATAGCCAACTGATCCATCAAATCCAGTATATCCGCGTGAACCATCATATCCAGCTGACCCAGTATACCCAGTAAATCCACGTGAACCATCATAGCCGGTATAACCTATAGATCCATCATAGCCAGTGGATCCAAAGTACCCAATATCGCCTACTGAGCCAGTATACCCAGTATAACCACGCGAGCCATCATAGCCGGTATAACCTATAGATCCATCATATCCAGTGTATCCAAAGTACCCAATATCGCCTACTGAGCCAGTATACCCAGTATAACCACGCGAGCCATCATAGCCGGTATAACCTATAGATCCATCGAATCCGGTGTAACCACGTGAGCCATCATAGCCAACTGACCCAGAATAACCAATAGATCCATCATAGCCAACTGATCCATCAAATCCGGTATATCCACGTGATCCATCATAGCCTGTATACCCTCTGGAGCCATCGTATCCCACTGAACCAGAATAACCGATATCACCTTTACTACCAGTATACCCGCCAGCATCTCCTTTTTGGCCTGAACTACCAGTGTATCCAATGCTGTTGACCACTGTCATACCACAAGAGAATATTCTACCGCCAACTACTAAATCACCACCTATGCCAACGCCTCCCTCAACCTGCAATGCTCCGCTATTAGTAGAAGTAGCAGATGTAAGATTTTTAATTAAAAATGTACTAGTAGTTCCAGTAGATGTGGCCGATACCCTAATGGTTACTACAGTTCCAGAACTAGTAACTATAAGGCCTTCACCTACAAAGTCTAACAAACTGGCTTTGTTAGTTAATGTAGTTCCTTGTAATGCTACTGCTATATTACCTATGCCAGATAATGGTTTACCGCCAGGAGTGACGCCGTCAGACAGTCGCAGCTCGCCTGTGAACTTGTCGTAGAATATTGTACCTTCTTGACCAATGAAGGTGTTTATGGTCTGGGTTACTACCTGACCAGCTTGTATCTTAAAAATGGACATCTGGGTCTTTCTCCCCTCAACCCTTTACGGTAACTCTTTGGTTTCCGGATCAAGCTCGTCTTGTGTAAGATCTTTGATTATGGGACTTATTTTGCCTACTTGGGCTTTTTGCAACTCAAGTTGCTGTTGTAATGGCGAGACCATTACTGGATCCTCTATTGGAACACTGGGATCAATGGGCTCATCCGAATTTGTCATATCGACTTCAGGATCTCCGTCGCCATTGATTTTAATGGTGATTGGTACGTTGATTACAAATTCTCTGGCTCTCATAGTAGTATTTATGTTATGGGTTTGCTCTTCAGAAATTCGGGATATTGCTTGTTGAAATGCCTCATAACAACGCCTGCTACCTGATGCGCTTGATTCTCTTCAGGGCTTCCTGTACGGCCGCTATCATTGTTTAATTCATGCTCAACGCTTTGTTTATAGTGAACTAATTCATGTGCTAATGTGCGTAGAATATCATTAGGATGACGATTCATTAAAGCTACAGTTAACGTATTATTGCTGTTATCAAAGCGTCCAAATGTTGGTTGTTCTTCATCATCGACCATTGGAACAAACTCCATTTCGGGTAAAGAATCAAGTTCAATATAGTGCATGGCCAAAGGAATAAACTTCTGGAACATTTCCATGAAGTTATCTTTATGGGAGGACATTGATTGATCTGCACCTTCGCACAGTAATTCTTTGATAATCATAATGTGTATTTAGTGCCAGTTACTTTATCTGGCGCACACTACGCGGTGCAGTTCAATTGCGCGGACGCCCGGGCAAGCAAGCCTGCCCCCGTGACGACAACGGTCCCTAAGGTGAGATCTATACTGGACTATATGGATTACGTGTCCGATCCGTTCCATCGTCCTCCGGGTATACCGGATAATCATTGGGATTATTCTGCTGCATTTGAACCACACTTGGCTCTTTTAGCCTTGGTCAACGCTCCAAAGTCCACAGGCCATTCCTGTCCAGGATTTAGTTCTCGAGCATTAGTTGGGAATTTATATTGCACACCTGCTATTTTTTCAATTTGATCAACAGGTACCCTAAATCTAGTTAGGTCGTTGCCTAAATTAACATAGGGTTTTGTATGAGGGAACATCCATCCGGCAATCTCGTGTGTTTGATTATTGATTACGATTTTGTAATAGCCATGTGGAACAATAACACCGTTACCAATAGTAGGATCACCAGCGCCATATAATGCTCCAACGTAGATAGTAAATGCTTGATTGCGTTGAACTGCCCAGCCTCGGACCGAAGTCTCTAACAATTTCCAAATTCCACGATTTAGGCTCCCATGTTGGGGATACATGTTGGTCATCAAGAAACTCTCGTATTCTACTTGCTGAGTCCAACTCAAATCCCCGTCCGGTGCAGCATGTCCCTTGTCGTACCCGGTCCCAGCATAGTCGTCCGGTCTCGCACCGTTTGGGACTGATGCATCCGCTACAAAAGCATTGGTACGAGGGAAACATCCAAGGGCATTTTGTGGTAGTAGTGTGTACGCTACATACACGGGGATCTTTACGGGAGCATCGTAGGCCACTAGATATGCTTCACGGCAAATTGGCACGGCTGTACGTTGTGTTTGTGCAAAGCCATATGGGCTGTGTACTTGGCATGCCTGCGGTGGCAAGGGCGCACGTTGTTCCCAAGCAAATGCCTGTGTGGATAGGATCAGCAATCCTAGAAGTAATCGTTTCATAGAGGTACCTTTTAAGTACTACTATTTAACCAAACTATATTATTTGGTCACTCTAAATGTAAAGCTGCCAATATGTCGGCATTCTATAGTAGAATCGGCCCAGATAGTGAATCCTTTGTTACGGGCCTTGCCGCAGAAGTCATTGTCCTCACTAATGGTATTGGCATGATCTATCGCGCTGTGATATTCAAACTGTGGATATCCTACTGACTGGAACACTTCCTTCTTGACCAATACACAGCCAAATCCGCAGCCCATGATCTGTACCAGTCCCCGGCCTTTTAGCTTGTCATGTGGCATGTTGGTTACCCCGCCATGTCCATTGTCTTCATATATTTCTAACACATGTTGGTCAGGTTTACGTTGTATATACAGCCCGCTGACGATATCTTTGTTATGCGACAGTAATTTCTTCAGTGTATCACGTTCAAAGGCAATGTCGCTATCCACTGAGAATAGATAGTCATAGCTCTGTACAGTCCAGTGTGCGATTAGATTTCTTACTTGGTCGATGTTATAGCCGTAGAATGTTTGGAAGTCTACTTCGTATCCATCTGGAACTTCTAAATCATAGATAGATTTAAAAGTTTCAGGTTCGATGTATTTGGCCGTAGGTATTCCAACTAGGATTCGTTTCTTGTTCTTATCCCAGGGCTTGGTTTCCTGTACAGCAACAGACTGGCTCATGAGTCTGCGGGCTATGTCATGTAACTGGGGTTGTATGGTAGTATCATATATCACACGCTCACGATCCAAAGCGCCGCCTGTCAGTGTAGGATCGCTAGTGGTCACAGCAAACTTGGTTTCGAAATCTAAATTAGCAATGAAGTAATTGGGCTTGCCCATGGCAATCTGTAGATCGAAGATGTAATTGTCACCAAAGAACACATCCAAGCCACTGGGAATAGGATGCCATGATGCCTTGTGACAGAAGAACATGCTGCCAAATCCATATGTGTGCTTGCCCGGAGCCCATTTTACAATATCAATGCGCTTGTCAGTGATGGGTATCTGATTGAACACTTCGATGCCTGGATGCAGGCCAAACAGTCCATTGCTGGGAGTCAGCATGTTTTGCAGTCGATCAAACACTTTCGTATCAAAGACAACATCATCGTTGACTATACATAATCTATCGTACAATGCTTGCTCAACTCCAAAATTCCATGCAGGGTTTACAAAGGTATTGCGTCCTGGATCGAACATGCGTATCTTAGGATGATGGAGATCAGCAGGGGTGTTGGTGCTATCATTGTTAATGATGATAATTTCACCAACTGCCTCACAGTCACATAATACATGTAGGAAGTTTACAAACTGATCAGCCACACGCCACATGGTGGGCACGATCACACTATACTTTTCTACTCGACGCTTGTTGACTATATCCCTGGCTGCTCTATTCTGTTCCTCAGCATTGACTTTATAATCATTCAACGGACTGGCATCGTTGTAGTTATAAACAACATCCTGTAGGCATTTTACCTTGCTGGGATCTGCTGCTTCTATCAAGGCATAGAATACGCTGCCATCACCGCCTGCCTTGTACCATGTGCCATCGTCATATTGAAATAGGTCATCAGACAGGCCATTCATCAAACGCTTCTTAAACGTGCGCAGATGTGTATAGGGCAGTATCCAATTGAAGTGATGCTGTCTGTATGCACCTTGTCTTTTTACTTCTTCGGGATAGGGTTGGCTAATCAAAGGAATGTTATCAACCATGCTCCAGCAGGATCCATAGGTAAATTCAGTGGTACCATCATAGATAGTGTTGTAGTAACTGAATAGTGTGTTGTCATTGATCAAGCTGTCATCACCATCTAGTATGACGACGATGGCATCATCCTCTACTATGGAACGTATAGCCTCTACTTGATTGCGAACAGCACCCATGTTCTCATCCTTGCGTATGCAGCTGAATTTTTGGAATATATCACGAGGCAGTCTATATACTGCTTCTACAGCATTGCCCATGCTACGATCTGAGGATGCATCGTCGATTATGATATGGTGGTAGTTGCTGTAGTCCTGCTGCGCCACACTCTGTATACAACGTTCGATGTGTTGTTCAGCATTGTACATGGTGCTAATCACTACGATCTTTTGTTCCTTGCCGCTTTTGTAATCTTCTAGTTCAACTGAGTTGTGATATCTGCGTCCGTATATCTTGTGCAGTCTGCGATTGATCTTAGTGACTTCTCTATATTCTGCTGCTGGCAGATAGGCACCACACTCGCGGAACATGTGTTGACGCCATTGTCTTGCTACGCTATCCCACCCTGCGATGTCTTTGATGATGTTGCAGTAATATTGCTTTTGTTGATGTAGGTACTTATTATGATATGCTTCCACTACCACTTGCACAAACTTGTCTACTTGGCTGGGTAAATCAATATGCTGGAACAAGTTATTGGGTTCCACGGCATAGTCGATTAGGTAGCAGGCCTGCTCCAATGCGATTTCCTCCAGCCCACCAAACCTGCAGGTAATACTAGGAGTATTATACATCAAACTTTCCAGTGTGCTGATGCCATATGTCTCGGGAAAGGCACATGGATAGATCATGAAGTTGGCCTTGCTCAATATGTTGGCAATCTCATTCTGTGGTATGACACCTGTGAAGTCGATGCCTCGTTCAGCATTGACTGGGTCAGCTGCCATGACGCGCCAATCTTTTTCCTGTTGATCAGGTTCCGAGCTTTCACTGAATCTATAGTAGCCGCCGACGATCTTTAATTGTGCATCAGGGATCTGTGCTTTGACTCTAGGCCAGATATGATTGACTAAAGGCATCATACCTTTGGTAACTGACGCATTGTAGACAAACAGGTTGGGATCTTTGGCCTTGATATCTACTTCAGGATTATAGTTGTAGGCACCATTGCGTGTGATAAAAATCTTACGTTTGAGTACTTCAAAATTGCGCCTCTTACCGTGGTCGCAGTTTAGCACGTAGGTAGTATGCCAATCGCTAAGTGTGAAGATATCTGTGATTCGATCTGCAAGTGCCAATTCTTCGATCAATAAGTCGCCTAAACAGAATGTGTCGTGCATCCAAAGGATACGCATTTTGGCCCGACTCAATATCCTATCATATAGATTCATACCATGGAAGGGCCAAGCACGGCGGTCATTTAGCTTGTCATACTGCCCGGGATCAACGAATGGAATTACTGTTCGGCTGCTGATCACTATGTCAAAATAGTGATCCTGTGCCAAATCGTTTAAGTTTCTGTAGGTCACACGATCATAAACACCTGGGACGGCGTGATCGATACAGTTATTGAAAACTGTAACTTCGAATCCCAAAGCTGCTAGTTCCTTGCTCATCAAAGTAACTGCGCTTTCGCTGCCGCCTAATCCCTGTTTGAATACTGTGGTACCATCGTAGGGTATGCCGATGATGTCGATAATAGCGATTTTCATACTACTAATTATACATTAGCAGCGGGCAGTGTCAAGGTTCTTGGAGAGCAGTTATGCTACTGGGGTGATGCTGATCAATCCAGCAGTACCTGCTTGAAGCACGTTGACTGTGCTGGTGCTGTCCAATTTAAAATGCTCGCACGAATTGGATGGCATCAATATGCAAGTAGCTGTACTGACTGTTCTTCCACCAAATGCTACGAAAGCTGGTTAGATGTATTCTATGAGTGGCCACTCTTAGCATTATGCAAATCCCGTAACCAAACTAGCGTAGTACACACTGCCAGTATAGGTGATAGTTAATAGGTCAACGGAACCAACTGCGGTGCTTAGAGTTTTGAGTCCGCCGGCAAACTTCATA
>Ga0209188_1000073_pt1 | contig 119293 bp, 102 predicted proteins | sample C_130625_EF_Meta_FD_187307 | JGI IMG/M metagenome (GOLD analysis project Ga0209188, IMG submission 187307) | Freshwater microbial communities from Lake Croche, Canada to study carbon cycling - C_130625_EF_MetaG (SPAdes) (version 2) | ecosystem: Environmental > Aquatic > Freshwater > Lake...
ACCTTAAAAGAAATGGCGGTAAAATTAGGATATGTAACGCCTGAGGAATTTGATGCATGGGTGATTCCTAAAGACATGGTCGGTTTGTAGTTTTGAAGATTCATCGTGATTTAAGATTTCATTGCTTCTCAGCTCGCCATGACGCTAAAAAATAGAAAACCAAACTAAAAATTAGAACTCGTGCTTCGCACTCAAACAGCTAATTTTTTGATCGTTTGATTTTCTATTTTTATTAACGCTATGGCTCGATATTCCGCACTGGAATCTTATTCACTTTTGAATCTTCATTATTTTAATTAGGGGCAGGAAGAGAATCAATACTATTTCGAACGAACATTTGAGCGCAGCGATTGAGAGAGAGAAATAGGTATTTATTCTCTTGAAAGCACAGCAATAAAATATGTTATACAATAGCGAACTCTTAGAATACTCTTTCGCCATTCAAATAAGTCTTCAGCACTTTTACTTGCAGTATGCTATCAGTAGGTACTTTCATTAAGTCTTTATCTAAAATGATAAAGTCGGCTTTTTTACCTACTTCAATACTACCTACTTGTTTTTCCATACGGTTGGCCTTCGCTGCCCAGATGGTCATTCCACGAATGGTTTGCTCACGTGTTAAAGCGTTTTCCATTTGAAAACCACCTGCAGGAAAACCTTTGCTGTCTTGTCTTGCCACAGCTGCTAAAAATGTTTTGAAAGGATTTATTTCTTCCACAGGGAAGTCGGTACCTAAGGGTACCCAATTATTTTGCTCCAACAATTGTTTAAAAGCATAACCAGTTTTTAATCTTTCCTCGCCTAGTCTAGTACCAGCCCAATACATATCGCTAGTAGCATGTGTAGGTTGCACAGAAGGTATTATATTGTTTTCGCTGAAATAATGAAAGTCTGCTGGATTTAATATTTGCGCATGCTCTATTCTCCATCTTTTATCATTCTTCCCTTTTAAATATTTAGCATACACTTTTAAAATAGTTCTATTCGCACTATCGCCAATTGCATGGGTACACATTTGAAAATCTGTAGTAATTAACTTGGCGGCAATACTGTCAAAATGTGCAGGACTGCTCAACAAAAACCCTGACCAACCTGGTTTATCTGAATAAGGCTTTAACAAACAAGCGCCACGAGATCCTAGAGCACCATCTCCATACACTTTAATTCCTTTCACCGATAACCTATCGGTAACATAACCACCACCAGTAAAATATTTAGAGGTATAAGTGCTAGGCTTATCGCTTAACATTACATACAAACGCATTTTTAAATCATTCGATTTTTGCAAGGCATCTACATAATCAATATCCTCTGGGCTCAAGCCACAGTCGGTAATAGTAGTTAAGCCTGTAGCAAAACAATTAGATTGTGCAGCAGTCAACCAATCTTTATAATCTGCTTTAGTGGCTATTGGTATTTTTCTTTCTACCACACCTACTGCATTATCAATTAATAAACCTGTTAATTTCCCCTTCTGCATCGTGAACTGACCTCCTTCTATTGTTTGTCCTGCTTTTACACCTGCTAGTGCTAAAGCAAAATCATTGGCAATACTTGCATGTCCATCTACTCTTTCTAGAATAACGGGTCGGTCTGGAAATAAAATATTTAATGCTGCATTGGTAGGAAATTCTTTGCCTGGAAAACGATTCTGATCCCAGCCTCTTCCCCTGATCCATCCTTTGCCAGGATATTTGGCTGCAAAGGCTTTCACTCTTTCAATGGCTTCAGACCAACTAGGTACAAACATTAAATCCACCGCATACAAAGATTGTCCATAGCCCAAAAAATGCGCATGTGCATCTATAAAGCCTGGGTATACAATGGCATTATTTGCATTGACGGTTGAATCGGATTGATACTCTTTTAAAATAGCATCATTGCTGCCAATGGCTACTATTTTACCATCTTGTATAGCCATGGCCTCGGCCATTGTAAATTCATTGTTGACTGTATAAATTTGTGCATGGTGCACAATTAAATCCACTCTTTGATTAATACAAGAACTGCAAAAAAGTACGATAGCTATGGCAAATACATTACGCATGGTAAAAAGTTTAGTGAATAAAAATAAGTAAAATAATAGCAAAAATTTTCAAAAAAGGGATTCATTCAATAGCCTAGTGTAAGAACCTAGTTCAATAACTCGCAAGGCTTCAGGCCGGTATGTTTTTTAAAGGCTGCAGAGAAATGCGAGATAGAAGAATAGCCAAGAAGGGCTGAAACGTCCGTTACACTTAACGATTTTTCATACAACAAATACTTAGCATGTTCCATTCTTTGTTGTTGGTAAAAATCAAATATAGTAGTCCCATATACTTCTTTAAAACCTTTCTTTAAATAACATTCATTCATGGCTACTTTACGACTTAGCTCTTTAATGGTAATAGGATCTCCAATATGTTGCAATAAAAATTCACGGGCTTGATAAATACTTTCCTTGCCTCTTTCGTCTGCTAAAAACTTACAAGTAAAGACCACTTCTTTTTCCTCAATGATGCTTTCTAAACTGTACACCAACAATTCATGAATCTTTGCATTGACAAATATATTTTCCAATGAACCGCTGTAACTATGATTCAATAAGGCATCCAGCGTATGGCGCTTCTTTATACTTAAAGGAAATGTTTTAGTAAAATTGTCAGTATGCTTAAAAGCGAGTAGCTCATCTTTTTTGGTATTAGTTTTTACATTGTGTACAAACTGATGTAAAAAAGTAGCGGTAAAATGAAAGGAAAAAACATCTACCGTTTTCATTGGACCCATACAATCCGTGGTTGGCAATTGATTACAACCTCCACAAACTTTATTGTCACAGTATCTATTTCCTGAGATGCAAAACCTTAATTCTAAGTAATTTTCCTTGGGCTTTTGGGCATTGTAATGATAGACAAACATGCCAGTATCTTCTGCGCCCCAAGCATCTTGTGCCATATACCTTTTAATCTGATATTGGGTAGACCCTGGAATACGCTGCTCCTTGCTATAAAGCAATTCCATCCCGCTAAAACTAGGGGCTGTATTTTTATGCATTAAGAGTTCCTGTACCTGTGTCATTTTTACAAAATTAAGACATAAAGCCTAAAGCAACTATTTAGCCCTAAAATCTGACCCAAAAATGACATAAAAAATAGGCCTTTTTGGAGCCAAAAAACTATTCACAAAATGCCTAAAATGGGGATAACTAAATCAAGCCCAAAACAGGCTTTAAACCCTTAATTATCTTAAGTTTGTATGCATTCGAAATGCCCAGAAAAACAAACAAATTTTATTAAAATTATGTCCAACGATTTACAGTCCAACGAATCAGCAGAAAATAAGAATTATGGTGCCGACAGTATCCAGGTTTTAGAGGGCTTAGAAGCCGTTCGAAAAAGACCAGCCATGTACATCGGCGATGTGGGCTCTAAAGGGCTTCACCATCTGGTGTATGAGGTAGTGGATAACTCCATCGATGAAGCCTTGGCAGGTTACTGCTCTCATATTGAGGTGAATATTCATGAGGACAACTCAATCAGCGTGCAAGACAATGGTCGTGGTATTCCCACTGCCATGCATACCAAAGAAAAACGTTCAGCTTTAGAAGTGGTAATGACAGTACTTCATGCAGGTGGTAAATTTGATAAAAATACCTACAAAGTATCAGGTGGCTTACACGGTGTGGGTGTAAGTTGTGTGAATGCCTTAAGTACTAAATTGTTAGTGACAGTCGAAAGAGAGGGTAAAATATTTGAACAAGAATACGCCATCGGTGCACCACAATATGCAGTAAGAGAAATAGGTACAAGTGAAAAAACAGGAACCCGTGTGCACTTCTGGCCTGATTTAACCATCTTTCAAGAGTCTGTTTATAAAAGAGAAATTTTAGAAAGTCGTTTACGCGAACTTTCTTATTTGAATAAAAGAATTAGCATCACCATCACCGATTTAAGAGAAAAAGACGAAACAGGAAATTTTTATACCAAGAATTTTTATAGCGAAGGCGGTATTGTGGAGTTTGTACAAATGTTAGATAAAAACGGAAATAGAAACCCCATTATCTCTCAACCCTTATATGTAGAAGGTTTAGACGAAGCTTCCAATGTAATGGTAGAAGTAGCTTTAACCTACAACGATGATTTTAAAGAAAATATTTTTTCTTACGTAAACAATATCAATACCATTGAAGGAGGTACCCATGTAACGGGTTTTAGAACGGCGCTTACCCGTGTGTTCAAAAGCTATGGTGATAAAGAAGGCTTGTTTGAAAGAGCTAAAGTCACTGTGGAAGGAGATGATTTCAGGGAAGGTTTAAGTGCTATTATTTCTGTAAAAGTGCCAGAACCTCAATTCGAAGGTCAAACAAAAACTAAATTAGGGAATAGTGAAGTAAGTGGTGTAGTACAAACTACCGTTTCTCGCGTATTAGAAGCTTATTTAGAAGAGAACCCGAAGGAAGCTAAGTATGTAATCTCAAAAATTATTTTAGCAGCCCAAGCGCGTGTAGCAGCGAAAAAAGCACGTGACATGGTACAACGCAAAACTGTACTTACGGGTGGTGGCTTACCTGGTAAATTGGCCGATTGTTCTGATAGAGATCCTGAAAGATGCGAATTATACTTAGTCGAGGGAGACTCTGCGGGTGGAACAGCGAAGCAGGGTCGTGATCGTGGCTACCAAGCTATTTTACCATTACGTGGTAAAATCTTGAACGTAGAAAAAGCGATGGAACATAAGATTTATGAGAATGAGGAAATTCGAAATATGTATACAGCCCTTGGTGTAACAGTGGGCACAGCCGAAGATCCTAAAGCCTTAAACATTACTAAGCTTCGTTATCATAAATTAATTATTATGACCGATGCCGACGTCGATGGATCTCACATTGCTACCCTTATACTTACTTTCATTTTCAGATACATGACTGAGCTTGTGCAAAACGGATACGTTTATATTGCTCAACCTCCATTATACTTAGTGAAAAGAGGCAAAGAACAAGAATACGCCTACAGCGAAGAACAAAGAAAAGCATTGGTGATCAAACTAGGCGGTGGTAAAGAAGATGCAGTAACTATTCAACGTTACAAAGGTTTGGGAGAAATGAACGCTGATCAATTATGGGAAACCACCATGGATCCAGCGCGTAGAACCCTTAAACAAGTAACCATTGAGAGTGCTGCCGAAGCCGACCGTATCTTTAGTATGTTGATGGGGGATGATGTGGCGCCAAGGAGAGAATTCATTGAAACACATGCCAAATATGCCAAAATTGATGCTTAAACCTAGGATTTTCTACGTTTTTTGGCCGATTTAGCAAAAAATCAAGCCTTTACGTAAACGAATCCCGATAAATGACCTACTTTCAATTAGAAATATTCACTTTAAAATTTATACAAAATGGACACTTCAAAAATGATTAAAGCGTATTGCTTAAAAACAAAAGAAAAAAACGTACCAATGCATGATGCTGTCATCACTAAAACTGCTAGAGGCGGTTATATGGCAGGTGGCAATGATGGTAAAGGAAATAAAATGGCAGCTATATTAAGCGAAACCAATGCCCTTAAGGCAATCGCTGATGGTGTTGCTAAAAAAGGATTCTAGTAAACCTGGTTTACAAAAATCTGAGTAAATTTTCACTCAATTTTATCGAATTAAAAACCCTGCGCTCGATTACTCGGGAGCAGGGTTTTTTGTTGGGGAAGAGAATAGATCTAGATTAGACTAAACAGCTCATGTTCTAATTTTGACTTAAACATTTTGAGCAAAAACACCTTGTTTTATTTTTTCTAAAAGTGCAAAGCATTGCTCCATACTTTTTACCTCCTTTATAATCAATACAAAGCTTCGGCCCACTTGTTTAAAATGTGCTTTGTTCATGTTTTTTTGTGCGTAGTCTAGCAATTGTTTAAATGTATTACTTTCAAAATAGGGAGAATCGGGTCGATTGATAAAAAAGCATCTTAAGGTATCGTCCTTTAAAGTCATTTTTTCAAAACCCAAGGCGATGGCTATTCGACGACAACGAATGGTAATAAATAAATCATTCACCGAATTTGGAATAGGACCAAATCTATCCGCTAACTCTGTTTCCATCAAAGCCAGTTCCTCATCATTCTCTGTTTGATCCATTCTAGTATATAAAGAAAGTCTTTCCCCAATGCTTTCTACATAGCTATCTGGTATCATAATTTCCAAATCAGTATCAATGGTACAATCTTGTACAAAATCATCCTGCTTGCTAATTTCTTCTTCAAACAATTCTTTGAAGTCGGAACGTTTTAATTCTCTGACTGCTTCCGCTAAAATTTTCTGGTACATTTCAAAACCAATTTCGGCCATGAATCCACTTTGCTCTCCACCCAATAAATTACCTGCACCACGAATGTCTAAATCGCGCATCGCAATCTGAAACCCGCTACCCAACTCACTAAACTGCTCTAAGGTTTGCAATCTTTTTCTAGAATCATCGGGTAGTGTACTCATGGGAGGTGCCAATAAATAACAGAACGCTTTTTTATTGCTACGACCTACCCTTCCTCTTAATTGATGTAAATCACTTAAGCCAAATTGATGTGCATTGTTCACCATAATGGTATTCACATTGGGAATGTCTACACCACTTTCTACAATATTGGTACATACCAATACATCGTATCTTCTTTCAATAAAATCCAATATTTTTTCTTCCAATTGATGTCCTTCCAATTGACCATGTGCATAGCCAATACTTATGTCAGGGCACAAACGTTGAATGGTCGCACACATTTCTGCCAAACCTTGTACTCTATTGTGTATAAAAAATACTTGACCTCCTCGCTCCGTTTCAAAATAGATGGCTTCTCTAATGGCGTCTTCATTAAACACTTGCACTTCGGTATGAATAGGTTGTCTATTGGCAGGAGCGGTATTGATGATGCTTAAATCACGTGCCCCCATCAAGCTAAAATGTAAAGTTCTGGGAATAGGCGTAGCAGTCAAGGTTAAGCAATCTACATTCGTACGCAAAGTTTTTAATTTTTCTTTGTGGCCCACACCAAATTTTTGTTCTTCATCAATCACCATCAATCCTAAATCTTTAAAGTTCACCTCCTTTCCTAAAATTCCATGGGTGCCTACCAATATATCTATCTTGCCTTGTTTTACTTTTTCTATCGTTTCTTTTTTTTGTGCAGATGATTTGAAACGATTTAAATAGTCAATCGTAACAGGAAAATCTTTTAACCGTTCACTAAAGGTTTTGAAATGCTGAAAAGCCAAAATAGTAGTGGGTACTAAAACGGCTACTTGTTTGCCATCAATGGCAGCCTTGAAAGCCGCACGCACAGCTACTTCTGTCTTTCCAAAGCCCACATCCCCACAAACCAATCTATCCATAGGTGCAGGTGCTTCCATGTCTTTTTTGACATCCGCTATGGCCTTAGCTTGGTCCAAGGTTTCTTCATAAATAAAAGAAGCTTCCAACTCATGCACCATATAATTATCGGTAGAAAAAGCAAAGCCCACTTGCGCTTTTCTTTGGGCATACAATTTAATTAAATCAAAGGCTATTGATTTTACCTTGGCCTTTGTTTTGTCTTTTAATTTTACCCAAACATCCGATCCTAATTTATTGACCTTAGGTGGCGTGCCTTCCTTACCCGTATATTTTGAAATCTTATGCAAAGAATTAATATTCACATATAAAATATCACTGTCTTTATAAATAATTCTTACTGCTTCCTGCCAACGTCCATTCACTTCGATTTTTTGTAAGCCACTGTACACGCCCACCCCATGATCAATATGTGTGACATAATCGCCAGGAAGCAAGTCACGCAGGGTTCTTAAGGTAATGGCCTTGCTTTTGCTATAAGCTTGTTTTACTTTATACTTATGGTAACGTTGAAAGATTTGATGATCGGTGTAACAAATAATTTGATGGTCATGGTCAATAAAACCTTCGTGAATATTTTTTACAATGGGTGTAAATTGTATTTCAGTTTTTAAATCGGTGAAAATAGCATGCAAGCGTTCCAACTGTTTGGCCTGTTCGGCAAATATAAATAAGGCATAACCCTTCTTTTCAAATGATTGTAAATTGTCGATCAACAATTCAAACCTCCTATTAAAAGAAGGCTGCACTTGGGTATTGAAACTAATATTTTCTTTGGCCAGTTGTGGCTGAAAACCCCATTCTATGATGGATTTGGTGGCCATTTGTTTTTGGGTAGATTCCACCGTAACAAAATCTTCAATTACACTCTGCCTTTTATGCGCATCTTGCTCATCTATGGTATTGGCATGGGCATGATGTTCTATAAAATCTACCAAGGCTTCGAATTGATCATTGCCTCTTTGCGCAATTACATTCCAATCTTTCAGCCAAATCAGGGTATCATTGGCCATAAATGTCAATAAAGGAATTTTTTGCGTGTCTTCAAACTGCGTAGTTACATTAGGAATGATATTGACTTGCAATAATTTTCTTTCACTTAATTGAGTAGCAGGATCAAATAAGCGAATGCTGTCCACTTCTTCTCCAAACAATTCAATACGGTAAGGTTGTTCATTGCCAAAAGAATAAATATCAAAAATACCACCCCGCAAAGCAAACTGCCCAGGTTCGTAAACAAAATCTGTACGCTCAAACCCATATCCGATAAGACTTTGCATTAATTCATTCAAATTAATACTGTCATTGGTTTTGATTTGAATCATGTTCTGTTGCAAAGTGTTGGGCATGATTACTTTTTCAAACAAAGCCTCTGGATAGGTCACTATAATTTTTTTATTGCCCCCCATAGAAATTTTTGTCAAAGCTTCGGTACGCAGCATGACATGCGATGGATTCAATAAACTAAAATTTTGTGGTGTTTTATAGGAAGAGGGGAAATAAAATAAATCCATGGCGCCTGTTACACTTTCAATGGAATTAAAAAAATAAGCCGCTTCTTCAGCATCATTGAGCACTACAATATGATTGAAATGCTCTGTTTTGGGATGTGTAAAAATAGTTTGTATAACAAAGGCAGCAGCCGAACCGTGTAGGTTTTGTAAAAAGACTTGAAAAGGCTTATTTTCTAGTTTGGACATAGCAATTCTGTCCGCCAAATTATTTAGGAGGGGGGAATTGCGAAAACGTTCAAACAGAGATTGCTCATTCATACATCAACACCGCAAAGATACATGCTGGATTTAATAACTTGCTTTTTGATTTACCTTGATGTTCAAAATGGTCGTTTTTTTAGGCACCAAATTTAGAAGGGCAACCCCATCATTGCCAGAAAAATAAGGAATAAAAAAACCTTTTTCGTAAGCAACGACTATACTGTAGCTACCTGCTGGTAATTGAAAATAATAATGCCCCAAAGTATCTGTACTGGTTGTTCGTATTAAATCTCCATTAATTTTAGTACAAATATTTCCATTTTGGTCTTCTAATTGAGCCAAGCTAAGTGGTTTATAAATGTATATTTTAGTAATTAGTGGTAGTCCATTGCTACTGGATTTTCCTTTGCTTGGCATTCTATTTCCTGATAGCACAAACACCTGTCCCTCTAGTTGTCCCTTGTTTTGAATTTTAGTAGAAAGTTTGAACTCTTGACATGCTAGGTGACTAAAGCCGAATAAGGTAAAAAGATAAAACCGAATCATCCATTTCATCTGCCTAAATATTTACTTAAAATTACTGCAATACGCGTCGATTCTCCTTTATTCATCTGCTTTTTTATCCCTCTAACCTAAAATATGAGGAATTCATTGTAATTTTATAACGCCTAATTTTAGGCTTTCAATCCCTGTACGCTCAATGAAAAAAACAGTCTTATTTCCCTTTTTTTTATTTGCCTTCTGCACTGTTACCTTGGCTCAAAACCAAACTAATAAATTGGTATTAATCAATACCGCCAAAACTTTAGAACAAGAATCAAGAGCCAGTTATGCTGCTGCACTTATTTTAGCCAAAGAAAAAGGCTGGCCTCTTTTTTATACCTCAAAAAATAATTCCATTGCTAGTTTAATTGGCGTAGATGCTTTTGGACAACCTAGGTATAAAGTTGGATTGGCAGACCCTTTACAAGCCACCACAGTAAATACCAATAAAGTATGGCCAGGCGGTATTGCAGGTTTAAGTTTGAACGGAAGCAGTGATAGCCTTACCAATAAATTAGGTATTTGGGATGAAGGTAAACCAAGGCTTACACATCGCGAATTGGCAGCAAGAGTCACAGTTAAAGACAATGCCAACAATACGGTAGAGCATAGTACCCATGCCCTTGGCATCATGATGAATACTGGTGTTAACCCTTTGGCAAAAGGTATGGCCTATGGCTTAAAAGGAGCTTACTCCTATGATTGGTACAATGACGCTTCCGAGATGGCAGTTGCCGCTTCCAATGGATTACTGATCTCGAATCATTCCTATGGTATTATAAGTGGTTGGGATTACAACGCTGATTCATCACGTTGGGAATACAATGGTCGATGGAATGAAAAAGAAGACCTCAATTTTGGATTGTATGATTTGGATGCACAAAGATTTGATTCCATCGCCTACAATGCCCCTAATTACTTAATCGTAAAATCTGCTGGAAACAGTCGTACTACAAACGGACCACCAGTTGGGCAAGATTATTGGAGAAGAGATCAAAATGGGAAATGGTACGATGCAGGCGCAAGACCGGATAGCTTGAGTAGTAATAATGGTTATGGAATCATTCCCACCGATGTCAATGCAAAAAATTTACTAACCATTGGGGCTGTTTATGGCATTGCTGCAGGTTATTCAAAAAAAGAAGAAGTGGTCATGACTAGTTTTAGTAGTTGGGGGCCAACAGATGACGGGAGAATAAAACCAGATCTAGTGGGTGATGGTTACCAAGTTTTTTCTTCTCTAAGTGCCAACGACTCTAGTTATGGTTATTTAAGTGGAACTTCTATGGCATCTCCAGAGGTGGCAGGTTCTCTTCTTCTATTGCAAGAATTAAGTCAACAATTTAGCCCAAAGAAATTTATACGTTCCGCTACGGTGAAAGCCTTGGCCATACACACCGCCAATGAAGCTGGCCTTTATCCTGGACCTGATTTTAAATTTGGTTGGGGTTTACTTAATTTAAGCGAGGCGGCCATTGCGCTTAGCAATGCTTTGAAATCAAACAACAATACTTCAAGTGCAGACCTTGTCTATGAAAAAACTTTACAAAACAAACAAAGCGATACTTTTACCATTGTCGCCTCTGGCATAAAACCTGTGAAAGCCACCCTTGTTTGGACGGATGTGAAAGGAACTGTTCAAACAACGCTCAATGATACAACCCCAAAATTGGTCAATGACTTAGATTTAAAAATAAGTAGTGCCAATAGTAATTTTTTACCCTGGACTTTGAGTGCGGCTAAGCCAGACAGTCCTGCCATCAAGGGCAACAACAGATTAGACAATGTGGAGAAAGTCGAACTTGATACCAGCTTTATTGGCAAAACCTATACCATCACAGTGAACCATAAAGGAAATTTAGAAAGGGGTAAACAGGACTATTCCTTAATTATCAGTGGAGCAGGAGGCAATGTCTATTGCAGCTCTTCGGCTAGTTCTACAGCGGGTACAAGAATTGACAGCACCAGCATCAACAATATTCAATTTGCCAATACCACCAACAACAAATACATTGACAATAGTAAATACAATGTTTTGGGAGAAGCCAATGGCAATTTAAGTTTATCCTTAAAATTAGGTAGCAGTGACACCAGCAATGCTACCCGCTTTGTTAAAGTATTTATCGACTACAACAACAATGGTAATTTTGAAGACAGCGAAACTGTGGCCACTAGTATTGCATTGAAAAATGGATTATACAGCACCAATATTACCTTGCCTGTAAACTTAAAGGTGGGTACATTTACAAAATTAAGAATAGTGGCAATGGAAACCAGCAGCAGCAGTAATGTAAAAGCTTGTGGGACTTATGCGACGGGTGAAACGCAGGATTACACATTAAAAATAGCCAACCCATCCACCGACTTGGCCATCTCAGAATTAATTAATCCTACAGGTAGCATTTGCAAAAAAGCAATGCAATACATCACTGTCAAAATTATCAACAATGGATCTACTGCACAAAGCAATTTACCTTTAAGTTTATTGGTGAAAGATGGTACAAACACCATATTAGCTGTTAGTGAAACCTTCAAAGGCAGACTTATAGGGTATGAAAGCATGAATTACACTTTTCAAAAACCAATAAGTGTAGAGGCAAATAAAACTTATTCTATTACTGCTACTGTAAATATTAACAACGATCAACTAAAAAGTAACAATAGTTTAACTGCTTCTTTTGTAAGTGGTGCAATACCAACGACTCCTTTGGGGACTGCTAATAATTGTAGTGGCCAATTGAAATTAGCGGTAACCAACCCAATTGCTTCCACAAGTTATCTATGGTACGATAGTTCGAACTTATTAAATCCAATTGCCGCTGGAACTAATGCTGTTTTAACTGCTACAAAAAATTCAGTTTATTTAACACAGGGTTTTCAAGGAACAGCAGGACCTGTTTCCAATAACAGCTTGGCTGCAACGGGTGGTTACAATAATTTTAGTGGCAATTATATTAAAATAAATGCGACTAGACCTATTACTATTGAAACCACCAAGCTCTATACCGGTTACCCTGGAAAAATAAGTTTTACACTTGGCTCATTAGTTTCTGACAATGGAAGTTCTTATACCTATTATGCTTTACAAACTGTCAATTTAAATGTGGAGGCAAGTAGTCCAAGTCCTACATTTCCAGTTTATGATTCTGTCAATAAAGTGAATATTCCTACGCCCTATGTAAGTGCGGATAGCGGTAAAATATATGCACTTAACTTTAACATTCAAACACCTGGTGATTACATCATTTTGGTTGCATGTGACAGTGCTACCCTTTTTAGAAACGATGCATTAACTACTACTACCTATCCTAATGGCCCTGCAAAAATATTTAGTTTTACAGGCAATAGTGTTTCAAGTAGTCCAAGTACTACTTTTCAAAAGTATTGGTACTTTTTTTACAATACACAAGTAAGCACATCAGAATGTTTAAGCGCAGCTGCCAGCATCCCGGTGCAAACTACGGCGAATCCAACCATCACAAGAGTCAGCGATAGCCTAACTTCTAGTGCTGCCAATGTCTACCAATGGTATTTAAACGATAACCCCATCCAGGGTGCTATTTCAAAATCTTATAGAGCCACAATAAATGGTTTATATAAAATTTCCACCGTCAATGGCGATTGTCAAACCACATCTCCCAACTTACTTGTACTCGTAAGAGATCCTAACGGAAATATAATTACCGATGTGCAAGAAAGTAATCCAAAAGACATCAACCTTAAAATTAGTTCAGATGATAATATTGAGAATTTAATTAAAGGCAATTCCTTTTACATTCAATTTAGCAAGATACAAACCGAAGGCATTGCGCTTGAAATTGTGAATGCGACTGGAAATAAAGTATTTCAAATTCAAAATTTAATCAATCAACAAGCACCGCAGCGAATTACCACAAGCAACTTAAGCACTGGCATTTATTTTATAAAAATTTATGCTAATAAAAAAATATATGTTCAAAGAGTTTTCATCACCAATAATTAAAATATAAAACTATGGCACTAGAATGGACGGAAGGCATACTGACAAAAATTGTCGATGAAACTTCTAATACAAAAAGATTTTATTTCGAAATACCAAGTATGGAGAAATTTGATTTCATTCCTGGACAATTTGTTACACTCGACCTACCTATACATGAACAAAAAAACAAAAGATGGAGAAGCTATTCCATTGCATCAGCACCCAATGGTACCAACACTTTTGAATTGGTGATTGTTTTACTAGAAACCGGTTTAGGTACTCCCTATTTATTTAATGAAGCTAAAGTGGGTACTAAAGTAACTTTAAGAGGACCACAAGGTGTATTCGTACTTCCTAAAAATTTCGAACACGATGTGTATTTTGTTTGTACAGGTACAGGTATTGCACCTTTTAGGTCTATGATACGATATATTCATGAACATAAGATTGCACACAATAATATTCACCTCATTTTTGGTTGCCGTAAATTTGAAGATGGCCTTTACATTGATGAACTAAAAGAATTAGAAGCGAAAGAACCAGGCTTTCATTTTCACCCTTGCTATTCTAGAGAAGCAGAAGTTCCGGCGGGCTCCCACAAAGGGTATGTACATCCCGTGTACCAAGAATTACTAAAAGAAAACAAAGAGACAGCACATGTTTGGTTATGTGGTTGGAAAGCCATGATTGATGATGCCCGTAAAAATATGGCCGACTTAGGGTTGGATAAAAAGCAAGTGCATTTTGAATCGTTTGGATAAAAGCTTCGTCATTAATTAATATGCGCTAATACCAATTCTTTAATCTTACTTAATGCAATACGCTCTTGCAACATACTATCGCGGTAGCGAATGGTTGCAGTGCCATCTTCTTTGGTTTGATGATCAATGGTAACGCAGAAGGGGGTTCCAATCGCATCTTGACGACGGTATCTTTTTCCAATGGCATCTTTCTCTTCATAAAAACAATGAAAAGATTTTTTACAATCGTCCATTAATTCTTTAGCCAATTCTGGCAAGCCGTCTTTTTTAGTTAAAGGCAAAATGGCCAATTTATTGGGAGCTAATTTGGCAGGTAAATGAAGTACCACTCTTGAATCGGTGGTTCCATCTTCTTTATGAATTGTTTCTTCTTCGTAAGAATTAGCTAAGATCAATAAGAACATTCTATCTAAACCAATGGAGGTTTCGATCACAAAAGGCACATAGTGTTGATTGATTTCAGTATCAAAATACTGCATCTTCTTTTTGCTAAACTCCTGATGACGGGTTAAATCAAAGTCGGTACGAGAATGAATCCCTTCCACTTCTTTAAAACCAAAGGGGAATTCATATTCTATATCCAAGGCCGCATCGGCATAGTGTGCTAATTTAACATGATCATGGAAGCGGTATTTTTCAGGCGCAATGCCTAAACTTAAATGCCAATTCATACGCTCGTTTTTCCAATGTTCATACCACTCTTTTTGGGTACCTGGCTTGATAAAGAATTGCATCTCCATTTGCTCAAACTCACGCATTCTAAATATAAACTGACGAGCCACAATTTCATTTCTAAAAGCTTTACCCGTTTGCGCAATACCGAAAGGAATTTTCATCCTAGCTGTTTTTTGCACATTTAAAAAGTTCACAAAAATACCTTGGGCTGTTTCTGGTCTTAAATAAATGGTGCTGGCTTCTTCCGCTACTGCTCCTATTTCTGTAGAGAACATTAAATTAAACTGTCTTATCTCAGTCCAATTGCTAGTGCCACTTACAGCACAAGTAATTTTATTTTCTTCAATTAATTTTTTCAAGCCTTCAAAATCTTCATTGGCTAATAAGCTGTCCATATCCACCAACAATTTATCGGCAGCAGCTTTATTTCCTTTGGCTATTAAAGCCTCAGCATGTCCTTCAATTAAATGGTCTACTCTATACCTTTTTTTACTTTCTTTATTATCAATTAAGGGATCACTAAAACTATCTACGTGACCGCTTGCCTTCCAAGTAGTAGGATGCATAAATATAGCCGCATCAATGCCCACAATATTTTCGTTGAGTTGGGTCATGCTGTTCCACCAATAATCTCTAATGTTTTTTTTCAGTTGTGCACCATAAGGGCCGTAATCGTAAACTGCACTTAATCCATCATAGATCTCACTGCTTGGAAATACAAATCCATATTCCTTGGCATGGGAAATGATGGCTTGCAACGTGTTGTCTGGTTGTACCTTACTCATAGGCTGCAAATATACACAGATTGTATTATCGATGTAATTTTTCGTTGTTTTGATGCCTGGAACTGTCTCTAAGGGTTTTCTTTTGTATGTTTTTCTCCAAGGCGGTCGCTAAATCAATACCTGTTTGGTTGGCCAAGCAAATAAGTACAAACAATACATCGGCCATCTCATCTGCCAATAAAATTTCTTCCTCTTTATTTTTAAAAGATTGGTCTCCAAATTTTCTAACCAAGATGCGAGATAATTCCCCCACTTCTTCCATTAAAATGCCCAAATTGGTGAGTTCACTAAAATATTTCACCCCTACTGTTTTAATCCAATGATCTACTTTTTCTTGTGCCTCTTGAATTGTTATTTCATTTGCCATGGTCTATTATTTTATTCTTTGTTTTTTGAATCCACTAGGATGGTCACCGGACCATTATTAATTAAGGCCACTTGCATATCTGCCCCAAATTTTCCTGTTGAAATGGGCGATCCTAATTCCAAACTTAGTTGTTGAATCATTGTTTCATACAAGGGAATGGCAATCTCATGTTTAGCTGCAGCCATATAGGAAGGCCTATTTCCTTTTTTAGTACTGGCATGCAAAGTAAATTGACTTACCAATAATATATTACCTCCTATTTCTTTAACACTTAAATTCATTACGCCTGCTGCATCATCAAAAATGCGCATGTTTATTATTTTATTGGAGAGCCAAATTAAATCCTCCTGGGTATCTGCTGTTTCAATGCCCAAAAGCACCATTAAGCCCTGCTCAATTGAACCAGCAACACTGCCGTCAATCTGAACACTTGCCTCCCTTACTCTTTGTATAACCGCTTTCATATTACTGCCAATTTCTACATGAAGATAAACAAAACTATTTTCACTAATTTAGCTGTAATTTCAATGCCTTGAGTAGTATAAAAAAATTAGCCGGTCAAACCTTATGGTACGGACTTAGCTCGATCGCAGCTAGGTTTATTAGTTATTTGCTGGTACCCTACCTCACTTATAAGTTTACCGAGTCGGCCTATGGCGAAATGTCCATTGTTTATTCCTTTATTCCTTTTTTAAATGTGCTGGTGACCCATGGCATGGAGACGGCTTATTTTAAATTTGGTAGCAAAGAAAATGAAGAAAAAATTTACCATACCAGTAGTTTTTCCATGATGATGGTAACAGCACTTGTTTTAATGATACTCATTAAATTTGGTGGCCCCATAGCAGCAGTTTTACAAATTACTGCACATCCCGAATACATCACTTTAATAGCCTGGGTAGTTGGATTAGATGCACTTGCCACCATTCCCTTTTCAAGATTAAGATTGGAGAGCAAGCCAAAGAAATTTGCCTTCATAAAAATTGGTGGTATTATTTTAAATATTCTAGCTACCTATTATTTTATAAGTATACTACCTAGTTATATCGCAACGCATCCCGGAAGTTTAATTAGCCCTTGGTATAAACCAGACTGGGCAGTGGGTTATGTTTTACTAGCAGGTATTGTTCAAAATATTTTTGTTTTATTATTACTTACTAAAGAAATAGGCGCTTTACGTTTTTCATTTGATTTTAATTTATGGAAACAAATGATGCTCTATGCACTTCCTTTAATTCTTGTGGGTTTTGGAGGTATGGTCAATGAAACTTTTGATCGTATTATGTTAGGCTGGTGGGCACCAGGCGGTTCGCCCGATGCCAATAAAGCCATTGTTGGCATTTATAGCGCCTGTTATAAATTATCTATTTTAATTACGATTTCCGTACAAGCTTTTCGCATGGGTGCTGAACCTTTTTTCTTTAAACAAGCGCAACTAGACAATGCCCCAAAAACCTACGCAAGGGTGATGAAATTCTTTGTCATTACTTTATGCATGATGTTTTTAATGGTGGTTTTATACTTAGATATTTGGAAAGAATTTATTCGCAATCCCGCCATGTACGTGGGACTTCGCGTAGTGCCTATTTTATTAATGGCCAATATGTTCTTAGGGGTATATTATAATTTAAGCATCTGGTACAAATTAAGCAACAAGACCATGGCAGGTGCCTGGATTACCATTTTAGGCGCATTCATTACCCTTGCCATTAACTTTATTGCCATCCCTTATTTTAGTTATATGGCTAGCGCTTGGGCTACTTTTTTCTGTTACGGTACTATGATGTATGTAAGTTTTAAATGGGGACAGAAAGTATATCCCATCCCTTATGCAACCAAAAAATTAATTGCTTACTTTGTTATCACATTGATGCTCTATGGGATTTATTTATTGATCGAATATTTCACCATCAATAAAAATATAAGATTAAGCATGGCAAGTTTTGAACTCATCGCTTTTATTGCTTTTGTGGCAAGTATTGAAAAAAAAGAATTAAAATCTTTATTTCAAAAAAAGACTACAGCAATAGTTTAAGATAAGCATAGAAAGTTTACAAGCAAAAACCAACCAACCAACTCACAAAATCACTAAATAAAATAATTGCTTTTATGGCCGAAGATTTAACCATTGCAAAAGGAGATAAAAAAGCGCAGTACGAATCCTTAATTCCACAAATACAAGGATTGGTTACTGGGGAGCCAAATCTAGTGGCCAACCTTGCCAATATTGCTGCTGCTCTAAAAGAACAATTCAATTGGTTTTGGGTAGGATTTTATTGGATCATGGAAGAAGAATTGGTATTGGGCCCTTTTCAAGGTCCAGTAGCTTGTACAAGAATAAAAAAAGGCCGTGGTGTATGTGGAACAGCATGGGAAAAAGAGGCCACCATTATCGTAGATGATGTTGAAAAGTTTCCAGGACATATCGCCTGCAGTAGTTTATCTAAATCAGAAATAGTCATTCCCATTTTTAAAGAGGGGAAAATCATTGGTGTATTGGATGTGGACAGCAGTGACTTAGCTCAGTTCGATGCCACTGACCAAGTTTATTTAGAAAAAATAATGGCCATGATTCCCTAGACCTCTCAAAAATTGAACATTCATAATAAAAAATAAATTAAGTTTGCACCCCCTAAGCGGATGTGGCGAAATTGGCAGACGCACTAGACTTAGGATCTAGCGCCGTGAGGCGTGTGGGTTCGACCCCCTCCATCCGCACCAAGCTTTTAGTAAAGCCCCCAAGCAATTAGGGGCTTTTTTTATGCTAAATAGCTGTTTTTTAGGGGTAAAAACCTACCTTTGCACCCCCTTAAACCTTAGAATTTACTAGAAAATAAAAGTATATGGCAACCATTAAAAGAGAGCAGATTGGACATTTAAATGATAAATTAACAGTTCAGTTAAATAAAGAGGACTATTTCAGTGGCTTTGAAACCAACTTAAAAAAACATGCCAAAACGGCCAATATCCCAGGTTTTAGAAAAGGCATGGTTCCTGCAGGTTTGATTAAAAAAATGTATGGCCAATCGGTTTTTTCTGATGAAATTTTGAAGAAAGTAGAAAGCGAGTTAAATCATTATTTGAACAACGAAAAAATTGAAATTTTTGCACAACCCCTTCCGCTAGATGCGCAAATTGCCAATTTAGATGTGAATGCTCCAGGCAATTATGAATTTGCTTTTGAAATAGGTTTAAAGCCAGCTTTTGAATTAAATATTAAAAACATTAAAGTAAAACGTTACCAAGTAAAAGTAACCGATGAAATGATTCAAAACGAAGTGGATAGAATTCAAACGCGTAATGGTAAGATGACCGATCCTGAAATAGTGGAAAGCGAAGAAAATGTCATCAATCTTACATTTACAGAAGCTGACAAAGAGGGCAATGCCATAGAAGGGGGTATTACAAAAGACAATTCTTTATTGATCAAATATTTTACTGATAAAACTAGAAAGCAATTTATGGGCAAGAAGAAGGAGGATACAGTGGTCATTCAATTAAAGCAAGCCTTTGAAGAAAAAGAATTAGAAATTATTGTGGGTGATTTAGGCCTATCCATCAGCGATGCTGATAAGTACTTTACCTTGTTGATTACAAAAGTGGGCTTGATTGAAAAAGCACCACTAGATGAAACATTGTTTTTAGCCACTTATCCCAACCAAGCAATTAAAACAGAGGAAGAATTTAGAGCAGCGCTTAAAAAAGACATCGAAGGGCATTACGAGCAACAAGCAAAAAATCAAATTCATGATCAAATTTATCATCAATTGATTGACCATACCAAAATGGAATTTCCTGTTCCTTTCTTAAAACGTTGGTTGCAAAAAGGGGGTGAAAAACAAAGAACCGAAGAAGAAACTGAAAAAGAATATCCTGTTTTTCAAGACCAATTAAAATGGACTTTAATTAGCAATCAATTGACCATTGATTATAAAATTGAAGTGGTTGCCGAAGATTTGAAAAACTTTGCCAAGCAACAATTGATGAGTTATATGGGCCCACAAATGGGTGCCTTGGGAGACAACGATCAATGGTTGGAAGATTATGCAGTGAGAATGATGCAAGACAGAAAATTTGTAGAAGACAGTTATCAAAGAATAGGCACTGAAAAAATGTTTACTGCTTTGGAAACCGAAGTACAAGCCAAGGACGAAGCCATTGAAGCAGAGAAATTTGCCGATATGCTGAACCAGCACCACCACTAATCTTCATTGATTGTCAATGCATTTTGGCCTTAAATAGGCCTAAAGGGAGCAAAGTTTGGCACCCTTTTTGTAGTTCCTTTGGGTACAAGGATTTACCTTTACTTACTGAAAACCGAAAATATGAACCTAGGACAAGAATTTGAGCAGTATGCCATCAAACACAAGGGCATTAGCAGTAATAGCCTGCATCAATATAAAAAAAGTGTAACCAATTTAACGCCCTACATTATCGAAGAGCGACCGATGAATGTGGCCAGCATGGATGTATTTAGTAGATTGATGATGGACCGCATCATATTTTTAGGCGAAGGCATCAATGATTATGTAGCCAATATCGTGACCGCTCAATTACTATTCTTAGAAAGTACCGATCGTACCAAGGACATTCAAATGTACATCAATAGTCCAGGAGGAAGTGTGTATGCTGGATTGGGTATTTATGATACGATGCAATTTATTAGCCCAGATGTGGCTACTATTTGTACCGGTATGGCAGCAAGCATGGGTGCGATATTATTATGTGCTGGCGTAGAAGGTAAAAGAACAGCTTTAAAACACAGCAGAATCATGTTGCACCAACCTAGCGGTGCCATTGGTGGCCAAGCATCTGATATTGAAATTACTGCAAGAGAAATTAGAAAATTGAAACATGAATTGTATGAGGTGATTGCACATCATGCCCACAAAAATCTGGAAACAGTAGGCAAGGATTGCGAACGTGATTTTTGGATGACTGCTGCTGAAGGAAAAGAATATGGATTGGTAGATGAAGTCTTATTAACCAACCCAAGAAAATTAAAAAAATAAAATTACTTTTCAAATACATTTTATGATAGTCAACAACAGATATTTAATGGAGGAAGAAGAAGAGCCCAAAGAAGACAAAAAAGAAGAAGCGGCACCTAGTTTTTTAAACAAAAAAATGGAGCATCTCTTTTTTGAAAAAAGAGCTATTTATTTATGGGGTCCTGTAGATGATAAATCTGCAAAGGATATCGTGAATAAATTAATTTTATTAGAAGCCGATAAACCAGGAACTGAAATTAAATTTTACATCAATAGCCCAGGGGGCGTGGTGACCAGCGGTATGGTGATGTATGATACCATTAAATTAATCAAAAGCCCTGTGCATACTATTTGTATGGGACTTGCTGCTAGTATGGGTTCTATACTACTAAGTGCAGGTGAGAAAGGAAAGCGAACAATATTCCCCCATGGTGAAGTCATGATACATCAACCAAGTATTGGTGGCTATTTTCAAGCCAATAGTACCGATATTGAAATTCATGCAGAGCAAATTCGTAAGACAAAAGAATTAGGTGCTAAAATTTTAGCAGACAATTGTGGTAAAACAGTTGCTCAAATTATGAAAGATTTCGATAGAGATTATTGGATGGATGCTAAAGAAGCGGTGGCTTATGGTATAGTAGATAAAATTGCCAAGCAACTATAAAAAATAAAAAATGGCTAAAATAGAAACAGTACATTGTTCATTTTGTGGTCGCAACCGTGATGAGGTGAAAATACTTATCGCCGGGACAGACGGACATATATGCGAAAACTGTATTGAACACGCGCATGAAATTATTCAAAAAGAATTTCATCAAAAAAAAGCAGAAGGAAAAGCGGGTACCCTAAAAATACAAAAGCCAATGGCCATTAAAGCCTTCATGGACCAATACATTATTGGACAAGATGAAGCTAAAAAAATATTATGTGTGGCCGTATACAATCATTTTAAAAGAATCAATTTACCTGTGACCACCAAAAATGAAGTGGAAATTGAAAAAAGTAATGTGATCATGATTGGTGAAACTGGTACAGGTAAAACCTTATTAGCCAAAACCATCGCCAAACTCTTAAATGTACCTTTTGCCATTGTAGATGCGACGGTATTTACAGAAGCCGGCTATGTAGGCGAAGACGTAGAGAGCATGTTAACTCGTTTATTGCAAAACTGCGACTATGACGTAGAAGCAGCCCAAAGAGGTATCGTATATATAGATGAAATTGATAAAATTGCCCGTAAAAGCGACAACGCTTCTATCACCCGTGATGTGAGTGGAGAAGGCGTTCAACAAAGTTTGCTAAAAATGCTGGAAGGAACCGATGTATTGGTACCCCCACAAGGTGGTCGTAAACATCCGGATCAAAAAATGATCAAAGTAGACACTAAAAATATATTATTTATTTGCGGGGGCGCTTTTGATGGCATCGATAAAATCATCGCGCGTCGTATAAATACCAATGCCATAGGCTTTAGTGTGAATAAGGAAGAACAAGAATTGCAACGCAAAAACTTATTGCGTTTTGTGAATGCACAAGACATCAAAAGCTTTGGGTTAATTCCAGAACTTTTAGGCCGTTTGCCTATCATTACCCATTTGGAACCATTGGACGCAGCTACTTTAAGAAGCATTTTAACCGAACCAAAAAATGCATTAATTAAACAATACACTCAATTGTTTGCTATTGAAAAAATTAAATTGACTATTGAGCCTGAAGTTTTTGAATTCATCGTAGAGAAAGCCATGGAATACAAATTAGGCGCAAGAGGTTTGAGAAGTATTTGCGAATCTTTATTTACCCAAGCCATGTTTGAAATGCCTGGCACCAATACCAGTGAATTTAACGTGAGCGTAGATTACGCCAAGGCCATGTTCAATAAAAGTAAATTAAGCAAACTAAAAGCAGCTTAACTTTTTTAATAAATAATTAAACTCCATCAAAATGCAAGAACTTATCGATCGTTTAGTAAAAGAAGCTAACGTAACACCAGAACAAGCGAAACAGTCTATTGAAACCATTGCCGCTTTTGTCAAAGAAAAGTTCCCTATGTTGGGTGGGGCGGTGAATCAAATCTTTAAAGCGGGTAAATAAATTAGCTTTTTCTTACCATGCAAAATGCCGTTCAAATATTATTCTGAACGGCATTTTAGCAAGCAATCGTTATTGAGGACCTAAATCCTTTACCAATACTAATAATTTTTTTTCATATCCAAAAAAATTGAGCTGATTTCTTTTAAAAAACTACCAGATCTTGATAAAATATCTTAGAACTTAGTCTATTACTATCTTTTGCTTGAGCGCTAAAGCCTGCGCCTGGGTTAAGTCCAACTCAATCACCAGGTCCCTCCAACTTACTATTCCGCCTTTTGACTTTTTTAAACGCAAAATTTGCCAAATTTCTTTGTCTTGAAAAAGCCCCAAGGACTGCCACTGATCAAAACGCATGGTATTTGCTTGCATTTTTTTGCCCTTAGCCCTATTCACAATTAAATGCGGACGTATTACTTGAAAGCAACTGTCTGTCAAACCATATACTTTGTTTAATTGATGAATAGACTCAAAGCCCCCTAGGTATTTTTTATACTGAAGAATGCCTTGGATGTTGTTGGTAGCTAAATTGGTTTTTTGCTTCCATTCCATTTCATTGGCTTCATTGATGTCGATGGTCCAAATAGATTGGCGCAATACCTTTTTTGTATTACTATCATTAGCATAGACATTTGACTTACTATTTTCAATCACCACAAAGGGAATTAATTTAGCTAATAAATCTTTCTTTAATCCATACAGGTGGGCCAGGTCCGCTGCATGTTTAAACCTTCCACCCTTGTTTCTATAATTTAGTAAAGTATGTATTTGTTTGGGTGGAATGCCCAATAAAAGCGCTTTTGTACTATCTATGGTATTGGGATCAAAATTAAATAAGCCCCTTTCCTTTTGTTCTTTAAGCGCTTTTAATGAATGAGTAGGCTTAGGAAACAATAATCCAATTAAAATACTTAAGAGCAATATGATACCAAGCACCAGGATACCTCTTTGTTCTTTGATTGAAAAAATAAAGTAAGCTTTCCAATGATTTTGCATGATTAATTTTCATGCTATATAAATAATTAACGAATAAAAAAATTGAGTATAAATACTTGCTATTGGGTAGAATTAAATAGAAAAACTTAATCCATCATAAGCCAAATGAACCCCTTTCGGTAAACTGGCTTCTACATGCTCATGTAAACCTATTTGATGACTAAAATGAATAAGGTAGACGGTAGGAATGTCTAAAGTGGCAATCAGGGCCAAGGCTTGATCTAAATTAAAATGGGTGGGATGTGTTTCTTTACGAAGCGCATTTAAAATAAGTATTTTAGACCCTTTTATTTTTTCAATTTCTGATGCAGCGATAAAATTTGCATCAGTGATATAAGTAAAATCTCCCATTCTGAAACCCAGTACGGGCATTTCTCTATGCATTACATGAATAGGCGCAAAGGAAATATCTCCAATAGTGAATGCCTCCTTATCAATGGTATGTAAAATCATTTCTGGTAAACCTGCGTCTTTATCCTTTTCAAATGCATAATAAAAATCGCGTTTAATGGCTACTTGGGTAAGCTCATTGGCATAAATGGGCATCGACTTTTTAGAGAAAAAATTAAAAGGACGGATATCATCTAAGCCAGCATAATGATCCCGATGTGGATGGGTAAAAACAATGGCATCAATATGAGTAGTCTGGGTCCGCAACATCTGATACCTGAAATCAGGTGTCGTATCAATAACCACCGTAGTGGTTTTGCTTTTTATTTTTATGCTGGTTCTTAATCTCTTGTTTTTAGGCGATCTCGAAGTGCAAACTACACAATCACAACCTATCAAGGGGACCCCTGTGCTGGTACCGGAACCTAAAATGGTAATGTCTAACAAGGTATCAATATTTATGGAAAATCTAATTCAATTAAGTAGTAGCCTCTGTCAAAGAAAGTCGTTTTACTTCGGTGTACAATTTTTGAGCATCATGGGTCAACTTATCAAATTGAATGTCTAAAATGGGGATCAATTCTAATAAAGTATTAATTCTAGCTTCAAGGTTCAAAAACTTATTCAACACTACAATGCGCTTGGCTTCCAAGAGGCACCATCCACTTTGAAAATTACCTCTTTCATAACGAACAACAAAATCAGATTCGCCTAAAATATCTTCCAATTTGTCTAAAGTAGATTGCGTCAATTTCATAGTAAGCTTTGATTTTTAGCGGGGTAAGTAACCCTACAAATATAGTTTTTAGTTGCGCTGCTTTTTTAAATATAAGTGCAGAGTTATTCACATTTCGTACCTTTGTGAACACAAGTAAATTATGGCTTTTCCCTATCGAAAAATTATCAACGACCCAGTGCATGGTTTCATCACCATCAACGATCCATTGATTTTTGAATTGATCAACCATCCTTTTTATCAGCGCCTAAGAAGAATTCAACAAATGGCATTGGCACAATTGGTTTATCCAGGGGCGGTGCATACCCGCCTACATCATTCTTTGGGTGCTTACCACTTGATGTGCATTGCCATTAGCGAACTCACTGACAAAGGAATTGAAATTACCAAGGAAGAAGCCCAAGCTGCAAAGTTGGCTATTTTATTGCACGATATTGGCCATGGCCCTTTTTCACATGCTTTAGAAAATGTATTACTTAAAGGTGTTAGTCATGAAGATTTGTCTTTACTCATCATGCATCATTTAAATAATTCTTCCAACGAAATTTTAAATGGACATTTAAGTTTGGCCATTCAAATTTTTACCAATCAATACCCGAAAAAATTCTTGCACCAACTCATCAGCGGGCAATTGGATGTAGATAGATTGGATTATTTATCTAGAGATAGTTTTTTTACTGGTGTTACAGAAGGCTTAGTGGGATATGAACGAATTTTAAAAATGCTAACCGTTCACGATAATGAATTGGTAGTAGAAGAAAAAGGGATCAACAGTGTGGAGAAATTTTTAATGTCCAGAAGATTGATGTACTGGCAAGTATACCAGCACAAAACAGTTTTAGCATCAGAGAAAATGTTGGTTAAAATTATTGAACGTGCTCAGCTTTTGTTTGATCAAAAAAATGAAGGCGTAAAAACAGGGGGCGTGCTGGATTATTTTTTAAGCACCCCACATTGGGACCTGAAGCAAATAGATTTAAATAATTTTAGTCAATTGGATGATACAGATATCATGTATGCCATCAAACAATGGCAACACCATAGCGATCCTATTTTATCCTTGTTGTGTAATCGACTACTCAATAGACAAGGATTCAAATGCATCATGCAATCCGATCCCATTACAGAGACCCAATGGAATCAAGCCTACCAATTGGTCAAATCCAAATTCCCTTTAGACCCAAAAGAACTTGGCTTCTTGTGCTTTAAAGGTACAGCCAGCAATACCTTGTATAAGAATGACAACGAAACCATTAAAATTTTGCTAAAATCGGGGGAAATCACCTCTATTTCCCAGATTCAAAATGCATTAATCATTGAAAGTCTTTCTGCACCGGTTAAAAAATTTTACATTTGTTTACTTAAAGAATAACCCCCCAATTCAAAAAATTACGCATGCTATCATTCAGTGCCCAACAGATTGCTTTAATGGTTCAAGGAAAAATAGAAGGTGATGCAGCTGTTTCAGTGAATCAATTTGGCAAAATAGAATCGGCACAGACAGGAGAAATTTCATTTTTAGCCAACCCCAAATACGAAGATTTTTTATACCAAACCCAGGCCTCTATTGTTATCGTCAATGAAAGCTTGGTTTTAAAACAAAATATTACAGCCACTTTAATTAGAGTGCCTGATGCTTATGCTGCATTTGCTACTTTACTTACTAAATACCAAGAACTTAAAACGCAAAATTTAACAGGAATACAATCCCCTTCTTTCATTTCACCTACTGCAAAGTTGGGAGCAGATCATTTTATTGCTGCATTTGCCTACGTTGGCGAAGGGGTTCAAATCGGTAATCAAGTAAAAATATTTCCGAATGTTTTCATTGGTGAACATGTTGTGATTGGAAACAATGTGGTTTTATATCCAGGTGTAGTCATCTATGCTGATTGTGTTTTAGGCAATAATATCATAGTTCATGCAGGTGCTATTATTGGTAGTGATGGATTTGGCTTTGCACCCAATGCAGATGGAACCTATCAAAAAGTGCCTCAAATAGGCAATGTAATTATTGAAGACCATGTAGAAATTGGCGCTAATACAACCATTGATAGAGCCACCATCGGTTCCACCATTATTAAGAAAGGAGTCAAACTAGATAATTTAGTTCAGATAGCACACAATGTGGAAGTAGGTCAAAACACGGTGATCGCTGCGCAAGTGGGTTTAAGTGGCAGTACCAAAGTAGGCAAAGGCGTCATGATGGGTGGACAATCTGGATCGGCTGGACATTTAAGTATTGCCGATGGGGTGAAGGTAGCTGCCAGAAGTGGCATCACTAAGTCCATCGATAAAGCCAATTCAACCATTACTGGTTTCCCAGCAGCAGAACATTCTACTGCACTCAGAGCCCAAATACACCTAAAAAACCTTCCAGAACTTGAAAAAAGGGTTAAAGAATTGGAAATATTAGTTAAACAACTAACTTCAAAAGAGTAAATCAGCCTAATTTTGCTGAAAATCATCACTTTAAGTAGGAGATGACCTAAACCAATATAGCATGGACCAAAATTTTAATCCGGATAAACAACATACGATCAGTAAAAGTATCAGCATTAGTGGTACAGGTTTACATACCGGCGTTTTAGTGGACATGACCTTAAGTCCTGCTAACCCAGGTTTTGGTTACCAATTTCAAAGGGTAGATTTACCCAACCAACCCATCATCAAAGCGGACTGCGATTTGGTCACCGATACTAGTCGTGGAACCACCCTTCAAATTGGAGATGCTAGAATAAGCACCGTAGAGCATATTTTAGCTGCACTAGTTGGTTTAGGGATAGACAATGTTTTGATTCAAGTGAATGGTCCAGAGATTCCAATTATTGATGGTAGCTCAGCTCCTTTTATTGAAAAAATTGAAGCAGCCGGTGTATTAGAACAAGATGCCGCAAAAGCTTGGTATAGCATTGACGAAAATATTTTTCACTACGACGATGAAAAAAGAGTAGAGATGGTAGCCATGCCAGCACTCGATTATCAAATTACCACTTTGATCGATTTCAATAGTCCTGTTTTAGGCACACAACACGCAGCATTAAAGACCATCAAAGATTTTAAATCAGAAATTGCGCCATGTAGAACTTTCTGTTTTTTACATGAGCTAGAGGCTTTACTAAAAAATGACTTAATCAAAGGGGGGGACATCAACAACGCCATTGTAGTAGTGGACAAGCCTGTTTCTAATGAAGAAATGGCAAGATTGGCCAAGGTATTTAAGCGTGAAAAAATTGAAGTAAAAAGCGAAGGTTATTTAAACAATCTTGAACTAAGATTTCCGAATGAACCAGCTAGACATAAATTATTGGATGTAGTGGGCGATTTAGCCTTGACAGGATATCCCATCAAGGCACGCATCATTGCCAACCGACCAGGACATAGCAGCAATGTAGAGTTTGCTAAAAAAATTAAGCAGTACATTAAGAAAAACAAACACGTTAAAGATGTACCAGTCTACGATGCCACTTTACCACCTGTGTTTAATTTAGAGCGGATTGAAAAAACATTACCTCATCGTCATCCATTTTTATTTGTTGATAAAATCATTGAATTAACTGATACCGTAATTGTGGGCGTGAAAAATGTCACTTTTAATGAATGGTTTTTTCCAGGACATTTTCCTGGCAATCCTGTAATGCCTGGTGTTTTACAAATTGAAGCCTTGGCACAAACAGGTGGAATATTATGTATCAATGCCATGCCTCAAGGTGATTACGATACTTATTTTTTAAAAATTAACAATTGCAAATTCAAACAAATGGTACGACCAGGTGATACCATGTTATTGAAAATGGAATTGACCAGTCCTATCAGAAGAGGTATTTGTGAAATGCGTGGCACCGTTTATGTAGGAGGCAAAGTAACGACAGAAGCTGACTTAGTTGCCCAAGTGGTGAAAAGAGCAGAATAAAAATTGAACCAAAAGAAAAAATTATGACCCATCCTTTTACTTATATCGATCCCAATGCAAAGATTGCACCCAATGTAAAAATTGATCCATTTACTGTAATTCATGGGGAAGTAACCATTGGTGAAGGCACTTGGATTGGCAGCAGTGTGACTATTATGAATGGAACCAAAATTGGAAAAAATTGTCGCATTTTTCCAGGCGCAGTCATTGGTGCTGATCCACAAGATTTAAAATTCAATGGCGAAAAAACTACCGTTGAAATTGGTGATGGTACGACCATTAGAGAATTTGTGACCATCAATCGTGGTACCTCAGACAGATGGATTACCAAGGTGGGCAACAATTGTTTGATCATGGCCTATAGCCACATTGCCCATGATTGTATCATTGGCAACCATTGTATTTTAAGCAATAGCGTACAAATAGCAGGACATGTTACTCTAGGTGATTATGCTTGGATCGCAGGCGTGAGTGCGGTTCACCAATTTGTCAACATTGGACAACACGCTTACATTGCTGGAGGTAGCTTGGTAAGTAAAGATGTACCCCCTTATATTAAAGCTGTGAGAAATCCTTTAAGTTATGGTGGCGTCAATAGCGTGGGATTGAAAAGAAGAGGATTTGATCTTGAGAAAATAAATCACATATTGGATATCTATAGATATATTTTTAGCAAGGGAATGAATACCACACAAGCACTTGAGTTTATTGAAGAAGAAATTCCAGCCACCGATGAGCGGGATGAAATTGTCACCTTTATTAGAGAAAGCGGACGTGGTGTAATTAAAAGATTTGGCAAAGGCGTGGTAGAAGAAGATTAATCATGACAAAAATTACCCTAAGTCAAGCAGGTAAAAGATTTAATAAAGATTGGATTTTTTCTGATCTTGATTTTCAATTTGATCTAGGTCAATATTATGCCATCATTGGCAACAATGGTTCTGGCAAAAGCACTTTACTTCAAATTATTGCAGGCTATGGCAGTCTGACCAAAGGAAAAATTGAATGGGAAGGCCATGATGCTTCTACTATTTTTAAAGACATTAGCTTTGCCGCCCCTTATTTAGAATTGGTGGAAGAATTGACCACCTTAGAACAAATTCATTTTCATACCCAATTCAAGCCCTTACAAAAAAAGTTGAGTGTTGATGCGATCATTGAATTGATTGGATTAAAAAATGCAGCGAATAAACAAATCAGGTATTTTAGTAGTGGTATGAAACAAAGGTTAAAATTAGCCTTGGCTATTTTTTCTGATAGTCCGATATTATTATTGGATGAACCTTGCAGTAATTTAGACAAAGAAGGATACGAATTGTATCATCACTTGATAGCCACCTATGCCATGCATAAATTAATTATTGTGGGAAGTAATGACTTGGCAGAATATGAATTTTGTAAAGCTCAATTGAATTTAATGGACTTCAAATCAAAGCAAGTCGTTTACTAACTTCTACTCGTGATCATCAAATTTAAGTCAGTGTATTTTAAATCAAATTTAGCACTGATGTAAAAATCAGTCAAGGCGCCTTTGTATAAATAAATTCCCTCTCTTAGATGCGCTTGTTGCCAAATGATTTCGGCAAGTCCTCCTTGATCCCCTACTTGCACTAGTAATGGCATGAGCACATTGCTGATGGCTTGACTCGCGGTTCGTGCAAATCCACTTGGTATATTGGGTACACCATAATGAATTACTTCATGTTTGATGATGATGGGATTTTCATGATTGGTGAGTTCGCTAGTTTCAAAACAACCACCACGATCAATGGCCACATCAATAATAATACTGCCTGGTCGCATGGCTGCTACCATTTCTTCACTCACGACAATGGGCGCTCTACCAAAATCATTTCTTAATGCACCCACAGCAACTTCACAAGTTTTTAATTGCTTGGCTAATATTTTTGGTTCTAACACTGAGGTCCAAACCCTTTGCCCTAAATTATTTTGAAGCCTTTGTAATCTTGAAACATTATTGTCAAAAACTTTTACACTGGCCCCCAATGCCAAGGCATTGCGGGTAGCAAATTCACCAATAATATCAGCCCCAATAATCACCACTTTTGTTGGAGGCACCCCACTAATTCCACCCAACAATACGCCTTTGCCCTGATTGAAATTACTTAAGTACTGACCTGCAATAAGCATCACTGCACTTCCGGTAATTTCGCCCATGCTTCTTAAGATGGGATAATTCTGATTTTCGTCTTTAATATTTTCTATAGCTAAAGCAGTAATTTTTTTAGCCATCAATTGCACCATCAATTCTTTTTTGACCGCCGTTAAGTGTAAGGGAGAAATTATAGTTTGATGCATTTGCAATAAGGGTAAATCTGCTTCAACAGGGGGTGCAGTTTTAACCAATATGGGGCATTTGTATACTGCTTCTTTATCAAAAACTATGCTAGCACCTGCTTCTGAATAATCATTGTCTGTATACCTGCTTCCTTCTCCTGCATTGGATTCGATCAACACTTGATGTCCATTGGCGACCAATACACTCACGGCTTCGGGTATCAGTCCAATTCTGTTTTCTTGAAAGGCAATTTCTTTTGGAATCCCAATCAATAAAGGCTTGCTTTTAGGTGGGATATCCAATACTTCTTCCTGTGTTTCATAAGAAAAAGAAGATGAAATTTGTGGCTTAATGACGCTCATATCAAAAATTTACTATGAAGGTATAAAAATCCTTCTATGTTCAGGATCTAAAATTTCGATTTGAAAATACTGCGTATCATTAGGTAAAAGCCCGATGGCTTTTTCCGGCCATTCTACAAAACAAAAATCAGCCTCCTCAAAAGCAGCTTCCATACCTGCGCGCGCTGCTTCCTTTTCACTGTCCAATCGATACCAATCCATATGGTAGATCATTTTTCCATGGGCATCGTATTGATTCATCAAAGCAAATGTGGGGCTTGATATATTGTCTTCAATACCCATCTGCTTGCCAATGGCGGAGATTAAAGTGGTCTTACCAGCACCCATGGGAGCAAAAAATGCCCAGATTGGTATTTTGCCAAATTGCTTTATTAATTCAGCAGCAATTTCCTCTACTTGATTGATATCATAAATCCGATTCATGCTACAAAGATAGGTGAACGCTTACATAATGTATTCGTACCTTTGCAAGGTAAATATGTCTTATGGAAAAAGTACAGTGGAAGGTAGATGGAATGAGTTGCACCAATTGTGCCTTGTCAATTCATAAGTTTTTGCAGAGCAATGGCATTTTGGAACCCAAGGTGAGTTTTATGGAAGGTGAGGTTCAATTTGAAATGCCCGAAATTACCAACAAAGAAAAATTAATTAAAGGAATACAAAATTTAGGCTATAAAGTGCGCGGCCAGGAAGAAGCGGCACCCAAGAAAAAATTACTTGACAACAATCGTGACCGTGCACTTTTTTGTTTTTTGTTTGCCCTACCCATTTTAATTCCCATGTTACCAGGTATTCATTGGCATTGGATGATGCAACCCCTGGTGCAATTGGTTTTAACTACACCTATTTTTATTGTGGGTATGGGTTATTTTGGAAAAAGTGCCTGGTTTAGCATCACCAAGGGCATACCTAATATGAACGTGCTGGTTGCTATTGGGGCCTTGGCTTCTTTTGGCTATAGCTTGTATGGCACCATCACCGGTCAAGGGGAAACTTTCGCTTATTATGAAACTACCGCTACCATTATTACCTTGGTATTTTTTGGGAATTATTTAGAAGATGCCTCCGTGCAATCTACCCAACGTGCTTTAAAGGATTTAGTGAAAGCACAAAAAGTGATGGCCAATATGATTGTGTTTGATGAAAATCATAAAGAAATTATTTTTAATGTAGAAAGTAATACTTTAAAAGTAGGCGATATAGTTTTAATTAATTCAGGAGAAACCATTCCCATGGACAGTAAAATTTTATGGGGTGAGGCTAGCGTAAATGAATCCATAGTTACCGGAGAAAGTGTGCCAGTGTATAGAAAAATGCACGACCTGTTATTAGGTGGCAGTACGATTGACAATGGCACAGTGAAAGCCTATGTGACTGCTGTGGGGGATGATACGGTACTTGCCAATATTTTGAAAATGGTGAAAGCGGCACAAGGCGAAAAACCGCCTGTGCAAATTTTAGCAGATAAAATTAGCGCCATATTTGTTCCTGTTGTTTTAAGCATTGCCCTCATCACTTTACTCGGAAATTATTTTTTTACTGAAATTGGTTTTGGTCAAAGTATGTTGCGCGCCATTGCTGTATTAGTTATTTCTTGCCCATGCGCCATGGGACTTGCCACACCAGCTGCCATCGCTGTGGGTTTAGGCAGGGGTGCGCGTAATGGTGTATTGTTTAAAAATGCCAAGAGCTTGGAAACCTTCAAAGACATCAAACAAGTGGTATTTGATAAAACAGGTACTTTAACTACTGGACATTTTGATTTAGCTAGTTTTAAAGTAGAAGCAGGTATGACTGAAGAAAATTTTAAAATGATTGCCTATTCTTTAGAAAAATATTCCAATCATCCCATTGCAAAATGCATCAGCACCCATTGGAAAACTTCAGAGGCCATCAAATGGCAAAAGATTGAAGAAATAAAAGGTATGGGCATCAAAGCCATCGACAAAGAAGGCCACATCTATTGGGCAGGTTCTTTTAAAACCTTGGGGCTAAATAAAGCTGAAGATGGACACAATGTATATATTCAAAAAAATGACCAGCTTTTAGGATGGATTGATGTGGCCGATCAAATAAGAATAGAAGCCAAAGAAATTATTGATACCCTGCACAAACAAGGCGTGCACACGGTATTATTGAGTGGGGACAGAAAAGAAAAATGCGAACAAGTAGGCAAGGCCTTGGGCATTCAAGAAATTATTGCAGAACAAAGCCCAGCAGATAAATTAGAAAAATTAGATGCCCTGACTAAAATTAGTCCAACCGCTATGGTGGGTGATGGCATCAATGATGCGCCAGCTTTAGCCAAGGCCACCATTGGTATTTCATTAAGCAATGCTTCCCATATTGCCATTCAAAGTGCACAAGTAATTTTAATGAATCAAGGTTTGAAAAACTTACCTATGGCATTAGGTTTGGGCCGAAGAACTTATGAAACCATCAAGGAGAATTTAATATGGGCCTTCTCTTACAATATCATTGCCATTCCAATAGCTGCCTTAGGCTTATTGGGTACCTGGGGCCCTACTTATGGCGCGCTCATTATGGGTTTGAGTGATGTGGTATTGGCCATCAATTCATTAAGGTTATTTAAGAAAAAATTAGTCTAATCTTTTTTGAAAACTGCACAGGAAATATTGAAACTGTATTGGGGCTATGATGCATTTAGACCTCAACAATTGTCTGTGATCAATGCAGTAATCGAAGGTCAAGATGTACTTACTTTATTACCCACAGGGGGAGGAAAATCTTTATGCTTTCAATTACCCACGCTTTTGCAAAAAGGAATTTGTGTGATTATTAGTCCATTGATTGCACTCATGCAAGACCAAGTAAAGGATTTATTAAGTAAAAATATTAGTGCGGTGAACCTGGGTGGTGAAATCAATCAAGCACAAGAAGACAATATTTTAGCAGAGGCTTTGAAAGGAGCCTATCATTTTATCTACTGTTCTCCAGAAAAATTAGTACAAAAAAATTTCCAAAATTTTTTACAACTGCTGCCCATTACTTTATTTGCCATTGATGAAGCTCATTGTATTTCACAATGGGGGTATGACTTCAGGCCTTCTTATCGAAAATTAGCTATTTTAAAAAAGTCTTTTCCTAAAGTACCAGTCCTAGCCATGACTGCTTCTGCCATCCCCCTCGTTCAAGAAGACATCATCAAAGAATTAAATTTATCCAATTGCCATTTAATCACTGATAGTTTTTTAAGGCCCAATATTTGTTACCAAGTAGAAAAAGTGCCGGTTAAATTACAAGCGCTTAGAAAGCAATTGAATGAAACCAAGGGCAGTGTGATTATTTATTGTAATACTAGAAACAATGTGGCTCAATTGGCACAAATATTAAAAGACTACGGTTATCCAGTCGCCCAATACCATGCAGGCATGCCCATTGCCCTTAGACAATCCATGCAAACAAGCTGGATGAACAACCAAACACCCATCATAGTTTGTACGAGTGCTTTTGGCATGGGTATCAATAAACCTGATGTACGGGCCGTCATTCATTTTGATTTGCCCAATAGCTTAGAACAATATTATCAAGAAGCAGGAAGGGCGGGCCGAGATGGATTAGCAGCCAATGCCATTCTGTTTTTTCAGCAAAACGATTGGGAATATTGGACCCAAGTACAGGAGAAAAAATATCCTTCTATTGAGCTTATTAAAAGCGTCTACCAAGACCTGGCCGATTTTGTTCAATTGCCCATCGGTACTGGAGAAAAACAACAATTTATTTTTGACTTTGATGCATTTTGCCTTCGTTTTAAATTGGATAAAATAATAGCGCGCAATGCATTGCAATGGATTGAACAAGAAGGCCATGTTAAATTTTCAGCCAGTTCCTTTAAGCCTTCCATGGTGCAAGTTGTGGCCGACCGAGCTACTATAGCTGCTTACGAAAAAAATAATCCCATCGCAGGCGTGGTTTTACAAACCCTGCTAAGAACTTATGGAGGAATCATAGATGCCCCACAATTCATCAACGAAAACTTACTGGCCACCCTCTTACAAAGAGACCTTGTCTTTGTTCAAAAAACATTGATTTTGCTGCAGCAAACCGGACAAATTAGCTATGAACAAAAAGAAAATCAGCCCGTGGTACAATTTCTATGGAACAGAACCGCAGCTGCATTTATGAAAATAGATTTGGATAATTATCAATTGAGAAAAGCTGCATTTTTAAAGCGAATTGAGCATTTTTCAACTTATCTATGGGGCCGCAATATCGAATGTCGTAGTGTTTACCTAGCCAGTTATTTTGGAGAAAAAAATCCAAGTAAGTGTAAAATATGCGACCTTTGTAGGGCAAGACTCAAAAAAGCAATTTAACAATACATTATAAAAACTGCATTAAACAGCAAGTTTTTAACAAAAGATTGGAAACAAACAATTTACTAAGGCTTTGAAATATAGTTTCTTTGTATTCAAGCAATAAAGCAAGCTAAAAAAATAAAAAAATGGAAGACAAGAAAAAATATAAAATTCTTCTTTGTGAAGACGATAGTAATTTAGGTTTAGTTTTAAAAAATTATTTAGAGCTAGACGAGTACGATGTTACTTTGGAAAGAGATGGCCGTTTGGGTTTAGCCGCTTTTCAAAGAGAGAAATTCGATTTGTGTTTATTGGATGTAATGATGCCGCATGTGGATGGGTTTACCTTGGCTGAAGAAATAAGAGACATTGATCCAGATGTACCTTTGTTTTTCTTAAGTGCCAAAACCTTGAAAGAAGACATCATTCATGGCTACAAATTAGGTGCAGATGATTACATCACCAAACCATTTGATAGTGAGGTTTTATTGTTAAAGATAAAAGCCATCATCAAAAGAAATGAGGAAGACAATAAAATGAGCGAGTATGTGGAATTTGAATTGGGCCGTTACCATTTTAATCCAAGATTAAGAGAACTAAAAATTAGCGACCATACACAAGTGCTTTCTCCAAAAGAAAATGAATTGCTTAAAATGTTGGCCGAAAATAAAAATGATTTATTGACTAGAGAAAAAGCATTAAAGAAAATCTGGGGTAGTGATACTTATTTCAATGGCAGAAGCATGGATGTATACATTGCCAAACTAAGAAAATATTTAAAAGAAGACGATCAAATTGAAATTGTAAACATACACGGCAATGGATTTAGATTGGTAGTGGCTTAGAACAATACTTCATTTCAAAAAAAAGACCCGATAGCATTTTGAAGATCGGGTCTTTTTTTATACTATTATTATCTAAACAATTCAGGGTTATTAGAAGCATGTCCAAATGGAGGCTTTTTTCCTAAATGTTTGTAAGCCTTTTCAGTTACTTCCCTGCCCCTTGGCGTTCTTTGTAAGAAACCTTCTTGTATTAAAAAAGGCTCATACACTTCTTCAATCGTACCCGACTCTTCCCCTACAGCTGTCGCAATGGTACTGATGCCCACAGGCCCTCCTTTAAACTTTTCAATGATGGATAGTAAAATTCTATTGTCCATTTCGTCCAAACCATGTTCATCTACATTTAATGCTTTCAATGCATGTTGTGTAATGCCCATATCTACTTTACCATCATTCAGTACTTGTGCAAAATCACGCACCCTTCTCAACAACCCATTGGCAATTCTTGGGGTGCCCCTACTCCTTCTTGATATTTCACCCGCCGCATGGCTGTCAATAGTAACATTCAAAATACCTGCACTTCGTAAAATTATTTTTTCAATCACCGAAGCTGGGTAATATTCCAATCTGGATTTAATACCAAACCGAGAAAGTAAGGGTGCCGTTAAAAGTCCACTTCTTGTGGTTGCACCAACTAAAGTGAAAGGATTTAAATTGATTTGTATGCTGCGCGCATTGGGACCACTGTCAATCATAATGTCAATCTTATAATCTTCCATGGCGGCATACAAATATTCTTCTACTACTGTACTTAAACGATGTATTTCATCTATAAATAAAACATCATTGGTTTCTAAGCTGGTCAATAAGCCAGCCAAATCACTAGGCTTTTCAATCACCGGTCCTGATGTCTCTTTGATTTGAACGCCCATTTCATTGGCTACAATTCTACTTAAAGTAGTTTTGCCTAAACCTGGAGGCCCATGAAATAAAATATGATCTAAGGCCTCTCCGCGCATTTTAGCGGCCTTGATAAAAATGTTCAAGTTTTCTATGAGTTGAGGCTGACCTGTAAAAGCCTCCATTTCTTTTGGACGAATACTATTTTCAAACTCCTTGTCTAAAGGGTTCATTTCATTCGAGCTATCTAGTATTGGATTGGCCATAGTTGCTATTTATTTGATCAAATTACAATATTGACCATCTTTCCTTTTACGAAAATTATTTTTTTTACGGTTGCATCCGCCGTCCATTTTTTTACCACTTCATTGGTCAGCACAATGGCATGCACTTCTGCCTCAGTAGCTGTTAAATCTATGGAAATATTCACCCTGAGCTTACCATTAATGCTAACGGGATAATCCTTGGTTGATTCAATTACATATTTTGCTTCAAATAAAGGATAAGGGGCATCTAGCACTAAGCCTTCATTGCCTAAGGCTTGCCATAAATCTTCAGCAAAATGGGGTGCATAGGGACTAAGCAGTATCAACAACTTTTCAAGTACTTCTTTTTTATGACAATTTAAATCGGCTAATTCATTCACACAAATCATAAAAGTACTGACTGCGGTATTGAAACTGTAACGTTCTGTATCTTCTTCAATTTTTTTAATAGCTTTATGTAAGACTTTTAATTCTGCATCGGTGGCTGTATCCTTATTCCAAACCTGACCCTTTAATTCATCAAAAAATAAACGCCATGCTTTTTTCAAAAAGCGGTGCACACCTTCAATGCCCTTGGTATCCCAGGGTTTGCTTTGTTCCACCGGACCTAAAAACATTTCGTACATTCTAAAAGTATCGGCGCCGTATTTTTCCACCAAATCATCGGGATTCACCGTATTAAATTTTGACTTGGACATTTTTTCTACTTCTACTCCACATAAATATTTCCCCTCTTCCAAAATAAATTCCGCTTTTGCATAATCTGGTTTCCATTTTTTAAAAGCCGATGTATCTAATTCTACTCCATCCACTAAATTCACATCTACATGCAAAGCATCTACTTCATGGGCAGAAGATAAACCTGCAGAAACAAATTTTTGTGTACCTCTAATTCTATACACAAATCTTGAACTTCCTTGAATCATTCCCTGGTTCAATAATTTCTTAAAGGGCTCATCAAATCCAATATGACCCAAGTCAAACAACACCTTGGTCCACATTCTACTGTACAACAAATGTCCCACGGCATGTTCTGTACCTCCAATGTATAAATCTACCTGTCCCCAATAATCACTCACTTTTCTATTGCAAAATTCTTTTTCGTTGGAAGGATCCATGTACCTAATAAAATACCAGCTACTTCCCGCATAACCCGGCATGGTATTGGTTTCATAATGGGCTGCTTTCCATGAATCAATATTGGCTAAAGGTCCTTCGCCTTCTGGGCCTGGAGCATAATTATCTACTTCAGGCAATAACAATGGCAATTCAATTTCACTCATTGGATACGCAATACCATCAATCCACTTAATTGGGAATGGTTCACCCCAATATCGCTGTCTACTAAAGGCAGCATCACGCATTTTATAATTTATTTTTCTTTGGCCAATCCCCAAGCTTTCAATTTTGTCATTGATGATGGCAATGGCGTCTTTTTGTACCATTCCATTTAAAAAATCACTGTTAGATAAAATGGCTTCCTTGGTTGGATTGGCATCCATTCCATTGAAAGCAGGGCCAATAATATTGGTAATAGGAATATTAAAATGTTGGGCAAATTTAAAATCTCTTTCATCTCCACAAGGCACGGCCATGATGGCACCAGTACCGTAGCCTGCTAATACATATTCAGAAATCCAAATAGGAATTAATTTTTTATTAAAGGGATTTTCTACATAAGCGCCCGTAAAGCAACCAGTGATTTTTTTCTCCGCGATACGCTCTCTTTCACTTCTGCTTTTTACATAAGCAATATAGGTTTCTACTTCTGCCGTATGTGAGGTAGGCGTAATACTGGCAATTAAATGATGCTCAGGTGCCACCACCATAAAATCTACCCCAAAAACTGTATCAGGCCTAGTGGTGTATACTTTCAAAGAAGCCTCATGGCCATGCACTAAAAAATCTATTTCTGCACCATAGCTTTTTCCAATCCAATTGGATTGCATTTCTTTCATGGCTTCACTAAATTGGATGGTATCCAGTCCACTTAACAATCTGTCGGCATATTCAGTGATGCGCAAATACCATTGACGTAGTTTTTTCTTTTCTACTGGATGACCTCCTCTTTCACTCAGCCCATTCACTACTTCATCATTGGCCAATACGGTTCCCAAGGCTTCACACCAATTCACTTCGCCCAATCCGCAGAAAGCCAAACGGTATTGCATCAATATGGATTGTTGTTCTTTTTCAGCAAATCCTTTCCACTGAGCAGCAGAAAAATGTAAAGAAGCATCTGCAGGGCAAAGATGATTTTTATTGCCAGTATGTTCAAACGCAGTGATTAAGCCAGTAATTGGTTTTGCCTTGGCCTCTTTTTTATCAAAATAACTATTGAACAATTCTAAGAAAATCCATTGGGTCCATTTGTAATAACTGGCATCGCAGGTTTTGACTTCTCTATCCCAATCAAAACTAAAACCAATATTGTCTAATTGTTTTCTAAAATTATCAATGTTCTTATGTGTACTTGTTGAAGGATGCACCCCATGCTCTATGGCATATTGTTCAGCTGGCAATCCAAAGGCATCATACCCCATTGGATGCAAGACATTAAAACCCTTCAATCTTTTATACCTGCTATAAATATCTGAAGCAATATAACCTAATGGATGACCCACATGCAAGCCCGCTCCACTTGGATAAGGAAACATATCCAACACATAGCACTTAGGTTTGCTGCTTTCGTTGCTTACCTGGTAGGCATTTTTTTCTTTCCAAATAGTTTGCCATTTCTTTTCAATGGCCCTAAACTGATACTCCATTTCTTATTATTTCTATGTAAATAGGGCCGAAAACTACCAATTACTAAAGCAAAAATTGAACTGCCCCCTTTTGGCTAAAAAATTGTGCTAATTCGACCTCTGCAAATGTAAGCCATTAGCTTGCAAAACCCTACATTTGCAAAGCGAACAAGTAAAAATTTAATGCTATGGCAGCCAGTGGATCTTCCTCTTTAAAACGCAGTAAACCCAACTATATTTATAGCATTGTAGGGGTGGCCATTGTTTTATTCATTATGGGTATTATGGGTTGGCTTTTCTTGAACTTACATGCCATTGGAGATAATTTTAAGGAGGACATTAGAATTAGCGTTTACATCCATACCACAGACAAAAACACAGTAGGAAAAATACAGCAATTTATTGCTGGTCAAGACTATGCCAAAAATGTAGAATATATCAATAAAGAAAAGGCTAAAGCAATTTGGAACAAAGAGAACAACGAGGATTGGGCTAAAATTTTAGATGTCAATCCACTCCCAGAAAGTATAGATTTTTTCGCCAAAGCCGCTTATGTTAATATAGATAGTTTAACTAAAATTTCAGCAGCCATTGAAGCCGAATTTAAAAATCAAATTGCGGATATTCAATACCCAAAAAGTTTGGTCACTAGCTTGAATGAAAGAACCACCAAAATTGGATTAGTCTTTTTAGTATTTTCCATTATACTTTGCATCATAGTGATTATCAGCATTGATAATACCATTCGATTGGCCATGTTCAGTAATCGCTTTTTAATTAAAACCATGCAAATGGTGGGGGCTACAAGAAATTTTATTTCAAAACCATTGTTGATTCGTGCATTATTGAATGGATTGATTAGCGCCTTGGTCGCCATCTTCTTATTGTTTGGATTGATCCAATGGGCCACCAGCCAATTCCCTCAATTAGATAAATTGCAAGGCATTGGCAATAGCCTAGTGCTATTCAGCGGCTTGATTCTTCTTGGCGTTGGCATTTCAGTGGTAAGCACCCAACGCAGTGTGTTAAAATATTTGAAAATGAAATTAGACGAACTGTATTAACCAATATATTATTTACATTTAAGGCTCAAAAAACAAAATTATGAATCAGAAAGCTAAAAATAGATCACTTGATTTTTTCGGAAAATCCAATTACACATGGATGCTGGTAGGTGCCGCCTTAATCATGATTGGCATGTTTTTAATGTCCGGTGGAAAAAGTACCGACCCAAATGTATTCAATGCAAATGAAGTATATAGTTTTAGACGTATTACCTTGGCCCCCATAGTGATTGTGGCTGGTTTCATTGTTGAAATATTTGCTATTTTCAAAAAAGCATAAACTTAACTATTAAATACAAAAGCAATTTCGTTTCTAGTAATAGATCGAGGTTGCTTTTAAATTTACACTATGAATATTTTTCAATCCATTATTATCGCCATCATCGAAGGCATCACTGAATTCTTACCCATTTCTAGTACCGCACACATGAAATTCGCCAACCCATTGCTGGGTATTGAAGAAGGTCCATTTGTAGACCTATTTGAAATTGTGATTCAATTGGCGGCCATCGCATCAGTAGTAGTTATTTATAGAAAAAAGTTTTTTGATTTCAAGCAGCTTAGTTTTTACTTAAAATTAATAGTGGCCTTAATTCCTGCTTTAATTTTTGGTGCCTTATTAAAAAAACATATTGATGCAGTACTTGGTAATTTATGGATCATCGCCATTGTCATGTTGGTGGGCGGTATTGTACTTTTATTCATTGATCGATTATTTGAAAAATCAGAAGCAACCAATACAATTGCGGCTCATGAAGAAGAAATAAGTTATAAAAAATCTTTTATCATAGGTTGTTTCCAAGTATTGTCCATCCTATTTCCAGGATTAAGCCGTAGTGCTGCCACCATTATTGGTGGTATGAGTCAAAAATTAACCAAAAAAGCCGCCTTGGAATTTTCCTTTTTTTTAGCAGTCCCCACCATGTTGGCTGCTTCTGCCAAAAGCACACTAGATGTATTTAAAACCAATCCCGAAGTATTTGCCAAAGACAAAATGCTATTGTTATTGATTGGCGCCATTGTCGCTTTTATTGTGGCCTTGGTTTCTGTTCAATTTTTAATTCGAATGGTACAAAAAAGAGGCTTTGCCATTTTTGGTTGGTACCGCATTGTATTGGGTATCACCATTTTAATTTTATTGTATACTCAATACCTGCATTAAGCAAATAGGAGAGTTGCCTTTTTCTTTGTATTTTTAAAATACCAAACTATTGCTATGCAAACTGCTTCAAAAAAAGTCGTCAATGGATGGGCCATGTATGATTGGGCCAACAGCGTATACAATTTAGTCATTACTTCTACTATTTTTCCGGCTTATTACGAAGCAGTGACTGGAGATGGCAATGAAAATACTTTAATCGATAAAATAAAGATAGGCCCCTACGAATTTTCAAACACTGCACTATACAATTATGTATTGGCCATTGCTTTTGTTATTGTGGCCATTCTCTCTCCTATTCTATCTTCCATAGCAGATTATAGAGGTAATAAAAAACAATTTCTCAGATTTTTCTGTACCATGGGAAGTTTGGCTTGTGCTTCATTGTATTTTTTTGATAGCAACCATATCATCGGTGGTTTATTTTCCGTCATTGTTGCCTGTGTTGGATTTTGGGCCAGTTTGGTGTTTTACAATTCTTACTTACCAGAAATTGCTGCACCAGAAGACCGAGACCGAATCAGTGCTAAAGGTTTCATGATGGGCTATATTGGTTCTGTATTGCTTCAGTTAATATGTTTTGTATTTGTATTAAAACCTGAATGGTTTGGTATTACAGTTGGAAAGGCTTCCCAAATTTCATTTTTACTAGTAGGTATTTGGTGGATGGCCTTTGGTTGGTCTGCCATTTCAAAACTTCCGAATGGCCATGGTGTCAAAGGAGCGCATAGCAATAGTTTAATTACACAGGGCTACAAAGAATTGCATAAAGTTTGGTTGGAACTAAAAAAATTGCCTGTTTTAAAACAATTTTTGATTTCTTTTTTCTTTTACAATATGGGGGTACAAACTGTGATGTTGGCCGCTACCCTTTACGGTAAAAGTGAATTAAACATTCCTACCACTAATTTAATCTTAGCGATATTAATCATACAAATTGTAGCTATACCCGGCGCGCATCTAATGGCAAAGCTTGCCACCAAATGGGGTAATTTTAATACCATTATGATGGCCATTGTTATTTGGATAGGTGGCTGTATCATGGGTTATTATTTACCTAGAAATGCCATAGTACCCTTTTACACATTAGCCATTGTGGTGGGCTTTGTGATGGGAGGTATACAATCGGTAAGTAGAAGTACTTATTCAAAACTTATGCCTACTACGCATGACACCACTAGTTATTTTAGCTTTTTTGATGTGACGGAAAAAATTGCCATTGTAATTGGTATGTTTAGTTTTGGTATCATCAATGAAATCACTGGTTCACAAAGAAATTCAATCCTTGCTTTATGTTTATTTTTTATCATAGGTTTAGTTTTGCTTTACCGCTGTTCTAAAATAAAAGCGCATGCAAGTATTTAGCATCGAAACAGGTAAATTTAAACTAGATGGAGGCGCGATGTTTGGCGTAGTCCCTAAATCTATTTGGAATAAATCCAATCCGGCAGATGAAAACAATTTATGCACCTGGGCTTTAAGATGTTTGTTGGTTATAGATGGAGATAGAAAAATTTTGATTGATACCGGCATGGGCAATAAACAAGAGCCTAAATTTTTTAGTCATTACCATCCGCATGAAACCGTTCGTTTGACTGATACTTTACATTCATTGAATTTTGAAGTGGAGGACATTACAGATGTACTGCTTACCCATTTGCATTTCGACCATGTAGGTGGGGCCATTGTCAAAGAAAAAGAACAATACCTACCCTTATTTCCTAAGGCAACTTATTGGGTGGCTGAGCCTCAATGGAATTTGGCTTTGAATCCAAACAAAAGAGAAAAGGCTTCTTTTCTTTCTGAAAATATTTTACCTATTGAAGCTAGCAGACAACTAAAATTAATTAGCCTACCCTTATTTGCAAGCAAAACTCAATTACAAGAAATTCATTTTAGCGAAAACATAAGTTGCATCGTTGTCAATGGACATACACAAGGCATGCTCCTTCCAAAAATAAATATAGGTGATCAAAGTCTTGTATTTATGGCCGATTTGTTACCTAGTGTAGGGCATCTCCCAATTCCTTATGTCATGGGCTATGATATGCAACCCTTGATTACCCTGGAAGAAAAAGAAATATTTTTAAAAGAGGCAGTGAAAAATAATTACATTCTATTTTTTGAACATGATGCAGTGAATGAATGTTGTACACTAGCCTTGACTGAAAAAGGGATACGTGCTAATAAAATATTTAAGCTTTCTGAAATCAAGGCATAGTTGCCTATTTAGTATCAACCAACGCTATCAATGAACTTAAAGGATGCCTCAAATTTTCAAAACCTACCATGTCTACTTTAATGGTACCCACGATAATGGGTGTTTGAATACGCACTGGAATGTGATTTTCATCGTCGGTCACCCAAATAGTCATTTTTTCGCCCCCTTCAAACATTTTGCCTTTAACCAATAACGGTGCCAATTTAATGGCTTTAAATTTACCATAACGAGTGTCAATGATTTCTTTACCTAAATATTTAAAGTAAGAAGGATACAATTCCTTATCTAAGAAAAAATTTAGAGAAATTTTATCATTGATGACACTGTTTTTATAATTGAAATTTCTAGCAGCATAAATGGCGCTCAACACATCATAGGTACATTCTGCTGTTTTATAAGTGGCCAACTCATTGTTCACCGTTCTATTTTTTTGATTGAACAACAATTTTTCTTTTTGATGAAAACCTCCCTCATTAATTTCTCTTGTAAATTGATAGGGCAATAAGGTCTTGCTGTCTACCACACTTTCGTACTTGTCCCTCACTTTAAATATCCAATCATATTTGGCATTGGACTTTCCAATGGCAGTGAAAGTATAGGCATCAAACCCATTCCAATTGTTGGAGCGTATGGTAAAATCGGTTTTACCTGCATTCACATATAAGCCCACCACATTGTAAAAAATCGTATAAGTGATTTTTTCCCCCACTAAAAAAGCAGTATTGGATTGATTACATAAACCGTTTTCGGGATTGGGTATTGAACCAAATAAAGAAAATAAAAGAAGTAGGGGGTACATGCTTTTTTTTACGATGAATACTAGAATGTAAATTTATTCCTTTATTCTGAATCCCAACAGGAGAAAAGAACCAATTATGGCAGGCAATAAAAAATTAACAGCCCATACAATACTACTTAAACAGACCAACATTAAACTATTGCTGTACCAAGGGGCAAGCAATAGAACGATGAGTTGGCCGCGAATCACCAAATCTGTGAGTGCAATAGCAGGAATTACGCTCAAACACATCAACAAGACGGCCAAGGCTATCCATAAATCTATATGGGCAATGGGAATTGCTAAGATTTTAACCACCCAAGTATATTGTACAATAAAAATGCAATACTTGAGTAAAGACAGCAAGACCAATTCTATTTTTAATTCGTTGGAGATTTGTAAGGATGTTAATTTACTTAACCATCCTTTGTATTGCCCCTTGCTAAAATAAACTAAGATGGCTGCAATGGTCACCAAAGGCATCATCCATTTTAACCAAGGGAAAAAAGGTAAATTAAAAAATAAAGCCATGGAACCCATGGCTAAGGTAATCAATAATTGTGCATAGGAGGCCCAAGCCATTTGAGCCAAGCCTTTTAATTTATTTTCGGGCGCTAAATATAAAATTCTACCTACATAATCACCCGACCTTACTGGTGTAAAAAATGCAAATGCTTGACCAACCAATACCATTTTCAAAGATTGTAAAACAGAAATAGGATTTAAATTTTTTAGTACGCGCTTCCACTTAATGGCTTCTACTAAATAATTAAAAAAAAACAAAATCAATAAAATGGCCCATTGAGTTAAACTTATTTTTAAGAATTGGTATTTGATATCAGTTCCATACTTTTGAATATTGTCATTGGTGGTCACTTTACTGTAAATAGCCACTGCACAAACTATAAATAAAATAAACCCAATGACTTTATTGATTAAAGAAAATAGGCGTTTCGAAAATAAGGCTTTCATAAGGTTCAAAGTTCGGAATTTGAAATGATATATGTAACTTTAATGTAGATGTCAAAAACACCCATTATTTTAGGAATTGATCCAGGCACACAAATCTTAGGCTATGCTTTATTAAAAGGCGGTCCAAAACCAAGTTTGATTGCCATGGATGTTTTAAAATTGACCAAAGAAAAAGACATTTATGCCAGGCTTCAACTGATTCATGCCAAAATCATTGAACTTATTGAGACCCATCAACCACAGCACTTTGCGATTGAAGCTCCTTTTTTTGGAAAGAATGTTCAAAGTATGCTAAAGTTAGGTCGTGCCCAAGGTGTCGCTATTGCAGCGGCGATGCAATTCAAATTACCTGTGACCGAATACGCCCCTAAAAAAGTAAAACAAGCCATTACAGGCAATGGCAATGCAGACAAAGAAATGATTTGGAAAATGTTGGAAAGAATTTTAGTGCTAAAGAAGCAACCCAAATATTATGATGCTACAGATGCCTTAGGCGTAGCCCTTTGTCATCATTATCAAATAAGTGGCTTACAACTTCCTATCCCAAAAGTAGTCAAAGGGAAAAAGGCTTCTAAAAAATCAAACAGCTGGGATGTGTTTATTACAAAAAATCCTGGTAGGGTAAAAAGTAAATAGTTACTTTATCTACAAGCAGCTTAGTAGTCAAAAAATACTTACTCATTAAAGTTTACTTACAATAGATGCCTGTATGGCAGCAAACTCTTCATTTGTAAATGATAGTTTGGGTTGAGAAAATTCCATATCGCTAGCCGCATTGATAGGAATTAAATGCAAATGTGCATGCGGTACTTCCAAACCTACAGTGACCATGCCCACTCTATTGCAAGGAAAACTGGCTGCGATAGCATGCGCAATGGGTTTGGCAAATAGCATCAATTCACTTAAATATTCATCAGGCAAATCAAATATTTTATCTACTTCAACTTTAGGTACAATTAAAGTATGTCCTTTTTGCAAAGGAAAAATATCTAAAAAAGCATAGAACTTTTCTGATTCAGCAATTTTGTAAGAAGGAATCTCGCCATGGATGATTTTAGTAAAAATGGTCATGGCATGTGAATTAATTATACTGTAATATTATCTACCATAAATTTCATCACGCCATTGGGCGCTTGTATTTCGGCAATCTCTCCCACTTTTTTTCCCATCAATCCTTTTCCAATAGGTGAAGAGGCAGAAATTTTTCCTGCTTTTAAATCGGCTTCTTTTTCTCCTACAATTTGATAAGTGATGGTTTTTTTGGTGGCTTGATTGGTCATGGTCACCTTGGTTAGGATGGTTACCTTACTAATATCAATAGTGCTGGTGTCCACAATTTTTGCATTAGAAATAGTAGATTCCAATTGTTTGATTTTTGCCTCTAACATGCCTTGTGCTTCTTTAGCAGAATCATATTCAGCATTCTCTTTCAAGTCTCCTTTTTCTCTTGCCTCTGCAATGGCCCTAGAAGCCGCTGGACGGTCTATTGACTTCATGCGTTGTAATTCGTCACGCATTTTATTGAAAGTTTCAATGGTCACGTATACTGTATTCTCGCTCATACCCTTAGTTTAGTTATAAAAAAAATACAACGCCACCGAAGTAGCGTTGCATGCTGTAAATATATAAAATATTGCTTAAATAAGGGCTAATTTTTCCAATACAACTATGGCCATCTTGTAATAAGCCTCCTTGCTATAACCGGCGATATGTGGGGTAAGTAAGAAGTTGGGAAAGGCCTGTAAATCAGCTAATAGTGCAGTTTCTGGACTAGATAAATTGCTCAAAGGTTCATTTTCTAATACATCTAAACCCACCCCCCTTATTTGATCTTTTTGAAGGGCTTTGACCAAGGCGGCAGTGTCTGTCACCCCGCCCCTACATGTACTTATAAAATAGGGACGTTTTACTAACCCATTAAAAAAAGCTTCATTGGCATAATGCTTTGTAAGTGAAGTTAATGGAAGATGCAAACTAATTACATCGGCCTCTGCTTGTATTCTTTCCAAACTCGCTGCTTTAATATGCGCAGTATCAAAATCAGTTTTATAAATATCGTGTGCTAAAATTTGCACTTCAAATCCTGACAAGACTTTGGCAAAAGCAGTTCCTGTATTTCCAAATCCAATAATACCCACCGTTTTTCCTGTAAGCTCATCTGCTCTATTGGCATCACGAATCCATTTTCCTGCTTGCACTTCTTTGTAAGCACTATGTATTCGATTCATTAAACTCAAGACCAATCCTAAAGTATGTTCACCCACTGTAATCCTGTTGCCTTCGGGACTACTCACACATTGAATATTTTTTGAAGCTGCAAATTCCATATCAATCAATTCCATCCCACTTCCAATTCGTCCAATCCATTTTAGTTGATTGGCTTTTGCTAATAGGGTGGCATCTATTTTTAATCGAGTGGTGACTATTAAACCAGTTATATTTTCTATACTATTGGACAATGCCTCGTAGGTAATTGATGGCTCGTACAATAGCTCAAATCCTTTGTCTTGAAGGGTTTCCAGTAAAAAAGGATGTACAGGTGCCGTTATAATTACTTGTTTGGACATTTAAAGTGTATGCATTTTAAAAGTAAGTGCTGCAAAATCTTCCACCGTTAAATTTTCGGCCCTCTTGGTAAATAAAGGATCCGATAATTGTTCGGTGGTAAAATAGGGTTTCAATGGATTTCTTAACATTTTTCTTCTTTGACCAAAAGCCATTTTAACCAAATGAAAAAAAGCTTTTTCAGAAGTAAATGTAGGAAAAGATTTTTTTCTGGTCAATTGAATCACCCCACTCATTACTTTTGGAGGTGGGGTAAAAGCAGTGGGCGGAACATCAAACAAATAAGTCACCTCATAAAAAGCCTGTGTCAAAACGCTTAATATGCCATAAGCTTTTGAATTGGGTTTTGCTGCAATACGTTCAGCTACTTCTTTTTGAAACATGCCCACCATCATGGGCACTTGTGCCCTCCATTCCAATACTTTGAAAACTATTTGTGTTGAAATATTGTAAGGGAAATTACCCACCACCACAAATTCATGCTCAAAAGGAATACCGGCTTCTAAAAAATCAGCTTCAATTAATTTATCTTTTAAATAAGGGAACTCATTTAATAAATAAGCTATCTTTTCTCTATCTAATTCAATGGCCTTAAAAGACTCCGTGGGCAGGTCGTGAATATGCTGTGTTAATGCCCCACCCCCAGGACCCACTTCCACCAATTGGGCAATGGGCTGAGCTAGCAATACCGCTTTGATGTTCAAGCATACTTGAGCGTCATTCAGAAAGTGTTGCCCAAGGGACTTTTTTAGCGTGTATTGCATGAAGCAAAGTTAGGTTTTTGTGCGTACTTTTGTTGCCTAATCAAATGGATATGAACCCAGACATCAGAAAACAAATTATAGGCTTTACCTGCGGTGATTTAAATGGTATAGGGATTGAATTAATCATCAAATCCTTATCTGATAACCGCATTTTGGACTTTATTGTACCTGTTGTTTTTGCCAATAATAAATGCCTCAATTTTTATAAAAAAGGGCTCCCAGAATACCCAATTAATTGCAACGTGGTCACTGATTTTTCCAAATTGAATCCAAAGCAAATCAATGTCTTAAATTGCTGGGAAGAAGAAGTGGCCATTACGCCAGGTGAAATGACAGAAATTGGTGGAAAATATGCCTTAATTTCTTTAGAAGCAGCCGTAGCTGCTTTAAAAAATAAACAAATTGACGGACTAGTCACCGCACCTATTCATAAAAAAAATATTCAGTCCCCTAATTTTAATTTTAGCGGACATACCCCTTATTTACAAGCTGCTTTTGGGAATACCGAAAACTTAATGTTACTAGTAGCAGAAAATTTAAAAATGGCATTAGTAACAGAACATGTCACCATACAAGAGGTGGGCAAACATATTACCAAGGATAAAATAAAACAAAAATTAAGTATTTTGAATAGCAGTTTGAAAAAAGATTTTGGTATTGATGCACCACGCATTGCTGTCTTGGCACTCAATCCTCATGCAGGGGATGATGGATTGATTGGTAAAGAAGAAATTGAAATTATCAAACCCGCTATCAAAGAAAGTAAACAACAAATGATGGTCTTTGGACCTTATTCTGCAGACGCATTTTTTGCAAGAGGTGCACATGAAAAATTTGATGGCGTCTTGGCCATGTACCATGACCAAGGATTGATTCCATTTAAATCATTGGCCTTTGGGGAAGGGGTGAATTTTACTGCAGGCTTACCGATTGTTAGAACCAGTCCTGACCATGGCACTGCCTTTGACATTGCAGGAAAAAATAAAGCAGAGGCAGGCTCTTTTATTGCTAGCATCTTCGAATGCATCAGCATACTAAATGCGCGTCAAGGTTATAAAGACATGCGTTTAAATCCAATGAAAAAAATGAGTGCTCGTATGTTTGCAGGTGCTAAAGATGAGACCTTAGAAGGGATGGACTAATGATGCTTATTAATGACCCATTAAAAAGGACAGGCTTTTTTTAAATCTATTAAGGATTGCTTACCCCAAGTAGGTAAAATTTGGTCTGGTATTTGTTTTTCTAAAAGTTGATTTGCCTTTACTAATAAAGCTTTGTTTTTTTCACAGCCTCCACCAAATAATACAGGCATGTTTATTTTTACACTTGCTTCTAAAATATAGATGCGGGGATTGTTTGAATTAATTTTTTTTGCTTTTTGTAAAGGCTCAAAAATTTTCTTTTCATAATTCAACCACCTGATCATTGGATTCACCAATAGTTTACCCGTTTGTGCCATGGTCATCGCACAAAAATTTTCATCATTGGTTTGTAAGGAGATGGATGTATTTGCCCACTGAACTGCTTTGTCAGCATGTAGATCCGCATTTTTTTTGTCCTTAAAACTTAAGCGTGTATACAATAAGGAAAGATAGTAAGGGGGCACCCAGTCTTTAGCGCCAACAGCTGTTTGGGACAACTGTTCTAAGTCATTGATGAGTTGGGTACAATCCTCATTAGGCTTGGCATTATTGAAAAGTGCGACCAGTTTGCCTAACTCATTGTAGTAGGAATTTTTTTGTGCAGTCAGGTTAATGCTTGTTGAAAAGCTGAATAAAATAAATAAAATTACAAAAGCATTGTTACGCATACCCCGCAATTTAGAAAATAGAATTCGGAACTCCCTTATTTATAAGGTAATTATTATAAGTGATCTCAATGGTGCCTTTTTTATTTTTAAGCGCTTTTTGTTTGGCTGCTGGATCCTCGTCCCCAAATTCTAAAGTAATACCATTGGGCAATTTATAATCCTTGGTATTAAAACTAAAGACAATTTTACTGGCCAACCCATAACTTGCGTATTCACCATACTTCATCAAAATTTCGTAACTGCCATTTTCCTTGGTCGTTGTGGCCGTTTTATACACTAGGGCTTCTATGGGGTCAATCCATAAAGTAGAAATTACCCAGTCTAAATTATCCTCTGTTGGAATTAATTTTATCACTGTTAGGTTCTTACCATTCAAAACCTGATTACCAGCAGGTATAGTGGTATACTGCTTGGTATTTAAAAGTGTATTAATAGTAAGCGATACCCCTCCTCTAGGTAGTAAAGAAATTCCCCCTTCCTTTTTTACTTTTAATAAATTAGGCTTTTTAAAATAAACTTTTACTTTTCCTAAAGAAGCCTTGATAAATGATACATCTGTTTTCATTACGCCTTCTGCTACATAATCATTCACCAATGCTAATTTTTGTGCTACTTTTTCAATCAAAGGATTGGTTTGTGCATGAACCTTAGGGCTGATGATTAGGAAAAATAAGCTATAGGCTATCAATAGAAGGGTATACTTTTTCATAGTGGGCTTAACTAAGGATGTCTTTTTTCTTAATAATGAGGATGGAGGCACTCACAAACAAAACGATATGTAGGCTAAGTACAATTAAAGAATTTTTTATTTTAGGTATATTTAATACAGTTCCAGAGATGGCTTCATTATTGGCATTCACCTTGATGTCAAAAAATTCTTTCCAATTGTTCATATGGGTAGTAAACAAATAAGGCTTGATAAGTGTAAACAAAGGAATATTCAATGTACTTAGGATGGTAAAAAATACAATCGCACTCATGGTACCCACAATGGGGCCTATAGAGTTATTAGCCAAACTGGACATTAAAAATCCTAAACTAGTCACCGTTAATAGAGAAAAACTTGCAAAAACAAATGCACCCACATACCTCCATAGTACATCAGATTGTTGAATAAGCACCACATAATTGGATTTCATTAAAAACAAATCATCGGTACCAAAAATCCACATACTCACAAAAAGTGCTAAAAAAGCCAACCATATCAATAGCAAAATGGTATAGACACTGGCAGCTATAAACTTAGCCAATACCCAATGGGTTCTACTATATGGGGTACTAAACAATAAACGCAGGGTACCTAAATTGGCTTCGCCAGAAATCATATCGGCCGCAATTAAGGCAACTAGTAAAGGTACATGTACCAATAATAATTGTAATAAAATATAACAAATCAAATAGCCATTCAATACTTTTCCATCTACAGTTAAAGTGTCATTGATGTCTTTCATTAGAAAACCTGCATAAGCATCACCATCAATTTTTAAACCAAATTGAATCACTACAATAAGGGCAGCTATGGCCCCAAAAGCAATATAGGTTCTTGGCCTTCTAAATATTTTATACAATTCTATATTGATGAGCGACCACATAATTAGGAGTTTGACGTAATTTGTAAAAAATAATCTTCCAGCGCGTTTTTACTTTCAATGGCCAATAAGGCCACGCCAGCTTTTATTAAGGATTCATTCAATAATGGAATTTCATAAGTAGGTATTTTTAAAAATATTCCTTCTTTTCTAGGCAATACATAATTACTAAAGCTACCGGCCACAATTACTTGCAAGGTAGCTGCATCATCCAATGTTTTTATTTGTATGATTCTTTTTTGCGGATCCAACAATTCTTTAGTACCCCCTTCTACCATCTTTTTTCCTTGATGAATGATTAATATTTGTTCTGCCACTTGTTCAATTTCAGAAAGTAAATGTGAAGAAACAAAAACCGTCTTGCCTTCTTCTTTGGCTAAGTATTGAATCAATTGTCTGATATCAGCGATACCTTGTGGATCAAGCCCATTGGTAGGCTCATCTAAAATAATTAAACTTGGGTTATGTACGAGTGCAATTGCAATGCCCAATCTTTGCTTCATGCCCAATGAAAAAGTTTGTACTTTATCCTGCGCACGATGGGCCAACCCTACTTTTTCTAAAGTTGCAGTAATCCTACTCGATTGAATTTTTTCCTTTCTTGCTTTGGCAAACAATTGCAAATGTTCTTTGGCACTTAAATAGGGATATAAATCTGGCCTTTCAATAATGGCCCCAACTTGTTCTAAAATGGCTGTTCTATTTTTTTCAATGGGTTGTCCAAAAATTTCAATACTACCACTACTCGGGTGAATCAATGAAAGTAACATTCGGATAGTGGTGCTTTTACCAGATCCATTTTGACCTAGAAAGCCAAAAACTTGCCCAGCTTGCACTTCAAAGCTTAGGTCATCCACCGCTTTAAGATGGCCGAACTGTTTACTAATATGTTGTACTTTAATCACCGACATACTATAATAACAAAAAACCCCGAACTATGTTCGGGGTTTTGGTATAAAATACGCTTAATTGCTATTTGTATTGAGGAATGATGCTGTTGGCCAAATCCACCATTTGCTTCAAACCATCTTCAGGTAAATTACCCTTCTTAAAATCAGCTAGTACATGAGGTAATTTGTTGCTCATCTCTAATAAGAAATGGGCCTCAAATTCTTTCACTTTACGAACAGCAACTTCTTTCAATAAACCATTGGTACCTAAATAAATAATGGCCACTTGCTTCTCTACAGAGAACGGAGTATACTGTGCTTGTTTTAATATTTCCACGTTTCTAGCTCCTTTGTCAATTACCGATTTAGTAGCAGCATCTAAGTCACCACCAAATTTTGAAAAGGCTTCCAACTCACGGTACAAAGCTTGGTCCAATTTTAATGTACCAGATACTTTTTTCATGGATTTAATTTGTGCATTACCACCCACACGACTTACAGAAATACCTACGTTGATCGCTGGACGAATACCTGCGTTAAACAAGTTACCCTCTAAGAATATTTGTCCATCTGTAATTGAAATTACGTTGGTTGGAATGTATGCAGAAACGTCACCCGCTTGTGTTTCAATAATTGGTAATGCGGTTAATGAACCTCCGCCTTTTACCAAATGCTTAATAGAAGCTGGTAAATCATTCATGTCTTTAGCAACGTCATCATTCGCAATTACTTTTGCTGCACGCTCTAACAAACGACTATGCAAATAGAATACATCACCAGGGTAAGCCTCACGTCCTGGAGGGCGACGTAACAATAAAGAAACCTCACGATAAGCTACCGCTTGTTTAGATAAATCATCATAAACAATTAAAGCTGGACGACCTGTATCACGGAAGAATTCTCCAATGGCTGCACCCGCAAATGGCGCATAGAATTGTAATGGAGCTGGATCAGCAGCAGGAGCTGCAACAATAGTGGTATAGGCCATCGCACCATTGTCTTCCAATGTTTTCATCACACCTGCAATCGTAGATGCTTTTTGTCCTATCGCTACATAAATACAATAGACTGGTTTACCAGCATCGTAAAATTCTTTTTGATTGATAATCGTATCAACGCAAATGGCGGTCTTTCCTGTTTGACGATCACCAATCACTAATTCTCGTTGTCCACGTCCAATAGGAATCATTGCATCAATGGCCTTGATACCAGTTTGTAATGGTTCTTTTACTGGTTCACGAAAAATTACCCCTGGTGCTTTTCGCTCCAATGGCATTTCATACAATTCGCCCTGGATAGGACCTTTGCCATCAATAGGCTCTCCTAGTGTATTAATAACCCTACCTACCATGCCTTCTCCTACTTTAATAGAAGCAATCTCACCAGTTCTTTTAACTTTATTTCCTTCTTTGATGGACTTACTGTCACCCATCAATACCACACCCACATTGTCTTCTTCTAAGTTCAAAGCGATGGCTTTAGTGCCATTCTCAAATTCAACTAGCTCCCCACTTCTAACACCATTCAAACCATATACACGGGCAATACCATCACCCACCTGCAATACGGTTCCCACTTCTTCTAAATCAGCAGTAGCATTAAAATTGCTTAATTGCTGTCTAAGAATTGCTGAAATTTCATCTGGTTTAATGTCCGCCATAATAGTCTATTTTAATGTATGATTTTTTATATTTTACTAATGAACTCGTTGTTCAAAAATTGTTTTTTTATATCTTTTAAATCTCTAGCAATACTTGCGTCTACTAGATTGTTGTTAAACTCAAGTACAAAACCACCAATTAAATTTTCATCTGTTTTTGTAGTCAATTCAACAGTAGTAAAATTGGTTTCAGACTTTACCTTATCTTCTATTGATTTTTTTAATTCAGCACTTACTTCTACCGCAGTAGTCAAAGTTACTTGATGAATCCCTTTGATGGCATTGTATTGTTCAATGAAGGCTGTGGCCATTTCGGGCAATTCACTTTCACGACCTTTCTTTACTAATAATATCATAAAAGAATTAGTCAACATGCCTACTTTGTTTTTAAAAATTTCTGCTAGGATGTTGTTCTTTTGATCGGCTTTAATAATAGGACTGCGCAATACATTCACTAATTCATTACTTGCTAGGCAAACAGCTTGTAAATATTTCATATCCACATATACTGCCTCCAATTGACCTTGCTCTGTAGCTAAATCCAATAAACTTTTTGCATACCTACCTGCTAATCTTGCGTTGGCCATTTCTTAAAATTTAATTTAACTTAACTCCCTCTGCTAATTGTTGAATGTATTTTTCCTGCTCTGTTTTGTTTGACAATTCTTTACGCAACACTTTTTCAGCTACTTCTACCACCAAAGCACCTACTTGATTCTTCACTTCAGTTAAAGCAGCATTTTTTTGTTGGGTAATGGCTACTTGTGCATCTGCAACAATTCTTTCATATTCAAATTTTGCTTTGTCTTTGGCTTCAGCCACCATTTTCTCTGAAGCTTCTTTGGCTTCTTTGATAAGGGTCGCTCTTTCTTCACGGGCTTTAGCCAATAATGCTTCGTTTTCATTTTTCATCGCAGATAAATCTGCTTTCATTTGGTCGGCTTTTGCTAAAGAATCCTCAATACCTTTTTCTCTATCAGAGATGGCTTTCAACATAGGTTTCCAAGCAAATTTGCCTAGAACTACCAATAGCCCAAGAAAGGCTACTGTATTCCAAAATACCAATCCAATATCTGGCAATACTAATGGGTTTATTTCTAACAACATAATCCTTAATTTATCTTAATTATTTAAAATCTTTGTTTTTCAATTTTTCAATTAAAAAATTATAGGCCCTTCGCCCTGTGCTAGGGCCTATAATACTTTTGGAAATCTTTTGATAGATTATCCGTTCCCCAATAGGGCAACCACCACCGCAAATAAGGCTACGGCCTCAACGAAGGCAGCCATTACGATCATGTTAGAACGAATATCATTCACTGCTTCTGGTTGACGAGCAATACTTTCTACCGCTCCTTTACCAATTAGACCGATGCCAATTCCAGCACCGATAGCAGCTAATCCAGCGCCGATTGCGGCAACACTTCCTACTACCATTTTTTTACGTTTTAATTGTTATTGAAAAAAATTTATAAATAATTTTAATGATGTGCTAATTCGTTGGCTGCGCCTTCTGTTGCAGGATGATCATGATGCGCTTCTTCTGAAGCCATTCCAATATACATGGCAGTAAGCATAGTAAAGATATAGGCTTGAAGAAAGGCTACTAACAATTCTATCAAGAAGATAAAAATTACAAAAGGCACCGCTACTGCAGCTGCATAAACGGTTTTGAAAATAAAAATCAAACAAACCAAACTCAATACCAAGATATGACCTGCTGTTATATTTGCAAACAATCGAATCATCAAAGAAATAGGTTTGTTAAACACCCCAATTAATTCAATAGGTGCTAAAAACAATTTCATAGACCAGTGCATACCCGGCATCCAAAAAATATGCTCCCAATAGTTTTTATTAGAACTTAAATTCACCACAATAAAAACACAAACAGCTAAAGTCATGGTGAAAGCAATATTACCACTCACGTTAGCGCCACCTGGGAATAAAGGAATAAGACCTAAAAAGTTATTGGTTAATATTAAAAAGAAAATAGTTAATAAGAACGGCATGTATTTTGCGTAACGCTTAGCTCCAATATTAGGCAAGGCAATTTCATCTCTTACAAATAAGACAATAGGCTCCATAAAAGACTGAAGTCCCTTAGGTGCAGTAGTAATCCCTGTTTTCTTATAAGCACCCGCTGCAGTTAATACCACTAGCAATAAAATAAGCACCGATATAAATAAACTAGCAACGTTTTTGGTAATAGAGAAATCCCATAATTTTTTACTTGCCGCCACATCTACATCACCCGCAGCGTTTACAATTTTAGCCTTGCCTTCTACCAATTTGTAATCAAAGTTTCCTTTGTAAACCACTGGCTCATGGTGTTCGTCTACTAGTTTTGCTGAAGAAAAAACTTCAAAGCCTGCTGGTGAATATAAAATGACAGGTAAAGAAATGGTGGTATGTCCCCATAAATGCCAGTTGTGGTCATCCTTGATGTGTTCCAAAATGGTTTCGGTAACATTAAAACTACCTTCTTCTTTGGCTGCTGTTTTTTCAGCAGCAAAAGAACCAACTGTATGGAACAATAAAATTAGGCTGAAACTTAGTGCCAATAAAGGTTTAATACGATGAAGGACCATACTTATTTGAAAATTTGCTGCAAAGATAAGAAGAAAGCCTTTGAATTAGCATAAATTTCAAGAGAAATTGAGTCGAAAATACTAAAAACAAAAAAGCTGTAATTTATTGTAAATCAATGATTTAAAAGAATCATCAAGATTTCTTTTGCTCAAATTGCATTTCGTTTAAGGTAGCATAAAGTCCACCTTTTGCTAGCAGCTCTGAATGGGAGCCCATTTCTTTGATTTGCCCTTTGTCTAAAACTATAATTTTATTGGCTTTACGAATGGTAGACAATCGGTGGGCAATCACGATAGAAGTACGTCCTTTAATCAATGTATCAATGGCACGTTCAATCAACTGTTCACTTTCGGTATCTATGGAGGATGTGGCTTCGTCTAAAATTAAGATGGATGGATTGTACAATAAAGCGCGAATAAAACTTAACAATTGTCTTTGACCTAAACTTAAAGTGGCGCCTCTCTCCATGACCTGGTAATCATAGCCACCAGGTAATTGCATGATAAAATCGTGCATGCCAATCATCTTTGATGCAGCTTGCACTTGCTCCATGTTGATGTCTTTATTGCGCAAAGTAATATTGTCAACGATCGATCCAGAAAATAAAAATACATCTTGCAAAACCACGCCAACAGAGGCCCTCAATCGATCCAAAGAATAAGTTTCGATGGGATGATCGTCTAATAAAATTGCCCCTGATTGGTAGGGATACAATCTATTTAAAATACTAATGATAGAGGTCTTGCCACTGCCAGTAGATCCAACCAAGGCCACCGTCGTACCAGCTTCCACTTGAAAACTTAAATGATGCAATACCCAATTAGGTTCATTGTATGCAAAATTTACTTCTTTAAATTCGATTTTTCCTTGAATTTGAATGGGCTTATAACTGCCTTCGTTCAATGTTACATCCTCATTGTCTAAAACTTTAAAAACGCGCTCCGCCGCTACCATCCCCATTTGTAGTACATTGAATTTATCTGCAATCATTCGAAGTGGCCTGAAAATTTGATTCAAAAATAAAATAAATGCCACTAAGAGTCCTGCATCTAAAGACCTGTCTGCCACCCACCAAACTACTAAACCCATACTCAATGCCAATACCACTTCTACCACAGGAAAGAAAACAGAATAAGCAAAAATAGCTTTGATATTGGCCCCCTTATGTGATTCATTAATTTTTGAAAATTTTTGCAATTCTTTTTCTTCTGCAGCAAAAGCTTGCACCACTTGCATACCTGAAATATGTTCTTGAACAAAAGCATTCAATGCAGCCACTGCATTTCGAACTTGAATGAAACTTTTATTGACGCTTTCTTTGAAAAAATAGGTAGCCACTAACATAATAGGAAAAGGAATCAAACAAATAAGTGTCAATTTCCAATCAATAACAAACATCGTAGTGAGTGTCACAATAATAGTCAATAAATCGGCAAGAATAGGTATCAAACCATCTGAAAAAATATCATTGATGCTTTCAATGTCATTGATGGTTCTAGTGGTTAAAGTGCCAATAGGTGTTTTATCAAACTGCCTCATTTCCCAATGCATAATTTTATGGTACACCTTATTTCTTAAATCTCTAATCACTTGCTGGCCTAACCAGGCCATCCCAAAAGTGAAAAAAAAGCGAACCAGGGTTTCAAACAAAATAAATACCACCTGAAATAAAGAAATGGATAAAATAAGTTGAATGGTAGAATCAAAGGCATTGCCTGGCAATACGAAGTGCACCCAATGCGGTAAACTTATTGCCTTACCAATGGCCGCATTCACTGTAGCTTGAATTAAATAAGGTCGAATGGGGGTAGAAAATGCAAGTACAATGGATAAAAATACATTGGTCCAAAAGATAAATCGATAGGGTCTGACAAAAGAGAATACTCTTCTTAAAATGGAACCTTTGAATATTTGCTTGGGCGGGGTCGACGACATACGAGTTCAAAGTTACACTATCTGTTTGTTCTTTGTAAAAATCCTAGCGCTTTTACGTAATTTCGTTTTAAGATGGACTTGATAGACTTTGACAATAATTTGGGTCTTGTACCCTACAACTTAGATGACGAACAAGAAAAAAAAGAAATTGTTCGACACTATCGTGCATTGCTAAGAACCTTAAGACCTAAGTTAAAAAAAGGAGACCGTGAATTACTTAGGACTGCTTTTGAAATGGCAGCCAATGCACACAAAACCATGCGCAGAAAAAGTGGCGAACCTTATATTCTTCATCCAATAGCTGTAGCATTGATTTGCGTCGACGAAATTGGCCTAGGGGTAAGAAGTACCATTTGTGCATTGTTGCATGATACTGTTGAAGATACCGACATTGCCTTAGACGATATCAAAAGTGAATTTGGTAATGAGATTGCAAAGATTGTAGATGGCTTAACCAAGATTTCTACCATCATGGATGCCAATAGTAGTCAGCAAGCAGAAAATTTTAAAAAGATATTACTCACCCTCACAGATGACCCAAGAGTGATCTTAATTAAATTGGCAGATCGATTGCACAACATGCGCACTTTGGATGCCATGAAACAAGAGAAACAATTAAAAATTGCATCGGAAACCATTTGGGTATATGCCCCATTAGCACATCGAATGGGTTTATACAATTTAAAAACAGAATTAGAAGATCTGTCCATGAAATACATGGAGCCAGATACCTACAAAGAAATCGCCAAAAAATTAGCAGAGACCAAAAGAGAAAGAACCAAATACATTAATGAATTCATTCGCCCTTTAAAAGAAAAATTAACCAACGCCGAATTTGAATTTGAAATTCAAGGCAGACCCAAAAGCATTCATTCTATTTGGAATAAAATAAAAAAGAAAGGTGTAAGTTTTGAGGAAGTATATGATCTATTTGCCATTCGTGTCATTTTGGATGTACCCCTTGAAAAAGAAAAAGAAGATTGTTGGAAAGTCTATTCCTTGGTGACCGATGAATATCTTCCCTCTCCAGAGAGATTGAGAGATTGGTTGAGCAATCCCAAAAGTAATGGATACGAAGCTTTACACACGACTGTAATGGGCCCGCAAGGAAAGTGGGTGGAGGTACAAATAAGAACCAAAAGAATGAATGAGATTGCGGAGAAAGGCTTGGCCGCTCATTTTAAATACAAAGAAGGTTCACAAAACGAAGACCGATTTGACAAATGGTTTGTGCAAATTAGAGAAGCCTTGGGCAATCAACAAGAGGATGGCATTGATTTTTTACAAGATTTTAAAACCTCTTTTTTAGCAGAAGAAATATATGTGTACACACCTAAAGGCGAGGTCAAAATGTTGCCCACCAATTCTTCGGCCTTAGATTTTGCTTTTTACATACATACGGCCATTGGTTCCAAATGTATTGGCGCGAAAGTCAATCATAAATTAGTACCCATAAGCCACAAACTAAGAAGTGGTGATCAGATTGAAATTATCACGAGTAACAAACAAAAACCCACGGAAGATTGGTTGCAAAACGTGGTCACAGCCAAGGCTAAAAATAGCATCAAAGATGCTTTAAGAGAAGAGAAAAAACAGATTGGCGAAGAAGGAAAATACACCTTACAAAGAAAGCTTGAAGGCATTGGCGCTATATACAACACTTACAATATTGATCAGGTCATGAACTATTACAAACTGACCAGCCATTTGGATTTATTGTTTAAAATTGCGACCAAAAATATTGATTTAAAAGAACTCAAACTTTTTCAAGTGATTGGAGAAAAAATAGAAGCGCCAAAACCTGTTGTCCTAGCTTCTGACGCCCTCCAAGAAAATAGTAGCCATAAACAACTACCAAAGAAAGATTCAGAACTGATTATCTTTGGCGAGTCCAGTGATAAAATAAAATACAGTTTAGGTAAATGCTGCAATCCCATTCCAGGGGATGATGTATTTGGTTTTGTGAGCTCGACCAAGGGCTTAATCATCCATAGAACCAGTTGCCCCAATGCTACACAATTGTTGGCCAACTATGGGCATAGAGTGGTGAAAACAAAATGGGCTAAAAATAAAGAGATTTCTTTTCTTACAGGTCTTAGTATTGTTGGCATGGATGATGTTGGTATTGTAAATAAAATTACCCATATCATTAGTGGGGAACTTAAAATAAATATTGCCGCCTTGACCATCGAATCCAAGGAAGGCTTATTCGAAGGCACCATTAAAGTGTATGTCCACGACAAGGATGAATTGGAAGATTTGGTGGATAAGATTAAAGCCCTCCAAGGCATTCAACAGGTAAGCCGTTTTGACACAGAAACTGTGTAATTAAAATAGGTAATCAACTTTTCAAGACTTATTTTTGCTATCTCAAATACAAAATCATGGTAGACGTAATTTTAGGACTTCAATGGGGAGACGAAGGCAAAGGAAAAATTGTGGATTATTTCGCACCCAATTATGACATCATTGCGCGTTTTCAAGGTGGTCCAAATGCAGGACATACCTTGTATGTAAATGGCACTAAAATGGTCTTGCACCAAATTCCTTCTGGTATATTTCACCAGGATAAAATAAATATTATTGGCAATGGGGTAGTTTTAGATCCTGTTACCTTAAAAAAAGAATGTGATGCCGTAGCTGCCATGGGCGTGGATGTAAAAAAGAATTTATTTATTTCTGAGAGAACCAATATTATTATTCCCACGCATCGTGCTTTAGACAAGGCTTCTGAACTAGCCAAAGGCGAAAGCAAGATAGGTTCTACTTTAAAAGGAATTGGACCTGCCTATATGGATAAGACCGGCCGCAATGCCCTAAGAGTGGGTGATTTATTGAATAAAAATTTCATTAGTAAATACATCACACTTCGCATGAAGCATCAAAAGATTTTGGACAGTTTTAATTTCAATGAAGACATCAGCGAAATGGAAACCGAATTTTTTGAAGCATTGGAGTTTTTGAAAACCATGAACATCATCAATTGCGAATATTTTATTAATGATCAAATTTCCAAAGGAAAAAAAGTATTGGCCGAAGGCGCACAGGGTTCCATGTTAGACATTGATTTTGGTACTTTCCCATTTGTCACTTCTTCCAATACCATTTCGGCTGGAGTTTGTACCGGTTTGGGTATTGCACCAAAATTAATCAACGAAGTTTTTGGCATCACCAAGGCCTATTGCACTAGAGTGGGTAGTGGCCCTTTTCCTACTGAATTACATGATGCCACTGGTGAAGAACTTAGAAAATTAGGTAGTGAGTTTGGTGCTACAACAGGACGCCCTCGCCGTTGTGGCTGGATTGACTTAGTTGCTTTAAAATACACTTGTATGATCAATGGTGTAACACAAATTATCATGACCAAGGCAGACATCTTAGACAGTTTCAAATCCTTAGAATTAGGTATTGCCTACGAAATGGAAGGTAAACAAATTGATTATGTACCTTTTCAATTGGTAGGTACGCCTGTAGCTCCTGTTTGGAAACAAATGGATGGCTGGAATATCGACACCACTAAAATGAAAGAAGACAAGGAATTGCCTGCAACCATGAAAACATATATTAAATTTATCAATGAATACCTTGGTGTACCGGTTAAATATGTTTCTAATGGTCCAGGTAGAGACCAAATCGTACACATTTAATTTGCTAAAAGCTTAGAAATATTTCTTTTCTTTTTTTTAAAAAAAAGACATTTTTTTTTGGTAAATACAATTTTCAGTTGAAATTTTACACTGTTAATCGTTGTAATAAATTATGGCCATAAAATCTTTAAAAGTAAATAAGTCTGCCGCTGCAAAAAGCGGAATTGAAAAGACAAGCAAAGCTTCCCCAAAGCCAAGTAAGAAAAAAGATTTGGACGAGGAGGAAGATTTGGATGATGAAGAAATCAACGACGATTGGGGTAAGGAAGAAGAGGATACGAGTTGGGATCCAGATTTTGAAGAATTTGATATGCCAAAAAAAGCTTCTAAAAAACCAGGCAAGTTTAAAGTATCCGAAGAGGAAGACGACTTTTCATTGAATGAAGATTTCAAAGAAATAGACGAAGATGATTTGTTTGAGGAGAAAGACGAATTAGACGACTATTAATTGCTACTATTGTTTCGACTCCATTGCATTTGCCGCAAAGGACAATAAACCTGTTTCATTAAAACCAGCACTCATTATTTGTAAGCCAAAAGGCAGGCCATTGCTATGGGTGAACAATGGAATAGATATAGCAGGAATGCCCACCAAATTTGCATACACGGTATAGATATCTGCTAAAAACATTTCCCTAGGGGATTGTTGGTTTTCCCCCAATTTAAATGCAGTGGTAGGTACCGTTGGCGAAATTAAAATATCATAACTAGCAAATAGTGTTGCTGTAAGGTCCACTAATTTTTGTCGCACTTGTTGGGCCTTGGTAAAATAAGCATCAAAATAACCCGCACTTAAAACAAAGGTGCCAAGTAAAATTCTTCTTTGCACTTCTTCCCCAAATCCTTCAGTTCTTGATTTTTTATATAGTTCGGTAAGATCATCTATAACATCTTTTGTTCTATGACCAAATTTAATACCATCAAACCTGGATAAATTACTGGAGGCTTCGGCGGTGGTGAGTACATAATAAGTAGGAACCAAAAAAGAAAGCAAAGAAAAATCAATCGCTTCTACTTCAAAACCTTTTTGTTTTAAGTCGGCTATATAAGCCAAGGTTTTTGTTTTTATTTCTGGATCCAAACCAGGATGATCGAGCGTCTCTTTAAAATAAGCAATTTTTTTAGGGACTTTATTGGTTGCTAATTCTATTGTATACGAGGGAACGAGTGCTTGAGCAACCGTACTGTCAAACTCATCGGCACCTGCCATGACTTCTAAAACCAAGGCGGCATCGGCCACTGTAGTTGAAAAAATTCCAATTTGATCAAAGGAAGAAGCATAGGCAATCAATCCATAACGTGAAATACGCCCATAACTTGGTTTAAGTCCAATGACACCACAAAAATCGGCAGGTTGCCTTACAGAGCCGCCTGTATCAGATCCAATGCTTATCATACATAATTTAGCTTGAATGGAAACTGCCGAACCACCTGAAGAACCACCGGGCACCCTGGAAGTATCCAATGCATTTTTTACAGGACCAAAGGCAGAATTTTCATTGCTACTTCCCATAGCGAATTCATCACAGTTTTGACGACCAATAATTATAGCACCTTCGTCAATTAATGATTGAACCGCGGAAGCAGTATACACTGCTGTGTAATTTTCTAGAATTTTTGATGCGGCACTTACTTTATGGCCTTGGTAACAAAGTACATCCTTGATCCCGATTACCACCCCATGTAATTTACCCATAGGTTTTCCTAGGTTTCTTTCGGCATCCAATATTGCAGCTTGATTTAAGGCTTCTTCAGAAAAAACTTCTAAAAAAGCATTTAAATTTTCATGTGCGATAATTTGGCTCAAGTAATATTTTACTACTTGGGTGCAAGTTGTATGCTCCGCAACTAATGCAGCATGGTAGTCTTTGATGGAAGTAAACCGAAACAAAGGCTATTAAATTAATGTATAAAAAATTGAATAGACAGACGTCTTTAATAAAGCTATTTAAAGAAATATAGAAAGCAAGAAAAAACTAAGCAGGCTTTTCGTCTTTTTCTTTAATTCCTTCTTCGATCTCTTTTTTCACGTTATTTTTAGCATCGTTGAATTCACGGATACCCTTTCCTAATCCACGCATAAATTCTGGGATTTTACGTCCGCCAAACATCACTAAAATAACCACACCAATAATTAATAATTCTTGAAATCCTAAGTTGCCCATAATGTTAAATTTAGAACTTTAAAGGTAAGGTAATTATAAAATAGAAAAGGAGTATTTTTTAGGTATTAGACCGTTAAATAGCCAATTATTTGTTACAAAAAAAACTCCGTTTTCATGGGTATGAGAACGGAGTTTATATAGTTTTCTAGTGGTGTACTAGAATCTTTTTTCCTTGATACGTGCACTCTTACCACTTCTATCGCGTAAGTAATACAATTTAGCACGACGTACTTTACCAGACTTGTTCAACAAAATACCATCGATATTTGGTGACAAAAAAGGGAATAAACGCTCTACACCCACCCCATCAGAGATTTTACGCACGGTGAAAGACGCTGTGGCGCCAGTTCCTTGTGTTTTGATGACATCTCCACGGAAACTTTGGATACGTTCTTTACCACCCTCTACAATTTTGTAGTTGACGGTAATATTATCACCAGCTTTGAAGGCTGGATAGTCTTTTTTTGCGGTCAATTGCTCGTGTACAAATTTTACTGCTTCGCTCATAATACATTGTTTTTGCGGACGGCAAAGGTAGGAGAACCCACCTTATTATCCAAATTATTTGATTCAAAATTAATAATTGCCTATCTGGCAATGTTCACTGCCCTTTTCTCCCTGATAACGGTTACTTTAATCTGACCAGGGTAAGTCATCTCAGTTTGTATTTTTTGTGCAATGTCAAAACTTAGTTGGTCAGAAGTTTGATCGCTTACTTTCTCTGCTTCCACAATCACCCTTAATTCACGACCAGCTTGAATGGCATAGGCTTTTTCTACCCCCTGATAATTCATGGCCAAATTCTCTAAGTCCTTGATTCTCTGAATGTATTGTTGCATAATTTCTCTTCTAGCACCAGGTCTTGCACCGCTGATAGCATCACAGGCTTGGATGATCGGAGAAATTACATATTGCATTTCCATTTCGTCATGGTGGGCTCCAATGGCATTCACCACAGCTGGGTTCTCCCCATATTTTTCGGCTAATTTAGCCCCTAATAAAGCGTGACTTAGTTCGGTTTCCTCATCAGGCACTTTACCAATATCGTGCAGTAAACCTGCTCTTTTAGCTAATTTTGGATTGATCCCTAATTCCGCCGCCATGATGCCACATAAATTAGCGGTTTCGCGGGAGTGCATCAAAAGGTTTTGACCATAAGAAGAACGAAACCTCATTTTTCCAATGATACGAATCAATTCTTTGTGTAGACCATGAATACCTAATTCAATAACGGTACGCTCTCCAATCTCTGCAATTTGATCTTCTAATTGACGACGTGTTTTTTCTACCACTTCTTCAATGCGGGCAGGATGTATACGACCATCTGTAACTAAACGTTGTAAACTTAAACGCGCAATCTCACGACGCAATGGATCAAAGGAAGAAAGCAAGATGGCTTCAGGTGTATCATCTACAATTAAATCTACCCCTGTCGCTGCTTCAATGGCTCGAATGTTTCTACCTTCTCTACCAATAATTTGCCCCTTCATTTCGTCTGATTCCAAATTAAATACAGTGACTGTATTTTCAATGGCAACTTCGGCAGCCGTTCTTTGAATAGATTGAATGATTATTTTTTTCGCTTCCTTATTTGCTTTTTGTTTAGCGTCTTCGATAATTTCTTGTTGTAAGACTAAGGCCTGCGTATGTGCTTCATGTTTCAGGCTTTCAATCAATTGAAGCTTGGCATCTTCTGCACTTAAGTTGGCAATCTTCTCTAAACGACGTATGTGTTCTTCCTGATGTTTCTCTAATTCAGAACGCTTTACATTCACTAAATCTATTTCGCGATTTAGTTTTTCTTTAATCACCTCATTGTCTTTTACCTGCTTGTCAATAGAAGCTTCCTTTTGATTAATAGTAAGCTCTTTTTGCTTGATTCTATTTTCTGCTTCCCCAATCTTTTTGTTTTTCTCCAATAAATCTCGGTCGTATTCCGACTTCAATTGCACAAAACGTTCCTTAGCTTCTAATTGCTTTTCCTTTTTAATGGTTTCCGCTCTAAGTTCTGTTTCTTTTAAAATGTTGGCAGCTTGTGCCTCGGCTTCTTCAATTTGCTTTTTTGTATTACGGGCAAAAACCAGTTTGCCTATAATCAAGCCCCCCACCAAGGAACTCGCTCCTATGATGGCAAATAATATTGTTTGGTCCATTGTTTAAATCTTGTTGTTTAAAAAAAATCATACTCCCCTTTTTCGTTGGTAATGAGGTTACTACATTAATCCTATATTATTTATCAATCGTTATAAGTCACTTATAGCAAGCTACATTTGTTCTATCTACTACAAGATGACGTATTAAGATTATTCATAATGCGTCAAAGGTTCCAAGACGAAGATAAACAATTAATGGAAAGAATAGACCTAGGTCATTGAATTATATGGCAGAAAGCGCCTTTTCGATGGCCCCAGTAAACCCATCGATTTGATTTTGAATGGTTTCCAATTCATAGAGGTTTTGGCCTGTTTGTTGCTGTTCGGTGGTAAACCACAATAGTACCATGGAAATATAATCCTGCATGTCCTTACCCGCATAGGTATTCTTAAACTCCACCATTTTCTGGTTGATCAGGTGGGCGGTTTTACGTACGGCTTCCTCATCCTTGGCAGCAATTTTCACTCTGTAGGAGCGATCTGCAATGGTAATATTGACGGGTATTAATTCCTCGTTTTGGGACATGGCTAAGGATTCAAATTTTTAATATTGGCGTCTATCTCTTTAATATATTGATCAATTTTCTTCACTAATTTTTCCTTTTCTTCGGGATCCATCTGTGTTTTATTCACCAGGGAGGCAGTCCATTGTGCTTGTTCCTCTTTTAATTGTTGCTCCACCAAAGTGGTGGCTTCTTTTTGCTGCGCCAAGGCCGTTTTTAATTGTAGCTGCTCTTTTTCCAACTGCACATAACGCTTGAGCAAAAGCTGAAGCTTTTCATGAAGTGTTGCTAGAGAATCGTTAAGGTTAGGCATGTAAAAATTGGTTAGCTGAAATTAACTATTTTCTTATTTCCGCCTGAATATTTTTTTCAAATTGTTGAATGAGCAATTGCATCATCCCATCTATCTCCACATCGGTTAAAGTTTTATCTGGTGCATTGAACACAAAATTGATGGCCACTGATTTTTTTTGATGGCCTAATTTTTCACTTTCAAAAATATCAAATACCCTATACTCTTTTAAAGTATTTAATTGAGCTGCATGTATGCTAGATTCAATGGCTTCATATAAGGTAGATTCAGGTACCACCAAGGCCAAGTCTCTTTCAATAGATGGATATTTTGAAACTTCCTGATACACCACTTGCTTGCTTTGATAGACAGTCAACAACTGCATCAAATCAAAATAAATGTAGCACACCGATTGCTTGATACCAAATGCATTTAATTTTTTTGAAGCGACCACTTGTAATTGCCCCAATACTTTTTTAGCTGCCACCAATTCAATGACTGAACCATTGGTTTTGAAAGTATAATTTTCAATACCCAACAATTCAAAAATAGCTTGTACCCATCCTTTGGCTACAAAAAAATCTTGAACTACCCCTTTTTTTCTCCATCCATCCTCATTTTGTTTCCCAGAAATATAAATCGCCAATTGCTCTACTTCATAATAGCTACCCTTACTAGACTTCCCATAAATTTTTCCCAATTCAAAAAGAGAAAGATGGTTGTTTTTTCTGTTTAAATTATAGGCAATGGTTTCTAATCCTGTTTCCAACATAGAAGGACGCATCACATCTAATTCAACAGTTAAATTATTCAACATAGTTACAGCGCCTGCCAATACTTCTTCAGAAAAATAGGCACTATTGGTAATAGAATTGGTCACAATTTCTGTAAAGCCACTTCCTACTAAGTAGTGGGCAATTTTTTCTTTGAACTTTTCTTTCTTTTCTAAAGGATCAATGGATGGACTAATAGAAATAGTTGTCGGTATGGCAATATTGTCTAAGCCATCAATACGTAAAATTTCTTCTACTAAATCGGCAGGCAAACTAATGTCTGGTTTATGATAAGGCACGGCCAATTCAATCTCAGCCTCCGTTTCCTGCACTATTTCAAAACCCAAACTGGTTAAAATAATTTTCACTGCTGTTGCCGAATAGTTTTTTCCACTTAATTTTTTTAAATAGGCATAGCTAAGTTTCACTGTTGTTTTGGCAATTGGATTTGGATATACATCCACAACTTCACTGCATTCGCCACCTGCCAATTCTTGTATCATTGCTGCGGCCAATTCCAATACATCAACGGATCCGGTGATGTCTACGCCTTTTTCAAACCTAGTGGCCGCATCGGTTCTGAGTCCATGATGGACCGATGTTTTACGTATGTGTACATTTTCAAACCATGCACTTTCTAAAAAAATATTTTTTGTGTTTGCAGTTACACCGCTTTTCAAACCACCAAATACACCCGCCATACATAAAGGCTTTTCGGTGTCGCTAATCATTACATCTTCAGCGGTCAATATTCGCTCTGTTCCATCCAAGGTGATAAATTGAGTACCTGCAGGATATTTTTTTACAATGATTTTTTGGTCTTTGATTTGAGCTGCATCAAAAGCGTGCAAGGGCTGGCCCGTTGCGTGCAAAATATAATTCGTAATGTCTACAATATTATTAATACTGCGCACCCCAATAGCTTTCAAATTATTTTTTAACCAGTTGGGTGATTCTTTTACGGTCACCCCTTCAATATTTAATCCACTGTATCTTCCACAACCCTTTTTGTCTTCAATGCTTACTTTAAAAGCCTTGATCGCACTATTTTTGTTGGCTTTTTTAGTAAATGGACTGATTGCTTTTACCGCAGACTCATGGTAGGATAAATAGGCACAAACATCTTTGGCTACCCCATAGTGACTCATCGCGTCCATCCTATTCGGGGTTAAGCCAATTTCATAAATCCAATCTTGGTCATATTCAAATACTTCTGCCACCAAATCACCAGCCTTCCATTGATGGTCTAAAACAATAATACCTGCATGATCATCACTGATTCCAATTTCATCTTCGGCACAAATCATCCCCTCACTTTCTTCGCCTCTTATTTTTGCCAACTTCATCGTCATAGGGTCTTTGCCTTTAGGAAAGATGGTAGCGCCTACTGGAGCCAATACAACTTTTTGTCCAACAGCTACATTGCTGGCACCACAAACCACATTTAATGGACGGTCTTTTCCAACGACCACCTTGGTCAATTTTAATTTGTCGGCATTGGGATGTGGAATCACTTCAATTATTTCACCCACCAACAATCCAGCCAATCCACCTTTGAAATTTTCATAGTGTTCTAAGGACTCTACTTCTAAACCAATGGAAGTAAGGATGGTGGACAATTGCTCTGGGGTAAGCTTTTGAGGTAAATAAGTAGAAAGCCAGCGATAACTAATCGTCATATAGGATCTTTATGGTATGGCTTCAAAAATACAAATTTTTACACGCTTTTAAGTAAAAAATAGAAGTGAATAACTACAATTACTAAGTGCAAAACCAGTGAATAACCTTTATTTTTTGTGTATTTCACTTCAAAATCACCTGTGCATAAGCCCCTTGCAAAACTAAATTTCATGAAGTCCCAATTTGGGTTGATTTTCGCAGTAGAAAATAGTTGATTCAGTATGGCCCTACCCAATATAAATACCAATAGAACAAAAAGGAAATCTACTTCGATAGATGTTAGCTCCATGATGTATGGAAAAATACCACCACAAGCCAGAGAATTAGAAGAGGCCGTTTTAGGTGCCATCTTATTAGACAAAAGTGCTTTTGATACTGTTACTGAAATTTTAAAGCCGGAATGTTTTTATGTGGAGGCGCATCAAATGATTTTTGAGGCCATGCAAGGCTTGCAACAAAAAAATATGCCCATTGATATGCTCACCATGGTGGAAGAATTAAAAACCAAAGAGCAATTGGATATTATTGGAGGCGCTTATTATATTTCAAAATTGACCAATGTGGTGGTGTCTACTGCCAATATAGAAGCACATGGAAGAATTGTTTTACAAAAATTTATACAAAGAGAACTCATTAGAATTAGTGGTGAAGTCATTGCCAATGCTTACGAAGACAGTACTGATGTTTTTGATTTATTAGATGATAGCGAAACTAAAATGTTCAATATCACCAATAATTATTTGAAGAAAAATTTCGTGGATATTGGAGATGCCTTAGCCCATGCGGTCACCAGAATTGATTTATTAAGAACACAGAAAGATGAAATTTCAGGTGTTCCAAGTGGTTTCACTTCTTTAGACAGAATCACTTACGGATGGCAGCCTACCGATTTAATTATTTTAGCAGCACGTCCTTCAGTAGGTAAAACTGCTTTTGCCTTAAACTTAGCACGCAATGCTGCATTGCATCCTACCAAGCCGCAGGCCGTTGGCTTTTTTAGTTTGGAGATGAGCGCTTCGCAATTGGTGCAACGTATTTTAAGTGCCGAGAGTGAAATTAAAATGGAGAAAATTTCTAGAGGTAAACTAGAAGATTACGAATACCAACAATTGCACAGCAAGGGAATCAAAAAATTAGAGCAAGCCCCTATCTATATTGACGATACAGCTGCATTGAATATTTTTGAATTCAGGGCCAAGGCCAGAAGATTAGTAAATAAACATCATGTTAAAATAATTATCATTGACTATTTGCAATTGATGAGCGGGTCAGGGGATAGAAACTCCAATCGTGAGCAAGAAATTAGCAATATCTCAAGAAGTTTAAAAGCTTTGGCCAAGGAATTGAATATTCCCATCATTGCCTTATCTCAATTGAGTCGTGCGGTAGAAACCAGAAAAGAAAGTAAGATGCCACAATTGAGCGACTTGCGTGAATCTGGTGCCATCGAGCAGGATGCGGATATGGTCATGTTTATCTATCGTCCGGAATATTATGAAGTGATGAGCAATGAAATGGGGGAAAGTACCCAGGGCGAAACGCATATTAGAATCGCCAAACATAGAAACGGTCGATTGGATTTAATTAAACTAAGGGCCAATTTAGACATTCAACGTTTTGAAGAATGGGAAGGCGATAGCGGCATTCCAGGATTGGGCAGCAATTACAAACCAATTCAAACTGGAGCCAACAATGACGCTGCTGCAGATGGTGGTCGCTTTTTTATTCAAGGTAGTAAAATGAATGGTGGTGAATTTGACGAGGGCATCAACGACGATCAGCCTTTTTAACATTTATCCTTATGCCTGTCCCTTATTTCTACGAACCTAATTTAATTTCAGGCAATACTATTTTTACCTTAAGTGAAAACAGCAGCAAGCATTGTATTCAAGTATTGAGAATGCAAGAAAATGCACGCATTGATTTAACCAATGGAAAAGGCTTTTTATTTGAGGCCAAGATTCAACTGCCCCATAAAAAAAATTCTATTGTTAGCATTTTATCAGAGAAACAAATGCCCAAACCAACACAAAATTTAACCTTAGGCATTGCTTTATTAAAAAATGCAACACGATTAGAATGGCTGATAGAAAAAGCGACAGAAATGGGTGTGACCAATATTGTTCCCCTGATTTGCGAAAGAACCCTATTTGAAAAATTTAAATTGGACCGAATGCAAAACATTGTGCAATCGGCCATGATCCAAAGTCAACAAACTTGGTTGCCCAACTTGATCAACCCTGTGAAGTTTAAAGAATTTATAGTACTACAAAAAAATGCACAGAAATTAATTGCCCATTGTGAAGTAGGTGAAAAAATAGATATTAAAAAAATAATGGCCCATCAAGATTGTCTTTTATTGATTGGACCCGAGGGTGATTTTAGCCCCTCCGAAATTGAACTGGCCCTTCAAAATGGTTGCCAAGCCATTCATTTGGGTCCAAGTCGACTTAGAACTGAAACAGCTGGCCTATTTGCCCTAAGTGTCTTAAAAAATTTCTAATTTCAAGCAATGAAAATTGTTGAAGTCAATTCGGCCGCATTAGCCAATGCTTTTATTGAAATCAATGCACAAATGCATCAAGGCAATCCAAATTACATTAGACCCTTGAATAAAGAGGTAGCTGAAGTTTTTGACCAAAACAAAAATAAATTATTTCAACAAGGCAATGCCAAAAGATGGTTGTTGGAAAACAAAGAAGGCAAACTCATTGGGCGCATTGCTGCTTTTTATTATTCAAGCTATAAAAACAAGGGCACTGAATTTCCGGTTGGCTGTGTAGGCTTTTTTGATTGCATCGATGATTTCGACGCTGCTCAATTGCTTTTCGATACGGCTAAAAATTGGCTTGCAGAAAATGGCATGCAGGCGATGGACGGCCCCATTAATTTTGGAGACCGAGACAAATGGTGGGGACTCATGGTCAAAGGTTTCGAGCAAGCCCCCATGTATGGCATGTCCTATAACCCACCCTATTATGAAAGCTTATTCAAGCAGTATGGATTTGAAAATTTTTACAATCAATACTATTATCAAAAAAAAATAAACGAATCTTTACCACCCAGATTCGAAGAGCGTTACCATAAATTTAAAGCCAAGCCCGATTATTCGGCTCAGCATTTAGATAAAAATAAGTTGGAAAAATTTGCCCAAGATTTTGTGCAAGTTTACAATAGTGCTTGGGCGCAACATGGAGAAGCCAAGGAGATTAGCTATGATCAAATAATTCAACTATTTAACATGCTTAAAGCTGTGATGGATGAAAAAGTAATTTGGTTTGCTTATTACAAAGAAGAGCCCATTGCTATGTTTATTAATATACCAGACCTTAACCAGTATTTTAAATATTTCAATGGCCATTTAGGGCTTTTGCAAAAATTGCATTTATGGTGGATGAAATGGAACAAGTCCAATTCCAAATTAACTGGCTTGGCTTTTGGCGTGGTGCCTAAATACCAAGCCTTGGGTGTAGATAGTTTTTTAATTTATGCCTGCGATTTGTGGTTGAAAGAGACCGAAATTTATCAAGAATACGAAATGGGTTGGGCAGCCGACTGGAACCCTAAAATGGTGAATATTTATAAAAGCTTGGGCGCCCTTCCTAGCAGACAAATGGTTACTTATAGATATATATTTGATACAAATGCCCACCCTTTTGAAAGGCATCCCATGATGGATTATAGCGTAAAATCCTAAGTCAAAATAGCAATTTATAATTAGGGGATAAGATTTAATTCCTCATTGAATACTTTTGATTTTGAATGTGTATATTGCGCGTCAAGTATGGATAATTTTGTTGTTTCAGCTAGAAAATATAGGCCCCAAAACTTTAATACAGTGGTGGGACAGTCGCATATTACGACGACCTTAAAGAATGCCATTTTAAATAATCATTTGGCCCATGCCTTTTTATTTTGCGGTCCAAGAGGGGTGGGTAAAACTACTTGTGCCAGAATTTTAGCTAAAACCATCAATTGCACCCATGTCACCAAGGAAGGAGAAGCCTGCAATGAATGTGCATCTTGTGTTTCTTTTGAAAAAGGCGGCAGTTTAAACATTCATGAGTTAGATGCGGCCAGCAACAATTCAGTGGATGATATTAGAACCTTAGTGGAACAAGTACGTTTTGCACCACAAGCTGGAAAATACAAAGTTTATATTGTAGATGAGGTGCACATGTTAAGTACCAGTGCCTTCAATGCCTTTTTGAAAACCTTAGAAGAGCCACCTCCTTATGCCATCTTTATTTTAGCCACAACTGAGAAGCATAAAATATTACCTACCATTTTAAGTAGGTGTCAAATTTTTGATTTTAGACGTATCAATAACAATGATACCGTATTGCATTTAGAAGAGATCATTGGTAAAGAACATATTAAAGCTGAAAAAAATGCATTGCAATTGATTGCACAAAAAAGTGAAGGTTGTATGCGTGATGCCCTAAGCATCTTGGATAAAATTGTTAGTTTCTCTAATGGCGAATTAACTTATGCCAATACCTTAGAGCATTTGAATATTTTAGATGAAGCTTACTATTTTAAACTCTTAGATTATTTAAACAAGCAAGACTTAACGAGTGCTATGCTCTTGTATGATGAAATCAATCAAAAAGGATTTGAAGGAGATATGGTCTTGTATGGCTTAGCAAGTTTTATAAGAAATTTATTAGTTTGTAAAGATCCTGAAAGTGCTAAATTATTAGAATCTATTGAAGGCTGGAGAGCACAATATGTAACAACAGCAGCGGCCATCAGCACCCCTTATTTGGTGAGTGCTTTAAATTTATTAAACGAGGCCGAGATTCAATTCAAGATGGCCAGAAATAAAAGATTGCATGTAGAAATGGCCATCATTAAACTTAATTTTTTGCAACAAGCTATTGAACTAAGCATGGAAGATAGCCAAGTGGTAAAAAAAAAACTGATTGATAGCCACTACCCCATTCGGGTTAAAAAAATAGTTCCATTAAGCAATATAGTAGTTAACCAAGAAGCAAAGTTGGTTATTGAATCGGTACCAGTAGTACAAAATAAAATTAAAGAACCAGCTATACCTTCTTCAAAGCCAGCTGTAACCTCAGTTAAAAATCCAATAGCAACGCCAATTCAGTCATCAGTAGCACCATCCAATTCCAACGACGGCAATAAAAAAAACCTACTGGCTGTATTACAAAAGAAATACGGAGAGCAATACGAAATTGAAGAAGTGATTGAATCACTTCCTTTGAATATGGAATTGTTAAGGAAATGCTGGGATGACTATACGCTATATTTAGAAACTGCATTGAAACATTCTGCTGCAGGTACTTTTAAGTTTGCTGAACTTTCTATTGAGGATGAAACTCATTTCACCATTACCGTACCTGCTTTGACAGCCCAAAAATTTGTAGAGCAAGAAAGGATGAATTTATTAGAAAAAGTTTGGGACAGTTTTCACAACAGGGCCATACAATTCAATATTTTAGTTGCTGCAGGTGAAAAAGAAGATGTCCCACTTCATTTAAGTTTGAATAGCAAACAGAAATTCGAGAGAATGGCCAGTCAATATCCACTAATTGCTGAATTAAAAACAAAATTGAACTTAGAAGTTTATTTTTAAAGCATGGCTTTTTTGTAGCCCTTTGATTTCAAGTATTGAAATATTTTTTGACGGTGGTCCCCTTGAATAATAATCTCCCCGTCTTTCACCGACCCTCCTGTTCCGCAATGATTTTTTAAAGTTTTGCCTAAGGTATTCATCGCTTCTTCATTGCCAATAAATCCAAGTACAATGGTCACTGTTTTTCCTGCACGTTGTTTGGTTTCTAATATAACTTTCAAGGGCTGCGCTTCGACACTCAGTGTTTCCATTTCCTTTTGCTCAGATGGAGGCAAATAATTTGGATCGGTACTGTAGACCAAGGGCGAAAGATGGTTACTATAATTTTTTTTACTCATGGAGGTCTAAAAATAGAATAAAAGATTTTATAAAAAAAATGGTCCTTAGCTTACCCTAACACTAATGATACTTAGTCCATTTTTTTCTTGTAATAGCAGGGTAAGATTGTATTTTATAAGTCCTGACAACAATTTTCCAGTAATGTAAATAGTCGTCCCCACTTTACGTTCGGCTATTCTTTCAAAACCCACTATAGCTTTATTGTTGAAAAAATTTTGAAGTTGTTGATTGGCTTCTGCTGGACTAAATTTTTGCTGATTGATTTGATCTAATATAGTCACTTCGACTTCTTTGTCCCAAAAGGACAAAAGGTTAGAGAAATTAGCAGTTTGTAAATTTTGTACAAGCTGTTCTGTCTGCTTTTGAGCCATTAAAGGCGCAAAAGAAATCAAAAAACCCAGGATCAACAGTATTTTGCGCATAGTACTCGTTTTTTAACTATTATAACCGCTTAAAGTTTGTAATCTGCCTAGTATTTTGAAACTTTGTAGTAGAATACAATTAAAAACAAAGTTACAGCTAAAATAAGGTAAGAAAATGTCAAAAAAAGTAATATTAATCATCATGGATGGATGGGGATTGGGTTTGGTTCCAAAAGCAGATGCAATTCAACAAGCCCATGTTCCATTTGTACATAGTTTGTATGCCCAATATTCCAATACTACCTTGGTCACTTGTGGAGAAGCAGTAGGATTGCCAGACGGACAAATGGGCAATAGCGAAGTGGGTCATTTGAATTTAGGTGCAGGAAGAATTGTGTACCAAGAATTACAAAGAATCAATGTTGCCATCAAAGATGGTGAATTGGCTAGCAACAAAACCTTATTAACAAGCATCCAATATGCCAAAGAAAATAATAAGCCACTACACTTATTAGGTTTAGTAAGTGATGGAGGAGTGCATGCCCACACGAGTCATTTAAAAGCACTCACCGATATTTGTAAAGCGCAAGGATTAACCAAGGTATTCATTCATGCCTTTACTGATGGAAGAGACACTGATCCAAAAAGTGGTTTAGGTTTTGTTGAAAATGTAGAAAAACATTTAGCAGAAAGTGTTGGAAAAATTGCTACAGTGAGCGGCAGGTATTATGCCATGGATAGAGACAAACGATGGGAAAGAGTAAAGTTGGCGTATGATGCATTGGTCAAAGGGGAAGGACCTACCGCTTTGACGGCGACAGCGGCGATTACTGAAAATTATGCCAATGGAATTACAGATGAATTTATCAAACCTACCATACTAGTAGAAAATGGGCAACCTATTGTTACCATTCAGGAAGGAGATGCTGTATTGTGTTATAATTTCAGAACCGACCGTTGCAGAGAAATCACAGAAGTATTAACGCAAAAAGATTTTCCTGAATTTGGAATGAAAAAATTGAATGTGCATTATACCACTATGACCAAATATGATGAGACTTTTAAAAATGTAGCGGTCATTTTTGAAAACGATAACTTAGTCAATACCCTGGGTGATGTTTTAGCACAAAACAATAAAAAACAAATTCGAATTGCTGAAACAGAAAAATACCCACATGTAACTTTTTTCTTTAGCGGAGGCAGAGAAAAACCTTTTGAAGGAGAAACAAGAATCATGGCTGCTTCGCCCAAAGTAGCTACCTATGATTTAGAACCAGCAATGAGTGCCAAAGAATTAACAGATAAATTGTTGCCAGAAATAAATGCAGGAAATCCTGATTTTATTTGTTTGAATTTTGCCAATGCTGATATGGTAGGTCATACAGGTGTTTTTAGTGCGGTAGTGAAAGCGGTGGAAACAGTGGATGCCTGTGTAAAAGAGGTGGTGAATGCTGGTTTAAACAATGGTTATACCATCTTCTTAACTGCAGACCATGGCAATGCCGATTATATGATCAATGAAGATGGTAGTCCGAATACAGCACATACCACCAACTTGGTCCCTTTCTTTATTATTGATAAGGAATGGAAGGGCCCCATTCAAGCAGGTAAATTGGGCGATTTGGCCCCTACTATTTTAACCATGATGCAATTGCCTATTCCTAAAGAAATGACTGGAAAAGTCTTAATTTAAATAAGAAGTAAAATTAACATAAGCAAAAAAATAATGCTTGATGGGTTTTAATTTATGCTATGGCCCAAAAGGCAAAAAGACTTAGCTAACAATGTATTAATTATAAAATGAAAATCGTAAAAGCAACCTATATCATTTCAAGTCCAAGTTTTGATCAATGTCCTGATTTAAAGGCACCAGAATATGCATTTATTGGACGTAGCAATGTGGGTAAGTCTTCCATCATTAATGCATTGTGTTCTCAAAATAATTTAGCAAAAACTTCTGGCACGCCAGGTAAAACACAGCTAATTAATCATTTTGAAATTACCAGCATGAGTATAGCGAAAGGCAAACAAGACAAATGGTATATTGTAGATTTACCTGGTTATGGATTTGCTAAAGTGGCTCAAAGTAGTAGAAGAAGATGGGAACAAATGATAGAAAACTATATAAGAAAAAGAGAAAACTTAAGCCGTGTTTTTGTTTTGATCGATAGCCGACATACACCTCAAAAAATAGACCTTGCTTTTGTACAACAGTTGTTTAAATGGGAAATTCCTTATACCATTATATTCACCAAATCTGATAAAGAAAAACCAGGTGTGGTGACTAGAAATGTGAAATTATTCTTTGATGCCTTAAATGAAGTATTGCCTTATCTACCACAAGGTTTTGTCACCAGTGCAGAAAAAAGAACGGGGGTGGATGAAGTGTTGGCTTGCATCGACCAATACAATAAATTAGACGCAGAGGGTCTTTAAAAATTAGTTCACCATCTTATCAGCACAGCAACTGCTTGCAAAAGCTTCTGGTTTTGCTTTAAATGCAAAACCCATACCCAAAATATAACCCATGGCTTCTTTCAAAGCATCATTACTTTTGAATTGTGGATTCGTATTGATGTCGGCATGGACTTCCATTTCTACATTGTATTGGATAAACAAATCGCAAAGCTCATAAGCAATCTCAACGCTTTTGGCCACTTCTGTTAACATACGTTCTTTTAAATGAAATTTCTGCGTAGTCTTTTCATTGTGGATGTACATAAATCCACCATTGTGTTCTCTTAGAAAAACAATTACCGTAGCAAATTCAGTAATATTGGCTTTGACTTGACTATCAGTGCCAATGCATACTTTTAATTTTGTTTTCTTTTCAGATTCAGCAATAATTGCTTCTTGAACCGCCTCCTTAATAGGTAGGATAATTTTTTCTCCATTGAATTTTCTCCAAAGCATAAAAAAATAATTTAAGTTGCTCAATAATGCAGTAGTAAATTAATGAATTCAAGGTAGATGTGATACAATTAGCCAATTCAGTTTTCAACAGCTCGTGGATAAGCCCAGAATTTAAAAAAAAACAACCTAGTTTTATTACCTTTGGCCCCATTACAATTGCTCGACTATGAAAATATTGATTCAATACATCAAGCCCTTTAAAAGCCTCGTATTCTTAGCCTTTATACTGGCTGGAATTAACCAAACTTTCTCTTTATTCGACCCCATGATTTTTGGTCGTTTGATTGACGGTTTTGCCAAAAGCCCTTTATTAGACAAAGCAGGACAACACCGCAGTCAGTCTGATTTTTTATGGGGTGTGAGCAATATGTTGTTATTATTGGTAGGTACTGCGATGGTAAGCCGCATTGCCAAAGCGTTTCAGGACTATACGGTCAATGTGATTATTCAAAAATTTGGTGCAGCTTTATTTACAGATGGATTAAGACATTCCATGCAATTACCTTATCAAGCCTTTGAAGATCAAAGAAGCGGAGAAACCTTAAGTATATTAACTAAGGCTAGAACCGATTGTGAAAAGTTCATTAGTTATGTGGTAAATGTACTTTTTGGCATCATCGTCAGCGTCATCTTTGTATCTGTTTATGCTACTAGATTGCATTGGTCCATCATCCCCATTTATATTGGAGGTGCCAGCATGATTGCTTATGTTACCAATTTGTTAAGTAAAAAGATTAAAGTCATTCAAAAAAATATTGTCAAAGAAACCACTACATTGGCAGGTACCACCACCGAAAGTTTACGCAATATTGAATTGGTGAAAAGTTTAGGATTGACCACTCAGGAAATAAATAGGTTAAACAACAATACGTATAAAATTCTTGCCTTAGAATTAAAAAAAGTAAAAAACATTCGCTCTTTAAGTTTTGTACAAGGCACCATGGTAAATTTTTTAAGACAGGTGATCACCTTCACATTGATGTGGCTCATCTTCAAAGAAATATTAACGGTAGGTCAATTGATTTCTTTACAATTTTATAGCTTCTTTATTTTTGGACCCTTGCAGGAAATTGGAAGTATCATCCTGAGTTATAGAGAAACAGAAGCGTCTTTGAATAATTTTGATGCCCTAATGAAAAAGCCAACAGAGCAAATTCCAACCAACCCAGTGGAAGTTGGTACCATCGAAAATTTAGCTTTTACAAATGTTGGTTTTCAACACCAAACAGCCAATTTCAAAGCCATTGCAGATATTAGTTTCGAAGCCAAAAGAGGCGAAACCATTGCCTTTGTTGGACCTTCAGGGGCTGGGAAAAGCACTTTGGTCAAATTATTAGTGGGTTTATATCAAGCTCAAGAAGGAAAAATAATGGTCAATGGCGTAGATACCAATCAGATCAATATGAATGAACTTAGAAATCAAATTAGCTTTGTGACACAGGATACACAATTATTTGCAGGCACCATTACAGAAAACTTAGCCTTTGTGGCACCCCATGCCACCAATGAAGAAATGTTATTGGCATTAACCAAATCAAGCTGCACCAATATTTTAGACAAAGGCGGCAAAGGCTTGGATACCTTAATTGGCGAAGGAGGTTTAAAACTAAGCGGTGGCGAAAAACAAAGATTGTCTATCGCACGCGCTTTACTAAGACATCCACATTTATTAATTTTTGACGAAGCCACTTCTTCTTTGGACAGCATCACAGAAGAATCCATTACTGATACCATCCGACAACTTTCATCCGAAAGGGAACAAATCACCATCATGATTGCACATCGATTGAGCACCATCATTCATGCGACCAGAATTTATGTACTTGAAAAAGGACAAGTGATAGAACAAGGTACCCATGATTCTTTGTTGTTGGAAAAAGGATTGTACTATGCCATGTGGCGTCAACAAATTGGAGAGCGAAGAGCTTCGAATTAAATAAAGTAAAAAAATTACACTCGATCAAATTTCTTTCTAAGGTATTCCATCACCGTAGGATCTTCCAGCCCCTCCATGTCACTTAATTCCAATTCAATGGCCTTGGTACTTAATCTAATTTCAATCAATGATAAAAAAATGGAGATAGAAAAAGTAACCAAACTAATACCAAAGACTATTTTTGCCAATGCTTGGAATTGAATAAATATAAAGAACATAGAAACAATGGATAAGAGCAAGGTAGCCACTCCATAAGTTTGCATGTTTTGAATGAGCTTAATGCGGTATTTTAGATTCTTGATCTGCCCAAAAATGATATGACGCTGCTCCTCTTGCTGGTATTTATCATGCAGGGCCCTCACCCTATTGGAAAGGGCCAAAAATCGATTGGTGTAGGCCAACATAATAAGACTAATAGCTGGAAAAAGAAGGGCGGGTATATTTACAGATAATTCCATGACACAAAAATATAAAGTATTTTTGTGAACTCCCCAGCGAATATGGAAAAAGAGCAATTTAAACAAATACAATCCAGTCTGCCCTCCAACCCAGGCATTTATCAGTATTTTGATGAAAAGGGACAATTGTTGTATGTAGGTAAGGCCAAGAATATTAAAAAAAGAGTAAGCTCTTACTTTTTAGCTACACAGGATTCCCAAAAAACCATTGAACTGGTTCAAAAAATTAAAGACATTCAATTTACACTGGTAGATTCCGAACACGATGCCTTTATTTTAGAAAATGAATTGATCAAGAATTATCAACCTAAATACAATATTAATTTAAAAGATGATAAAACCTATCCCTACATTGTCATAAAAAAAGAGGCTTTTCCTAGAGTATTTTATAGTCGTAGAAAAATTAAAGATGGGTCTACCTATGTTGGCCCATTCACCAACGGACTTGCAGTCAGGGAATTGCTAGATCATATCAAACGCACTATTCCACTCAGAACTTGTACCCTTCCACTTAATAAAAAAAATATTGCTTTAGGTAAATTCAAAGTTTGCTTGGAATATCATTTAGGCAATTGTCTTGGGCCTTGTGAAGGTTTACAAACCCAAGAAGCCTATGATGCTTCTATTGAACAAGTTAATTTCTTGCTCAAAGGCAATATCAAACCTGTACTTCAGACACTCAAAACAACGATGATGCAGGAGGCTGCCGCACTTGCATTTGAAAAAGCCGACTTCACTAGAAGAAAAATAGAAGAACTAGAAAATTATCAAAGCAAATCGGTAGTCTATATAAAACAACAAGCGCCAATTGATGTTTTTAGTATCGCCTATGAACAAGACCAAGCCTACATTAGTTATTTAATGGTACAAGAAGGTCGCATCATGCAAACACATATTTTACCGCTTAGCGTTCCTTTGGAAGAAACCAAGGAAACTATTTTGGCCTTTGCCATTCATTATTTCAGAAATAATTTACAATCCATTGCCAAGGAAATTATTGTTCCTTTTGAATTAGAAGATCAATTGCCAGGTATTAAATATACCCTTCCTAAACAAGGAGACAAAGAACAATTATTATTATTGTCGCAAAAAAATGCCGACTATGCTATAAAAGAATGGTTGCAAAAACAAGCTTTATTGGCCATAGAAGATAAAGAAGAAAATATTATTCTAGAGGAATTGAAAACCTTACTGCATCTAAACCAAACTCCTGTCCATATTGAATGTTTTGATAATTCTAATATTCAAGGGGCCTATCCAGTTTCTGCGATGGTTTGTTTTAAAAATGGCCTCCCTAGTAAATCGGAGTACCGAAAATTTAATATCAAATCGGTGGTAGGTATTGACGATTTCGCCAGCATGAAAGAAACCGTATTCAGAAGATATACTTCGGTGCTGGAAAAAAAACAAGCACTTCCCCAACTGATTATCATTGATGGGGGTAAAGGACAATTGAATGCAGCCTTAGAAGCCCTTAGCAGCTTAGGTATTGAACATCAGGTGACCACCATTGGCCTGGCAAAAAACTTGGAAGAATTATTTTTCCCTGGAGATTCCGAATCGATACAACTAAATTGGAACAGCCCAGCGCATAAATTAGTGCGCAATATCCGCGACGAAGTACACCGCTTTGGTATTCAGTTTCACCGTAGCCAAAGATCCAAAGGCGCACTTGAAAATAGTTTAGATGAAATTGTAGGCATTGGCCCTAAAACAAAGGACCTCTTACTGGTTTATTTTAAATCAGTACAAAAAATAAAAGAAGCAAAAATAGAATTACTGACAGAAATCATTGGTGCAAAAAAAGCAAATTTATTGAAAGAAGCTTTTGCTAAAGGCTCAACTTAATACACCCATCTGTCCTGTTCGTAATCAAAAATTTTCTGTTTGATTTTATCTCCCTCCAACAACCTTCTTTTTGGATCTGAAAACAAGGAATTCAACATTTTGTCGTTGTAATTGTCTAAGGTAGATTTGACCACATACCCATTGAAATACCTGCTTTCAAACAATTCCTCCCAAGTAATTCTACTAGATATATTTCTTGGATTGTATACTTCATGTTTGGCTAAACTATTTCTCAATTCGGGATAGTAGATCCAGAACAAAGTTCTCTTCACCGGCTTATTGTTGATCACAATCGTCGCCACAGGTGCAATACCAATAATTCTGCAATACATTCTACTGGTTTTACTATCAAAAATGAATTGCTCTTTTAATCTGAAAGTATAAATAGAGTCTGGATTGGGTGCTAGTTTGGTATTATATATGATGCTGGTATCAAAAACGTTTGGGTTGTTTATATTTTGCACCAATTGGGTATCTAAACTTCCTTTCAACATTGCATTTACATCGTCTAGATTCAATGGTTGGGTAAAACGGTCATCCCCACCTTCTGCAGAAAATGGTACTACGCCATCGTTTTCTATGGCCCTTAACAAGATGGCGAAAAAGCGTTGGTCGCCATTGTCATCATAGGCTTGATAGATAAAGGGTCTATTAATTTTTTCTCTACCATCTACTTCTTCCCAAACAAATTCGCTAAACAAAGCATCTTCCTCTCTCAAGTTTTGATAATTGACAGGGGTTCTTGTCTGTGTAGATTTTTTTGAAGTATTACCAGAAGAAAAACCATAATTGTTTCTTAAACTCTTTTTTAAGTTGGCATTGAATCCACCCACCAAGGTGGTATCAATAGACTTGCTTGGCTTCACATTTGGATCGGGGGCCGTAGTAGTTTTACTTACCAAAGGGGCTTGTACTGATGGCAACTGGATTGGAGCAATGCTGTCTTTTGCATTGCTGGTCGTTGCTGGGCCAGCTTTTTTCTTGTAATTGAATTGTGCTTGTCCAGTAGAAGCCAATAAAAGTCCTCCCAATAAAAAGCAAATAGGACTAATCAGTTTTTTCATTTTCTATATTTTAAATTGCCTTTTTTCTACCAATAATTTTGGAATAAAAATTATTGTAGAATAAAAGTAATTGTTTGATCTAATTTTCTAGTTCCACCACCTGGCTCTGTCACTTTTATTTCACCAATCGTAACAGTGGTTCCAGGCTGACATCTTCTGATCAATGCTTGCGCACCTCCAGCAAAAGCAGCCCCATTCACTTCTGCGACTTCCGCTTCTTCAAAACCTTTGCCAGTGGCAACAACAATAAATGAAACCACATTGAATTTAATGCCTTCAAATACAAAATCTCTTAAATCGGCGATCACCCCTTGTTGCACTCTAAATTTATTGGCAAGCATATTACCTCCTGCGCTTCCGCCTACAATGGCAATAGGATCTGGTACTCTTTTAACTGGAATAGAAATTTTTTGCGCATACTTGCCGCTGTTGACATTCACCAATACATTTCCCAACTGCGTACACTTTACAATGTATTGACCTGCACTTGCTTTGCTAATGGTTGAACCACTTCCTTCCACAGCCACATTGATATTTTCTGCACCTCCACCGCCGGTAATGGTCAATGGATTGTCTAAGCCTTTATAAAATACCCTTGTTTTATCAGTAGACACGACCAAACCAACAGGGGTACCTACGGTATACTTTACATCTTTTTCAATAATAGCAGTTTCTCCATTGGGCTTTAGAAAAGAAATGCGCACTCTCTTGATGCTGGCCCCTGGTGCACCAGCTGTTGTTTTGTAAACGGCAGACCCATCTGCGGTAATAGGAACCGTGTTACCGTCAATGGTAATGGTTGGTTTTGCAGCACTGCTAAAAGCACCCACACCTGCTGTAATCACTAATTCTTCACCTGACATTAAGTACTGTGAATTGGAAGCTGCAAAGGCATTGAACTGATCGTAAATCAATTCCACTTCTCCAATCTCTTTGTGACAATATTCCACTACCTGCGCTTCACTATTTCGAATGTCGTTTTGGAATTTAGTTAAGATGGTTACCGCAGCCACAGTTGGTGTCATATTAAAATAAGCATAACCCCAATCAGTTTTTCCAGCAATACTTTTTGTTTCTGGAATTCTTAAATCAAGTGGTAAATTAGGTAAAACCTCTTTTTCAATGGCAGGATCAATGGCTGCTAAATCTGCTTTAAATTGTACCAATTTTTTATACAACTCTTGGCTTCTAGTTTCCCCACTTTTATAATTTAAAAACAACCTAGTCGTCGCTTCTAAATCATCTTCCTTATATTCTTCTTTGCCGTCTTTTATTTTTAATCCAGAGGCTTGCTTCAATTCTTTTTTTAAATCTGCTACATAATTAAACATCGCATCTGCATAACCATGTGCCTTCTCTGCCTTAGGTGCCCAGATGGCTGCTTTTTCTGCAGTTTTAGGATCGGCTAATTTTTTTTGTAAAGATTTATAAATATCTGAATTCTTGCGCTCAATAATATCATTTGCGTTGGCCAAACTTTGATCAATGGTTTTGAATGCATTCAAAATTTCGCTAGATACATTTAATGCCAATAAAGCAGTCAACACAATGTACATGATGTTGATCATTTTCTGCCTCGGCTCCTTAGGTAATGACATGTATACTAGTTTTTAATAAAGTAAAAGATTTTAAAATAAAATTAACGTCCTTGCATGGCAATGATCATATTGCCATACACTTGATTCAATTTGGTTAAATTATCCGCCAACAAAGCAATTTGTTCTTTTGCTCTAATGGCATCTTGTGCCGAACTTGACATGGCATTGGATGCTTCAGCCAATTTACTGTAATAGGTATTCATGGCCTCCATGCTTTTGCTCATCATTTGAAATTGTTCGTTCAAATTCTTCACTCCATCAGTAGCCAAAGCGAAACTGCCTAAATTAGTTGAAACTCCTGCTACTGCATCCTTGATAGCACCCAATGCAATGGCGGCATCCTTGGTATTGTGTGTAAAATCTTTGCTAGATTTTGACATGTCTGCCAAATCGCCCAAATACATGGCTGTATCATTTAGTCGTTGGAAACTGTTGCTTAATTTTTCGAAAGCAGCGCCATCTAGTTTGGCCGCTTCTAAATGAGACATCACTGAATCCACTGCACCGGTTTGTGGCGCATGCGTGGCATCTCCTACTTCTGGAGGAGGCAAAAAGGCATAAATGGTAAAGATGGCTGCTTCAGTAATAAATCCAAGAATTAAAGCATAATCTGCCCATCCAAGATGTAAAATTTTAGCCAATGTTGCAATAATAACAACAGCTGCTCCCAATGAAAAAACTACATTGATGATTTTATTGGTTTTTGGAGAAATAGAATTTGACATTTTGGAAATTTAATAGTTTTAAATAAAATTTTATTCTTTGTTTAATTAATTCTTGGCGCCATAGATAAGACACATCTAAATCCAATATAAGACTTGGCCGTATCTTGGTATTCATAATTTCTTGTACTCACTTGGCAATTGTAGGCAATGTCTTTCCATGAACCACCTCTAATCACTTTACGTTTCATTAATATTGGATCCTCGTCTTTGGCATTGTATTGCAAGTCCGGACTAAAATCACCCACGAAATTATAACCCCCTTCGTAGAAAATAGAACTGGTCCATTCTGCCACATTGCCTGCCATATCAAATAGTTTATACCCGTTTTCTGCGTAGGATTTTACCTTGGTGGTGTAAATATTGTCTGCCTTGGTACTGCCTCCAAAATAATCTCCTCTGCCTGGTTTAAAGTTGGCCAGTAAACGACCTTCTTTAGTTCTGGTATAAGGTGAGCCCCATGGATACATGGCATTTGCTTTTGAATTGCCTCTTGCTGCATATTCCCATTCAGCTTCTGTAGGCAAACGGAAAATGCCATCAATTTTAGCATCTGCGCGACCAGGTTTTCCATTGTAGTAATCGCTGTTATTGGTTCTCCAATGACAAAAGGCGGTGGCTTGTTTCCAAGTCACTCCCACTACAGGATACTCATTGTAAGAGGGATGTGAAAAATACATGCGGGTTAGAGGCTCATTGTAAGAATAAGAAAAATCACGCATCCAAACTAAAGTGTCTGGATATACTGGCTCTTCCTTGGTCACCATAAAATCACTCAATGGAAGTTCTAAAGATTTAGAAGCCAATGCAGCTGCTTTTAAATCTACAAAAGAATATTTATAAATTAACTTAGTATTGTCAATACCAATTTTTCCTTTGTAACGATTGTCTGGACTTAAAAGCAATTCATTTAATTTTTCAATGACTGCCTTGCTATTCATATTGATTCTTTGTGCGCGGTTCCAATCTACTTTAATGGTATCTTCTGTTTGATTGATACCGCCTAGATATACAGCTAAATATTTTAATGAGTCACTCACATAGCTTACAAATTTTCTATACTGTTCATTGGTGATTTCCGTTCTATCCATCCAAAAGCTTTGAACTGAAACTAATTTTTTTCGATTCACCATTGAATTGTCAATTTGCTCATCACTGGCCCCCATAAAGAAGGAGCCTCCTGGAACAAATACAGTATGTGCAGGGTCTGAATTAAATTTTGGATTCCCTTTGTTTGATTCAAAAGCCATGATCAACAAGGCGCCCGCCATCATACTTAGTACAATGATTGGAAATTTAAACCTTACTTTATATAATTTTTTTATCATATCGTTTTTTTAACCTGACCCCCTAGTTCTACATAAGAACGAAAAAAATGGAATAAAATTTTATTTTTTAAAACAATTATTTCAAATTTTCTAGTGGAAATCAATGATTTAGCACCCTTAATCAAGGTTTGCAAATTAATTCATTAGTTGTTAGATATTTGCTAAAAATTCATTTAGCTCAATAATTGGTGCCAAACAATGTTTGTTTTGACATATAAAATATTGATTATCAACACTTTGCTTTCCTTTGGTCAATAAAATGGTCTCTTCTTCTTTCGTTGTAAAAACAATCAAATGATGAGGTAAAAACTTAGACAATACTCGACCTAATCCATTTAATGCATTTTCTCCCACACAAACTAATTCCACCATCCCAACCGCCATTTGACTAAAAGTCTGGGCCCAATAACTATAGGAATTGGGATATTGTAGCATCATTTTTTTCATTGCCCTCACCATTGCTGCAGCTTGATTCATCCAATCGCATTGCTCAAAAACCTGACCCAAATAGAACAAGTTAGAACACATCATGGCATTGGCGCTTGGTTGAGCACCATCATACAGTTCTTTTTTTCTAAGGATAATGTCTTTTTGATAATTGGCCGTATAGTAAAAAAACAATTCGTCTTCGTCCATAAAATGAGCTTGCACATAGGCTGTCCATTTTTTTGCTTTCTCTAAATAATGGATATCCCCAGTAATGATTTGTAATTGAATATAGGCTTGAATCAAACTGGCATAATCTTCCAAAAAAGCATTGGCCTTGGTCAAGCCCTTGGTATAAGTATGGTGAAAATAATTTTCTTCTGCATTGTACAAATTCAATTCCAACCATGCCATGGTGGCCATGGCTTTTCTTTTTAATTTTTCATCCCCAAGTGCTGCATAAGCCTTGCATAAAGCAATGATCATTAAATTGTTCCAAGATAAAATAATTTTATAATCCAAGGCAGGTCTTATCTTTTTTGTGCGCGTTGCAAATAATTTTTGCCTGGCTATTTCAAAATTTAAAGCATTGTCTGCTTCCTCCATATTTTGGGTCCAAAGTATATTGGTATGTTCCCAATTGCCTGCTGTTGAAATTTGGTAGTGTTGGCAAAAGTCTTCAAAAATTGCAGGATCAATGGTTGCTTTGATTTCTTCAAAAGTCCAGGTATAAAATTTTCCTTCCACCCCCTCGCTGTCTGCATCCAAGGCTGCAAAATAACCCCCTGCCTCATTGGCCAACTCTCTATCTAAAAATTGAATGGTGGCTTCCATGACCCTTTTATAATTTTCTTTTTTGGTGAGTTGGTAAGCTTCTGCCAAAACAGAAAGTAACAAAGCATTGTCATACAACATCTTTTCAAAATGCGGTGCCTGCCATTGTACATCTGTACTATACCTTGAAAAGCCTCCGCCCAAATGATCGTAAATGCCGCCTTGAATCATTTTGTCCAATGTTCTTACCCCATGTACGATTGACGATTGATCTTGATTTAAATAATAATTCCTAAATAAAATTTGAATAGAAAAAGTTTGTGGAAATTTTGGCGCTGCACCAAAGCCACCCCACTGCGTATCAGCATTTTGTAAAATTCTATTGGCCATCAAGGCGAGTTCTTCTTTGGTAGCCAAGACTTCTGTTGCTAGATCATTTTGCAATGTATTTTTCCCAGCGGAGGCAATATGGTTGGTTAAATTTTCAGATTGTTCAATTAATTTTGCTGGTTGATTTTGATAAGCTGCTTGCACCTCTTTTAATACTTCCATCCAAGAAGCCCTTTGATGCATGGGTACGGGAGGAAAATAAGTACCTCCATAAAAAGGTTTGCCATTGGGCAGTAAAAATATATTCAAAGGCCAGCCTCCAGCACCGGTCATGGCTTGTAGCGCATCCATGTAAATATGGTCCACATCAGGTCGCTCTTCCCTGTCTACTTTTACATTGATAAAATGTGTATTCATATAGGCCGCCACTTCTTCTGACTCAAAACTTTCTCTTTCCATCACATGGCACCAATGACAGGCTGCGTAGCCTATGCTTAATAAAATGGGTTTATTTTGGGCTTTGGCAATATCAAAAAGCGAATCGGACCAAGGTATCCAATGTACCGGGTTGTGTGCATGTTGTAATAAATAGGGGCTGCTTTCGTGAATGAGCTGATTGGTCAATGATAGATGTGCATTCATATGGAATGCTTTTTATTTCTTTTTATTATTAGTAGAAAGATATTGATCCAACCCTGCAATCATACTTGGTGTTTGAGGACTTGGCACTTTTATGTGTAAAACAAAGCCTGCCTCTTCTACCGCTTTGCAAGTGCTAGAACCAAAAGCGCCAAAGGCGGTTCCATTTTGTTTGAAATCTGGTTTATTTTGTAGGAAACTTTTCAATCCACTTGGGGTGAATAAACAAATCACATCAAAATGGTGTTCTAAGAGTACTTTTTTAATATCACTGAATTCTGTTCTATACATATAACCTAGGTCATAGCTGCAGTCGTGTTCTTTTAACCAATTGACAATTTCGTTGTCTTGTTGATTTTCACTACACACATATAGGAATTTTTCATTGCCTTTATGTTTATTTAATACATCAAACAATTTCTTATTGGTACCATCTGCTCCAAAAAATACTTTACGTTTACGGTACATGATAAATTTTTGCAAATACAAGGCGACCGACTCAGTTACACAAAAATATTTGGTGTCTTGACTAATGCTTAGCTTTAATTCATCACAGGTTCTGAAAAAATGATCAATGGCATGTTTGCTCGTAAAAATGACAGCAGAAAAACTGGCAATGTCAATTTTGTATTTTCTAAAATCTTTGGAAGGAATTCCTATGAGTTCAATCAAAGGATGAAAATGTAAAGCAACTTTGTGCTTTCTTTCTAAATCAAAGTAGGGAGATTTTTCACTTTCTGGACGCGCCTGTGAAATCAATATTTTTTTGGTCGACTTTGTTGCTGTTTTTTTCTCTTCACTCATTTATTTTCCGTTTTACACTTTGAAAATTAGTAGGTTCCGCCAAAATACTGAACTACCAATTTATACAAAATTAAAAGAGGTAATATTTCGAAAGCACAAAGGTAAAGAAAAAAATGAAAGGAGGATAATTGTAATTTATTCCTAACAGATGTTATTGAAAATAAAAACCTATACAATAAAAGCAAAACAGCAATGCCCGCTGCGCCATAAATGGCTAATGTATAATAGATTGGCCTTGCAAAGGCCATAATTAAGACAAAGGGGACCAGTAAAAATCCCAATACTTTATTGACCAAAAAAACGATAAAAATATACGATTTCACCAATTCTTTTGTATTAAAAATAAAACCTGCTAGTTCTAGGCAAATGTATTTACCAAGGTACAAGCTTGTAAAAAAAAGGATAAGGTACAAATATCCCTGCCAAAAAGATATAGGCAACAAATGTTGCTTAAAAATAAGTAAGTCAGCCATTAAGGAAAAGCTCAAGATAAAACAGATATTTAAAGTCAAAGAAGCAAAACTATTTTGCAAAAGCTGCTCTCTATTTTGAATCATCCGAAGGGTAGATTGACTGAACTGACTCAATAATTTTGGAAAATATAAAGGGTAAACGGTATTAATAAATCCATATAAAAAAAGTAAAGCCACCAACAAATAAAATAAAAAATCTTTGTTGGGTAAGGAAAATCTTTGTTCAATTTTATAAATTACTTGTTGGTCATTATTAAGTGAATTTTTGTTATACAATTGAAAAGCATTTTTTTGATTGCTGAAATATGCTTTATAATCCTTTAAGCTATTGAAAATTGTATCGGTTTGAGGGTCGTGTTTAGATAGAATAAACCAAGCATCTGAAATTTCAAAAGATTTAGGTATAACGGGTATATATTGAATCAATAAGGTATCTTTTTTAAAAAGCGAATCCGATGTATTGGTAGCGCCATCACGCGTTAACAAAAGGGTATCTTTTTGAGTAAAAGCACTCAAAAGGATACATCCAAAGATGATCCAAGCCCCTTTTTTTAGTATTGTCCACATCTATTACAAAAATAAGTATCCTAATGCAGAATTAGTAACTAATGGCTAGCTTTGTTCACCAATCCTTTTTATGTCAGGCATTTACATACATATTCCATTTTGCAAAAAAGCCTGCCACTATTGTAATTTTCATTTCTCTACGCAGACCCAGTACATCGATGAATTTACTTCGGCCCTATTGCTAGAAATTGAATTGCAAGAAAAATACCTAGATAGTAAAATTGAAACCTTGTATTTTGGAGGTGGTACTCCATCGCTATTAAGTAAACAAGCCATTCAGTCCATTTATAATAAGTTAAAAGATCATTTTGACTTCGCCCCTGCTTTTGAATTCACTTTAGAAGCCAACCCTGATGATTTGTCTGCCCAAAAAGCAGCAGATTGGTTAAACATCGGTGTCAACCGACTAAGTATTGGCATTCAAAGTTTTCAATCCCATTCATTGGCATGGATGAATCGGGCCCATACAACAGCTCAAGCGCATCAGTCCATCAAAAATGCCAAAGCAGCAGGCTTTAGCAATATCAGTACTGATTTAATTTATGGTACCCCTCATTTAACCGACCAAGACCTAAGCAAGGACCTTGAGATTTTATTAAATTATGAAATCCCCCATATATCTTGTTATGCTTTAACCGTTGAAGAAAAGACGGCACTATATGCTATGATTCAAAAGAAGACAATGGAAGCGGTAGATACATCACAACAAGCAAGACAATTTAATTTGATCGTGGACAGTTTAGACCAAGTTGGCTGGGAGCATTACGAGATTTCTAATTTTTCTAAACCCAATCAAAGAAGCCAACACAATAGCAATTATTGGAATGGAGTGCCTTATCTAGGATTGGGTCCTGCTGCGCATTCCTACAATATTCATTCTAGACAATGGAATATTGCCAACAACCAATTGTATTTTCAATCCATCAAGAATAAGACCGTACCCGCAGAAATGGAGCCTTTGCCAATCCCAACTCAATTCAATGAATACCTAATGATTTCCTTGAGAAAAATAGAGGGATTTTCTTTTGAAGAAATTAAAAATAAATTTGGGGAGACCTACGAAAATCATACAAAAACAATTGCAACACCTTTTGCAGCTGATGGAAAACTAATAGCAACGCCTACCGGATATACCTTAAGCAAAGAAGCCAGATTTTTTGCAGATGGCATTGCCAGCGAATTTTTCTGGCTAGCGGATTAAACTAAAATTTTTTCAATTTCTTTAAATGCTGCTGTTGGGTCCATCCCCTCCCAAAGTATTTTATATACTGCAGTAATGATGGGTAAAGAAATTTGTAGCTTTTCATTGATGGCCAAAATACACTTACTTGCATTGTATCCTTCAGCGACCATATTTAATTCCAGCTCTGCAGCGCGCACTGAATAACCTTTGCCAATCATATTTCCAAAAGTTCTGTTTCTACTGTGTAAAGAATAACAGGTTACTAGTAAATCGCCTAAGTACACCGATGAATCATAATTGACAGATGGGCAATGTTGATTACTTACCACGGACTTTAACAATTGTTGCATTTCACTGGCTGCATTGGCAATGAATACACTTAAAAAATTATCTCCATATTCTAAACCATGTGCAATGCCTGCTCCCAAGGCATAAATATTTTTTAGTACCCCTGCATATTGTACACCAATGACATCATTGTTGATTCTTGTATTAATATATTCTGTCTCAAAATAGTTGGCAATAGTTTCGGTTGCTTTAAGATCGGTGCCTGAAAAGGTCAAATAAGACAACTGTTCTGCTGCCACTTCTTCGGCGTGACTAGGACCCAATAGAGTAAAATATTGTTCAAGAGGAAAACTAAATTCTGCGTGTAGATAATCGTGTAAAAGCAGATTGCGTTTAGGCAGCACTCCTTTTACTGCAGAAATAATTTGTTTGCCTTTTAAACTATTGGTATCTACACCCATTAAAGAAGCCTCAATATGAATGGAAGGAACTGCAATAACAAGTATATCCGATTGAGCTAGCAGTTCTTTGATATCTGCAAAGAAATTAATTTTAGCTACATCAAAATAAGTATTTCTAAGATAATGAGGATTGTGGTGACGCTTTTTAAAATAGTCTATATTGGCCGTTTGACGCACCCACCAATTGATGGTTTGATGGTTGTCTGTTACAATTTTAGCAATAGCGGTAGCCCAACTTCCACTGCCAATGATTCCAATTCGACTTTGTTCCATTCAATAAAGATACGAAAGAAATAAAAAAGGGGTGGCTTTTTCAAAAGCCACCCCTTTTTTACCCATACCTATCGTTTATTTCTTCTCTTCGAATAATTTTTCTTTAGAAACCACAGCAACCAAACTTCCTTCTTTTAGCGTTTTGCTAACGGTGCTGTAGGGGCCTGTAATAACTTCTTCACCTACTTTTAAGCCTATAATTTCTATAAAGTTTAGATCTTGGATATCAGTTTTCACTTTTACCATTTTTACTTTATGGTCTTTTTGTAAAACAAATACCACTTCTGTTAATTCTTCATTGCCATTTGTTTTAGCTTCGGCTTTATCATCCGTTTTGGTGGTTGACACTTTTGTTTCTTTCCCTTCACCATCTTTGTCTCTAGTAGTCACTGCATTCAATGGAACAGTAACCACATTTACTTTTGATTTGGTTTGTATGTCTGCACTTGCTGTCATCCCTGGTCTAAAAGGAAAGATGTTGTTGTCTTTGACTAAATCGGTATACCCTTCTGGCAACAATCTAATGTGCACTTTGTAATTGGCCACTTCTGTGGTTGAAGCAGCACCTGAAGCAGAAGAGGTAATTGGATTGGCAATTTTATATACTACCCCTTTAAATTTTCTGTTGTTATAGGCATCCACTTCTACTAAAGCAGTATCCCCTAATTTAACTTTAGTGATGTCATTTTCTCCCACATCTACTCTTACCTCAATACTTTTCATATCTGCCACACGTAACATTTCAGTACCCGTCATTTGTGCGGTTCCAACTACTCTTTCTCCTTTTTTAACGTTCATTAAACTCACAATGCCATCCATTGGACAAGTAATTATGGTTCGTGCTAAATCTTTTTCGGCTCTAGCCAATTGTGCATTGGCTCCTTGAATTTGCGCCGCTCCACTTTTAATGGTTTCTTTAGCAGAATTGTAGGCAGACTCTGCAGACCGATAAGCTTGTTCGGTTTGCTCAAATTCAGCTCTTGAAACAATTTTATCAGCAAATAATTTTTTATAACGCTCATAACTTGCTTTAGTGTTCTCGTAGCTGGTTTGCATACCACTCAAAGCTGCTTTTACATTTTCGTATTGTGCTTTAACTTGATTTACACTGGCGGTTACTTGATCTCTTTGTGAAGAATAAATATCTGCATAAATTTTGGCCAATACTTGACCCTTGGTTACTTTATCTCCTTCTTCTACAAACAAGTTAACAATTTCACCAGAAATGTCTGGGCTCACTTTAACTTCAATTTCAGGATATACTTTGCCACTTGCATTAACCGACTCGGTGATGGTTCTTAATTGAACTTTTTCGGTGGTCACTTCAATACCTTCCTCTTTACCAATGATGCCCGCTTTTTTCAATCCTAACAAAATTGCAATGACTACGAGGAGTCCTACCAATATCCAAATTACTTTCTTATTCATTTTTATTTATTTAATACAGTTATAATGTTAATGCCTCTCCTTTGTAAAATTCTAATAGTTTAATTCTAAATACATATTCGTATTGAGCAGTTTTAAAATTCACTTTTGCTTTTAAATAATTATTTTGATTGTTCAATAATTCAATGGTACCCAATAAACCCAAATCATAACGTTTGGTGGCAAATTGATATGTTTTTTCTGAAGAATTTAACGCTTTTTGTGCCGCATTCAATTTGTTAAAAGATACAATGGCATTGGTATAAGCCGAATAGATATCTTGTTTTAATTTAAGCTGGGTGTTGTCTGCTTGCAGCATTACATTGTTTAAATTCAACTTAGACTGCTGGTAATTCAATTTTGATTGGTTGCCATTAAAAATAGGAATGTTCATTTGGAAGCCTACATTCTGCCCAAAATTATTACTTACTTGTGTATTCCAGCCGTTCCAAACAGTTCCCCAATTTTTTGATTGATTGGAAAAATTAGAAGTTAAGTTGTAACCAAAACTTAAAGAAGGATAAAAACCAGCTTTAGCGGCCAAGGAATTTTTTTCGGCAGCTTTTACACGAAGATCGGCAGCCCTTATATTGGGCATATTTTGAGCTGCTACATTGAATACATAATCCGGTTGCAAATCGGTAAAGGATTGTAATTTAATTTGATCTACCGATTGGGCAATCACTTCAAATGGTTTTGACGCATCTAAATTCAGCAGTGCAATCATGCTTAACTTGCTTTGTTGCACTGAGGAAACAGCAGAGATATAATTGCTACTGTCATTGGCCAGTTGTGTTTCTAATTCCAATAAATTTAATTCTGGCAACAAACCCACTTCCACTCTTTTACCAGTGGCCGCCAATTGTTCTTTGGTTTGTTGAATTTGTATTTTTGCTATCTCCACTTGTTCAATCGCAGATAAAATTTGTAAATAAAAGGTGGCTACGTTCAAAGAAATGTCATTGGCTATGGTCAACTTATCTGCTTCGCTGGCATTCCAGCTAAAACTAGCTGCAGCAGCAGCGTTTTTTAATCTTCCTGCGTTAAATACTTGCACACCTCCATTGACGCCAAAATTATTGTATAGAAATTGAATATTTGAAAATCCATTGGTGGTAGGATCAATAGACCTTCCAAAGCGCATGCCCATCCCAGTGGAAGCATTCATGGTGGGTAACTGATTGGAGTTAGCTAACTGTGATTGAATTTTTGCCAATCTTGCAGCAACATCTGCTTGTTGAACCGATATATTGTGTTGAATGGCATATTGAACACAGGATTTTAAATCCCATTGAGCTGGTTCTTGCCCTTGAAGGCTTAAGGCACCACAAAACAGGAGTATGGAAAATAGGTATTTCATGAGTATTGTATTAGAACGCTTTTACCTTACAAAAGTAAGCTAATACATAGTAGTTGTCTAATTTTTAGACAGACGGAAAAGGCATCGGCTGAGCAGCAATAAATAGCGATAAGAGGCTTTGTAAAAGGAAATTTTAAAAAAATACGGCTGGATTCGGCTAAGAATTAGGATTGTATGGCTGTTTTTTGTAATAGAAAATACGATAAACTATTAGTACCAGGGCCACCAAACTCATGGCTGTAAAAGCTGAATAAGGCTTGTCTATGACCACGGCCACGGCTACCAAGGCATAGGATAGTACAAAAACTACACAGAAAAAAGGAGTCCATTTTTTTATAGCTCCAGTAACTACTGCATCACCTTGTTTTTTATTTCTCAATATTAATAATGTAGCTGCTGAAGTGCTCATGCCCAAACAATCTAAAAATATACTAAAGCTTAATACGTCATCCACGCCTTTGCCAAAAAAAGTAACCAAAATGGTAATCAAAGCAAAAACAGTTAAGCCTGGCACCAATGCTTCTGTAATTGGATGTTTTTTTTGAAAGATAGCAGGCAATACTTTATCCTCACTCATCGCATACATCACCCTAGGGTTACTCATTAATATGACATTCACATAGGCAAGCACACTTAAGACCATGGCAAAATCAAAAACCTTGGCCCCAAATTTTCCAAACCAAGCTTCAAACAATAAAGAACCAATAGCATTGGCATTTTTCATTTGATCAAAACCTATTACTTTAATATAAGTATAGTTAATGGCTAAGTATAAAAACAAAACCACTAATATGCCCACGACAATACCTCTTTGCATGGTCTTAGCCGATTTTACTTCGGATCCAAAATTGATGGTTTGTTGATAGCCTCCATAGGTAAAAAACACAGAAACCAAACTCACCAATAACAAAAGTACTCCATTACTTCCATTGTACACATAAATTTTTCCTTCGTTGATGCCATGTGGTGGAACGGTAACCCCTTTAAACAAGGAAGAGATCAATAATACAATCAAAGAAATTTTCACCACCGTCAAAACATTTTGAGTTCGACTGCTGGTTTTTAACCCTAGTAAGTTAACTACATAAAAAAGTCCCACCGAAACCGAGGCCACGATGATATTAAACAAAGTGCCTGAAGGTTGACCGTACAATAAATCACTTACATAATCGGCACCAATCAGGGCCACTACCGCCAAGGAAGCAGCGTTGCTAATTAAAATTAAAACGTTGATAGTGAATCCAACCCCTGGGTGATAACAATGCGCAAATACTTTATAATAGCCTCCCATTACTGGAAGTCTTTGGCCAATTTCGGCATAGGTTAAGGCGCCAAATAAAGCAATCAATCCTCCAATAAGCCAGGCACTAAAAAATATGAGTGGGGTACCCGATTTGGCAGCAATGGTAGCCGGGGTTTTAAAAATACCCATCCCAATCACCAAACTCACCACAATCATGGTCAAACTAAAAAAATTAATGGACTGCTTTTGCTTCATTATTAGACTATGAAAGCTAAATATAATAAAAAGGTCCAAGTTTTCAACAAGCGGTTAGTAATTAAAATCTGCTAGGAGTATATTAATACTATATTTAAATTAGAATTAGGTTCATGCAAATGATTAAAAGGGAATCCCGTTAAAATCGGGGGCTATTCCCGTAGCTGTGAGTTCGTTGCTGTAAAGCAATTGATGCAAAAAGTCCACTGAAGCAATTTGGGAAGGACGCATCCTAGAAGAACAAGCCAGAAGACCTGCCTAGTTTAAAAAATCAACAGCTTTCGGGTAAAAAGCAGGGATTGTAAAACATTAAGGCAGGAAGATATTGGGATGGTGTGCATTTATTTTTAGATGCTCATCTCTTTCGACTATCTCTGACTACTCCTTAATCAATTATGGTTCTCTTTCTCCAGGAAGCTCATTGTTCACTCAGTAAAATGAAAAAAACAAAACAATGAGCCAAAAATTAATCACGCTCTCGGTGTGCCTATTCGCCACCACCCTTGCCTTTGGGCAAAAAGAAAAACCTGAAAAGGATTCCTTAACTAACACTTTAGAAGAAGTAATTGTCACTGCTAACAAAGTAGAACAAAAACAAAACTCCACAGGTAAAGTAGTTTCAGTAATCAATGCTGCGCAAATTCAAGCCAATGCAGGAAGAACTGTTGCGCAAATTTTAAATGAACAAGCAGGACTTTATTTACCAGGTAGTTTAAGTAATGCGGGCACTGTGCCAAGTATCTACATGCGCGGCGCTTCCAGTGGTCGTACATTAATTTTAATTGATGGCATGCCTGTGGGTGACCCTTCCATGATTAGCAATGAATTTGATTTAAACTTAGTACCCTTAAATTTAATTGAGCGCATTGAAATTTTAAAAGGCGCTCAAAGTACTTTGTATGGCTCTGATGCTATTGGAGGTGTTATAAATATTATTACTAAAAATAAATCTATCCCAAGTATTTCAGGAGATTTTAGTACAGGATCCTATGGTACCCGAAAAATAAACTTGCAACACAGTAATACCATTGGAAAATTAAATTATGCTCTGGGATTTGGAAATGAAGCAGCTACTGGCTTTTCTTCTGCTACCGATATAACTGGTAAAAATAATTTTGATAAAGATGGTTATAAAAATAATAATTGGTTTGCAAATATTAATTATGCCATTAATCAAAATTGGAATTTGAAAGCTTCTACGCATCAAACAAGTTATAGCGCAGATATTGATTACGGTGCATTTAAAGATGACAAAGACGAAAAGTTTAACAATGCCACTAAATTGACAGGGCTTGTCTTAAAATACAAAAAAGAAAAAACTATTTTCCAGTTTCAGTATCAATTAAGCACACAGGACCGTCAATACAGAAACGATAGTGTTGACAAAACTTATACCATTTTTGAAGACAATCAGTACACGGGCAAATCGCATTTTGCTGATGCGTTTTTTTCAAAATCGGTTGCGAAAAATATACAATGGATTTTGGGTGGCGATTTTAGATATGGTTCTTACCAGCAAACCTATGTCTCTATCAGTGAATATGGGCCATACAACGATAATTTTAAAGATACTTTTCAATACCAAACAGCACTGTATAGTTCTTTATTAATAAACGATGCCTCTAATAAATGGTTATTAGAATTAGGGGGAAGAATGAATAAGCATAACCGTTATGGGAGTAACCAAACTTTTACCATTAGTCCTTCTTATAAATTAAGCTCCCTATTTCGTTTGATGGCAAGCGCTTCTACCGGTTATAAAGCTCCTTCCTTGTATCAGTTAAGTTATAATGAAGACTTAAAACCAGAACAATCCTTTATTACAGAAATAGGCATTGAATACAAAACCAATCCGCTTTTTGTAAGAGGGGTATATTACAATAGAACCATTGATAATGGTATTGACTATAATTATATTGATAATAGTTTTTTTAATTTTATACAGCAAAAAGTAAATGGATTAGAACTTGAAATGAATTGGAAGCCCAGTACAAAAAACACTATATCAGCCAATTATACATTAATGAATGGACAAGAAACCAATCAAAACAGAGTAACCACTACCGATACCATTACTTATAACTATTTATTAAAGCGTCCTAGAAATACAGCTGGTATTCAGTGGGCTTACGAGGCTTCTCCCAAATTAAATGTAAGCATTGCTGCCAGGTATATTAGTAAGCGTTACGATGTAGGCGGATACGCCGAAGAGGATATTAGTTTGAAAAGCTATACCCTATTAAATGCACATATTCAATACAAGTACAATAAGCATATATTACTATATGCCGACGCGCAAAATATTGGCAATACAGTGTTTCAGGAGATTAATGGCTACAATGCAATAGGTCGTATGCTTATGTTAGGACTTAGATGGAGATAATATATCCATAACCATTGTATTTAAAAAAGCTTTGTATCTTCATACAAAGCTTTTTTTATGGAATTTCATTTTGACCAATTACTGACTGTTATATTTACGCTGTTCGCGGTAATAGATATAGTGGGCTCTATCCCACTTTTAATTGCTATGAAAGAAAAATCGGGGGCCATTCAATCGCTTAAAGTGACGCTTATTTCAGGGGCACTTATGATATTATTTTTATTTTTAGGTAAACCATTTTTGCAATTGTTGGGCTTGGATGTAAAATCATTTGCTGTGGGTGGATCTATTGTCATTTTTTTATTAGGACTTGAAATGGTATTGGGTCACGAAATTTTCAAAGGGGATAAAAATGCACATTCAGGTGCAGTCGTTCCTATTGCCTTTCCCATTATTGCAGGTAGTGGAACCCTTACTACCATTATGTCTTTGAAGGCCAACTTTGATGAACTCTATATTGCATTAGGTATACTTATAAACTTAGTCATTGTTTATGCAGTATTAAAATCGCTTAATTTCATTGAACGCCTATTAGGCCCAGGTGGCCTTTTAGCCGTGCGTAAATTTTTTGGCGTGATTCTTTTAGCCATTGCTGTTAAAATATTCTCTAGCAATGTAGGGGCGTTGAGAAGATAATTATAAAAGTCTTTCGATAGAGATGAAATTGTAATTCAAGATGGATCACAAACTAGCTAGTCAACAAAATAAAAACTCTGAAATCATATAGAAATCGGAGTTTTTTTATGCCCTTGTGACACAATTTTCAAAAATTTTGTACTGTTTTTTGTGGCTCGGATAGTTTTTTACTTAAATCTTTAAACTAATTTAAAACCGTTATTGGATTTTTTCCCACAAAACTCTTGAACGACCATTTCCATCATTTATTATCTGAAGATTTCCTGCTCCTGATTGTACCCAAGCTCCAAATTTATAGGTCTCTGCACCTGTTGTTGTCACATAAGTAGTCATTGTACTCATTACCTGAACTCCTGCTAGATTAAATATTGGTGTCGCTTCAGATCCTGAAACTTGCGTATTAGATCCATTTCTCAAAAAAAGAACTGCAAGAGTTGCACTATTGGCTACTGATACTCTAGCCACATAAGTTATTCTATAAGTGCCTGCACTTGGTAGTGGGATATCTACAAGATTTGTAAAACCATCTCCACCAGATGTTACATTAAGATTTTGTGGTACATTAATTTGTCCATAGGTGATATTTGTTGGAGCTGATAAAGCAGAAGATGCACTTCCAATAAAACTACTTGCTTTTACACTTCCATTAACCTCTAATTTTTCAGTTGGTGCAATCGTTCCAATGCCAAGATTTCCATTTTCTTTCATAGTAATGCCATTAGTTTCTGAAGTCCCACCAAAAATTCTAAAACGAGCATCTGCATTGGATGTGCCATAGTGATCTATCGTCCAATCTGCTGTTCCACCAGAAAGAGAACGTTTAAAAGAGATTTGACCACCTTCATTGGTTGCACCTTGAGGATTGATGATTATTTCTCCTCCAATACTACCGGTAGCACTTCCCACTGTTAGGGCTGAAGATGGTGATGTAGTTCCAATTCCAATATTTCCATTATTTAAAATCCGCATAGCTTCAGTTCCACCATTATTACCTACTTGAAATATATGGTCCGCCCCTGTAGTTCCGTTCCCAGATGTAGATCTATAAATCAATGACTGAGTTGTACCTGTACCCCCTGTTATTGTGGGTACTACTATACTAGTTGCTGAGGCAGCACCAAGAGAAGGTGTTGTAAATGATGGAGAAGTGCCAAATACTAAAGCTCCTGAACCAGTTTCATCTGAGATTGCAGATGCTAAATTTGAACTAGTGGGGGTTGCTAAAAATGATGCAACCCCTGTCCCTAATCCACTAACCCCAGAAGCAATAGGAAGGCCTGATGCATTCGTTAAAGTTGCAGAACTTGGTGTACCTAATGCAGGTGTTGTTAAAGTTGGACTAGTATTCAAAACAACACTACCAGTTCCAGTTGATGTTGTAGTACCAGTACCTCCATTCACAACAGATACTACATTAGTTGTACTATTAATTATATAAATCCAATTGCTACTTCCATAATAATATAAACCAGAAGTGCCATCTGTTTGGTAAACCATTAAACCTTCTGCAGGACTAGATATAGCTGTCCTTTGTGCATTTGTCATTCTTGGTGGCAAGAATCCTTTAGTGGTTGAAAACACATCTAGTTTTGCTGATGCATTAGGTGTAGTTGTCCCAATGCCTGTTTGGGCCTCTACAAAAGAAGCAATTAACAATACGTTTAATAGGAAGAATATTTTTTTCATCATTTATACAATTTTATATTGAAGAGCCAACTTAAATAGCTCAATATTATTGGTTACCCCAACTTTAGAAAGAATATTCTTTTTAAAAGTGGAAATAGTATTTGATTTTAATTCCATAGAAGCACTAATGTCTTTCACTTGTGCTCCTTGTAAGATTAAATTCAATACTTCTCTTTCTCTTTTTGAGAGAATGTTAAAAGGATTTGCTGATGTTGTAGTTTCCATTAACTATATAGTTGAATAATTTTAAATAAGATTGATAGGTTTAGAATAAAGCTCTGAATATATACCAGTTGGTTCCATCAGAAACTAATTTCATCCAGTTGTTAGAAGGTTCAATACCTAATGCCGCACCAGTTGATGTTGTTGTTGAATTATCCTGTATTAAATAACCTCCAGCAGATGCAATACTTACTGAAACACTCGCCACATTTTTTATAGTAATTTCTCTTCCTGCACCAAGCGTAACAGCGCTTGGTATTGTAATTGTTTGTGATGCCGTTGATCCAGTAAAAATGATATAAGTAGCTGTAGAAGTTGCGGTACCTGTTGCACTCATTGTAACAATTGTTCCCCCAGTATTTTGCCATGTTGCATTACCACTTGCATCAGAGGTTAAAACTTTACCAGCTGCAGCACCTGTTGTTATTTTAACTGTGTTACTAAAGGTTGCAGCAGCACTTGCAGTTATAGAAGTTAAACTTGTAGCTCCAGTCACACCCAATGTTCCACCTACTGTTTCATTACCACTTACAGTTGAACTTGTAACTGATGAAGTGCCTGCAGATAAAACTCCTGTTAAGGTTAATGAAGTGCCTGTAGCAGCTCCAATGACTGGTGTAACTAAAGTTGGGGTATTGGCAAAAACTAATGCGCCTCCTGTTCCAGTCTCATCTGTGATAGCACTAATTAAATTTGCACTTGTAGGAGTTGCTAAAAATGATACTATTCCAGTTCCTAAACCACTTACACCAGTTGCAATAGGTAAGCCAGTTGCATTGGTTAAAGTAGCACTAGAAGGAGTTCCTAAATTTGGTGTAACTAAAGTTGGACTATTAGATAACACAACATTTCCAGATCCGGTTGATGATGTTACACCAGTACCTCCATATGCAACAGCTAATGTTGATCCATTCCAAGTTCCAGATGTAATTGTACCAACACCAGTTAAACTTGAATTTGTTACAGTAGTTTTTAAAGTTGTACCAGACAATGTACCAGCATCTGCAACAATTGTAATATCTGCACTTCCATTAAATGCTGTTCCATTAATATTTCTAGAAGTTGCTAATGTTGTTGCTGTGCTTGCATTACCTGTTAATGCTCCAGTAAATCCAGTTGAACTTACAGAACTTAAGCCTGTAACTGAAGTTACCGTTCCACCCAATGTTAAAGTGGTTGAGCCTAATAAAGTTGAACTAGATGCTAATTGAGCGTTGGTAATACCTGCAGTGCTAGATAAATTACTAGTAGTTAATCCTGTTGCTGAAATAGTACCACCGCTTATTGAAATACCAGAACCAACTCCTGCTGTTAAGGCAGTTTGTTTATTATTAAACGTTGTCCAATCTGTACTAGTTACATAACCATTTGCACTTGAAGTGGCTGCAGGAATTGAAAATGATCCTGTACTATTATTATAACTTAATGGAGCAGTAGCGCTTAAACCCGATAAGCCTATTCCTCCTAACCCAGCTAAAGTATAGTTGGGAATATTTAATGTGTTGCTAGTAAAAGTAGCTGTGCCTGAACTACCAGTAGTTGTTAATGAAATAGGTGCTTGGAAATCTGTTCCTGCAACTGCTATTGATGGCACACCAGTAGATGTTGTATTTTTTAATAGACCAGTCCCTAATGTAGATAATGAAGTTCCGTTTATTTTACCAACAGTTGCTGTAAATGTTCCTGTACCAGATCCGGTAACATCGCCGGTTAATACAATGGTTTGATTACCTGTATTGGTTCCACTTAAATTAGACGCTGTTATATTTCCTGAAAAATTTGCAGTTGTACCTGTTAAAGTTCCTGTTAAGGTTTCGCCAGCGAAAGTTGGAGAAGATGTTGTAGTAACAGATTGACCAACTGATACTATATTTGATGAAATAGTTACACCCGAACCTGCAGTTAATGCTGTTTGTTTATTATTAAACGTTGACCAATCTGAACTAGTTAAATAACCATTCACACTTGAAGTAGCTGCAGGTATAGATATTGTGTTAGTTGTTCTAGAGAGTGGTGATGAAAACGTTAATGGAACTTCAAAATCTGATGTACTACTAATAGCAGCTGATCCTAATCCTAAGTTTGTTCTAGCTGCAGCGGTTGTTGTAGCGCCAGTTCCTCCATATGCAACAGCTAATGTTGATCCATTCCAAGTTCCAGATGTAATTGTTCCCACACCAGTTAAACTTGAATTAGTTACAGTAGATTTTAAAGTTGTACCTGATAATGTTCCTGCATCCGCAACAATTGTAATATCAGCACTTCCATTAAATGCTGTTCCATTAATATTTCTTGCAGTTGCTAATGTTGTTGCTGTACTTGCATTACCTGTTAAATTACCTATGATATTACTATTAAAAGTTTTAGCTCCAGCAATGTTTTGTGCACCTGTTGAAATTAAACCAGGATTTGTTGCATCTGCAGCAGCTAATGTTAATGATGTCCCACTAATAGTTCCACCTGCTGAATACGCAGTTGTGGTTGTATAATTTAAAGAAGAAACACCAGCAGTAATACCTACTGTGCTAGCAGCAGTTAATCTACCCTTACTATCTACTGTAAAAGTAGGAATGGCTGTTGATGATCCATAATCACCTGCGGTTACTGTTGTATTGGTTAAAGTTGAAGCAAAACTTCCAGTTCCTGTTCCTGTTACATCACCCGTTAAAGTAATGGTTTGATCTCCGGTATTAGATCCGCTTAATGTTGTGATACCTAATTTTGTTTTTATTGTAGAGGCTGTCTCATCTCCAGTATTAGTACCTGAAGTATTTGATAATACTCCCGACTTTTGTGCATCCGTCACATAATTTCTATCAGTACTTGGTGCAATATCTGCAGTAGTGGCATTAGCAGCCATCACATTTGTGCCAATCGCTAATCCTAAATTTGTTCTAGCACCTGCTGCAGTAGTTGCTCCTGTTCCTCCTTTTGCAATAGCAATTTCAGTACCACTCCATGTTCCAGTAGTGATGGTTCCTACTGTATTTAAATTTGATAAAGAAGTTAAGGTTGTATTTGATGTTGCAGTAATATTGCCTGCTGTTGTTGCTGTCGTTGCATTCCCAGTGGTATTTTGATTCCATGTAGGAACTGTTCCTGATAACAATGAATATGGAACAGACCCTGATGTTAAAGTTCCTATACTTGTTAAGCTTGATCCTGTAATGGTTGATGCTAAAGTAGTACCTGTTAAAGTTCCAGCACTAGCAATTAAACTTGCTGAACCCGCTGTTGTTAATCTTCCTTTTGCATCTACTGTAAAAGTTGGAATGGCTGTTGATGAACCATAGCTCGCAGCAGTCACTGTTGTATTTGCTAAAGTAGATGTAAATGTTCCAGTTCCAGTTCCTGTTACATCACCTGTTAAAGTAATTGTTTGGTCTCCTGTATTAGATCCACTTAATGTTGTGATACCTAATTTTGTTTTTATAGTTGCGGTTGTTTCATCTCCTGTATTAATGCCCGATGTATTGGATAAAACACCAGATTTTTGTGCATCCGTCACATAATTTCTATCAGTACTTGGTGCAATATCAGCAGTGGTGGCATCTGCGCCTGCAGTTATTAATCCTTTGGCATCATAAGTAAGTTTAGTTTTTGTTGCTCCTGTAATGGCAGCATTCGCTGCAACAAAATCTGCTGTATTATTATTGGCAGCTGTTCCAAAAGTTCTTTGAGCTAAAACATCTGTACCAATGGCTAATCCTAAATTAGTTCTTGCACCTGCTGCAGTGGTTGATCCAGTTCCTCCATTGGCTAATGCAATGGTTGTTCCATTCCAAACGCCAGCGGTGATTGTGCCAACGGTTGTAATATCTGTTCCTACTAATTTAGATGCAGGAATGGATCCAGCTAATTTATCTGCACTAATACTACCAGCCAATTTTGCATTGGTAATACTTAAGTCTGCCACACCCGCATTGGAACTTTGCAAATCCACATATGTTTTAACTGCCTTTTGTGAAGGGTATAAAATATCACTTGGGCTAGTACTTCCTAAATCTGTTGCACTACTTTTATTACTTCTTGCTTCTGCCCCTAGTGCAGTTAAAGCGCCTGTAGCAGTGGTTGTTCCTGTACCACCATTTATAATTGATACAACACCTGTAACATTTGCGGCGTTTCCTGTGATATTTCCAGAAGGTGTAGCATAATCAGTTCCTGCCACCAACGTATTTTGTTTATTATTGAATGTGGTAAAATCTGAAGCACTTAAATAACCATTATTACTAGCTGTAGCAGCTGTCATAGTAAGTGTTCCAGTTGAAGCATTATAATTTAAAGGAGCAGTTGCACTTATTGCATTTCTTGCTCTTGTATTGGTATAATATTTATTGTTTGTACCCTCGCCAATTTCATCTGTAGTTAATGTTACATAGGCACCAGGTATTCCATTAATTGTCGTGACAGATGTTGGAACAGCTAGTTCCACCCAATTTCCTAAAACCGCAGGATTAGCACCACTTAAAATAAAATTTCTACTTACATCTGTTCGAATAGCAATACTACCAACTACCGCGGAAGATAATGCAAGCATGGCCGTTTGCGATGCCACCACATTGGCACTCTGGAAAGAAACAACAGGAATTTGAGTTGCAGGCACTTTTGAATTTACATCTAAGCTAGCAACTCCACTAGCTACTCCTCTTTGAGAAGCATCTAATTTTAAAGCTAATCCATTAGTAACATCTGTATTGTTTGCTTTTAAATTAATTCTGTTGCTTAAAGTTACGGTGTCTACTTTTTGTAATAAGTAACTTGTGTCTGTTTTATTAAGCTTCAATGCTAAACCACTCGTTACATCAGTTATATTTGCTTTTAAATTAATTCTATTACTTAATGTGGCAGTGTCTGCTTTTTGTAATAAGTAACTTGTGTCTGCTTTATTAAACTTTAAATTAATTCTGTTACTTAATGTGGTAGTGTCTGCTTTTTGTAATAAGTAACTTGTATCAGCTTTATTTAATTTTAAAGCCAAACTTGAATTGACATCAGTAGTAGCAGCTTTTAAATTAATTCGATTACTTAACGATGCAGTGTCTGCTTTATTTAATTTTCTAGCCAATTGTGTATAGATGGCTGTACTATCAAAAGTTTTAGAGGCTAATTGAGAAGGTGTTATATATTTAATAATACTATCAGCAATATTTACTTTTGTATCAACTTTTGCAATTAAACTTGTTGTATCAAATTTAACACCCTTTAGTTGTTGTGGGGTTACATAAATTACTCCACTATCTGCAATATTTAGCTTTTTAGCAATTGCAGAGTCAGTTAATTTTTGTTTAGTATAATAAATTGTATCAGCTATATTAAATTTTTTAGCTAACTGTGCTTTAAAGAAACTTGAATCAATCGTATACGCAGCTTTGGCATAAGGCTTTAGCATGGTTAAAGTATCAGCTGCAGTTAATTTACCAGCTACAGCAGTTTCTAATGTTTGAACAGAAATTGCCTTAGCATAAACTTTTAACATCGTGGTCGTATCAGATGCATTTAGCTTATCATCAACTTTAGCAGAACTTGCAGCATACAATGCATAAGGTACAGTTCCAAAAGGAGTAGTTCCTAAATCAATTAGTTCTTTTGTATAATCCCAATTAACAACTGGCGCAATGGGCTGTATGGCAATTTTTAAATTTAAAAAGTAAGGACCTTTAGCCCATTCAATAGAACCTAAATTGGGAGCTGTACCCCCTTTTCTAGTTCCTTGGCCTATACTAATACTAAAAACACCTGTCGGATCTGTTTGTGATTGATATTCTTCGATTAATACCTTGGTACCATTTTCTGTGCTTTGAATAATAGTTGATTGAATATAAATTTTTCTATCCTTTGCTGGATTAGATAAAATATCCCTAGCTACTGCTTGGAAAAAAATTCCACTCCCAGGGGTTTGCGCTATTATTTTGTTAGATAATAAATTACTTATTATTAATAAAACTACAATACAAATTTTAGTTGAAATGTTTTTGTTCATATATATACTATAATTCTAATTCGCTTTAATAAATTTAATGGCATCCACAAATCCTGTGGATGTTATTTTTAAAATATAGGTTCCAGATGTAAGTGTTCCTAAGTCGATGGTGATGCCTTGAAATAAATTATAGCCTGATTCTTTTTTGGAACTGATAAATTGTCCTTCAGCAGTGTATACTTGCAAGTTAAATTGCTCAGTTAATGGAGGAGCGTTGATAAACTTTACTTTTGTGCTACTATTAACAGGATTAGGAAATAATTTGATCCCCAAACTATTATAATTCATAACCACTTCGCAACTAAATGCAAATTCTCCATTACCTCGCGCTCCATTTAAAACTGCCACACCCGATTGCACATCAATACAAGATGCAATGCTTTTAAAGTTCAAAGCGCTAATCGTGCTTGAAGCATTACCCATCCTACCAATACTACTCATAATCATTTGAGCTCGGGCAGAAGGGCTTAGTTTAATAAAGATGATTAGTAAAATAAATAACTTCTTCATTTAATGAGTCGTATTGTAATAAAATTTAATTGTGCTGCCTGCGTTTAAATAATATAAAATCATATTATTTGCACCTACGGTTTCAATATTATAGATGTATTCTAAATTGGTTGAACCAACCGTTTTAGCTTTAACATGAATTTGTAAAATGCCATTCGATTTTTCGACAGTGAAACTGCCATTTAGCCCATCTGAATCTATCGTAGTTAAGTTTTTTAAAAATTTCACAAAATAGGTAGACTGCCCTAGGTAGGTTTTGGTAGTAGTTCCTGTAGAGGAAGTTGTTTGGCTATAATCCAAATACCAAACTTTCTCTGAAATCATTTGATAAGCTAAACTTACTTCAGCACCAGTAGTGTCTTTATTGCAGGATGTAAAAAGAAATAAAGAAGTACAAGTGGTTATTATAAATTTTTTCATTTTTATATAATTTTAGAATAAATCACTAGCTTTTATCATTAAACCAATGTCAATTGAATTAAGATGGGTAGAAACAGGAGATTTAGTAAACGACGTTACTCCTTGTTTATAATGCATGAACAAGGTGTAAAAAGATTTATTCTCATATTCAACACCAATATCAGCTCTTAATAAAAAACGGTGGTAATTATTATTCACTAAGTTATCTGCACTTTGACCCGAAAGGCGCGTATCAATTGCCGGACCAGCTACTATATAAAATTTAGATCTTTCATTAGGCTTAAAGGGAATTAGCTTTTTATAATGTGCGGCTATACTCAAGTTTAAAAATTGATCATCTGCCTTGAACCTAGAAAAATTACCAAGAAAGGGTTGCAAACTGGTTGAGCTCGCGTAATCATTACCAGTTGAGATTCTATCTAAACTAAAGGCAAAAGAATACAGGTGTTTTTCTTTGTAAATACCATCTATTCTAAAGCCAGCATAATAACCTGGTTTAAAAGCGGATTTATTATTTGCTAAATCATAATTAAAATTAGAGTTATAATTCCCTGTATTAATGTATTGCTTAGATAAACTAATGCCTGAAAAGAGATATATATCATTGCCTTTGAAATCAATGAAGACTTTACCTAGCTCACTTTTTATGCTTTTATTAAATGCTTGAACTTTATCTCTAAATGGGTGTAATAGAAAAGTACTATCCAAGGACTGAGTACTCTGTTTTTTTAAAATTGGACTTTTCTGTGCTTGAACCAGAAGAGCACCAAATAGACAGCAACAAACTAATTTGTGTTTTAAATTATACATATAAACTAAATTCATTTAGATAATTGTCTATATTTATGATGCATTTTTAGCAAAAAAAATCCCGCTCTTTTTTAAAGCAGGCTGAAAATTAGAAAGATTAAGTAACTAGACATATGTCTAAAACTAAAACATTGTCTAGGTTTCTCAAATAACTACAAAATCATATTTTTTGGCTTAAATCGAAAAAGAAAATATTGTTTAGTTTTCGTAAACTAAAACAAAGAGGTTAATATTTGGGAAATCTGAGCTTATATTACAAATTTTGTAAATACTCAGAGGGAGTCAGTCCCGTTTTTAATTTGAAAGCGTTTATAAAACTACTCCTTGAACCAAAGCCCGATTGCTTAGATAAAGCATCTAAAGTAAGCGATTCATAAGAACCAGTTTTAATTAATTCAATAACGTGATTTATTCTCAAATCGTTTTTCCATGTATTAAAATTAATTTGCAAGTGTTCATTTAAATAATAAGACAAATGATGAGCAGGTATATCTGTGTCAGCTGACATTACAGAGAGGGTAAAATGAATGTTTATATAAGGTAGCGTTAGCAAATAAGCATCTAACTTAGATTTAAGTAGGTTTAATTTATCATCAGAAATTTCAAAGCTTTTTGCCTCTTTTTTAATAGAGTTATCTATTTGTACTATGGGTTTATTCTGCTTAAGCATGGCAAAGTCTAACTGAGGCAGGCCATATAAAATATTGGGAAAGAACAGCAATGATAAATTTAATAATAGAAGGCCCAGGCCAGTGGCATATAAAATATACTCACTTCTTAATCGGGTTAATTGAATATTTCTTGTTTCGTATCCAATGAAAGTAAACATTAAAAAAGTTGAATACAGTAATAATGCCATGCCAATTAATGATATTAACCATCGGTAAATAAGCCTTGGTTGCATATTCTTGTAATTATCATTTAAACCTTTGTTATAAATTAAGCTGGCAGAAATAATAATATATGGAATAATAAAAATAGGTCTGGATATAAAACTTATACTTGGAGCAATAAATAGAAAATTATTATTTAAAATATTAGCAGTGTCTCTAATTACCTCAGTTGCAAAAAATAATTTTTGATCAAAACTAAAAAAAAGATAAGGACTAATATTAATTAGAATAAAAATTGCAGGAATAAAGTGAATAATATCTTTATTATATAATTTATGATCATCGTATACTAAACCTCTCACATAAAAATAAAAAAATGGCCCTATTAGTAAATAAAGAGGAGTGAAGTGGACCAGCATAACGGCAATGAGATACTTATTGCCTGAGTCCATTGCAGCATAATGAGATAAGGAATAAATATTATTAATTAGAAAGAAAAAGAACAGATAAAGGTTAGCCTTATTGGAAGTCCTAAGATTCCATAAAATTAAAAAGGTTATTAAAAACCCCAATATAGTGAGATATAAAAGCATATATATTTATTTAACCCACAATGTCAAATTTAAGTGCAATTTACTTATTTTATATTTTAATTTCAAAATTTAAGAACCTGTTACAAGTGAATAGATACTATATTTGCGAGCAAAATTTTATGCAAAACTGTAATCACTAATAACAATGAAATCGTTTTTTTCTACACTTTTTTTACTTCTCTTAATTAATATAAATGCTAATTGCCAAATAGTATTTACTGGCAAAATTACTAGTGCAATAAATATTCCAATAGCGAACGCTTCTATTTCAGTTTTAAATACTTCATTAAATACTATTTCTGACAGCAATGGTCAATTCAAAATAAAATTTTTACAACAAGGAAATTATCAACTAGAAATTAATCATATCAATTTTGCTTCCATACATCCTAAAATTGCTGTAGATAAAAATAATTCAAATACTTCTGTTTTTGTCATACAAGCATCCATTTACACATTAGATGAATTAGTTGTGACTGCCGAAAAAAAAGAAGAAATATTACAAAAAATTCCTGCAAGTATTACCGCCTTAAATGCAAAACAAATTAATGCTTTTGGATTATGGAATACCAAAGAAATAACGGGCATTATTCCTAATTTATACAGCGCCGACCCTGGCGATGGTCGTGATATTACCTCTGTAAGGGGCATTGCCACTAGCTCTTACGACCCTACGGTAGCTACCTATATTGATGGCGTAAATCAATTTAGTTTAGATACTTATATACCTAGTTTATTCGATATTGAAAGAATTGAAGTATTGCGCGGACCACAAGGGACACTATATGGAAGAAATGCCATGGGTGGCGTGATAAACATTATTACTAAACAACCCAATAATATAAGTAGCGGATTTGCAGATATTAGTGTAGGTAATTATAATCAACAAAGAATGGCTGCGGGGTTTAAAACACCATTCATAAAAGATAAATTATTTTTCGGGGCCTCTATCTTATCTAATAAAAGAGATGGTTTTTATACCAATAAATTTACCAAAAGCCCTTACGACAACCAGAATGGATTTTCTGGAAATTATTTTTTAAAATATATAATCAATAACCGTTGGGATATCAATTTGAATTTCAAGCATTATGCCAATGAAAACCAAGGCCCCTTTCCTTTGGTTTTTGGAACCGCTAAAGCAATAGCTAGTCCATACCTATTGAATCAAAATGCGACTACCACTATGATGGACAAGACCACCAATACTAGCTTGTCTATTCGCTATACTGGTAAGGGCTTTAACTTCAGTAGCCAAACTGCTTACCAACAAAACTACCGCTATTACACCAACCCTATCGATGGCGACTTCTCCCCCATTGATGCTATTTCTATCATCAATAATTATGGAAATAAATGGAACAATAATAAAGTAATCACCCAGGATTTTAAATTCACTAGCGCTCCTTCAAGCAATAGTAAATTAAAATGGACTGCTGGTGCTTTCTTGTTTTATCAAGACGCTCCAGTAAAGCAAGCAACTCGTTTTGGGAAAGATGCTAATTTGATGATGATTGGAGATTCTTTATTTAGCATCATTAATACAAGTACAACAATTAAGAAAGGATTTGCTTTATATGGTCAAGCAACTTATGCTTTAAGTAATAAATTAAATATGAGTTTCGGATTAAGAAATGATTATGAAAATCAATCTGAATCGGTGATGGGTCAATATCAACATGACCCTAGCACTAAATTGTTTACTACCACCGCAGATACTTTAGGTCGCACAAATTTTAATGCACTCTCTCCAAAAATTTCTTTGGACTATCAAGTAAATAATTATAGTTTATGGTATGGTTCTTATAGCAAAGGATTTAGAGCCGGGGGTTTATCTCCACTAGGCTCAGATCCTTCACAGCCGCCACTTGTAGGGTATTTACCTGAATACAGTAACAACTTCGAAACAGGCATTAAAAATAATTGGTTGAACAACAAATTAATTTTAAATATTGCTTTATTTTATACAAAAGTAACGGACGCCCAAGTGCCTAGTTTAATTTTACCAGACGCCATTACCATTACAAAAAATACAGGTCAATTAAGTAGCAAGGGAATTGAAGCTGAAATATCTGCCATCCCTGCAAAAGGTTTATTATTACAATACGCTTTTGGAGCCACCTCGGCTTCCTATGATAAATTAGAAATTGCTTCGCAAGGAGCAAGTATAAATTTAGCAGGCAAGCGTCCTATTTTCACACCCTCTAGCACTTCGTTATTAGCAGCTCAATACAGCTACCCTGTTTCGAGCGAATTAAAAATAATGCTAAGAGGAGAATGGAAATATATAGGAACTAGTTATTTTGATTTAGCCAATAACATTCAGCAATCGCCTTACCATTTATTAAATGCAAAATTGGGTATGGAATACAAGAAGGCGGCATTAAGTTTCTGGGCTAAAAACTTAGCGGGTACAAAATACATTTCTTACGGCTACGATTTTGGGGCCGTTCATTTGGGAGATCCTGCCATTTTTGGGACCAGTTTTAGCTATCAATTTTAATTATTTTTTCTTCCGTTTGTCTAAACAAAGCAGTTGAATGTTCCGACCTCAGCAATTAGTTCAATAAAATAGCCTAATACGTGGATTAGATGTGGATTACCTAGGTAATTATTAGCCGTTTTATTGCTACTTTACAGCATCATTTTTATACCAAAATTACTATGGGCGCTATTTCACTAATTGCTTTATTAATTGCCGCTATTGCTTTCTCTGCTGGCGGTATTTTAATTGGGAAAATACTAGTAAAAGGAAGCAAAAATCCTCAAAAAGGACAGGCTTACGAGTGCGGCATTCCCACCGACAGTTCCCCTTGGCATCAGTTCAATGTGGGCTATTATTTATTTGCCTTATTATTTTTAATTTTTGATGTGGAATTAGTGTTTTTATACCCTTGGGCGGTGGTGGTAAAAAAAGTAGGTATTGTTGCTTTAATTGAAATTATCGTTTTCATATTTATATTATTCATGGGCTTTTTATACGCTCATAAAAAAGGTGCATTAAAATGGAGTTAAAAGAAAAAATAGCAGGTAACGAACCTTTTCCAGGTATCGTTCACGATACACCAGGTGGTGGCATTGTGGTTAGTAGTTTTGATAGCATTATTAATTGGGCGCGTTCCAATTCTTTATGGCCTTTATCCTTTGCCACTAGTTGTTGTGGTATTGAAATGATGTCTACTGCTTCTGCCAAATATGATTTTTCTCGTTTTGGTTTTGAAGTAGCAAGAGCCTCGCCACGTCAAGCCGATGTAATTATTATAGCAGGCACTATTGTCAATAAAATGGCGCCGGTTTTAAAAAGATTATACGATCAAATGGCCGATCCTAAATATGTTATTGCCATGGGCGCTTGCGCTATTAGTGGTGGCCCATTTTTTTACAATACTTACTCTGTAGTAAAAGGCGCCGATCATATTATTCCAGTGGATGTTTATATTCCTGGATGCCCTCCACGCCCCGAAGCCTTATTACATTCTTTAATTTCTTTACAAGAGAAAATTAAATTAGGTATAACGCGTGAACAAATTAGAGGAGAATTTAAAGTATAGAAATACACTATTATGACCAACGAAGAAATAAAAGAATACATCAGTTCCCTCCTACCTGCTGCTACTTATGATGAAACAGGAGAATGGTTGAATATACTAGTAGAACCTACTACCATAAAGCCATTGATGACTGATTTAAAAACAGGCAAGATGCAAATGAACTATTTGTTTTGTCTCACCTGTGTTGATTTTAAAACACATTTGACCATGGTGTATCATTTGTCTGCGACTACACATCGTCAAAGTATTGTTGTTAAAGCAAACTTAAATAGAGATACTCCTGTTATTGAAACCGTTTGTGCTATTTGGAGAACGGCAGAATTTTTAGAGCGTGAAGTATTTGAAATGTTTGGCGTCAACTTCACCAACCACCCTGACTTAAGAAAATTAATACTAGAAGACGACTTCAAAGGCTTTCCATTAAGAAAAGATTTTGAAGACCCTATCAACATGATAAAATTATAATTGGCGCATGTACAATCAAACTGAAATAATAAAAGATACTAGTGAACTAGGTGCCGATGGCGAAATGATCATTAATATGGGCCCTCAACACCCTGCCACACACGGTGTACTTCATTTAGTAGTGACTTTGAATGGAGAAACCATTAAAAAAATTGAACCACATTTAGGATACATACACCGCTCTATTGAAAAAATGTGTGAGAGCTTAACTTATCGTCAATTTATTTATGTGACCAGTAGAATGGATTACTTGTCTTCTCACATTAATAATTTAGGCTGCGCATTACTCGTTGAAAAAGGAATGCAAATTGAAGTACCTGACCGTGCTAAATATATACGTGTTATTTTAAGTGAATTAACGCGTA